>Ga0181588_10000112_pt1 | contig 65949 bp, 64 predicted proteins | sample 071ome_26_FD_148607 | JGI IMG/M metagenome (GOLD analysis project Ga0181588, IMG submission 148607) | Coastal salt marsh microbial communities from the Groves Creek Marsh, Skidaway Island, Georgia - 071409BT metaG (spades assembly) | ecosystem: Environmental > Aquatic > Marine > Intertidal zone...
TTGGTTTTAAGAATGGGACGGATGGGAATTTAAAAATCGCTGTCGATGCCGTGGGAGCGGCTATTCATTCGCACCATTTCCTATCCATAACAAAGGACGGTCGATCCGCGATTTTTGAGACCGGGGGGAATCAGGACGGGCACCTTATTCTGAGAGGGGGTAAGGAGCCAAACCACGATCCTGACAGTGTCGAAGCGGCTGCGTCGTTAATGGAGAAAGGAGGTTTGAGCCCCAAATTAATTGTGGACTGCAGCCATGCCAACAGTGGCAAGAATCCGAGTCGCCAGCCCGAGGTTATTGATTCCGTTTGTGCCCAAGTCTCGGCGGGCGATGATCGAATCAAGGGCGTTATGATTGAAAGCCACCTGCAAGGCGGAAGGCAGGACGTCATTCCCGGTCAACCCTTGACCTACGGGCAAAGCATTACGGATGCCTGCATTGCGTGGGAGGAGACCGTCCCGTTATTTAAGCGACTCTCGCAGGCGGTCCAATCGCGCCGACGCGCAAGTTAATCGGCGACCTTATTCCAGAGGAAAGGCTCGACCTGCTGCTCTCTTATCGAGCGATCAAAAATATTTGGTCGGCATGATTTTCCGATGATGCTATCGTCATATGCTGTAATTTCCGGTGCTCGGCGCTTGTACGCGTTCTGATATCGGTTCTTAAATTCTCTCGAGACTCCATTTATGATCAAACCGCACGGCTCACATGTATTAACCCCACTCCTTGTAGAAGATATGGCGCGGCTCAAAGCCTTACGCGCTGAGGCGCAGGAGCTGCCCTCCCTGGTGGTGAGTTCGGCAACGGCTGCCAATGCCGTCATGCTGGGGGCCGGTTACTTCACCCCGCTAACGGGGTTCATGAATAAGGCGGATATTCTGGAAGTGGCGCAGAAAATGCAAACGACGTCGGGTCTTTTCTGGCCAGTGCCTGTAGCGAATCTCACGTCTGATACGCATGGTGTCGAGGTCGGATCAAGAGTTGCGTTGCGCGATCCCAACGTCTCGGGCGAGCCCGTGCTGGCCATCCAGACCGTGTCAGCAGCGGAGACCCTCACCGATAAAGACGTAGATGAGATTTGTCAGTCCGTGTACGGCACCACCGATGATGCACACCCCGGCGTGGCGACCTTTAAATCACAAGGCAAGACTGTGCTCTCGGGCCCCATTGAGGTTCTTAATCTGAGTTATTTCGAAACCGATTTCCCCGAAACCTTCCGTACCGCTGGCCAGATTCGAGATGAAATCAGTAACAGAGGCTGGAAAACCGTGGTGGCGTTCCAGACTCGAAATCCCATGCATCGTGCGCACGAGGAACTATGCAAGATGGCGAAAGATGCCGTTCATGCTGACGGCATTCTCATCCACATGCTGCTGGGAAAACTGAAGCCGGGCGACATTCCGGCGGACGTGCGTGATGCCGCGATCCGAAAGATGGTGGAACTTTATTTTCCGCCGAACACCGTCATGATTACCGGTTATGGTTTTGACATGCTCTATGCCGGCCCCCGGGAGGCTGTGTTGCACGCCGTCTTCAGGCAGAACGCAGGCTGTACCCATTTGATTGTGGGGCGCGATCACGCCGGCGTAGGCGATTATTACGGCGCCTTCGATGCGCAAACGATCTTTGACGATTCCGTTCCTCCGGGCGCTCTTGAGATCGAAATTTTTCGCGCCGACCACACGGCCTACTCTAAAAAACTCGATCGGGTGGTGATGATGCGAGACGCGCCCGATCACCAAAAAGAAGATTTTGTTCTGTTGTCGGGGACTCGCGTTCGGGAGATGCTCGCAGCGGGAGAGGATTTGCCGGTTGAATTTGCCCGCCCTGAAGTAGCTCGGATCTTGATGAAGCACTACGCCGACGAGGCGAGCTGACGGTCTTTTTTGCCGAGTAAAGCGAGCTCTAGTGAAGCCCGCGAGAGGGCGGTTGGCGTGAGGCCTCAGGCGGCGCCGAGGTCAAACTGATCGACGGGTAGCCCCTCTTTTTCGAGCATCACAGGAATGCTGTCATCGATGCGATATATCCGCTGTCGATTGTCCGTGATCAGTCCCTCGGTCAACGGTAGCGTCACCGGTTCGTTGCCATAGTTAGTGACGTTGCCCGAAAGGATGTGCTCGTTAATCGTGTCGATTTCATCTGCGCGCAACAGCCGTAGTCCGTGTTTGGTGACGGGACAGCAAAGAATCTCGAGTAATTTCCGGTCAATGGGCATGGCGGTGTGGTCGTGATGAGGTGCCGGACGGCTTTCGTCCGTGAGTATACTCTGGGGACAGTGCCGCCCGGCGCGGCGCCTGCTTGATCGCGCACCCGTTTACTCATACCACTCCAGACCTTCCCCTTTTCTTGTATGGCATCAGGCTCACGTCGCGCAGTCCTTACAGCCATCATTGGTAACGGCGTCCTGACTGTACTGAAGTTTCTGGTGGCGGTACCCACCCAGTCTGCCGCCATGATGAATGAGGCGGTCCACAGCTTGATGGACACGCTTAACCAGATCTTCCTTCTCATCGGGCTCATTCAGGGGGAGCGGGCAGCAGACCAGCGTTACGCCTTTGGTCATGGGCAAAAGAAATACCTATGGAATCTATGGAGCGCCATCGGACTGTTCTCGATCGGCTGCGGGTTGGGACTCTCGCACGCGTGGCACGCATGGCAACGGGTCGACGAGGCGTCATCGCCTCCGATCATGACGGTGGCGGGGTTCAGTTTTGACCCCATGTGGCTTGGCGGCGCAGTGTTAGTGGTCGCCTTGCTCGTCGAGGGCTACGTGCTCGGAGTAGCCTGGCGGGAGTTCAAGACCCGCGCCCAGAATGAAGGGATATCGCCTTTCAAAAAGTTGTTCCGTCCCAGTGATCCGACTCTGCTCGCCATTTTGCTTGAGGATGGTGTCGCTGTAACCGGAGTGGTGTTTGCTGCCGTCGGCATTTTGATGTCGCGTGTTTCCGGAAACATTCTCTGGGATATCGCCTTCTCTGTCGCTATCGCGGTCATGCTCGGTGTGACCGCCATCATTTTGGGCGCGATCAATATGCGTCTTCTGTCGGCCGTGCGCGATCCGGACGCTGAGGCGGCTTTTGAAGCGGTGGCTAAAGCGCATCGTGAGATCGAACGCTATCATGACCTACGAAGCATTGTTGTCGATGAGACTCACACCGTGCTGGTGGCGGAGATCGAGCTGCGAGAAGAGGCGATGCTGGCAGGTCTTCGTGACCGTATCGATCGCCACGAACGTGTACTCATTGAGGCCGTCCCGGAAAGCAGGCGCGAGGATGCGGGCCTACGTGGGTATGCAGCCGATCGAGCAGCGGTACAGGCGACTTTGGAGCGGACCGAAGAGCTGATTGATGAGCTGGAAGCCCATTTGAAAGAGCTATGCCCTCGTGTGTCCCATGTGACGATTGAGGTGCAGGGGATCATTGATAATCCGAGCTCAACGCTAAACGCTGAATTTACTGAACTCAATCACATCTAACCCTTAGAAGATTCATTATGAAAAATGTTAAAGCTCTGGCGATTCTGATCAGCCTCTCATGTCTTCCCGTGACCGCTCAAGCGGATGGCCACAAGCCCAGTACGCAGCGCGAACAGTTCAGTTACGCCTTGGGGTTCCAGATTGGGAGTCAGATTGGCCAGCAGATCATGGCCGAGGGGTTAGATCTCGATCCGGCGTTTCTCGCACGTGCGATCCAAGACGTGATTCAGGGAAATGATCCGATGCTATCGATTGATGAGATGAATGCAGCAATCATGGCACAACAACAACAAGCACAGGAGCAAAGCATGCAACAGGCCCAAGCGGCTATCGATGCCGGAAACGCGTTCCGCGAGCAATACGCAACTCAGGAGGGCGTCACCAAGACAGCAAGCGGCCTTCTGTATAAAGAGCTAACCGCAGGCACCGGTGAAAAGCCCGGCCCGCAGGATACGGTGGTTGTTCACTACCGCGGCACGCTTATTAACGGCACGGAGTTTGATAGCTCCATTAAACGTAATCAGCCAGCATCCTTCAGCCTTGGCGGCATCATCCCCGGCTGGCAGGAAGTGTTACAACTTATGCCTGAGGGCTCGCGCTGGGAGGTGGTGATCCCGCCCGAGCTGGCGTATGGCAGCCAAGGTGCAGGGGGCGCTATCGGCCCAGAAGAAACCCTTGTCTTCGAGATCGAATTAATCGAGGTGAAGTGATCTCCTCTTACTCGAGCGCCACGGCCGCTCAACGATAGAGCACTAGCCCTCAGCGGTAGGGGCGAAGAAGGCGGTGCTTAATTCTCCCCGAGAGGTTATCGCCTGCCAGCCGCGCCTCGCGCGATTCGCAGGCTTTTAATCCTGCATGGCGTTGGATCTAGTCAAGCACGTCCCCAAATTCTCATTCTTGCGGAAAACCATATCTTTAAGGGGTTTTCCCTATGGTTTGAATTTGGATTTTTCTTGTGAGATAGTGCTCTCGTTGCACGAGAAAATTAAAAGCAAAAGTTAGTGTCAGGTGGGATGTTAGACACCGGCGCCAACTATCACCACTCATTACGTTAACCAAGAGGAGGTAACCGATGAGAGCCAATCTTTCGGTATTGGGATTGGTGGCAGGAGCCACCATGCTGCTCCCAGGGGCGGCGTCCGCGGCCTGTGAAACGATCACGCTGGGATCCGCAATTTCGTTGACAGGTAAGTACGCGACCAACGGGATGCACACCCAAAACGGCTACGAGTTCGCGATCGAAAAAATCGCGGCGGCAGGCGGCGCCAAATTTGGCGGTAAATGCTACAACTTTAAGGTCATTTATTACGATGACGAATCGAAGGGTGACCGAGCGGCGACCCTGACCGAACGACTGATCAATCAAGACAAGGTCCAGTACATGCTCGGCCCCTACTCGTCAGGCATGACCAAGGCGATCGCGCCAGTCACGGAGAAATATCAAATCCCAATGGTAGAGGCAGAGGGCGCATCGCGTTCACTCTTTACTCAGGGCTACAAGTATCTGTTCGCCGTGCTGTCAACTTCCGAGCAATACCTCGCGTCGGCGGTTGCCCTGGCGGCCGAAAAAGCCAAAGAGTCGGGTAAAGATCCTTCTTCCGTGAAGGTCGCGGTCGCGGTCGAGAACGATCCCTTCTCGCTCGATATCCGCGCCGGTGTGCTGGAAGATGCCAAGAAATTCGGTATGAAGGTCGTTATTGACGAGCAACTGCCCAGAGACCTTGCAGACATGAGCGCGATTTTGACCAAGGTCAAATTGCTGAAGCCTGATCTGCTGCTGGTGAGCGGACACTCGAAGGGTGCTGCCACGGCTGTGCGCCAAATCGACGAACAGAACGTGAAAGTGCCGATGATTGGCATCACGCACTGCGAAGCGGCAAAGGTGACCAAGGAGTTCGGTGATGCGGCAAACGACATCCTGTGCCCGACTCAGTGGGCCGAGACGATGACCTACTCCGACCCGCTTTTTGGATCAGCGGCTCAATATCATGACGAGGTTCAGGCTCGCTTTGAGATGTATAAAGGTCGTTCCGTCCCTTATCAAACCGCCCAGGCCTCAGCCGCGATGTACGTCTTCATGGATGCCTTCCAGCGCGCCGGCAGCCTCGACAAGGAAAAAGTGCGAGATGCCATTGCGGCGACGGATCTGAAGACCTTCTACGGCGACGTACGGTTTTCTGAAGCAGGCAACAACATTGCCAAGCCGATGGCATTACGCCAGATCCAAAATGGCAAGTACAACGTGGTCTCGCCTCCAGAGTTCGCCTCTGCCAAGGTGAACTGGCCGCGCGGCTAATTCGACCGCAACGAGCGCGTCGTTTCGATAAGTTGCACTGGACTCGCGCGGGTAGGGCTCTTTAAGGGCACTACCCGCGCCGTCTTTTCGATTTTTCGACAGACGCGCGCGGTCTTCGCCAGTGCGATTTAAAGATAACCCCGTGATAGGCTGATCCCAGGAATCTAATGGAACAGTTTCTTGCCAATTTCGGCCTACTGATTGAATTCCCGATCGTCAACCTGAAAATTATTCTGGATGGCGTGATGATTGGAGCGCTGTTCGCGCTGGCCGCTTATGGTCTCGCGCTCGTGTGGGGCGTGATGAACGTCAAGAATCTTGCCCAAGGCGATTTCGTTATTGCCGGTGGCTACGTCTGCTGGTGGCTGGTGGAATTTGGCCTCCCACCTCTATTGGGAGTACCCATTGCGTTTATTGTGATGGCCGGTGTGGGTTGGGTCATTTATCTCTTGATTATCCGACCCATTCTTGATCGCGATCTCTTCACCACGCTCCTTGCAACTTTTGGGCTTGCCATCATCATGGCCCAGCTGCTGAATCTAATGTTTGGTTCCGATACCCAAACCGTGGATTTAGGTTACGACACCCTCTACTTTATGGACGGGTTCATTGACGTGCCTATCGCTAAATTGATGGGCGTGCTGATGGCGGCGACCTTAGCGTTGGGTGTGATCATCTTTATGAAATACAGCCGCATGGGTCAGGCAATTCGCGCCACGGCGCAGGATGCCCGCGCCGCCCGTGTGATGGGGATTAACACAGACCGAGTTTACGCCTTTACTTGGTCGTTGAATGCCGCGATCTGTGGGGCGGCAGGCGCCATCATCGTGATGGTTTGGGTTATTCAGCCTTTCTACGGCATCACCCATTCGGTCCGCTCGTTCGTGATCGTGACCGCGGCGGGTCTTGGTAATCTGCCGGGCGTTATCGCCGCAGGCCTTGGTATCGGAGCGCTGGAGCAATATGGAGCGCACATTTTTGGAATCGGCTACCAACAGGCGATCGCTGTGATCCTTCTGCTACTCGTCTTGATATACCGCCTGGTACAGCAGCGCCGCGTGCGCCAAAGCCTGCAGTAGGGCCGCTAGGGATAAACGCGATATCGACTATGTCCAAGCGAGTTCTTTTTTACAGCGCGTTGATCATCTTCATGATCATCGCACCGTATGTGTTTCCCGCATTCAAGACCCAGCTTGCCACAATCTGGTTGATGATCATCGTAGCGATGACCTGGGATATGACCGGTGGCCAGATGGGCTACAACTCGCTTGGCAACATAACGTTCTACGGAACCGGCATGTATGTGGCGGCGATCGTGACCATTGGCATGGTTTATGACGTGGGCGAGTACACCAACGCCTTCGGGGGAAAGATTTATGAATTTACAGACGGGCAGTATTTCACCGGGTTGATCATTGGTTGTCTCGCAGCGGGCCTTGTCTGTTCGGTCACGGCAGTGATCATCGGGTACATCACCTTCGGCCTAAGAGGGCCGTATTTTGCGATTGGAACGTTGGGGGTGGCGATTGCGGCGGGCGAGCTGGTATCCAACTGGGATTGGGTTGGTGGCGGTCAGGGAATCGCGTTACCCATTTATCCCGGCGATTACGACGTGGGCAAAGACGTCTTTTATTTTCTGTTCGCCGGCACGGGTGTTGTCCTGTTTTTATTTTCAAAATGGCTTTACTCGACGCGCTTTGGGGCGGCCATCAACGCGATTCGCGATGATGAAGAAAAAGCCGAGGCAATGGGTATTCACACGCTTCAGTACAAACTGGCGACCTGGGCCATCGCGGCCTTCTTTGTAGGAGTTGCGGGAGGAATCTCTGCGTTTCAGTTGATCCATTTTGAGCCACTCGAGTCGGCCTATCAGACCATTAATCTCGGCATTTTCATGGTGGTCTGTGTCCTGCTCGGCGGCAAGGGTACGCTCTGGGGTCCTGTAGTGGGCGCCATTCTCTTCCATGTATTCAAGGAAGTGACTTGGAATTACCTCCTTGGCTGGCAATGGGTGGCGCTTGGCGTTTTGATCGTGGTGACCGTGGTGTACTTTCAGGGTGGGGTGGTTGGATGGTTGATGCAAAAGCGTCCGGAGTGGTTTGGTGTACGCCGTGCCGCGGATGACACCAGTGTGGATGAGGCATCATGACCCACGTCATTGAAGTCAAAAACGTCAGTAAGGCGTACGGTGGTGTTGCGGCGAACACCGACATCTCGCTGCAGGTGAGAAAGGGCACCATTACCGGACTGATTGGACCAAACGGGTCAGGAAAAACCACGCTGTTCAATTCCATCGTGGGCTATCACCCGATTGATTCGGGAAGCATTCTTTTTGAGGGACAGGAAATTTCGAAGCTTCCGGTGCAGAAAATTGCACGGCTTGGCCTGCTGAGAACCTTTCAGCAGACACGGATTTACGGACAGATGAGCGGCATCGAAAACATGCTGATCTCATTGCCGCATCGAAAAATGAATTTTCTCGACGCCTTTGGTAGAAACGGAAAAGAGGAGCACGAGCGGGCGGAATCCCTTCTGGAATTCGTTGGGCTCTACGAAAAGCGCTTCCTTCGGGCCGGCTCGTTGTCCTTCGGTCAGCAGAAGCTGCTCGAGTTCGCCATGGCACTCATGAACGAGCCTTCGACCCTTCTGCTTGATGAGCCCACGGCAGGGATTAACCCCACATTGATCAACGGACTGATTGACCGCTTGCGTCGGGCGAATGAAGAGTTTGGGATTACGCTTTTTGTGATAGAGCACAATATGCGTGTCATCATGAATATGGCCGAGCACATTTATTGCCTGGCTCATGGACAGCTTCTCGCTGAGGGCGCGCCGTCGGAGATTCAAAGTAATCAGCGCGTGATTGATGCGTACCTGGGAGCCCATTGATGAGCGAGCAATCTAAAGAACGGGTTCGCGGTTACGGCGCCGGCGGCGTCGACACGGTCATCTCTGTTGACGAAGTGGTGCGGCAAACAGCGGCGATCGCAGAGGAATTCAGCGTCGAAGAACTGGATGCGCTTGCCAACAACGCTCCGTATGTGACCCTGGATAACCTGGTGGCCGGTTACGGTCAGATGCGGATTCTCCACGGCATCAACCTGCGTGTGGGGCGCAAGCAGTCGCTGTGTCTGATTGGACCCAACGGGGCAGGAAAATCGACGGTCTTACACGCCATTTTTGGCTTCAACAATATCTTCTCTGGCAACATCGTTATTGGTGAAGGTAACGCCCGGCTTGATGTCACCTCGCTTACACCAAGTGAGAAGCTGGCCAAAGCGGGAATCGCCTATATCCTGCAGGATAAGTCGATATTCCCGGGCATGACCGTTGAGGAAAACCTGTGGATGGGAGGATTCCTCAAAAAACAACCGGCCGAGGCGAAAGAGGCAGCAGAAAAAGTTTTCGAGAAATACCCTCAGCTTGCCGCGCGCCGCCGGCATCAGGCGAAAGTGTTGTCAGGGGGGGAGCGTCGGCTTCTCGAGATCTCCCGGGCGCTTGTGATGAACCCGGATGTACTGCTGGTCGATGAGCCCTCGATTGGGCTTGAGCCAAAATTTATCGATATGGTCTTTGAAATTCTTAATGACCTCCAGCATAACGAGGGCAAGACGATCGTTATGGTTGAACAGAACGCGAAAAAAGGCCTGGAATTTGCTGACATCGGTTATGTGATGGTATCCGGCAAAATTGCTATTGCGGGTAAGGGTAGCGATCTGCTTGAAAATCCCAAGGTCGGCGAGCTTTTCCTGGGCGGCTAAGGCGAGCCCGCGTCGACGCAGGCTCCAGCGTCGAGCAAAAAGTACGCAGTCTGTCGGCGCTCCATCCGGCGCCCCCATAAACGGCGCAGTTGGCACCGCATAAGCAAAACTTGTTGTGGCGATAGATACGCCATACCATCGCGCGGCTTGATTGGATCCCTGCTGATTTCAGGCATCGGAGACGGGATTTCTTCAGAGCCGTCGTAGAATACAAGGCTAGCCGGTTGCCAACCCCAGCTAATTTTTAAGGTATCCCGTGAAAATTCTCTTTGCCGATAAATTTCCAGAGGAGGGTCTCGCCAAATTGCGTGAGGCCGGTCACCAGTGCGATCTGCAACCCGATCTAGACGGGCAATCGCTGTCTGGGGCTATTGGTGATGCAGAAGTACTTGTGGTGCGAAGCACTAAGGTGACTGCCGACACCTTACACTCGGCCAGCGCGCTTCGACTGGTGATCCGGGCGGGCGCGGGTACCAATACGATTGAAAAAGAGGTCGCGGCAGAAAAAGGAATTCCGGTCTGTAATGTGCCAGGCAAGAACGCCGCAGCGGTTGCCGAACTCACGATGGGTCTTTTGATTGCATTGGATCGACGTATACATGAGAACGTAATCGATCTTCGTGCCGGGCGATGGAACAAAAAGAAGTATTCCGCGTCCCGAGGTCTGCTGGGCCAGCACATGGGGATTTTGGGTCTCGGCGCAATCGGGCTCGAGGTTGCCAAGAGAGCTCGCGCGTTTGGTACCCATGTCTGGGCGCTCGACAAGCCCGGCCGCAGTGATTCGGCTAAGCAGGAACTGACCGCTCTGGGTATCCAGACGGCGCCGGATCTTTCTTCACTGCTCGGTCGGTGCGATATCGTCAGCATCCACGTGCCGAGCGCTGCAGAAACAAAGGGTATGGTGAACGCATCATTTTTAGCGGCGATGCGCGACGGGGCCACGCTGATCAATACCTCTCGAGGAGATGTTGTTGACGAGGCCGCACTGCTTACGGCTATGAACGAGCGAGGAATCAAGGCCGGGCTGGACGTGTATGCGGACGAGCCGTCGGCGGGAGAGGGATCGTTCTCCTCGGCTCTGGCAAATCACCCGAACACCTGCGGCACCCATCACATTGGGGCCTCTACCGAGCAGGCGCAAGCCGCCGTCTCGGAAGGGGTTCTGGAAATTATCGACGCCTTTGGCTCAGGGCGCATTCTGCATTGCGTCAACGGCCAGGGATAAACCGCTTACGTTGGAGAACGTTATGAGCAAACGCGTACATAACTTCAGTGCGGGCCCCTGCACGCTACCGCTTTCGGTGCTTGAGGAGGGTCAGCAGGAGTTTGTTGAATATCATGACTCGGGCATGTCTCTTATCGAGATGAGTCATCGCGGCAAGCATTTCATGGCGGTGCATGAAGAGGCGATCGCGCTCGTCCGGTCGGTTTATCGCGTACCCGACGAATTCGACGTACTCTTTCTACAGGGCGGTGCGACCCTGCAATTTGCGATGGTCCCAATGAATCTTTTGGGCGATGGACGCAAAGGAGGCTATGTGAATTCCGGCACGTGGGCCCAGGGCGCGATGGCCGATGCGGCGCATTACGGAAAGACCTATACCGCCTGGGACGGCGCGTCTTGCAATTTCTCAAGAATGCCGAGCCAAGGCGAGATCAGCGTTGAACCAGACAGTCGATACGTTCACATCACGTCGAACGAGACCATTGGCGGGATCCGATTCAGCGAGTGGCCCGAGTTGAATGTTCCGCTGGTGGCGGACATGTCGTCCGATTACATGTCTCGCCCGATCCCATGGGATCGATTTGATCTGGTGTATGGCGGCGCCCAAAAGAATCTCGGGCCGGCCGGGATGGCGCTCGTCATCATTCGCAAGACGGTTGCCCGTGAGAACAATAAAGGTATCGGTAAATATCTGCGCTATGACATTCAGGCCGACAAGGACTCTATGTTTAATACGCCCCCGGTCTTTCCGATCTACATGCTGGGCAAGGTGCTTAAATGGATGGAGGCTCAGGGTGGCGTGGAGGCTATGGCTCGCGAGGCCGATGATAAAGCGGGGATGATCTATACCGCGATTGACAAGAGCGATGGTTACTATGGCTCGCCGGTAGACGCGGGCTCACGCTCGGTGATGAACGTGGTCTTTACCTTGCCTAACGAAACACTGGAGAAAACCTTCCTGACGCAAGCGGATCAAGCCGGCCTACTGAATCTCAAGGGGCATCGTAGCGTTGGCGGCTGCCGGGCCAGTATCTATAACGCGATGCCGCGTGAGGGGGTAACGGCACTTGCCGATTTTATGAATGCCTTTCGAGCGGGCAATCCACAGTAACCAACTCCTCGCCAGCGTATGACGGACATTCACGCGTTTAACCCGTTTGTGGTGACGGCAGCCGATGCGCCTGAAGTCGTCAGCCCGGCATACGACTCGATGAGTTCCGATGAGCGGTTACGCTTTCGCCAGGCCCATCCGCGCAACTACATCAACGTTATGCGCACCACTGATGATTTTCCGGAGGGTCATCGACCCTCAGAAAGTCAGGTGACGGCGGAAAATATTGACCAGCTCAATCAGTTGCGAGAGAGCGGCGCCTTTTCGGAGTCTTCCGACGACGCTTTATTCATCTACCGATTAGAGATCGACGGTCACCAACAGACCGGAATCGTCACTGAAATTCCCATCAGCGAGTATGGCGATGGTTCTGTGAGAAAGCATGAAGAAACCCGCAAAGAGCACGAGCTACGGTTGGTGAGTTACCTTAAGGAAGTGGGCGCGAGTTCTAGTCCTGTGTGTTTGGCCTATGATGGGCGCCCGGGTATTGATGCCATTGTTGATGACGTCGCCCGATCAGTTCCGTTTCTGGACTTTAGCCTCCCTGACGGTATTCATCAGAAATTATGGCGGGTGACTGATAAGAAACAAATCGAAATTCTTAAAGCCGAATTTAGAGAAGTTCATGCGACCTACCTGACCGATGGTCATCATCGGGCGGCTTCAACGCTTCGTCATGCGGCCGCTCGTCATGCGGAGGGTTACGGGGTGGGCCCATGGGATTTTTTGCTTGTGGTTCTCTTTCCTGCTGAGCAATTGCGGGTTTTGCCGTTCAATCGATGCGTGCGGGATCTGGGTCCACTTAGCCTTGGAGAGTTCCTCGAAGAGATAAGCGAGCATTTTTCGGTAGAGCCCGTCCCTGCTACAGAAGAGTCGCTTCCAACAAAGCACGGTCAGTTTTTGATGATCGTCGGTGACCAGGCGTTTCGACTGACGCGGCATTCGGACCTGACCTCAGGTTCTCCGGTTGAAAACCTGGATGTCAGTTATCTGCAGGATCGTCTTCTTTCTCCGATCCTGGGGATTCAGGACGCGCGCGGTGATTCCCGGCTTGACTATGTGACCGGGGACTCAGGGCTCGCCGGGCTGAAGCAGCGCCAGGCGCAAGGCTGGCAGCTGGGATTTGCCTGTTTCCCGACTTCAATGGAGGAGCTCATGGCGGTGGCCGATGCCGGAGAGGTGATGCCGCCGAAGTCGACCTGTTTTGATCCCAAGCCAAGGTCTGGTCTGTTCTTGAGAATATCCTGAACCGGCGTGACGCCGTTTCGCCGGCTCTTGATTGCCGGTCAGTCGCCATCGGGGACGTTTTGGATTTCGCTTTGGTCCGGAATGAATATAATGGGCCACGGTGCATGCGTGTCGCCTCATGAGGATGGAGTGTCGCCACCAAAACACCCTATAGCCAATCAAAAATTAGAATGCGCTCAGGTACCCTTTTCACCCCTCATTGATCCGGCACCCCCTATGAGTGATGACCAAACAGATGATCTAGACCTTCGTACCCTGTCCGACGAAGAGCTTGTCGAGCAAATGCACGATGATCTCTACGACGGACTGAAAGAAGAGATTGAAGAGGGCACTAATATTCTGCTCGAGCGCGGCTGGCCAGCAGATAAGGTACTGGCGGAAGCGCTGGTCGAGGGGATGCGCATCGTCGGAATCGATTTCAGAGATGGCATTTTGTTTGTTCCTGAGGTATTGATGGCTGCCAACGCGATGAAGGGCGGCATGGCGATCCTTCGCCCCCTGCTCGCGGAAACCGGAGCAGAAACGATCGGAACGGTCGTCATTGGAACGGTAAAAGGGGATATCCACGATATCGGCAAGAATCTCGTAGGCATGATGCTCGAGGGCGCGGGTTTTGAGGTGTTCGACCTCGGTATCAACAACCCTGTGGAGAACTATCTCGAGGCCATTGAAAAGCACAAACCCGATATTGTCGGCATGTCGGCTTTGCTAACAACGACCATGCCTTATATGAAGGTTGTGATCGACACGATGGTTGAGCAGGGCATTCGAAACGACTATATCGTGCTGGTCGGCGGCGCGCCGTTGAACGAGGAATTTGGGAAAGCGATCGGCGCGGATGCTTACTGTCGCGATGCAGCGGTCGCGGTAGAGACAGCAAAGCAGTTGGTTGCTGAAAAACGCGCCGCCCGATAAAGCGGGACAATGTCTGCAGATTGAAGTGAGCGCAAGCGGCGCGACCCGGCCGCTGTCGGGTGCTACCTTAAGATAACCCAGTGGAAGATCCGGCCATGCATTCGGGCGCAACGGCAGGCGCTCAAAAAGACCGCAGCCTGGTGATTGCCTGCGGCGCCCTCGCTCATGAGATTACGGCGTTAAAGCGGCTCAATCAGTGGGACCATTTGACCATCGAATGCCTGCCCGCGAGCCTTCATAACCGACCTGAACATATTGCGCCCCGGGTCAAAGAAAAGATTGAGGCAGCTCGTGGCCACTACCGGTCGATTTTTGTAGCCTATGCCGACTGCGGTACGGGCGGACTGCTCGATAAGGCCTTGCAAGGCGAGGACATCGCCCGACTCCCCGGAGCGCACTGCTATGAATTCTTTTGGGGATCGAAAGCCTTTCTGGAGCGCTTGGATGCCGAGCCGGGGGTTTTTTATCTTACGGATTTTCTGGCGCAGCATTTCGAGCGACTGATCATGCAGGATCTGGGTATTCGCAAGCATCCAGAGTTGCTCGATCTTTACTTTGGAAACTATACCCACCTGGTGTTTCTCTCTCAGTCGCCCTCGCCGCAGACGATACAGATGGCAAGACAAGCCGCAGACGCGCTCGGTTTGCCTTTCCAGCATATTCACACCGGGTACGGTGGTCTCGAAAAACAGCTGAACGCCTTTGCTGATCAGCTGGCGTCCTAAACCTGCCGCCCAGTCGGAGGAGATTCCAAAGTGGCTAAATTGATTACGGTATATTGGCGCGATATTCCCTCGCAAGTCATGACTCGACAAGGTCGCGATACCCGCAAGGTGCTCCTGAGCGAGCGATTTCAGGATGCCATTGACCGGGCGGCTATGCGTGCGGGTAAGGGCTCATCGGATGCATATATGAGTGAGTGGCGGCGGGAGACGGTCGCCTGTGACGATGCCGATCTGGAAGCCGCCGTTCAAGCACATGCGGATCATCTCGAACGCTCCTTCTCGGATGACGATCTGTTGGCATTAATTCGGGCCAAGGGCTCAAAAAGCCCTGGCACCGAATAAGCAGATACTCGAGACACCCCTGCTATGTACGCCATCAGACGCTGGTCCGTCCGCCATGCGCGGAAACTTGAATGGCTATACCAGCGCTTTGAAGGGGTATTGCTGTTTTTGCATCCGATGTGGCTCTGGCTTGGATACGACCGTATCGAAAAGCCCATACGGGTGACAGAGCAGTTCGTTAAGGAAACCATGTTTGATTGCAAGATGTGCGGTAATTGCGTGCTGAGTCAGACAGGAATGGCCTGCCCGATGAACTGCCCGAAAGAGCTTCGTAATGGTCCGTGCGGCGGCGTGCGGGAGCACGGCTATTGCGAGGTCAAACCGGACATGCGATGCGTATGGGTCGAAGCCTGGGAAGGGTCACAACGCATGCGCGGCAGCGAGAAGATTCAGCTGGTCCAGCCGCCGGTCGCACAGCAGTATCGAGGACGTTCCTCATGGCTGCGTGAAATTCGTCGCAAGCGCGACGAGCGTTTTTTCTCATCCGCGGGTTCTTCCGGTGGATAACACCATTCAGGATCTGAGCCGGCTCCTGCCGGTGCTGGAGGGACACAGCTCCGGAGGGCGCCTTGAGCGAGTGCTTCGGGCGGGCCATTTCGCCGTCACGGCAGAAATCGCGCCGCCAGACTCCGCCGACGCCGAAGAGGTCTATCAGCGTGCGGCGGTTTTTGATGGCTACGTCGATGCGATCAACGCGACGGATGGGTCGGGAGCCAATTGTCATATGTCAAGCGTCGGGGTCTGCTCTCTGTTGACGCGCCGCGGCTATGCGATGGTGATGCAGGTCTCCTGCCGTGACAAAAACCGTATTGCGATACAAGGCGATGTGCTGGGCGCAGCGGCCATGGGGGTGGCGAACATTCTCTGCCTCACGGGTGACGGAGTGCAAGCGGGTGATCAGCCTGATGCCAAGCCGGTGTTTGATCTGGATTGCATGAGCCTGCTCCAGATGGTCTCATCCATGCGTGACGATCGCCAGTTTCTTAGCGGTCGAAAATTAACCAGTCCGCCCCAGGTGTTTTTGGGCGCCGCAGCAAATCCATTTGGCCCGCCCCTGGATTATCGACCGTTGCGGTTACAGAAGAAGATCGAAGCCGGCGCGCAGTTTGTTCAGACGCAGTATTGTTTTGATTTGGACTTGCTTCAAGCCTATATGGAGCGGGTTCGGGATCTAGGTTTAACGGAGCGTTGCTATATTCTGATTGGCGTCGGCCCAATGCCTTCTGCAAAAACAGCGGCCTGGATCCGAGATAATGTTCCCGGGGTGCATATTCCGGACGCCATTATCCGCAGATTACTCGGGGCAAAAGATCAGCGGGAAGAGGGCATCAGAATATGTGTTGAGATGATTCAGGCCGTAAAAGAGATGAATGGTGTTCATGGGGTGCACGTTATGGCCTATCGACAGGAGGAGCGCGTGCCGGAGATTATTTCAGCATCAGGGGTTCTGGATGGCCGAAAGCCATGGTATCCAGGAATGAAAACAGATCACATTTAAAGGGGATCAGCCGGTGACCGTCACTGTTGTCAGTTCAGCAAGAAAAGAAGTCCGAATTGGATTCGATCAGCCGTTTTGCATTATTGGAGAACGGATTAACCCGACCGGCCGCAAGATTCTCGCAGACGAGATGAAGGTTGGGGATTACAGCCGGGTGCAAGCCGATGCCTTGGCCCAGGTGGCGGCGGGAGCCCATATGCTGGACGTGAACGCCGGTATTCCGCTGGCGGACGAGCCGGCAATTTTGGCGGACTGCGTGAAACTGGTCCAGTCGCTAACAGATGTGCCGTTGTCCATTGATTCGTCTATCGTGGCGGCGCTGGAGTCGGGGCTTTCGGTTTATCAGGGTAAGGCGCTAGTTAATTCGGTAACCGGCGAGGAGGAGAGACTTGAGCAGGTTCTGCCTCTGGTAAAAAAGTATGGCGCAGCGGTCGTGGCCATATCAAACGATGAGACAGGGATCTCAGAGGATCCGAATGTCCGATTTGCGGTGGCCAAGAAAATCGTAGAACGTGCAGCGGATCATGGGATTCCGGCTTCCGACGTGGTGGTCGATCCGCTGGTTATGCCAATTGGCGCGTTGAACAACGCCGGCCAGCAGGTGATGCACATCCTCACCAGACTTCGTGACGAGCTAAAGGTGAACAGCACATGCGGTGCATCAAACGTAAGCTTTGGCCTACCGAATCGTAACGGACTGAATGCCGCTTTTCTGACCATGGCGATTGGGGCAGGCATGACCTCCGCTATTACCAGCCCGCTGCACATGGAGGTCATGCAGGCGGTCATGGGCGCCGATGTCATGATGGGGCACGATCCGGATTGCCTTCGTTGGATTTCAAAGTTCCGGCAACCTCCTGCAGAGGGTCAGGTCAGCGCGCGAGATGGGCGCCGCGGCGGGCGTCGAAGGGCGCGCGGTGTCTGAGAAACCCCTCTCCGGGCGATGTTTGTGTGGGGATATCCGGTTCACGGTAGAAGGGCCTTTGCGGCCGGTTCTGGTGTGTCATTGCGGGCAATGCCGACGGATGAGCGGTCACCTTTGGGCCGCGACCGCAGCCGATCGCGATGGCGTGCGATTCGCGGCGCAAGACACGCTGCGCTGGTTCTCATCCTCCGATCGTGCGCGACGGGGGTTTTGTGCGCGGTGTGGCTCAAGTCTGTTCTGGAGTCACGAGGACAAACAGACGCTATCGATCGCGGCTGGTGCGCTCGATTCACCAACTGGATTAAAAACACAGGCGCATATATTTTTTTCGGACGCCTCAGATTATTACGCTGTGCATCCTGACGAGCCGACGTGTCCAGGCTCGTCTGATTAACATCCACCGTCGCTTTTTTGGATAATCTGGATATGCCACAGGATCTTCTTGTTGTATTCACGCCCTCTGGCCGTCGCGGTCGGGTGCCTCATGGCACAACCGTGCTTCAGGCGGCCCGAGATCTCGGTGTGGATCTGGATTCCGTCTGCGGGGGTCGAGCCATTTGCGGTCGTTGTCAGGTCCGTCTCAGCGAAGGATCGTTTCCAAAGCACGGAATCGAATCCCGATCGGATAGCTTGTCCGCGTTTGGGGGAAACGAGATCGAATTTGACAAGACCGAAGGCCTGGCGGCGGGTCGGCGGCTGGGATGCTCGGCCAAGTTGATCGGCGATGCCGTGATCGATGTGCCCCCGGAAAGTCAGGTTCATAGGCAGGTCGTGCGTAAACGCACCGAGGTTCATGACCTGTCGGTCAATCCGCTGGTGCGCCTTCATGTCGTCGAGGTGTCCGAGCCCAATATGCACGAACCCGTCTCGGATTTGCGGCGCTTGATCGAGGAGCTTGAATTTGAGTGGGGCCTGACCGATCTGAGTTGTGACTCCCATGTACTCAAAAACCTGCAGCCCGCTATGCGGAAGGCCCATTGGCAGGTCACCGTCGCGGTTTATCGCGAAAAAGAAATCATTGCCGTATGGCCGGGGTTTCACCAGACGGCGCTGGGGCTTGCTGTCGATATCGGATCAACGACTATTGCCGCTCATCTGGTAGATCTCGCGAGTGGTGAGGCACTGGCCTCTGCCGGTCGAATGAATCCCCAAATCCGATTCGGTGAGGATTTAATGAGCCGCGTCTCCTACGTGATGATGCATCCGGGAAGTGAGGAGCAAATGTGTGCGGCGGTTCGTGAGGCCGTTGCGGAACTGATTCAGGAGGTCTGCGCGGAGGCCAACCAGTTGCCAGACAACATTCTGGACTGTACGTTTGTCGGTAATCCCATCATGCATCATCTCTTTCTGGGATTGTCGCCGGTTGAATTGGGCGGCGCGCCATTCGCGCTCGCCACGGAAGGGGCGGTGACGGTCAAAGCAGGTGAGCTTAACCTCGGTATCCACCCGGGTGCCCGCTGCTATGTGTTGCCCTGTATCGCAGGACATGTCGGCGCAGATTGTGCAGCGGTGGTGCTTTCCGAAGCACCTTATCTACGAGAGGAGGTCTCTTTACTGGTAGATGTTGGGACCAATGCAGAAATTGTCCTCGGCAATCGACATCGATTGCTTTCGGCCAGTAGTCCTACAGGCCCGGCTTTCGAGGGCGCTCAGATTAGTGGAGGGCAACGGGCTGCACCAGGCGCGATCGAGCGAGTACGTATTGACCCGACAACCCTCGAGCCTCGTTATAAGGTGATTGGCTGTGACGCGTGGTCGGATGAACCGGCCTTCAAAGACGCCGTGCAAGATACCGGCATTACCGGTATTTGTGGCTCCGGTATCATCGAAGTGCTCGCCGAGATGTATCTGGCGGGCATCATCAATACCGATGGCGTGGTCAATGGAGCGCTTGCCGCGCAATCAAGTCGAGTGGTGGCTGATGGTCGAACCTTTTCTTACGTGCTTCATGACGGCGATGTCAAAGTCATCATTACGCAGAATGACGTGCGTGCGATTCAATTAGCAAAAGCGGCTCTCTATGCCGGCGTGCGTCTGCTGATGGATAAATTGGGGGTGGAGAAAGTGGACCGCATTCGCTTGGCGGGCGCGTTTGGCTCTCATATCGACGTTAAGTACGCGATGGTTCTGGGCCTTATTCCAGACTGCGCCATTGAGGACGTCACCTCGGCGGGTAACGCGGCGGGCAGCGGGGCTCACATCGCGTTGGTTGATGGAAATGCGCGTCTGGAGATTGAGCGGGAGGTTCGTCGAATCGAGAAAATTGAGACCGCGGTTGAGTCTCGTTTTCAGGAGCATTTTGTAGAGGCTATGGCGATTCCCCATAAAACGGCGCAATACCCCCAGTTGTCGAAGGTTGTGCAATGGCCCGTGGGCTCACCTTCGGTTAGTGAAAGCGCATCGCCGGCCCGGCGTCGTCGACGACGGTAGCGGGATCGGCTAAGGTTAGTCTCATGCCTCGTCTGAGTCGGCATGAACAATGAACCCTCTTCTGGAAGCCGGATGATTGATAGTTTGCGACAGGCGCCGCTTTTCGCGGCGCTCCCAGAGCATGACCTCGCCCAGCTGGCGCAGATGGCGCGCGAAGTTGAGGTACAGGCTGGCGAGGTGATCATTCATCAAGGCGCCGACAGCGATGCCCTGTATGTCGTCACGTCGGGGCAGATTCGGGTGTTCCTCACGGACGAATCTGGAAAGGAAATTATTCTGAGTCTTGACGGGCCGGGCACGGTGGTGGGCGAGATCTCCGTTCTTGACGGCGCCCCGCGATCCGCATCTGTGGCGGCGAGACAAAAGACGCACCTTTTGAGAATAGACGGCAGCGCGCTTCGCAATCTGCTTGAATCCAATATGCCCCTGGCGATGGCCGTGATCAAGGCGCTCGCTTCGAGAGTCCGTAAACTGACTGATGCGACTCACGGACTGGCATTGAATAGTGCTTATCGGCGATTGGTGCGAAAGCTTTATGAGTATGCGGAGGAGGTCGACGGCGTACTGGTCATTACCGAGCGCTTAACTCATCAGCTGCTGGCCGATATGATCGGATGCTCCCGGGAGATGGTGAGTCGAATAATGAGTGATCTTTCCCGCGGGGGTTATATACGCGTTGAGGGAAAACGCTGGATCATCGAGAAGAAACTACCGGCGGATTATTGATGAAGGGCCGAATCGAAAAGATGATAACGAGCCTTGAGCACCCGGTTCGGTATCAGTTGCCGATAAGCGATCAGGTCCTGGATCTCAATCCGCTGATCGGACGTGATCTGACCCTGACATACACCGGTACGATCTCCTGCATCGCCTGCGGGCGCAACACCAATAAGAGTTTCAATCAGGGGCATTGTTATCCTTGCTTTAAGCGCCTTGCCTCTTGCGATCAATGCATTCTCAAACCAGAGCTCTGCCATTTCCATGAGGGAACCTGTCGAGAGCCGGAGTGGGGTAAAGCCCAGTGTTTTGGTCCACACGTCGTCTATTTGGCAAACTCGTCTGGCCTGAAGGTTGGTATTACGCGAGCCAGCCAAATACCTACGCGTTGGATTGATCAGGGAGCGTCGCAGGCTCTGCCTATATTTGAAGTAGCCGATCGACGCACAGCGGGCCTGATTGAAGCGCAGATGCGGTCTTTTGTCTCGGACCGGACGGATTGGCGCAAGATGCTTAAGGGCGCTCCTCCACCGCTATGTCTGAAGACAGAGCGAAACCGATTGCTGGACGGCGTTCGCGAGTTTGTCGATCAACTCAACGAAAAAAGCGGAACGGTAAAAGCAAAAGCGGCCGAGACTGAGACCGTCTGTGAGATTGTTTATCCGGTCGATACGCATCCTGAAAAGGTCAAGACACATAATTTTGATAAGAGTCCATCGGTTACGGGGCGACTCACCGGTATTAAGGGCCAGTACCTAATGATGGGAGACATCGTCTTTAATATTCGCAAGTTCGCCGGCTACGAGATCGAGATCGATTACTGATCTGATTAAAATCCGGTGGCGGTCTTCAGTTTGTCGATCTCGCTGGGTCGATTACTGATGCGCCCCAACGGCCGACATTGACCTCGTTACCCGGATAAGGCGTCGTTGGGATATTCAATGAGAGGAGCAAAGAAAGGCCGGCAAGGCCAGCCCCCACGAGAAATACCGCTGCAGGTGAGTTCAGCCATAGAACCCCCAGCATTGCAGGAAGGGCAACGGCGGCGATGTGGTTAATGGTGAAGGACACGCCCGCGCTAGAGGCTATATCGGCGGGATCGGCGATCTTCTGAAAGTACGTCTTGATCGCGATCGCGAGGGCGAAGAAGAAATGATCAACGATATAAAGACCTGCCGCAACGTGAGCGTTCTGCACGAAGGCATAGGCGGTAAATACGCCGATCAGGCCGACGTACTCAAACACCAACGCCGTGCGTTCGCCCACCACTCCGATTATCCGACCGATCCGTCCGGCGAAAAGCATATTTAAAATGGCATTAATCAGAAAAAGTGCCGAGACTTCTGCAACGCCGTAGCCAAATTTCTCGACCATCAGAAAACCGGCGAAGACGATAAAAATCTGCCTGCGAGCGCCGGAGAGAAACGTGAGACCGTAGTACAGCCAGTACCGTTTTCGAAAAACCAGATGCCGATGTTGTTGAGCCTTTTGCGGGAACTCAGGGAAAAAGAGCCAGCAGAAAATGACGATCGCGAGCGTCGCACCGCCTCCAAACCAATAGACCCATTCGAAGTCGAGCGCCATCACGTCAAATGCAAACCAAATGGCGGCGAATGTGACGATCGACGTAAACGCGCCGATGGCGATTATTCGCCCCAGCACCTCTGGCGTTTTGTCCTTATCAATCCATTGCAGCGACAGCGACGTCTGTATGGTTTCGTAGTAATGAAACCCGATCGACATGACGACGGTCGTCAGATAAAGACCCATCACGCTCGGAAACATACCGGTCACGGCCGTTCCAATACCCAGCAAGGCAAGCGAGACCAGGGCAATAGACTGCTCTTTTAAAAGAAACAAAAGAAAGACGACGGCGAACGCCAGAAAACCTGGAACCTCGCGGAGGCTCTGAAGGATTCCGATCTCTGCTCCCGAGAAGGCGGCACGTTCTATTGCAAAATTATTCAGAAGCGCCTGCCAGGTGGCAAAGCTTAGCGGGACGGCCCCGGCCATCAGCAGCAACATGATCTCGGGACGACCGCGAAGTCGTTGAAGCGCTGGAATCATCGATTGGTCAGTCCATGAATGTGGATTAAGCGCCTTATCAAGCGCGGGATTCACCCGCTTGTCGAACGCCACTATAGTGAAAACATCCGCTCAATGATACAGTGACAGCGCTTCACTAACGGCACATCAAGAAGAATAACCCCTTGACTACAGCACCTTATCGAGTCGGACTGTTCGTAACCTGTCTTGCGGACCTGATGCGCCCGCAAGTGGCATTTGCGGCCGTTAAAGTGCTGGAGGGTGCGGGCTGTCAGGTGGTGGTCCCGAGGACTCAGAGCTGCTGTGGACAGCCTGCACTAAACAGCGGTGACCGCACCAACACCATCGAAATCGCAAAACAGGTCATTGACGCGTTTGAGGAATACGACTTTGTGGTGGCCCCTTCGGGGTCATGTGCCGATACCATCAAGAACAAATATCCAGACCTCTTCGCCAAAGATATGCAGTGGGTCAAACGTGCCCATGCCATGGCCGGAAAAACCTGGGAGCTGACCAGTTTTCTGCGCGAGAAACTGAACGTCACCGCGCTGGCATCGTCGTATAAAGGGGTATGCACCTATCACGATTCCTGCTCCGGGCTGCGGGGACTTAACATCCAGAGCCAGCCCCGTGAACTGCTCGCCAAGGTGGACGGGTTGACGTTATCAGAGATGAAAGACAGTAATGTCTGTTGTGGCTTCGGAGGACTTTTTAGCGTCAAGTACCCTGATATCTCGGCCCGAATGGTGCAGGACAAGTGCGCCGATATTGCCGACACAAAAGCCGACACTATTCTGGGCGGTGATCTGGGTTGCTTGCTGAATATAGCCGGACGTTTGCGACGCGAGGGTCGTTCGACACGGGTCTTTCATGTGGCCGAAGTGCTGGCCGGTATGACTGATGGTCCTGCGATCGGTGAGGGAGACGATCCTCAATGAATGCCCCAGTGAGCTCGCAACGCGTGGAGTTTAAGGCTCGTGTCAGGAACGCGCTGAGTGATGTGAATCTACAGCGCGCTATGGCCAAGGCGCGTGGCGGATTTGTTGATAAGCGACGCGAGGCACGCGACGCGCTTCCGGAGTTTGATGCCATACGCGATGCCGCTCGCGATATCAAAGATCATGTGCTTGCCAATTTGGACTCTTACCTAGAGCTGTACGAGCAGAAGGTTCGCGAAAACGGCGGACACGTTCATTGGGCTCGCGACGCCGATGAGGCCTGTCAGATCATTGCCGATATCTGCAAGCAGGCGGGCGCCCGCACGGTGACAAAAGGCAAATCCATGGTCTCCGAGGAGATGTACCTTAATCCGGTTCTGGAGGCGTCCGGGATCAAGGTGGTGGAAACCGATCTTGGGGAGTACATCGTTCAACTCGCGGGCGAGACCCCCAGTCATATTATTGCGCCGGCGGTCCATAAAACCCGCGAGCAAATTACTGAACTCTTTCACCAGCACCATAGCCCTCTGGGATATACGGATCGGGTAACGCAGCGTGAGGCGTTGGTGAACGAGGCTCGAAGTGTCTTGCGTGAACGCTTCGTATCGGCCGATGTGGGCATCACAGGGGCAAATTTTCTTATTGCCGAGACCGGTTCAAATGTCATCGTGACCAACGAGGGCAATGGGGACCTCACCAGCTCGCTGCCAAAAGTGCATATTGTGACGGCAGGAATTGAGAAGGTGATCCCTTCTCTTGAGGATCTTTCGGTGTTGCTGCGGGTGCTTGCACGAAGTGCCACAGGACAGGAATTTTCTGCATATACCTCTATTTATTCAGGCCCCCGTCGTTCTCAGGACGGCGAGGGTCCCGAGGAATATCATGTGGTGCTGCTGGATAACGGGCGCTCGACCATGCTTGGTGGTGTGTATCAACCCATGCTGCGCTGCATTCGTTGCGGAGCCTGCTTGAATCACTGTCCGGTTTATAGCGCCATTGGTGGGCACTCCTATGGATGGATTTATCCTGGCCCGATGGGCTCTGTGTTGACGCCTTTACTCAACGGATTTGACGACTCGGTAGATTTGCCCAACGCCTGTACCCTCAACGGACGATGCAAGGAAGTCTGCCCGGTTCGAATTCCTCTCTCGGATTTATTGTTGGAGCATCGCCTCGAGCAGCATCAGCGAAAACTCACCTCGCCATTAGGGCGGAAGATTCTGGGCGCTTGGGCCTGGCTCGCCAAACGCCCTCGTCTGTACCAGGGCGTAATGGCCCTGCCGCTCTGGGTGGCATACCGTTTGGGTCATCAATCGGGCGTACTGCGGCGTTTGCCCGGACTCAGTGGCTGGACGGAAAGCCGGGATTTTCCGACCCCGGCGAGACGGTCATTTATGCGTCAGTGGCAGAGCGGTCATCGACCATGAATGAGGCGCGCGAGCAAATCCTCTCGACGATTCGTAGATCGCTAAAGGGAGGGGAGCCCAAAACGATGCGACGGCTTGATGAACTCCAGGCGCGGCTCAGTCGCACCACCCCTATGGTGCAGCCCCATGTAGATGATGATCTTTTAGCTCTTTTTTGTCTCAAGCATGTGGCGGTGCATGGCACCTATGAGCGCCTCCCTGCCGATCAGATCGAAGAGGGGGTTCGTCGACATTTGCGTGGCTTGGAGGTGGATCCCCAGTTTTGCCTTGGAGGAGGACCGCTCCTTGATCAAGTCGCGTGGTCAGATGAAGTATTCACGTATCGAAAGAGTGCGGATAAAGATACCCGGGTGGCGGTAAGCGAGGCGTTTGCGGGTGTGTCAGAGACTGGAACCTTGGTTATGCGTTCCTCTGCGGAGAATCCGCCCTCGCATAATTTTCTGCCCGATGATCATATTGTGGTGCTGCACCAGCAGCGTATCGTCCGTTGGACAGAGGATGTCTGGGCATTGCTGCGCAAGGAAGACGCCTTCCCGCCCCGCGCCGTCAATTTCATAACGGGTCCTTCCAAGACCGGCGATATCGAGCAGACCATCCAATATGGCGCTCATGGACCGAGGCGTTTGCATATTTTGATTATCGACGCCTAGTTGCTTAGGTTATGCGAATAGGGCGATACAAGCGTTTCCTGTCGTTATAATCAGGCGTATGAAGTCGACGATCAGCGGGCCTAAACGCCTAACTCGATGGGCGTTCTCCCGGGGTAAAAAGCGTGCAGGATAGTTTTTCTAAAGAAGCGCTACTGGAATGTGGGCACGGGCGTATGTTCGGCCCGGGCAACGCCCAACTGCCGTTGCCACCCATGCTCATGTTTGACCGAATTGTCCGGATAGCAGACGAGGGCGGAGAGTACGGCAAGGGCGAAATCGTCGCAGAGTTGGATATTCGGCCTGACCTTTGGTTTTTTGATTGCCACTTTGAGGGTGATCCGGTGATGCCCGGTTGTCTGGGCGTCGATGCGCTCTGGCAGTTGGTCGGTTTTTTTCTTGGATGGAAAGGGGGTAAGGGTCACGGACGGGCGCTGGGTTCTGGCGAAATTAGATTTACCGGTCAGGTGCGGCCAGAAAGCAAACTGGTTCGGTATCGCGTGTCATTAAAGCGGATCGTCATGCGCAAGCTTTATATGGGCATTGCCGATGGCTACGTCGAGGTCGATGACCAAAACATTTATACCGGTCGTGATCTTCGGGTCGGCTTGTTTACGGAAGGCGGGTAAGGGGGGCGTATGAATCGGGTTGTCGTCACCGGTATGGGTATCGTTAGCAGCATTGGTAATAACTGTGCTGAGGTCGAAGCCGCCCTGCGGGTGGGTCGATCGGGGATTCGATTCTCCGAAGAGTATCAGGCGCTGGGCTTTCGCTCGCAGGTGTATGGTGCCGTAGATATCGATTTGGACGCGCTGATCGATCGTAAACTCAAGCGGTTCATGGGTGCATCAGCTGCCTACAACTACGTCGCCATGCGTGAGGCGGTTGAGGCATCGGGCCTCAGCGCGGAGGCGATCTCAAATCCCCGCACCGGTCTGGTTGTGGGAAGTGGCGGCGGTTCACCTGAGAACATCGTCGCCGCGGCAGATATTCTTCGTGAGAAAGGCGTCAAGCGTGTCGGACCGTATATGGTGACGCGCACCATGTCGAGCACCAACTCAGCCTGTCTGAGTACGGCGTTTGCTATTAAGGGGGTTTCCTACTCCATTAGCTCCGCCTGCTCCACCAGCGCGCACTGCATCGGGCACGCGATGGAACTGATTCAGATGGGTAAACAGGATGTTGTCTTTGCGGGGGGCGGGGAGGAGCTTCATTGGACCACGTCGGTATTGTTTGACGCGATGGGCGCCATGTCCTCCAAATACAATGACGCGCCGGAAACGGCATCGAGGACCTACGATGTTAATCGGGACGGCTTTGTGATCTCAGGCGGGGGCGGTTTGCTCGTTCTTGAATCACTCGAGCATGCGCAGCAGCGCGGCGCTCACATCCTCGCCGAATTGATAGGCTACGGCGCCACCAGCGATGGCCACGATATGGTCCAACCCTCAGGAGAGGGCGCTATTCGATGCATGAATCTAGCCCTGGCGGATGTCGATACTCCAGTGGATTACATCAATACTCATGGCACCAGCACCCCCGCGGGCGATATTCAGGAGTTGGAGGCTATTCGTGCCGTCTTCGGAGAATCCGCCCCGCCGCTCAGCGCGACTAAATCGCTTACCGGGCATGCGCTTGGCGCAGCGGGCGTCAACGAGGCTATTTATTCGCTGATCATGATGCAGGGCGGATTTATTGCTCCGTCAATCAATATCTCTGATCTGGATCCGCGTGCGCTGGGATTTCCGATTGTGCAAACGCCCACAGACGCGCCGAATCTCCAGACGGTGATGTCCAATAGTTTCGGTTTTGGTGGAACAAACGCCACGCTGGTGTTCAGGCGTTTTGCCGATTAGACCCCTCGCGTTTGGTTAGCGGCTCGGTTCGGTTAATTCGTCGTTTTTCGGGCTCGCAGATCCAAAGCGTTTGGCCACGTAGGCCTCCACCAAGTCGATAAACTGATCAGAGATATTGTCGCCTCTCAGCGTGCAGATTTTTTCGCCGTCTTGAAAGACAGGAGCGACCGGTTTCTCTCCCGTGCCGGGCAGGCTAATTCCAATATCGGCGTGCCGACTCTCTCCCGGACCATTTACCACGCACCCCATGACGGCCACGGAGAGCGTTTCGGATCCCGGATACTGCACGCGCCATTTACTCATACTTTTACGTAAATGATCTTCGACATCGGCGGCCAGGTGTTGAAAAAAGTCGCTGGTAGTGCGGCCGCATCCGGGGCAGGCCGTGACCTGCGGGGAGAAACTTCGAAGCCCAAGGGACTGAAGCACTTCCTGTGCAATGCGCACCTCCCGGGTTCGACTCTCGCCAGGTTGAGGGGTAAGCGAGACTCGGATCGTGTCGCCAATACCCTGGTTCAACAGTAGCGCTAGGCCACAGGTCGATGAAACAATGCCTTTATCGCCCATGCCGGCCTCGGTGAGACCCAAATGTAAAGCCAGGTCAGACCGGGCGGCCAGCGATTGATAGACCGTGACGAGATCCTGAACCGCGCTCACCTTAGCCGACAGAATGATCTGATCGGCCCGCAGTCCCTCGCGCATGGCCAGATCAGCACTGTTGATCGCGGAGTCGACAAGCGCTTGTTGGGTGATGGTCGAAAGCGGCAAAGGTGAGGCAGACGCCGCATTCTCATCCAGCTTTTTGGCAAGGAGCTGTTGATCGAGCGAGCCCCAGTTGACACCGATGCGAACCGGCTTATTCCGAAGACAAGCCTGTTCAATCATTTGACAGAAGCGCTGGTCACGCTTTTCGCCCTGGCCCACATTGCCGGGGTTGATTCGATACTTGTCCAAGGCATCTGCACAATCACTGAAGGTCTGAAGCAGGGTATGGCCGTTGTAGTGAAAATCACCCACGAGGGGCACCCGATAGCCTTGGGCTCGAAGCCGACGATGAATCTCGGGGACCGCACGAGCCGCCGCCTCCGTGTTCACCGTGATCCGGACAATCTCTGAGCCCGCATCAGATAGATCCATAACCTGACGGGTTGTCGATTCGACATCCGCTGTGTCTGTATTGGTCATCGACTGAACCACCACCGGAGCGTGATTTCCAATCAGGACTCCGCCCACATTAACGGACGGTGTGGTTTTTCGCTGTGACACGGGTGGGTGATTCAAGAGGTGCGTAGGGCAATCGTTATTTTACGGAATTTACATTCGAAAGACGCCAAACCGGCTGTCTTCAATGGGTGCGTTGTGGATCGTTCGCAGCGCCAAAGACAGTACGCGGCGCGTGTGGGCCGGATCGATAATGCCGTCATCCCACAGTCGAGCGCTGGCGTAGAACGGGTGGCCCTGATGCTCATACTGCTCGGCGATGGCTGTTCGAAAGACCTCCTCATCCTGAGTGGGCCAGGCGGCGCCCATCTTCTGTGCGCCCTCACGCTTGACCTGCGCCAGCACCTGCGCCGCGGTATCACCGCCCATGACCGAAATCCTCGCGTTGGGCCACATCCAAAGAAAGCGGGGATCGTACGCTCGACCGCACATGCCGTAATTACCCGCGCCGAAGCTCCCCCCAACGATGACCGTGAGTTTAGGAACCTTTGCACAAGCGACGGCGTTCACCAGTTTGGCTCCATCTCGAGCAATGCCGCCGTGCTCGTAGCGACTGCCTACCATGAAGCCGGTGATGTTCTGAAGAAACAGAAGGGGAATCTTCCGTTGTGAGCAAAGCTCGATAAAGTGGGCTCCCTTGAGCGCGGATTCAGAAAAGAGAATACCGTTATTCCCTACGATCCCTATGGGGTAGCCTGCGATTTGGGCAAATGCGCACACCAGCGTTTTGCCATATCGAGCCTTGAACTCAAGAAAGTCGCTTCCATCAGCAACGCGACAAATAATTTCCCGGATATCAAAGGGCAATCTCGGATTCGTCGGAATAAGGCCGTAAAGATCTTCTGCTGGATGCGAGGGCGGCCGGGGATCGGGCTGGGGTTCTTGAGCCGCCCCGGGTCGATTCAGATCTTTAACAATCTGTCTGGCAATTCGGATCGCGTCCTTATCGTCGTCCGCAAAATAATCGGCTACACCGGAAATTCGGGTGTGTACATCGGCGCCACCGAGGGCTTCCGATGTGACTTCTTCTCCTGTGGCGGCCTTTACGAGTGGTGGGCCCCCCAAAAAAATCGTGCCTTGCTGGCGCACGATGATGGCCTGATCGGACATAGCCGGAACGTAGGCGCCTCCCGCTGTGCAGGATCCCATCACGATGGCGATCTGAGGAATGCCGGCTGCAGACATGCTTGCCTGATTGAAAAATATCCGACCGAAGTGATCCCGATCAGGAAAGACCTCATCCTGCCGCGGGAGATAGGCGCCTCCCGAGTCGACGAGGTAAATGCACGGCAAGCGATTTTCTGCGGCAACGGCTTGGGCGCGAAGATGCTTCTTTACGGTGATCGGGTAGTAGGTACCGCCTTTTACCGTCGCATCATTCACCACGAGCATGCAAGGACGGCCATGAATCTCGCCGATCCCGGTGATGATTCCGCCGCACGGGACCTCGTCTTCATACAGCTCCCATCCGGCAAGCTGCGACAGTTCAAGAAATGTGCTGCCTGGATCAAGAAGCGCCTGAATACGCTCCCGTGGCAATAACTTGCCGCGCGTGGTGTGGCGCTGCCTTGCTTTTTCGCTGCCTCCCAGCGCGACACGCTCTATCGCTGCGGCCAGCGAGCTGGTTTTTTCCAGCATGGCCTGGCGATTGGCTTGAAAATTTTCGCCGTCAGTATCGAGTCGGCTGACAAAAGGATCCATCGGCGGTTCCGTCGACGAAAGCGGCTTAGACAAGCCGCTCGAAAGCCATTGCGGTAGCCTCGCCGCCACCGATGCAAAGCGAGGCAATGCCTCGTTTATGGCCATAACGTTCAAGCGCATGCAGTAATGTCACAATAATTCGGGCGCCGGATGCGCCCACCGGGTGCCCAAGCGCACAGGCACCGCCGTGCACATTCAGTTTGTCGTGAGGAATGTCCAGGTCGTGCATCGCGGCCATCGCCACCACGGCGAACGCCTCATTCACCTCGAAAAGATCAACCGATGCGATGTCCCAGCCAATACTATCCAGTAACTTTCGGATCGCAAAAACCGGCGCGGTCGTAAATAGACCTGGCTCCTGAGCAAAACTGGCGTGACCCAGGATTCGCGCCAGCGGGACATGTCCGCCACGTTCAGCATCTGACAATCGCATCATTACTAGCGCGGCGGCGCCGTCTGAAATCGAACTCGAGTTGGCGGGCGTGACGGTGCCCTCTTTTCGAAAGGCTGGGCGCAGGGTGGGAATCTTTTCAATATTGGCAGTCAGCGGCTGTTCATCCGTATCCACCTGACTGCTTTCGTTGCGATGAGTGACCGTGACGGGGGAAATTTCGCGGCGAAAGGCGCCGTTTTCGATCGCTTCCGTCGCGCGCGTGAGTGACTCAATGGCAAAGTCATCCTGGTCGGCGCGGCTGAACCGGTATCGTTGCGCGCAGTCCTCGGCAAAGTGCCCCATCAGCTTGCCAGGCTCGTAAGCATCTTCCAGCCCATCGACGAACATGTGGTCCAGTAATTCGCCGTTACCGAGGCGGTAGCCTGAGCGGGCTTTCTGCAGCAGGTAGGGCGCATTGCTCATGCTCTCCAGACCACCGGTGACCACGATGCGAGCGGCTCCTGCCCGGATGGCATCATGACCCAGCATGGTCGCTTTCATGCCAGAGCCACACATCTTGTTGACCGTTGTGCAGGGCGTGCCCAGCGGAAGTCCGCCGCCAAGAGCGGCCTGGCGTGCCGGAGCTTGCCGTAGGCCGGCGGGTAGAACGCAACCCATGAGAACCTCCTCAACAGACTCAGGCTTCAGTGCACAGCGCTCGAGCGCTGCCGAGATAGCCACGGCGCCAAGCTCGGTGGCGCTTACTGACGCCAACCTGCCCTGAAAGGAGCCGATAGGCGTGCGCGCGGCAGCGGTGATTACGATCGGGTCATCGGACATAATCGGCTCCTAGCTACTTTCCTTGAAGAGTTCACGACCAATTAGCATCCGGCGAATTTCGCTTGTGCCGGCACCAATCTCGTAAAGTTTGGCGTCACGCAGTATCCGGCCCGGGGCATGTTCGTTGATGTACCCCGCCCCGCCCAAAATCTGAATGGCGTTGAGCGCCATCTGGGTCGCCCGTTCGGCGCTGTATAAAATCGCGCCCGCTGCATCCTTACGGCTTGTTTGTCCCCGGTCGCAGGCACTTGCCACCGCATACACATAGGCGCGGCAGGCGTTAAATTCGGTATACATGTCGGCAAGTTTGGCCTGCACCATTTGAAAGGTTCCAATCGGTTGCCCGAATTGTTCGCGGTCATGAACATAGGGCAGCACCACGTCTAGGCACGCCTGCATGAGACCCAGCGGACCCCCGGACAGAACGACGCGTTCGTAGTCGAGCCCACTCATCAGAACTGCAACGCCCGCGTTTTCTTGCCCCAGGATCTGACTCGGGTGTACTTCACAGTCTTGAAAAATGAGCTCGCAGGTGTTTGAGCCGCGCATCCCGAGCTTGTCGAGTTTGGGCCCCGTGGAGAACCCGGGAGAATCCTTTTCGATCAGAAACGCGGTGATCCCATGGGCGCCGGCCTCGGGGTCAGTCTTGGCATAGACCACCAGGGTATCGGCATCGGGCCCGTTGGTAATCCACATTTTGCTGCCGTTGAGAACATAGCGATCTTTTATTTTTTTTGCCCGCAGTCGCAGGCTGACCACGTCAGAACCGGCGCTGTGTTCACTCATGGCCAAGGCGCCTATGTGGTGCCCGCTGATCAACTTCGGAAGGTATTTTTCTTTCTGCTCGTCTGATCCGTTTCGGTAGATCTGGTTAACGCATAGATTGGAGTGTGCGCCGTAGGAGAGGGCGACAGCGCCGCTCGCCCGGCTGATCTCTTCCATCGCAACGGTGTGTTCGAGATAGCCCATGCCGGAACCGCCATACCGCGGATCGACGGTTATTCCCAGCAAACCAAGATCCCCGAACTTTCGCCAAAGATCGGCAGGAAAATTGTTTTCAGAATCAATGGCGGCCGCCCGACCGGCGATCTCACGGACCGCAAAGTCGCTGACCGTAGTTCGAAGCAGGTCGACCGCCTCGCCGTGATTGAACTGAAGTCCTGTCGAGAACTGAATAGGTGAATTCATAGCTGGGCGCCCCAAAATCTAGGTAGATTCTAGATTGACGTTTACGTAAACGTCAATCTAATCGTTCCTCGTCCGTACTTTCTGGTGTTGTCGATAGCCCGGGGTGCATTGCCTTGCAGGTGGGTAAATGGGCTATTTTTCCAATTTATCTTGCCAGCCCCTCGGCTGAGTGGGTTTCCAGCGTTAGAGTCTGATGCGATATGACAACGATCTGTCCAGCTGGCGTTGGCCGACTACCGACCAAGCGCGGTTATGCGCTCGCTTTTCAGGCGCAGCCCGGGCGCTTGCCCTGGGTGGTCTTCCTTGGTGGTTTTCGATCCGACATGGAGGGCACCAAGGCGCAGTACCTTGCCTCATGGTGTAAGACCCGTGATCAGGCGTTTTTGCGTTTTGATTATTCCGGTCACGGGCAATCCGAGGGGCGCTTCGAAGCGGGGTCGATTAGTCTTTGGACACAGGATGCGCTTGATGTGCTCGGCGTCTTGAGCGGTGAGCAATGCGTGTTGGTCGGTTCGAGTATGGGCGGCTGGATTATGCTACGCGTCGCGCTGACGTTGCTTGATCAGGTGACGGGGCTGGTCGGGATCGCGGCCGCTCCTGATTTCACAAGGGATCTTCTCCTTCGGGATTTATCAGAAGCGCAGCGGGAAGAATTACGGCAAGCGGGTAGCGTTCATTTGAGCAGCGCCTATGATCCTGAGGGGTTTACATTGACAACGGAATTTCTGGAGGACGGCGAAAAATGCTGTCTTTTGGATCAATCGATTTCTATCGAGTGCCCTGTCCGTCTGTTGCAAGGTGTTAAGGATGAGGAGGTTCCGTGGGAGACCGCGCTCAAACTGTCCGCTACACTCACGGGACAGGATGTGAGCGTGCAGTTGCTCAAAGACGGTGACCATCGGCTTTCACAACCCCGGCAGTTGGCCCTGATCGGGCAAACGTTGGAGGCGATGCTCGGCATCAAAGATAAAACCCAACATGCATGAACTCATTGAAAAGATAAAAGACGAAGGTGAGCACGTCGGCGGCGGGATAGTCAAAGTCGACAGCTTCCTGAATCATCAGGTAGATCCCGGTCTCACCGAGCGAATGGCTATCGAGATAGCGGATCGTCTACGTGCAGCCGGGATCGGTGAGATCACTCGGGTGTTGACTGCGGAAGTGAGCGGGATTCCGGTCGCGTTGCATGTAGCTGCCCAGTTTGGGGCGCGATTGCTCTATGCGCGAAAGAGTCAGTCTCGGACCATGACCGGAACCTACTATGTCGCCGAAGCGGTTAGCAGAACCCGCGGTACCGTCTCGGATCTCATGGTGGATAGGCGCTTCCTCGGCGACAGCGATGAGGTGCTGATCATCGATGATTTTCTCGCAACGGGAGCAACGCTCAGCGCGTTGTCTTCGCTTGTTGCGGAGAGTGGGGCCCAGCTGCAGGGCATTGCGTGTGTTATCGAAAAACCCGCCGAGCAAGGTCGCGATGTGTTGTCGCACTTGCGTGTGCCCGTTATCACGCTTGCCAAGATTCTGTTTGATCATAACGAGCTTCGCGTAACCGAATAGGGATTAATGACGCCACCTTTGTACGGTCGAATCTATGCGCTTGTGGAGGAGGTTCCCCGTGGACAGGTGGCGACGTATGGGCAGATCGCCAAGCTAGCGGGATGTTCTGCCCGCCAGGTGGGCTATGCCATGGCCGCTGTCATGTCTGATCAATTGCCCTGGCACCGCGTTATCAACAGCAGGGGCATGGTAAGCCAGCGCTCAGATGGCCAAGAAGATCCAGAGCAACACCGCTTATTGAGAGCGGAAGGCGTCTCTTTTGATCACAGGGGTAAGACAGATTTGTCGATTTACCAATGGTTGGGGCCTTCGATGCATTGGTGGGCACAACAGAACTGGGATCCACCGCAGTCTCCCTAGCGGATTCGGATACGAGATAATCGTTTTTTCGTTTCAACGCGGCCATAACCATGAAAACCAATCGAGTAATCCACGTTATCAGTGCTCACGCAGAGGGTGAGGTGGGCGACGTGATTATCGGAGGCGTAGCGCCACCGCGAGGCGCCACACTGTGGGAGCAGTCGCGTGCTCTGGAAGAAGACGGCGCTTTACGGGCATTTATGTTGAACGAGCCTCGCGGTGGGGTGTTTCGTCATGTCAATTTATTGGTACCTCCCATTAATCCGGATGCGGACGCGGCGTTCATTATTATGGAGGCGGAGTTTTTCCCCCCGATGTCGGGTTCAAATTCAATGTGTGTTGCCACCGTCCTGCTGGAGACCGGAATTCTGCCAATGGAGGAGCCCGTCACCGAACTCGTCCTGGAGGCGCCCGGCGGACTGATAACCGTACGGGCAGAATGCGATAACGGGTCAGTACGTTCGGTGCAAATCATTAATGTTGCGTCCTTCGTGGACCGGCTTGATGCCGTCATCGAAGTTGAAGGCGTCGGCTCGATCTCAGTGGATACCGCTTACGGAGGTGACAGTTTCTGCCTGGTCGATGCGAATGCGCTGGGGTTTCGGGTGAGTCCGGATGAAGCAGGGGATATCGTTGAGACTGGTCGCAAGATTATTAGAGCGGCCAATGAGCAAGTGGGATTTACCCATCCCGAAAATCCGCAGTGGTCTCATCTTTCCTTTTGTATGCTGACATGTCCAACCGAGAAGGAAGACGGGATTACAAAAGGACGTCATACCGTCGTTATTCAGCCTGGCAAGCTCGATCGCTCTCCCTGCGGCACAGGCTGTAGTGCGCGGATGGCGGTTCTGCATGCCCGCGGCATCTTGCCGGTCGGAGCGCCATTCATCGGGGAGTCGATCATCGATTCGCGGTTCGAGTGCAGGATTGAAGCCCAGACATCGCTGAGTAACGGGCACGAGGCCATCGTTCCTTCGTTGAAAGGCCGCGCTTGGATTACCGGCACTCACCAGCATATGCTGGATCCGCAAGACCCATGGCCCTCAGGCTACCGAATCGCCGATACCTGGCCGCGATCGATTTAGTTATCCCACAGCCGGGCCGCACCCAGGACGCCTGCGCTGTCGCCGTTGAGATTTCTTTTGATGGGAGTCTTCAGTTCGGAGTTGAAGACATACTTGGCGATGTGGGCGGGACCCTGCTCGTAGAGTTCGTCAATATTCGAAAGGCCCCCTCCGAGCACGATGGTATGCGGATCAACGATGTTAATCACCTGGGCAAGAGCGCGCCCGAGGCGATCCAACAGTCGATCCACCGCTCTCAAGGCGAATGACTCCCCGCTTCGGTAGAGCGCAACAATCTGCTCCGATGATCTGGCTTCTGAACCACCCAGGCGTTGATAGTCGGCAAGAAACCCGGGGCCGGACAAAAATGTCTCGATGCATCCGCGCTTGCCGCAGTAGCAAGGCGGCCCGTCCCACTCCAAGACGTTATGTCCCCACTCTCCGGCGATGTGATGAAGCCCCGAATGCAAGCGTCCGTCAATGACGAGGCCACCGCCTACACCGGTTCCCATGATGACGCCGAAGACGGTTGGCGAAGATTGTCCTGCTCCGTAGAGAGCCTCAGCGAGCGCAAAACAGTTCGCGTCGTTCTCGATCCGGATCGTTCGGGAGAGCCGCATCCCAAGGTCATCACCCAGTGCCTCACCGATAAGGCATTGGGTATTGGAGTTTTTTACTCGACCGGATGCGTCAACCGCACCGGGCGCAGCGAGTCCCACAGAGCAGGGCGTTCCTGCGGTGTTCTCAAGCTCGTTCACCAGTGTGGTTACGCTTTCAAGAATCGCGGCGTAACCATCTGCCTGAGGTGTTGTGAGCCGTTGCCGAACAGCAATCGAGTGGTCGTGGTCGAGGAGCACGCCCTCGATTTTGGTGCCGCCTAAATCAATTCCGACACGCATGCGTCGAATGGCGGCGAAGGTCAGGCTTTACTGCTGCTCGTCCCGCGAGAACGTGATTTGCGCGTAAGCAGAATGGTTATGAATGGATTCAAAATTTTCTGCTTCCACCACGTATTGCAAGATCCGATCGTCGGCGTTGAGACGACCCGCCACATCGCGCACCATGTCTTCGACGAACTTCGGGTTCTCGTAGGCTTTTTCCGTTACATACTTCTCGTCGGGTCGTTTGAGAAGACCATACAGCTCGCAGCTGGCCTCTTGCTCCACGATGTCGATCAACTCTTCAATCCAGATGAATGCCTTTGCTTTTACGCTGACGGTCACGTGCGAGCGTTGATTATGCGCTCCATATTGGGAGATCTTCTTGGAGCAGGGGCAAAGGCTGGTAACGGGCACGACCACCCGGACCTCTGTTGATGCTTGCTCATCGCGGACTTCGCCCACGAAGGTCACTTGGTAGTCCATCAAACTTTTGACACCGGTCACGGGAGCGGCCTTTTCAAGAAAAAAGGGAAATGACATCTCGATATGACTGGTCCCCGCGTCGAGATGATCCCGGGTTTCCTGGACAACGGCACGGAATGACTTGACCGAGATCTCCCGCTCGTGACGGCTCAGGATTTCAACGAACCGCGACATGTGGGTGCCCTTAAAGTTATGCGGCAGCTCCACATACATGTTGAAGTTGGCCACCGTGTGCTGCTCAAGCCCGCTGCGATCCTGAATGCGCACCGGATGGCGTAGATCCTTGACCCCCACTTTATCGATGGTGATGTTGCGCGTGTCTGGACTGCCTTGAACGTCGGCAATTTCTGTGACACTGGACGAAGCGGTTTCTGATTTGAGCATGAGGCGCAAAGTTCCTTTTATTTGAGCGGAGTGTAGCGTAATTTATTGAAATTTATCGTGAAGCAGCGCAAGCCGCGCTTGGTGAGCGCGAACGGCGTTAACAATCCCCTGCGCATCGAGGCCCAGAGCGGCGAGAACCTCTCCGGACTCGCCCTGTTCAACGTGATGATCAGGAAGGCCCATCTGCAGCAGAGGGGTTCGAGACCCCCGTTGGGACAACACCTCCGCGACGCCAGATCCGGCTCCCCCCGCAATGACATTCTCCTCAATTGTCACCAGAAGGTCGTGGGTATCGGACATCTTATGGATCAGGGTGTCGTCAAGGGGTTTGACGCAGCGCATGTTGACGACCGTAGCATCCAGCGTGTCGCCGGCCAAGGTGGCGGGGGTCACCATCGTCCCGAATGCGAGCAGGGCCACCGTCTTGCCTTCCCTGCGCGTTTCGGCCTTGCCGATCGGTATCGGGTGCATTTCGCTTGATTCCGTAGCGCCTGGTCCAGACCCGCGAGGGTAGCGCACCACTGAAGGGCCTTCGTAATCAAATGCACTGAATAGCATGTTCCGACACTCCGCCTCGTCGGCAGGAGCAAAGATCACCAGATTGGGCAGGCAGCGCAGAAAACTCAAATCGAAAGCGCCCTGGTGGGTGGGTCCGTCAGCACCAACAATTCCAGCCCGATCCACGGCAAAGGTGACGTCGAGGTTCTGTACGCTGATGTCATGCACCAGTTGATCGTAGGCGCGTTGCAAAAAGGTCGAGTAGATGGCCACGACCGGTTTTAATCCGTCACAGGCCGCACCCGCCGCAAACGTGAGCGCGTGCTGCTCAGCAATGCCAACGTCGAAGTAGCGATCGGGAAATTCACCTTCGAATCGAACCAATCCCGACCCCTCTCGCATCGCGGGTGTGATGCCAATTAGTCGTGAATCGCGCGCCGCCATATCGCAAAGCCAGTCGCCGAAGACCTGGGTATAAGTACGCTTGGCCGATTTTTTTTCTATCTTCCCGGTGCTTGGATTGAAGGGACCGATTCCATGAAAGGTAATTGGCTCGCCTTCTGCCGGTTTGAATCCCTTCCCCTTTTGAGTGGCAATGTGGAGGAATCTGGGGCCGGTCATGGCCTTCATGTTTCTTAGCGTCGCAACGAGCGTGTGAATATCGTGACCGTCTATCGGTCCGATATAGTTAAAGCCGAGTTCCTCAAAGAGCGTGCTCGGCATGACCATGCCCTTGAGGTGTTCCTCCCAACGCCTCGCAAAAGCCTGCACGGGCGGTGCCGTACCGAGAACGGTTTTGCTCCCCTCGCGAACAGTGGTGTAAGCCCGACCCGACAGGATTCGCGCGAGGTAATTGGAGAGCGCGCCAACATTGCGGGAGATCGACATTTCGTTGTCGTTGAGGATCACGAGCAGATTGGCATCAAGGTCACCCGCATTGTTCAGCGCCTCCATTGCCTGCCCCGCGCTAAGCGCGCCATCACCAATAACGGCAACGACTTGTCGGGGCTCTTGATTAAGCTTGGCCGCGATCGCCATGCCGAGTGCGGCGCTGATTGAGGTGCTGGAGTGTCCTGCCCCGAAGTGGTCGTATTCGCTTTCGGTACGCTTGAGAAATCCGCTCAGACCGCCGGCCTGCCGGATCGTATGCATGCCTTTGCGGCGGCCGGTCAATATTTTGTGTGGGTAAGCCTGATGCCCGATATCCCAAACCAGGCGGTCGTTAGGCGTATCGAATACGTAGTGCAGCGCGATAGCGAGTTCGACGGTGCCCAGTCCCGGAGCCAGGTGCCCACCAGTGCCCGATATGACATCAATTAGGAAATGCCGAAGTTCGTCAGCCAGGGGCCGTAAGTCCTTTTCCTCCAGGCGCCGCAGGTCAGCAGGCAGATCGATCTTTTCCAGCAGAGAGGAAGATTCAGGACCACTCATAAATAGGAAGGAGCGGGTGCGAGGCGACGAATCGCCGTTGGCCAGGTCAGTGTGATCGCTGCAAGGTGAAAAGGGCCAGCGAACGTAGCAGTCTAGCGTCCAGCCCGGCATCGTCAAGAGCGTCCAGCGCCTGCTGCGTAAGTTCTTCAGCGTAGGCTTTAGACGGACCTTCTCCGAGCACGCTTAAAAAGGTCGGTTTATCCTTTTCCCGATCCGCGCCAGCGGGTTTTCCGAGCGTTTGGGTGTCGGCGGTACCGTCGAGAATATCGTCGACGATCTGAAACGCTAAACCCATCGGGGCGGAAAATCGAGCAAGACATTCCCGCATGTTGGAATCCGCATTAGCGCTCAAAGCGCCAAGGTCCACAGAAGCCCGGATTAATGCGCCTGTTTTGAGGTGATGCATTCTTTCAAGCAGGGATCGATCCGCGTCTTTGGCTACCAGGCTGAGGTCTATCGCTTGACCGCCGGCCAGTCCAAGCGATCCTGATGCGCTCGCGAGCGACTCAATCATTTTGAGGGCTTGCGTCGGAGAAACCTGTGTATCCGAGGCGCCGCACAACACGTCAAAGGCCAATGTCTGAAGGGCGTCGCCGGCAAGGATAGCGGTGGGTTCATCAAAGGCTACGTGGCAGGACGCCTTGCCTCGCCGCAGGTCATCGTCATCCATCGCGGGAAGATCATCGTGAACCAGCGAAAATGCATGAATCAGCTCGACGGCACAGGCGGCTCGATCCATCGCGGACTCCACAGCTCCCAGCGAGTCACCCGTGGCATAGACCAGCGCCGCTCGGTAGCGCTTCCCTGCGCCGATGCTCGAATACCGCATCGCCGCATGCAGCCATGCGGGTTCCTGCTGTGCGCTCGGCAAAAAGTGTTCTAGAAGGTCGTCGACTCGCTTTCGGCAGTGGGACCAGAACGCATGAAGATCGTCGCCGGCCACAGCTACTCTTCGTCGTCTGGGTCAGGGTCCCCTTCGCTGTCTTTCTCAAGGAGCTGTTGGACTCTTGCTTCGGCGTTTTGCAGACTGTCTCGACACTGTTTTACCAGTTCCATGCCGCGCTCGAAATCCTTGAGCGACGCTTCAAGCGCTTGGTCCCCGCTCTCCATCCGTTCAACGATGGTTTCAAGTTCCTTTAGCGATTTCTCAAAGTCTCCGACGCGAGAACGTGCAGGTTTCGCCATATCAATCTCCGACAAATTAAGGAGGTGCTGCGGTTAAGCGTTCGCCGACCCGAAATTTTATCGCAGACCCAGGCGCGACTCCAGCAAGTAGCCCGCCCTTGATGCTCGGTGCGAATACGAACACGACGGCCCCGCGCGGCGATAGGGTTCGTGTATGATTTGCGCCGTCTTAACCACCGATTCCAATGTGTCATGGCGGGAACCTACGACGCGTCTGCGATCGAAGTCCTGACGGGACTTCAGCCGGTTCGCAAGCGACCGGGAATGTATACGCAGACCGATAGACCAAATCACCTGGTTCAGGAAGTCGTTGACAACAGCGTCGATGAGGCGATTGGCGGATACGCACGCCGAATATCCGTCGTTCTGCATAAGGACGGCTCGGCTTCTGTTGCTGATGATGGGCGTGGGATGCCCGTCGATAAGCACAAGGGCGAAAAAGTGAGCGCGGTCGAGGTCATCCTGACGCGACTCCACGCGGGGGGCAAGTTCTCTGACAAATCCTATGCGTTCTCCGGCGGTCTTCACGGTGTGGGTGTTTCGGTGGTCAACGCGCTTTCCACGAAGCTGGAGGTCAGCGTCAGAAGGGGCGGCCAGGAGTATGCGATGGCCTTTCGTGACGGTATTCCTACCGGCCCCTTAAAGCCGGTTGGTAAGGTGGGTGCGCGAAATACCGGTACCAGCATCCGATTCTGGCCCGATCCAGGATTTTTTGATTCGCCGGCCATATCGGTGTCGCGACTCAAGCGCCTGCTTCGTGCGAAAGCGGTGCTTTGCTCGGGCCTTCGAATTGATTTCAAGGATGAAGACAATAAAAAGAATGATGAGACCTGGGAATACGAGGACGGTCTTCTCGATTATCTCTCCGGTCAGCTGGAGGGTTCTGAGCTGCTACCGGATCCGGCGTGGGTGGGTCATATCTCGCAGAAGGAGTATCAAATCGATTGGGGCGTGACCTGGATTGAAGCAGGCACAGAGGGTTTCGAGGAAAGCTATGTCAATTTGATTCCCACGGCTCAGGGTGGAAGTCACGTCAGTGGTTTTCGCACGGGCCTTACTGAAGCGCTTCGGGAGTTTTGTGAATTTCGCTCGCTGTTGCCTCGAGGAATCAAGATTGCGCCAGAGGATGTTTGGCAAAAATGTGCCTATGTCCTATCGCTTCGGATGAAGGACCCTCAGTTCAGTGGGCAAACCAAAGATCGTTTGTCATCCCGCGATGCCGCAACAGTCACGGCCGCTGCGGTCAAGGATGAATTCAGTCTATGGCTAAATCAGAATTCCCAGTGGGGAGAGCGAATCGCCGAGTTAGCAATTGCCAATGCGCAAAGCCGATTGCGCTCTGCGCGTCAGGTGGAAAGAAAGAAGGTGGCTTCAGGGCCGACCTTGCCCGGCAAGCTCGCAGACTGCACCAGCGAGGATCTTGAGCGCACCGAATTGTTTCTGGTGGAAGGGGATTCTGCCGGTGGCTCAGCCAAACAGGCCCGTGACAAGGACTTTCAGGCGATTCTGCCGTTAAGAGGAAAAATTCTGAACACTTGGGAAGTTGAGTCAGCCGAAGTGCTGGGTTCGCAGTCCGTGCACGACATTGCTGTCGCGCTCGGCGTTGATCCGGGCTCAAGCGATGCTTCCGGGTTGAGATACGGGCGGGTCTGCATTCTTGCGGACGCCGATTCGGATGGCGCGCATATTGCCACGCTGCTGTGCGCGCTTTTCGTGCGCCATTTCAGGCCGTTGGTTGAAGCCGGCCGGGTGTGCGTGTCCATGCCGCCGCTGTACCGGATTGATGTGGGCAAGCACGTGGTATATGCGTTGGATGACGCGGAAAAAGACGAGGCGATCGAGAAAATCAAGCGCGATAAACGCACAGGCGCTGTCAATGTTCAGCGCTTCAAGGGACTTGGCGAGATGAACCCCGCACAGTTGCGCGAGACCACGATGGATCCCGATTCGCGACGCCTCATTGAACTGACCCTGGATTCGGGAAAGAAAACAGACTCGATGCTCGATCTTCTTCTCGCCAGAAAGCGAGCGCCGGACCGGAAGGACTGGCTCGGTAAGCGCGGGAATGAGGCCGAGGTCGCCTAGACCATCGGATGCGAATCCTGCTAATCGACCTCGTCATCCGGTGGCGAAAGCCAGAAGGGCGATTGGCGCGGGTCTGAAATTATTTTCTGTTCCTGGCGGTAGGGACGAAACCCCACGCGCTGGTAGACGATGATCGCTTTGGGGTGGTCGAGATTGCAGGTGTTGACGATCAGCCGGGCAGGTTTGGACAGCCAGGCGGTTCGGACTGCCCAATCCAGAAACCAGGGCCCGAGTTTGTTTCCAATGTGTCCCGGGAGCAGGCCGAAGTAAGCCAACACGGCCTCGCGCTCATCACGGTAATCAAATTCCACATAGCCGGCTGGATCACCTTCCCGATACAGCACGTAGACCTGATTCTTCTCATGACTCAGCACCTCGGCCAGAGTTTTATCAGACATTGCCCGGCGTTCGTACCAAAGCCATGGTGCCCCAACATGGTTGTAGAGGAATCGATAAAAGGGCACCGTCGGCGTTTTGACCCGTAAGATCGCAAGCCCGGCCGCGGGCGAGCGCATGGCTGAACCCGAGGGCGCGCGCGTCATCTCCAGATGCGTGATCGTGACCGATAACGTGCCATCAGGCCCGGGCTGTGGCGTGGTCGCAAAGGAGATGGGTGTGTTGGGCATCAGCGCATTTTAAGAGGTGTTTATCCGGACTTCCCGGAATCCGCCTCGGCGGGCTGTATTTTTTTCTCGGTGAGCATGAATAGTCCGCCCAGCAGTGACCAGGCGGCGACATGGATGCGATGCAGGACGGACAGCGCTACCCCCCGGGTTCGCATGATCTCCTCGGCGCCGGCAACCCCGCCGAGGTTCGCGGCACCGAACTTACCAATTAAAAATCCATAGGCGGCCTCTCCGATACCCCAGCCTGCCGGCGCAATCGGCACCCCCTGGACCACCGAGGCCACGGGCACAATGAAAAAGAGATCCGCCAGGCCAATTCCGACACCCAGGCTCTCAGCCATGCAGAAAAAACTGCCGACGAAGAGCGTGTAGATCAAAGGACTGACCAGAATCCAGATACCGATGCCGCCGAGGTGTCCTCGATAGTGCATCACGGCCTGGTCAAGCTCCTTTATCAGGAGGCCAATTTTTGATGGTAAGTAGGACACCAGGATCTCGAAACGTATCAGTCGACGGAGTGTGGGGCTAATAAGAAGAAAGCAGAAACAAAGGGCCGCGAGACCCGTGAGCCAGATCGTGGTGGCAAACACCGGAAAGCGTTCCATTGCCAGGAGACTCGCCAGGCTGCCCACAAAAATAAGTGAGAGCAGTCCGACAATGCGATCGACCACTATGGAGACAATCGCGCGAATTTTCTGACCGGGACATCGCCGGGCGATGTACACGGCCTTTGCTACATCGCCGCCCGTCGCGCCCGGAATGACGTTGTTGAAAAACAGGCCGATCCAGCCGTATTTTTGCGCCTCGAGAAAGGTCACACCCAGCCCATTGGCTCTGAGCAGAAACCACCATCGGGAGTTGATACAAATAAAGAACACGATGAAAAGCAGAGCGCCTACGGCAAAAAGGGGGCCATCCAGATTCTTGACGTACGTCAAGAGCCCCGGCGAGATGGTGACCCGGGATCCGTCGGGTTGTTCGCCGCGAACGACCGTTAGCGTCTCGGCGGTGTCTGCGCTAATGAAACGGACCGTATCCTGATCCCAGTTACCCACAATACGGCCTGTTAACGTGATCTCAGAGCCGTCGCTTGTGATTTGATTGACCGTATCGATCCAGTTCACATTGGCCACGATGACGGCAAGAAGCCCGGCCACCGCGGCCAGTTTCAGGACACCGAAAATTAGGGTTTTTTGCGTCATGTCAGGCGGTCGCCGGGTAACCATCCTCTGTCTTCACAGACGAGCCTTTCGTCTAAGGTGAAAATCCCGCTCGTTATGGGGTTATCGACAGAAGCGCCCGAACTCGGGGCGAGGCGGTACTATTTTTAGAGGCGGTACTATTTTTAAAGGAGGCGTGTAATATATGAGAATCCGAGTCCGATTTGGCATCGGACTGTTCAAGGATGAATTCGAGCCAAGGATTCTAGAAGGAGTAGAAGGAGAGGTATGCATAAAGCGTTGGTTATGGAGGCTGATGCCTGCACCGGGTGCCATCAGTGTGAAATGATGTGCTCTTACGGGAAGGTGGGGGCGTTCAACATCTCTAAATCCGTGATGGACATAACGGCCTTCGACGGCGGCGCGCTCAATGTGCCCTCGACCTGTACCCAGTGTGAAGGGGCCTGGTGCATGGTGGTGTGCCCGGTTCAGGCGATCACCGTGAATCCGGCGACAGGAGCCAAAGAAGTCTCTGCGGAAGTGTGTGTGGGCTGCAAGGTCTGCACAATCGCCTGCCCATTTGGCGCCATTAACTACGACCCCGATTCGGGGGTGGTGACCAAGTGTGATCTTTGCGGCGGCGCGCCGATGTGTGTGGAGGCTTGTCCAACGACCGCGCTGGCCTATATGGCAGAAGACAGTACGGGCTACGAAAAAATGCGCCGTCACGCGGTCATGTCGGCAGGTCTGCCAGAGGGTACCGCCTGATGTGTAGTCCTGCGATTCGACCGGAATCCAAGACGAGTACTTAAGGCGTGAATCGGGGCGGCAGTCGGCGTTCCGCCACGGTTCGGCCAGAACAGAGGCGGTAAGGCGCACAATTAGTGAAAAGCAAATCGATAGCAAATGAAAGGAAAGTTAGCCTGACGGAGAAAAGCACCCGAAGGATCTAAAAAATTTTGATAAGCGATCATCAAGGAAGGAGGAGTGTCATATGAGCTGGACCGGAAAAATATTACGAGTGGATCTTGGAGCAGGCACCTGCACTAGCGAGCCACTGAACATGCAGTGGGCAAATGATTACATGGGTCAACGCGGTCTCGCGACGAAGTATCTCGTCGAGGAAACAGACCCGAAAGTCGATCCTTTCTCTCCGGACAACAAAATGATCTTCGCGACGGGCCCACTGACGGGCACGATCGCGCCAACGTCGGGCCGCTGGTCCGTGGTCTGCAAAGGGCCTCTTACGGGCGCCATTGCCTGCTCGAACTCCGGAGGCTTCTTCGGTGCCGAGTTAAAGAACGCGGGCTGGGATATGGTCATTTTCGAGGGTAAATCGGCGTCCCCGGTGTATCTCGACATTACGAACGACAAGGCTGAGCTCAAGGACGCCTCTGATCTGTGGGGCAAATCGGTCTGGGAAACCGAGACCGAGTTACGGGAGCGTCGTGGCGATCCCGATGTCCGTGTCGCTTCGATTGGGCTCGCCGGTGAAAACGGGGTGCTCTATGCCGCAGTGGTGAATGATATGGATCGTGCCGCCGGACGCTCGGGCGTTGGGGCCGTCATGGGCTCAAAGCACCTTAAAGCGGTTGTGGTTCGAGGAACGGTCGGCGTCAAAGTGAAAGATCCCATGGCGATGATGAAGACCTCAAACGCCGCCAAAGAAATCCTCGCTGAAAACGCGGTAACCGGCCAGGGCCTGCCGACGCATGGCACGCAGGTGCTGATGAACGTCATCAATGAAGTGGGCGCGCTGCCGACGCGCAACGGCCATGACGTACAGTTCGACGGCGCCCACGATATCAGTGCGGAAGCGATGGCTGAGGTGCGCGAGAGCGATGGCCAGGCGAATCTGGTCTCCAATCATGCCTGCTTCGGTTGCCCGATCTCCTGCGCGCGACGATCGAAAATCGATCCCACGCACTTCACGGTGAAAGATAAGCCTAAGTATCAAATCGTTAGTGGCGGTCTGGAATATGAGGCGGCCTGGGCGTTGGGCGCCGCTAACGGTGTTAACGACTTGGATGCCTTAACCTACGCAAACTTCGTGTGCAACGAGCAAGGTCTTGATCCTATCTCGCTGGGCGCGACGATTGGCGCGGCGATGGACCTTTACAAAGTAGGCGCTATCTCAAAAGAGGATACGGGTGGTCACGCCCTCGAATTCGGCAACACCGAGGCCTTTGTGGCCATGGTGGAAGCAACCGCTCGAGGCGAAGGATTTGGCAAAGAGATCGGACAGGGGTCGCGTCGGCTGTGTGAGAAATACGGGCATCCGGAGTTCTCAATGACCGTGAAAAGTCAGGAGTTTCCGGCCTACGACCCGCGCGGTATTCAGGGCATGGGTCTGACCTACGCGACATCGAACCGCGGTGCCTGCCACCTGCGCAGCTACACGGTGGCTTCAGAGGTATTGGGAATTCCTGAGAAGACCGATCCGCTTGTCACGGAGGGCAAAGCCGGGCTCGTTAAGGCATTTCAGGATGCGACTGCTGCTGTTGATTCCAGTGGTACCTGCGTGTTCACTACCTTTGCGCTGTCCGGTGAGGACATCGCTCCGATGGTCGATGCCGCCTGCGAGGGCGATTGGAGCGTCGAGCGGTTCGTTGAGGTGGGCGAGCGCATCTGGAATATGGAGCGTCAGTACAACATTGCGGCCGGCTTCACCGGTGCGGACGATACCCTGCCTGAGCGGATGCTAAAGGATGCGGCTAAAACCGGTCCGGCGGAAGGCAAGGTAAACGGACTGAGCGAGATGCTGCCGGAGTACTACCAGCTTCGCGGTTGGGATGACTCCGGTGTGCCTTCGGCTGAGACGCTCGCCCGTCTCGGTCTCTAACGCCGCCGTTCAAGCAAGCCGTTAAAGCGAATGCCCCGGCGGTCGACGGACCGTCGGGGCAATCTTTATTTAAAGGGTTAACGTACGATGCACTATGTCATTGCCGGTGCCGGACCGGCCGCGGTAGCGGCCGCCGAGCACCTGAAGGAACTGGACCCATCGGCCAAAGTGACGATGATCGGCGCGCAGCAGCAGCCGCCCTACTCACGAATGGCCATTCCCTACTACCTGACCGGGAAAGTAAAGGAGGAGGGCACCTATCTTCGTCGAGCGGCGAATCATTACGAGGAAAAAGGAATTGAGTTCGTGCACGGTGAGGTGGTGAGTCTGGATGGGCCGGGGCACACCGTGTCTCTGGCCGACGGCCAAACCATTGGGTACGACAAGTTATTGCTTGCGACGGGCGCGGAGCCGATTATCCCGCCCGTTCCCGGAATGGACGATCCGCGGGTTCAGCAGTGCTGGCATCTTGAGGATGCCGAACGAATTATTGAGCTGGCGAAACCGGGCGCACGAGCGGTACAGGTCGGCGCCGGCTTTATCGGCTGCATTATTCTCGAGTCGTGGGTATTGCGCGAAGTCAACCTGACGGTGGTTGAGATGGGGCCTCGAATGGTTCCGCGCATGCTGGGAGAAAAAGCAGGTGGACTGCTACAGAAATGGTGCGAGTCCAAAGGCGTCACGGTTCATACCAACACTCGGGTGCAATCGATCGAATCAACTCCTGAGGAGCTGAAGGTGGTCTTAGAGAATGGGGAAACCTGTGCCGCGGACGTGGTGATCGTGTCCACTGGTGTCAAACCCCGAATCGCCTATCTTGACGGTAGCGGGATTACAGTGGATCAGGGCATCGTAGTCGATCAGCACATGCAGACCAGCGTGGCCGACGTTTACGCAGCGGGGGACTGTGCGCAAGGTCTGGATTTTTCGACCGGCGAAACCGCGGTGCATGCGGTGCAGCCCACCGCCACTGAGCACGGACGGGTGGCGGCCGCCAACATGGTAGGCAATAACAGTCTGCCGTATAAAGGCAGTCTCAACATGAATATTCTCGATACCCTAGGCCTGGTCACGTGTTCTTTTGGAGCGTGGGAAGGCGTTGAGGGTGGAGACAGTGGCGAGATGTTTAACGAAGGCAATTACCAATATATCAATCTGCAGTTCAAGGATGACGTCCTGGTAGGGGCTAACTCCGTGGGCTACCACGAACACCTTGGCGTCTTGCGCGGCCTCATTGAAACCCAGGTACCGCTGGGCGCCTGGAAAGAGCGTCTTAAAAAAAATCCGGTACAGCTGGCCGATGCGTATGTTGGAGTGAACCAGTCTGAGCTTAAGGTCTCTTAAGGCCCACCTGTGGGAATTACCTTCAAGTTGTATGCGGGTTTAAGTCAGTATCTGCCCCCGACGGCTCACCGCAATGCGGCGACGCTGGAGCTGCAGGCTGAAGAGACCGTGGAACAGTTTATCGATCGCCAGAAAGTCCCCCGCGCAGAGGTTCACCTCGTGCTGGTTAATGGACGGCATCTCGAAGGTCCCGAGCGGGAGCGCCATATTCTCAAGGAAGGGGATACCCTGGCGATCTGGCCACCGGTGGCCGGCGGCTAGAGCAGAGCCTGCGCGCAACTGAAGGGCCATGGAAGTTCGAAAAGATCTGGGGGTCAGTCACGCGGTGTTCTTCCGCTCGCTCGCCCAGTTGCCCGACGGTTGGGTCTCGGAAACGCATCCTGAGGGCGCTACGCTGGCTTATGGAGGCGGCAGAGTCACGATCGAACTGGAGCCGGAGCGCGAACGTCGTATTGGGTTAATTTGTATTCCCTTTACGCCCACCGTATTCCGGTTTGAAGGCCTCTCCGACGATGAGCGGGAAGCCTTCCAATCCCGTTTTGACCTGACGTTCCAGCGCGGTGGGGGCTAGCCTTACGCTGGCCTGCCTGATGAACATGAACCCGATTACAGACACGCTAAATCGACCGCTTCGCGATCTTCGGATTTCGGTCACGGACCGTTGTAATTTTCGGTGTGTATATTGCATGCCGCGAGAGATATTTGGACCGGGTTATGCTTTTGTGCCTCGCAAGGACCTTCTGACGCTCGAAGAAATTGCCCGCCTTGCGCGTATTTTTGCGCAGATCGGGATGCGCAAGGTACGCATTACCGGGGGCGAGCCGCTCATCCGGCGCAATCTTGAGCATCTGGTGGAGATGGTCAGCGCGATAGATGGAGTGGACGATATCAGCCTTACCACCAATGGGTCCATGCTGACCGCTCGTCGGGCGATCGACCTGAAGGCGGCGGGCTTGAGGCGTCTTACGGTCAGCTTGGACGCGCTTGATGACGAGACGTTCAAGAAGATTAACGACGTCGATTACCCTGCTATTCGTGTGCTCGACGGAATCGATAACGCGCGGGCCGCGGGCTTCAACGATATCAAGGTCAACGCCGTGATTCGACGGGGTCTCAACGAACATGCCGTGATGGATCTGGTCGAGCATTTTCGTGGCTCGGGCTGTATCGTCCGTTTCATCGAATACATGGATGTTGGGGAGACCAATGGATGGAATCTGGACGATGTGCTTCCGGCCAAGCAGTTGGTTGAGCAAATCCATGCCCGGTTTCCATTGGATCCTGTCGACCCAAATTACCGCGGCGAAGTGGCCAAGCGGTGGCGCTATCGGGACGGCGCCGGCGAAGTGGGCTTCATCACGTCGGTCACGGAATCCTTTTGCGGCGATTGTTCCCGCGCTCGCCTGTCGGCAGTGGGGCAGGTCTATACCTGCCTGTTCGCCTCAGAGGGGCATGACCTCAGAGAACTGCTGCGCTCCGGTGCGGACGATGACGCACTGCTCTCGCGCGTGATGTCGATCTGGTCCGCTCGTGACGATCGATATTCTGAGCTGCGAGGATTAAACGTCCCGATTCCAGGTTCAGGCCGAGGTAAAGTGGAGATGTCTCACATCGGGGGCTAGCCGCGAGTCGGATAGTCCGGACGCTGCTGACAGGCCGGACAGTCTTCATTGCGCTTCAGGTGAATCGATTGCCATTCCATCGCAATCCCATCAAACATCAGCACACTTCCCACTAATCCAACGCCGGTTTTAAGCAGCACGTTGAGGGTCTCCAGCGCCTGCATGGCGCCTATGACCCCTACAATCGGGGCAATGACGCCTTCCATAGCGCACGTCGCGCCCTCCACACCGGTATCCGGGTAAAGGCATCGATAGCAGGGCGACACCGGGTCGCGCGGATCAAAGGTGGTGATCTGACCCTCCCAGCGTATCGCGGCCCCCGATACCAGGGGCGTACCCGCCTGAAGACAGGCGTCGTTCAGATCGAACCGCGAGGGGAAGTTATCGGTGCAATCGACCACCACATCAGCGGCCGCAACGGCCTCAATAAGATCCTTGCCGTCCAGCGCGTAATCCACCACCTCAACCCGGCATTGGGGATTAAGCTGCGCAATAGCTTGTTGAGCGGAGGCCGCTTTCGGTTCTCCGATCATGGCTTGGCGGTGAATGATCTGGCGCTGCAGGTTCGACTCATCCACCCGATCAAAGTCGGAGATTGTCAATCGACCAACGCCGGCGCTTGCCAAATAGAGCGCGACAGGGGATCCAAGCCCCCCCATGCCAATAATCAGCGCATGGCTGTTCAGAAGTCGTGTTTGCCCCTCGACACCGACTTGCGGCAGTTTGATTTGCCGGCTGTAACGATTCTGTTCGGTTTCGTGCATGAGGTGCTGATCTTTTGACGTCGAGTTCAAAGGCCTAGAACATCCGCTCGTATATCTGATAGGGGGTTCGTGTCATCTTGAGATGCTCATAAACGCGTTGCGCTTTCAGGTTGTCTTTTTCAACATACAAGCGGATACCCCTGACGTCGCCCTGGGCAGTCGCTTGGGAAACCACGGCTTCGTAAAGTTGTCGGAAAACGCCTTTCTGGCGGTGGGTCGGGAGCACATAAACGCTCTGTATCCACCACAGATCGCCGTTGCGCCAGTCGCTCCACTCAAACGTGATCAAAAGCGCACCAATGCACGTCTCGCCTGCCTCGGCAATCAGGTAAAACCCGCGCGCCGATGATTCGATAACGCCGCTCACGCCGGACTGGACCGTCGCCGGATCGAGAGACCGGTCCTCGGTTTCCTGCGCCATGGCGATGTTAAACTCAGCCAACGTCTGAATGTCTCTGGTCGCAGCGCGTCTGATCTTGATCGCTTTGGGAGGCATATTTACTGCGCCGTTTCTTTTTTACTCAATGATCTGTATCGCCTGGAGGCGTCCCATCGATGACTGAACCTTCCCCTAACGACAATATTAACAAAGCAGCATTTATCGGGCTTGGCGTTATGGGGTATCCCATGGCCGGGCATCTGGTCAAAAAGGGCTACGACGTCACGGTGTTTAACCGAACTGCGGCTCGAGCCGAGAAGTGGGTTGCCGAGTTTGGTGGCCGACATGCGCCGACGCCTGGCGAGGCAGCAACGGGCGCCCAGATTGTCTTCTCGTGCGTCGGTAACGATGACGATCTACGCGCGGTAGCTACCGGAGACGACGGCGCTTTGGCGTCGATGGCTTCCGGGGCCATCTATGTGGATCACACGACCGCCTCCGCGGAGGTGGCCCGCGAGCTGTCGGATCTAGCGGGCGAGCGCGGGATTCATTTTCTGGATGCGCCCGTATCCGGGGGTCAGGCCGGCGCTGAGAACGGGGTGCTGACCGTAATGGTCGGCGGGCAGAGCGACGTCTTTGATGTCGCGCGGCCAGTCATGGACAGCTATGCCCGCGCGGTGGGTCTGATGGGACCGGTCGGCAGTGGCCAGCTCACTAAAATGGTGAACCAGATCTGCATCGCCGGCCTGGTGCAGGGACTGTCTGAAGGACTTGATTTCGCGAGCCGCTGTGGGCTGGATGTTGAGCAAGTCCTTGACGTGATTTCGAAGGGCGCCGCTCAGTCCTGGCAAATGGAAAATCGCGGCAAGACCATGAATCAGAATGAGTTCAGCTTTGGGTTCGCTGTGGACTGGATGCGAAAAGATCTTGGTCTGTGCCTCGGGGAAGCGCGCCGAGCCGGTGCCCGGCTACCTGTGACGGCGCTGGTTGATCAGTTCTACGGTCAGGTGCAGGCGCGAGGTGGCGGACGCTGGGACACGTCAAGTCTGATTACGCTTTTGAGAGACGAAGCGGCCTCGTAACGCCCGACCGGCTGACGGCGGTCGAGTCAACGGGAATCAGGCGGTGGCCCGCCAGCGATGGCTGATGTCCTCATGGTGACGATCGAGCCACTGAAGAGCAATTAAGGTCATGCTGTTGCTAACCTCGCCCCGGTGAAGCAGCGCGAGAGCGTCTTTGAGAGACCAGACACAGGCGAAGATGTCTTCATGCTCGGTCTCAAGACCATGGATCCCGCCGGCTGACGACGTATCGACCTGCCCGCAAAACAGGTGCACCCGTTCGGAGCATGCGCCGGGGGTGGAGAAGTAGCGAGCGATGGGTTCAAGTCGGGTGATTTCACACCCGGCCTCTTCGCGAGCCTCCCGGATCGCCAGCGCCTCGGGTGTCTCGTCCTTCTCGATTACGCCGGCCACACATTCAAGCAGCCAAGGCTCGGGCCAGCCGGCCGCCCAAGCCCCGATACGAAACTGCTCGATCAGAATCACCTCCTGGCGAAACGGATCAAAAGGCAAAACGGCGCCGACAGCGCCACGATCCATTACTTCCCGAGACAGGGTCTCGGTCCAGTCACCGACATAGCGCTCGTGCCTGAGCCGGTAGCGGTCAACCTTCAGATACCCGGAACTGATTCGGGATTCCTCCTGAAGGTCTACCCGATGGGGTTTTTGGGTTAAAGGCATGATCCGCTTGGCTAGCCCTTCATTCCGGGCGGCGGGCCCAGCCGCTGTGCGGATGTGCCGAGAATGCGCTCAATGCAGGCCGCGACCGCCAGAAGCCTTTCTTCATGAAGACGCGGCGCAATCAACTGGAGACCGACGGGCATCTTCGCGTGATCGAGACCCACCGGCAGGGTGATGGCGCAAAGCCCAAGATAGTTTGCCGCGCAGGTGTTCCTGAGAGCGCCGATATTTTTGGGACGGTAGGTGTCCACAGTTTGCACGTCACTGACGCGAGGCGGGGAGATCGCGACCGTGGGACTGACCATCACCTGGCAGGCATCGAAGCGGGTCGACGCCAGGTGGCTGAGCTCACGAAGTTTCCGCCGTCGCTGCAAGTACTCGGTCGCGCTGATTGATCCGCCGTCTCGTATTCGTGAGGACACCAAAGGATCCAGGGTGTCGTGCCATTGTGGCGCGGTCGAAGTCAGCATTTCGTCGATTTCGGCAGCAACCACGCTTCCTACCTTGAGAAGGTCAATGGCAGGCTCTACCTCGGGTAGGGTGGCGTCAACGATCTTAACGCCCGCCTGACTTAGCTCACGGATCGCGTCTTCAACAGCTTGCGCGATGCCAGGGTCGCAATCGGTCCACAGCGCGCGTTCGCCTGAGCCCAGAACGAAATCACCAGGCCGGCAGCGACCGACTTCCCTTGCGAGGCGCGGCCCATAGCTTCGCTGATGGGGGTCGATCGCGGAGAACGCAGCCACCGCATCGGCGACGCTCCGCGTCAGGATGCCAGTCGTGTCGAGTGTGGGGCTCAGTGGAAACACGCCGGAGACCGGCCATCGCCCGAAACTGGTTTTTAGACCTACACAGCCGGTCATGCTCGCTGGAATACGAACGGATCCTGCTGTATCCGTGCCTAGCGCCAGTAGCGCTGAGCCCTCGCACAGGCTGACGCCGGCACCGCAGCTCGAGCCGCCGGGTACACGATGGTCACTCGCATCCCACGGGTTCTTCGGTGTTCCCCAATGACTGTTTACCCCAAGGCCGCCAAACGCAAACTCAACGGTATGGGTCTTGCCTGTGAATACCGCATGCTGCCCGCGAAGTCCTTTAATCAGATCGCCCTCTGCCTGCCAGGGAGAAGGCATGGGTGCGGGCGAGCCGGCAAAGGTCTCGGTGCCTTCAAGACCGTAGAGATCTTTGACCGAGACCGGTATACCTTGAAGCGCGCCCAGGTCATGAGCTTGCGCCAATGCCGCATCTGCTTTTTCGGCCTGACGGCGGGCCAGGTCTGGCGTCCAGTCGCGATAAGCGTTGAGTTCGGGTCGATGATTGGAGAGGCAATCCTCCGCAAGGGCAACGGCGGTTAGGGAGCCGTCCCGAAGCGCCCGGGCTATCTCGGCCAGGGAGCGCTCGCAAGGTCGAGGGCTATTCATAAGGCATCGATTGAATGGGGTGTGGCGCGCAGTGTACGCCATTGGGAGAAAAAGTTACGACCCGCGGCGGATGGCTGATCTTTACGGCAAAATGAATCAGGTCCTCCGTGCTGAGCGTGGTAGTGCGGGTGTTGATGAGCGGATGAAGGTAGATCCGGGGCGTCTTAAAGAGCGCGCTGTCGATAAGAAACTGGACCACCCCTGAGCGATCGTTGATGAGAGCCAGTGGAGATACCGACCCGGGCTGTACGCCGAGATATTGCATCAGTCGCTGCTCCGAGCAAAACGAAAAACGTCCTGCGCCGACGGCGCCGGCCAGGGCCTTGAGGTCAATGGGCTGGTCCTCATGACAGCTTATCAGCCACATCTGACCTTTCTTATTGCGCAAAAAAAGGTTTTTGATATCTCCTTCGCCCTCCGGGGTGACCCGCAGGGCTTTGCTGTCTTCCACCGTATACATCGGGGCGTGATCGATGGTGGGGCATGGCCATCCGTGCGCCGTAAGCCAGTCGAGTATGGCGTCGGAGGTCATGGGCGAGGAGCCATCAACGAGCTGGAGAGGTTCTGTTATTGCATCGGTCATCGGCTGTACGCAGCAAGTCGCCGGCTATAATATTTAATTAGCCGTATGTCTGAATTTTAACTCGCCCACTTTCGGTTGAGATCATCATGCCTGCAGCGCCTCGCCGCACCTCAAAAAGAAAGAAAGCTGCTGCTTCAACTACCCGTGCCTCGGCGACGACGATGCGTCCGTTGGAAACGGTTCCCGTCTCTGAGTTTACGGAGCGTTCCTATCTCAACTATTCGATGTACGTCGTGCTTGATCGGGCGCTACCCGCTCTGGCGGATGGGTTAAAACCCGTCCAACGGCGGATTGTGTACGCCATGTCCGAGCTAGGTCTTGCGGCGACGTCAAAATACAAAAAATCGGCGCGCACAGTCGGCGACGTGCTGGGCAAGTTTCATCCCCATGGTGATTCCGCCTGCTATGAGGCCATGGTGCTGATGGCACAGCCTTTTAGTTTTCGATATCCGCTGGTTGACGGTCAGGGGAACTGGGGATCACAGGACGATCCCAAATCCTTCGCGGCCATGCGCTACACAGAAGCGCGCCTGTCCGGGTTTGCCGAAATGCTGCTGTCGGAACTTGGTCAGGGAACAGTGGAGTGGGGGCTTAATTTTGACGGCACCCTTCGCGAGCCCCGCCTGCTCCCCGCCCGTCTACCCAATGTGTTGCTGAACGGCAGCTCCGGCATTGCGGTCGGCATGGCTACCGATATTCCTCCGCACAACCTGAGAGAGGTGGTGAGCGCCTGCATACGACTGATTGACAGCCCACGCGCAAGCCTGAACGATCTGTGTGAGCACATCAAGGGTCCGGATTTTCCGACCGGCGGTGAGGTCGTAACTTCGGCGCAAGAAATTCGAGAGGTGTATCGCAGTGGATACGGTTCAATCCGGCAGCGTGCCGTCTGGCGTGAGGAAGATGGACAGATCGTGATTCAGGCGTTGCCGTATCAGGTATCGGGCGAGCGCATTATTGAGCAGGTCGCGACTCAGATGGCGGCCAAGAAATTACCCCTGGTTGATGACATACGCGATGAATCGGATCATGAGAATGCAACCCGTATCGTCATTGAGCCGCGATCCAATCGGGTTGACCGCACCGCGTTGATGGATCATCTGTTTGCGACCACCTCCCTCGAGCAGTCGTACCGGGTCAATATGAATATGATTGGCCTGGATGGCAGGCCGCGGGTTTTTGACCTGAAGGAGGCGTTGAAAGAGTGGCTGGACTTTCGTCTGGAAACGGTAAAGCGTCGGCTGTCCTTCCGACTCGACCGCGTGGTCAAGCGATTGCATATTCTGGATGGCTTGCTGATCGCTTTTCTGAATATCGACGACGTGATTCGCATCATCCGTAAGGAGGACGAGCCCAAACCGGTGCTGATGAAGCGATTCAAGCTAAGTGATGTACAGGCCGAAGCAATTCTGGACCTCAAGTTGCGCCATTTGGCGAAGCTGGAGGAAATCAAGATCACCGGAGAGCAACAGGAGCTGGCGCGAGAGAAAGCGGAGCTCGAGAAGGTGCTGAAATCCCGCGATCGCCTGAAAACCGTCGTGAAAAAAGAACTGCTCGCCGACGCCGAGGAATTTGGCGACGAGCGGCGCTCACCTTTGGTCGAGCGAGAGGCGCCGCAGGCGCTCAGTGAAACGGCGCTTATCCCCTCTGAACCGATTACGGTAGTGCTGTCCAGGAAAGGGTGGATCCGGGCAGCGAAGGGTACCGAGATAGATCCTCGGGAACTGACCTATCGAGGCGACGACGCCTATCTTCACTCCTGTCCGGGAAAAACCAATCAGCCGCTGTTGTGCCTGGACTCAACCGGTCGTACCTACGGATTGCGATCGCACGAACTGCCATCGGCGCGTAGTTTGGGCGAGCCGGTGGGAAAGAATCTTAAACCCCCCGCAGGCGCTTCCTTTGCGGGCGTGATGCTGGGCGATAACAGCAGCCAGTTTCTTCTGGCATCTGACGCGGGATATGGATTTGTGGCGACCGTAGAGGATCTGCTCACCCGCAATAAATCGGGCAAGGCAGTACTCACCGCTCGCGGTGCAGGCGTGTTGCCACCGCAGCGCGTATTTGATTATGAGGACGACTGGGTCGCGGCTGTGACCAGTACCGGGCGGCTGCTGATTTTTGCGCTCGCGGAATTGCCCGAACTCGGTCGCGGTAAAGGGGTGAAGATCATGAATATCCCGACCGCTAAGCACAAGGCGGGTGAGGAGCGTCTTGCCAGTATCGCGGTATTCCGGGAGGGCGATTCGTTGATGCTGTTTTCAGGAAAACAGCACATGCGTCTGAAGCCTAGCGATATAGATACGTTCGTGGGTTCTCGAGCGCAGCGGGGGCGAGTGTTGCCGCGTGGTTATCAGAACGCGCCGGCGGTTGAAACGATCCCGGCGTGAGGTCCTGATGTTCCAGTTGGGGCGTCAATGAATATTCAGGTACGACCGGCCAGGCCCCATATCACCGGCGCCGCCGGGCCCCTTTATCAGCGCGCACCAACAAGGGATCCGCAGGGTAGGGCCTACAGCGACTTCATGGTGCTGATCCCCGGTATTCGCGAGATGTCATCGGAGCAATTGAACGACCGCGTCGCGGGACTGCAGGCCGTCTTGGGATCCTACGAGCAAATCGTCTTCGCAGATCTTAATTTGAGCCTCAATCTTCTTTGGGTCACCCTGAAGCCCCAGCTAGGGTTGATTCCAAGAATAGCCCAAGCCCTCAGAGAGCGGATTCCGGAAGCGAAACTGGTCGCGCATGAGTGATCCGTCTATCCAGGTCACTAGGCCCTGTTGCGGCAACTTAAAACGGTAGGGATAGGTCGGGCCGAAGGGCCAGCAATTGGCGGCGATAAGCCTCCTGAATGCGCTCAAGGGCCGCTGCATCGGTCGCTTCAAATCGCAAGATCACGGTAGGTGTCGTGTTTGATGCCCGCGCCAGGCCAAAGCCGTCCGCGAAATCCACTCGGACACCATCGATATCACAGATCTCACCGTCCGGAAAATGTGCCGTGGCTACCAGTTCCGAGATCAGGGCGTAGTGCTCCCCTTCATTCATTTCGAGTCGAAGTTCCGGGGTATTCACGGTATCAGGGATGGCTGCAAACACATCGCTCGGGGAGTCGCTGGTTTTCGAAAGGACCTCACAAAGTCGGGCCGCGGCATAAAGGGCGTCGTCAAATCCGTACCACCGCTCCTTAAAGAAAAGATGCCCGCTCATTTCGCCGCCGAGCGCCGCCCCGGATTCTCGAAGCTTAGCCTTTATAAAAGAATGACCCGTTTTCCACATGGTGGGCCGACCGCCAGCCGCGGCGATTGCCTCAGGCAGCAGACGGGTGCACTTTACGTCGTAAATAATCTCCGCCCCGGGATGTCGGCTGAGAATATCCTGCGCAAACAGAATCATCTGGCGATCCGGCCAAATTACCTGCCCGGTGTTCGTGATCACACCCAGTCGATCACCATCGCCGTCGAAGGCCAATCCCAGATCAGCCTGGTGCGCCTTCACTGCGGTCACCAGGTCTTGCAGGTTATCGGCAACGCTGGGATCGGGATGGTGGTTCGGGAAATGCCCGTCGACTTCGGAAAAAAGCTCGATGACCTCGCAGCCGATGTCACGTAGCAGTCGGGGGGCAAGCACACCGGCGACACCATTGCCGCAATCGCTCACGACTCGAAGCGGTCGCTCCAGATGAATATCCTGCGTCACCCTTTCGAGGTATGCCGCCAGCACGTCCTCTTGCGATGACTGACCGGCGCCGGACGAAAAAGCCTGTTTCTCAATCCGGCGTTTTAGATCCTGGATGCGCTCCCCGGCCAGCGTGTGCGTGCCGATCATAATTTTGAGCCCGTTGTAGTTCGGGGGATTATGGCTGCCCGTTACCGAGACGGCGGCGCCGATTTTCAGATGGTGGGTGGCGAAATAGGTTAACGGCGTGGGCACCATTCCAATATCGATGACGTGGCATCCAGACGCCGTGATGCCCTGGGCGAGCGCCGCGACCATGGCTGGACCAGACAGGCGACCATCGCGGCCAATGACCACCGCCGTATCCCCCGCTTGGAGGGCCTCCGAGCCCATGGCGAGGCCGATCTGCTCAACGATCTCGGGGGTCAGAGAATGGCCCACAATGCCGCGGATATCGTACGCTTTGAAAATTTCCGGGTGAGGCACGGGCATAGTGCTGGAATTCTAGCGCGCCCGGGATGGCCCGAGGGGATATTGGTAGACAGGTCTTCGGTATTGCATTAGCCTTTCTCGCATCGTCGGGGCTAAAAGCGGCCTCGGGCGAACGAAATCCAATGGGAGGATCTCAATGAAAAACAGCAAAGAATTCATTGCTCAACTGCGTGATGGACAGCTGTCGCGACGACAGGCATTGAAAGCGCTTGGAGCGCTGGGCTTTGCAGTGGGCGCGATGCCGATCGGGATGCGCGCAGCGGGCGCAGCGGAAAACGCGACCTATTTCACCTGGGGCGGATACGACGACGACAGTTTTTTTGGCCCGTACATCAGCAAAAACGGTGCTGCGCCCAACTACGTGACCTACGGTGATGCGGAAGAGGGCTTCACTAAAATGAAGGCCGGATTTGTCGTAGATGTGGCGCATCCGTGCGCCAATGACGTCCCTCGGTGGCGCGACTCCGGCATGTTCCAGGCAATGGATAAGGGTCGCCTCGAGCATTACCCGGATCTTTTTGGTGCCCTGGTAAATCTTCCTGGTGCGAGCGAGGGCAACGGTCAGTGGTTTATGCCGTTTGACTGGGGAGCAACGTCCATCACCTACCGGACTGATCTCGTGGATCTTGGCGGCAAGGCGGAATCGTGGGAGATGCTCTTCGATCCAAAACTAAAAGGACGAATCGCGGTCATCGATAGCGCAGCGGATACCTGGTACTGCATGGCGATTCTGGCGGGTGTCGACCTTAAGAAACCGCTTACGGCTGACGACATAAGCAAAACCAATGCGCTAATGAAGAAGCTCCGGCCGCAGGTCCGGATGTTCACCAACGATATGACCTCACTGGCCCAAGCCATGGCGTCGGGTGAAATTGCGATGGCCATTACGTGGAACGAGACCCCGGTGGGTCTTGCGGCTGAGGGTCATGCGGTCCGCTTCGCCAGCCCCAAAGAGGGGGCGCTGACGTGGTGTTGTGGGGTCATGATGCACAAAGATGCCCCGAATCCGCAGGGGGCATATGACATCGTAAATGCCATGAGCTCGGCCGATACAGGCGTCTACATTATCGATTCCTGGGGTTATGGCCACTCCAACTCGGCAGCATTTGCAAAAGCCGATCCGGGTGTACTGGCGCAACTGGGTCTGGATAAGGATCCGGTGGCCTATCTGAATGCCGGACACATGAGCACCCCTCAATCGGACGATATCGAGACACAGATCAATCGCGATTTTGAGGCAATCAAAACCGGCTTTTAATCCAGTGTCGATTGCTGCCGTGCCTAAGGGCACGGCAGCACCAGGCCGACTCCGTTCATCCGTCGACGGTCGAGTCGACCGCGGCCTGCCATCCATCATGACGGGCTCGCTCTTTCGGGTGATAAGCATGTCTCTGACCGCGCCGGACGTTTTCCGCTGATGGCTTCAGAGCTCGCGGCATCGGCGGGGTCGTGGCGAGCATTTCTGTCGCGCCGTCCGTCCGTTCGGGGGTTCCTGTTGCTCTCGCCCACCCTGGTGCTGGTGGGATCCTTGATGCTCGTCCCCCTGATTGGGATGGCGGTCATGAGTTTTTGGCTGCAGACCGGCCATATGTCTTTCGATACCCAGGGCACATTCAGCAACTACCTGGATGCGGTGTCGAGCGAGATGTACCGGACCCTGTTTTTCCGTTCGCTCGGTATCTCGGGGCTGACGACCGTATTAACTGTCGTGATGGCCTTTCCACTGGCCTACTTCATCGCGTTCTACGTAAAACGCAACAAGATGGTGTGGATCATCCTGGTCACGCTACCGTTCTGGACAAGCTACCTGCTGCGCGTGTTCGCGTGGAAGGTGATTCTGGGTTACAACGGCGCCGTTAACTCGGGGCTGATCGCGGCCGGTATTCTGAGCGAGCCCTTAACGTTTCTGATGTACAACCCCACGGCGGTAGTCATTACCCTAACCCATGCCTGGGCGACGGTCGCGATCCTGCCAATCTATGTCTCGCTTGAGAAAATTGATCGGTCTGTCCTCGAGGCTGCAACGGATTTGGGCGACAGTCCTTTCGTGCGCTTTTTCAGAGTGGTATTGCCGCTTGCGCTCCCCGGTATTTTGGCAGCAAGTGTCCTGATTTTTATTCCCACGGTGGGCGATTACGTGACCCCGTCGCTCGTGGGTGGCTCGGACGGTTACATGATTGCCAACGTTATTCAGTTTCAGTTTGGGCGTGGGAGTAACTGGCCATCCGGGGCGGCGATCTCGTTAACCTCTATGACCGTTGTCGCGCTATTAGTCGGCCTGTTTATCTGGTTGGCCCGTCGGGCGACGGGTCGCGTGTCATGATCGGAAACGCTCGTCTTGCTGGCCGCATCCTGGCCGCTTATGCCGTGATTTACGTCGCGTACTTGTATGTGCCCGTGCTTTTTTTGCCCCTTTTCTCGTTCAATGACTCTATCTACATCAGTTTCCCTTTGCGCGGGTGGACGCTGAAATGGTACGAGTCCATGCTCGCAAACGAAGCCCTTCATCAGGCGTTATGGAACAGCCTTAAGGTCGGAATGGTGACCGCTGGGGTCAGCACGGTTCTCGGCGTATTGGGGGCGCGGGCCGTGACCCGGTTTCGTCTGCCCGGCCAGAAGCCGATTGTTGGACTAATAATGTTGCCTCTCGTGGTGCCGGAAATCATTCTGGCGATGGCGTTATTGATGATTATTCTTCGATCAGGTGGCTCGTTGGGGCTGGTCAGTATCGCCGCTGGACATATCCTGCTCTGCGTTCCTTTCGCCATGGTGGTGCTGATGTCCCGCTTTGAGGGATTTGATCAGTCACTCGAAGAAGCGTCGCACGATCTGGGTGAGAATGGCTGGTGGACGTTCTGGCGGGTGACCTTCCCTAATGTCCTTCCGGGCATTGTGGCGAGTCTGCTTCTCACGTTTACCATATCGTTCGACGAGTTCATTATGGCCTTTTTTCTCGGCAGTACCGAACCGACGCTTCCGGTATTTATGTGGAACCAGCTGCGTTTTCCGAAACTGTTGCCCGGGGTTCTTGCTTTGGGCGCGTGTATTCTGGTCGCGAGCGTCGGGATTGTGCTGCTGGCTGAATGGTTTCGACGGAGGGATCGATCGGACACGGCTTCTGGAGAAATGATCGTTGGATAGTGAATTTATAAATATAAGAAATGTCTCCAAGGCGTTTGGCGATGTCACGGCGGTTGATGATGTATCCATCGCGATCCAAAAAGGTGAGTTTTTTTCGCTTCTGGGTCCCTCAGGATGCGGCAAAACGACGCTGCTTCGAATACTGGGGGGCTTCGAGGCACCGACCACGGGAGAGGTGTTTATCGATGGTCAGAACATCACCCATGTCCCGGCCCACCTGCGACCGACCAATATGGTGTTTCAGAACTACGCCATCTTCCCCCATCTGAACGTCGAGCAGAATGTGGCCTACGGACTGCGACAGGAGCGACTGACTCGAAAAGAGTTGACGGCAAAAGTAGCCAGCGCGCTTGATATGGTGCAGCTATCCGGATTTGAAAGACGCGGGGCTAACGAGATGTCGGGTGGCCAGAAGCAGCGAGTGGCGCTCGCCCGCGCACTGATCAAGCGACCTAAGGTACTGCTGCTGGACGAGCCTTTGGGCGCGCTCGACAAAAAGCTACGTGAAGAGATGCAGATTGAACTTCGAATGCTGCAGCAGCAGGTGGGGATCACTTTTGTGTTCGTTACGCATGACCAGGAAGAGGCCATGACCCTATCCGATCGGGTTGCGGTGATGAGCCGGGGCGGGATACTGCAGATGGCAGCGCCAAGAGATATCTACGAGCACCCCGCAAGTCGTGAGGTGGCTGACTTTATTGGCCAGATGAATCTTATGGAGGCGGTGGTTGAGGCCGTTACCGAGACCACCGCGTTGATATCGAGTGCGGCCCTGGGTTCGGTGACAGTTGATCGGAATCAGCAGAATGTTCAGGTCGCCGATCAGGCGACGCTGGCGATACGGCCCGAAAATTTAAAACTCTACGCAGCGCCAGGAGACGGCCGCGTCGAAGCGCGGTTGGCCGCTAGCGCCTTCTGGGGTCACACGACGTACTACCGGATTTGGCTGGGCGAAGACGAGGCCCTCTCATTGGATGTGTCGCAGCGGGAGTTTCCCGATGCACCTTCAGTGGGTGAGAGCGTCTGGCTTAAGTTCGATGCAAAAAACCTGTTGTTACTTGAGCACTAGCGCCTTATCTCGCGCCATTCATAAAACATCAGCCCGCTGTTTCGGTATTTGCTTATCTACTGAAAGAGTTGATCAGGCAGGCTATTTTCGAAACGGTTTTTCGAGCACCTCTGCAGCTTGCCGCGGCATCCGAGCGCAGTCACTCGTCTGTGCTAGATTCTCCTTAAATCAAAAAAAGGACATTGAGCGATCGATGCATCGTCTCGAGAACAGCGCACTTGCGGTTTCTTCGATGTTAGAAGCTCTTTCCCTCGGCCTCGTTCTGCGAGCGACCTGATCGGCTCGCTCGGCGAGTCAAACGCCAAAAAGTAAAAAGGAGCAGGTATGACGTCGGGGTCATTGGATCTTGATTCGAAGACGATTCGTGAGATGGACACCTACCAGGTGCACCCCTGGGAGGCCTTTGGCGAGCCGCCAGAAAAGAAAACCATCATTGGGATGGGCGAAGGGGCTTATGTCTATGATGCTAAAGGCAGGCGCCTGCTGGACGGGCCGGGTGGCATGTGGTGTGTGAATGCCGGACACGGTCGCCAGGAAATCGTCGAGGCCATGAACAGTCAGGCCTTACAGCTCTCGTATACCAGCCCCTGGAGCCATTCCACCGAGCCGGCCGCACGCCTGGCGAAACGTCTTGCGTCGGTCACGCCTTATGATTTGGAAAACGTTTTTTTTGCGACCGGCGGATCGACCGCCGTCGATTCGGCACTTCGCTTCGTGATGTTTTACAACAATGTCTTGGGACGACCAGAGAAGAAGCACATCATCTCGCGGCAAAATGCCTACCACGGCAGTACCTATCTATCGGCCGCGGTGTCCGGCAAACCGCGAGACAAAAACTGGCTCGATACTCGACTCGATACCGTACACTTTATTTCATCGCCCAACCCCTATCGTCGTCCGGATGGTATGAGCGTCGACGCGTTTCGCGACTCACTCATAAAGGAGCTAGAGGACAAAATACTGGAGGTCGGTCCGGATCGGGTGGGCGCCTTCATCGCCGAACCCATTCTGGCATCCGGTGGCGTGATTGTGCCGCCGGAGGGATATCAGGCAGCCTGTTTAGAAGTCTGTCGTCGGTACGATGTGATCTACATCTCAGATGAGGTGGTCACGGGATTTGGACGTCTCGGCCACTGGTATGCTTCCGAAACCGTTTTTGATATCTCGCCCGATATTCTGATCTCTGCAAAGGGGCTCACATCGGGCTATGTGCCTTTGGCCGCTACCGTGATTTCCAATCGACTGATCGACGATATCAGTAGTAGCGTGGAGAAGTCAGCGGTCTTCTCCAATGGCTTTACCTATTCGGGTCACCCGGTCGCCTGCGCTGCAGCGCTTGCGAACATGGACCTGATCGAGTCCGAGGGACTTCTTGAAAATGCGCGCGAGCTCGGGCCCTACATGCAGGCGAAGCTTCAAACGCTCGCCGAGTTACCGATTGTGGGTGATGTACGAGGCATGGGGCTGATGGCCTGCCTCGAATGCGTAGCCAGTCAAGAAAGCAAGCAGCCGTTGACGCTCGATTATGAGGTCGGCCATCGAATTGACAAACATTGTCAGGAGCTGGGACTGCTGGTCCGACCCTTGATCAATATGTGCGTCATGTCGCCACCGCTATGTATCACGGCAGAGCAGATTGATGACATGGTGCGAATTTTGCGGGAGGGTATCTCGCGCACGATGGACGACCTCGAAAAAGAGGGCATCGCGACATTCCACTAGGTCAGGCCTAAAGGCTAATGCTGAGGATGTGCCGGCATGTCCGACCTTATGCGAATCCTCAGGGTGTGCGAATCCTTAGGGTGTTAGGGGTGCGGGATTATTGGCCTCAGCGTAGGCGAGACATGCAGCCCAGTCCTCAGCGAAGGTCTCCCTGACGCGCTCGAGGCTGAGCGGTTCAATAAGCGGACCGTCCTCAAGCCATCGCGAAGGAACCAGATGGGCAGCGCCCAGCACGCCGTAACATGCCCAAAGTTTGAGGCGCCGATGAACGCGATGCAATCCGGTGTGTTTAGGCGCACTCGGTACCTCATCAAAAAGATACTTTCCGATTCGTCGCGACACCTTCAACTGTTTTTCACTCCAGGAGCTGTGCACGATCGATAGGTCGATGCGCTCGCGCTCGTAGGTCGCCCCGGTGAATCGACACAGTTGATCAATGAGACGAAAGGGGTCGCGGCCAAGATCCTCGTGAAACAGGACTAGCGGGTGGGACCCAAAACGCGCCTCGATGGACTGAATCATGGGCATGAATCG
>Ga0181588_10000113_pt1 | contig 65707 bp, 65 predicted proteins | sample 071ome_26_FD_148607 | JGI IMG/M metagenome (GOLD analysis project Ga0181588, IMG submission 148607) | Coastal salt marsh microbial communities from the Groves Creek Marsh, Skidaway Island, Georgia - 071409BT metaG (spades assembly) | ecosystem: Environmental > Aquatic > Marine > Intertidal zone...
CAGCGCGATACCTGGCAGGCCGTAGAGAAGCCCAGAATGTGAATAAAGCCAAGCGGTCAGCACTTTGGCAATGGTTGCAAAGCCAAAGAAGATCAAAACGGACTCCGTGGCATGATGGAGGGTCGCATTGGTTTGGCTCATCAAGGCATGATTGATCGCCGCGGCAGCCAACAGGGCTGACGACACGAAAAAAGCGGTTTTCAGATGTGAAACAGCGCGCAGGAACGCAAGTCCCGCAAGACATTTAAACCATTTAACCACGCGGTTAACTCCTTTGGAGGTAAGAGCCCGCTCCGAACTACGATAACCAATCTTAAAGTCTTGTTGTGAATCAAGACCTATTACTCATGCCTAAAGATTGCAAGCTCTTATATTTGACTGATGTCAATCGTCACGCTGCAAAAGACGGGGCCAATGCTCTGTCTTGCGATAATGTTTGGCGCGACTGTCAGAATTCAACTGTATAAACCCCCTTTTCATAAGGGATTTCAGCGCACGATTGAAGGTGGCTGTGGGGGCGTCTCGCATCAACGGATGATTGTGGATCTCTGCTGATGTTAAAATCTCGTCTGGATTTTCAGCCAAAAGGTCGATCGCGTATAGAAGATCAAGTTCTACTTTGGGCAGCGAGACAAGACCCAAGTCCCGCTCAAGCGACGCCAAAAGCTGGCGCATGCGCGACAACACATTGAGCGAGCTTTGATCCACGCTTAAACTCCGTACTAACCGACCGCGCGTTTATACCAATCTCGCCGCTAAGTGGCTCATATCTCATATCTATATATAACTATAATTCATATATGTTCCCCAAATGAAACGCCTTCTCTGCGTTGAAATTCATAAAAAATAATCAAAATGATTGAAAACGAGCGCCCGATGTGCCACACGCGATTCACGGGGAAATCTCAGACCTGAATTCTTGATGCAAGCGCTTTAGTCGGGCGTATCAATTTGGGACTTTTCCGCAGATATTCGAACACCCCTCCTGCAGCTGGCCAATCTTGCAGGTTGGGTGCGGGCTACTCCGTAACCCCATCGTAGCCCGGGGCAGAGGCCAGTCCCCAGTTTAGCAGCCGACACTGGCCTCTGCCCGAACCTATCAAAAACCCCCATCCAAATCTGTTTGGACGGGGGTTTTTCTTTTTCAGTGGCGCAAGGTTTACGCGGTTGCTTTGGCCAAGGCCTGATCAAGATCGGCAATCAGATCATCTGCATCTTCAATCCCAATGGAGACACGCACCACATTAGGTGCGGCCCCCGCTGCTTGTTGCTGTTCTGGGGTCAGCTGGCGGTGGGTGGTTGATGCTGAATGAATGATCAGCGAACGCGTATCGCCCAAATTGGCGACATGGCTGAACAGCTCAAGACTATCTACCAGTTTCACACAAGCCTCATATCCGCCTTTCACAGCAAAGGTGAACAATGCGCCCGCACCTTTGGGGCAGATATCCTTGACCCGCCCATGATATGGCGAGGATGGCAGACCCGCATAGGTCACAAAATCAACGCGGGGATCCTTTTCAAGCCATGCAGCGATTTTCGCGGCATTCTCAACATGGCGCTGCATCCGCAGCGACAAGGTCTCAATCCCCATCAGCGTGTAATGCGCCGCTTGCGGGTTCATGGTCATCCCCAAATCGCGCAAGCCAATCGCGATTGAGTGGAAGGTAAAGGCCATCGGCCCCAACACATCGTGGAATTTTAGGCCATGATAGGCGGGTTCAGGTGCCGAGAGCGAAGGAAATTTATCACTGGCTGACCAGTCAAATTTGCCGCTATCAACCACACAGCCGCCTGTGACAGTGCCATTGCCCGTGAGATATTTTGTGGTGGAATGCACAACCAATGTCGCGCCATGTTCAATTGGGCGGCAGAGATAGGGGGTTGCAGAGGTGTTATCCACGATCAAGGGGATGCCTGCGCCATCGGCGATATTCGCAATGCTGCGCAGATCGGTGATATAGCCACCAGGGTTTGCGATGGCCTCGCAGAACACGGCGCGCGTGTTATCGTCAATCGCCGCTTTCACCGCGTCAAGATCATCGAAATCAACAAATTTTGCAGACCACCCAAAGCGTTTGATGGTCTGGCTGAATTGGGTGACTGTGCCGCCATAAAGGCGCGTAGAGGCCACGATGTTGCAGCCTGGCCCCATGAGCGGAAACAGGGCCATGATCTGCGCCGCATGACCAGACGAGCAACAAACCGCACCAACACCGCCCTCTAGGGTCGCGATCCGCTCTTGTAGCACAGCGACTGTGGGGTTGGTCAGGCGCGAGTAAATAAAGCCAACCTCTTGCAAATTAAACAGACGCGCCGCGTGATCAGCATCTTTGAACACATAGGCCGTGGTTTGATAGATCGGCGTTTGGCGTGCGCCGGTTGCAGGGTCTGGATGCGCACCTGCATGGATCTGGAGCGTGTCAAATTTTAGGCTTTTGGGGTCGGACATGGCGTTTTTCTCCTCGCGTGTTTCCCTGAGGGTTATGTTTAGGGCGCTGACGTGTGCAAAACAACATCTGTCGCAGTTGTTATTGGCATTGCCCCTAGACCTTAGCGGCGCGTTGCGGCATTAGAAGACAAAACGACACGCGATTTAGTTTGGAGATTGTCATGCTCTCATTCCTGCTGCGCCTTGTGACTTGGTGGAATGGTCAGACGGTTGGAACGCAACTCTACACTTGGCGGAAGGGCCAGAAGGTGGGTGAGGATGCGCAGGGCAATGTGTTCTACCAATCCCGCGATGGCAAACGCCGTTGGGTGATTTTCAATGGCGAGGCCGAAGCCAGCCGCATCAGTCCCGATTGGCATGGCTGGTTGCATCACACATGGGATAAATCCCCTGCCGATGCGCCGCTTGCGCGCAAGGCATGGGAAAAAGAGCACGAAATGAACCTGACGGGATCAGAAGCGGCCTATGCGCCTGCGGGCTCGTTGCGTCAGGCCGCACCAGTCGCGCGCAAGGATTACGAGGCTTGGAGCCCCGAATAAGCCTGTGCGCTTTTTTGGCAGCATGAGAGGGGTTCCGTGATGGCCGAAAATAGATTGAGCGAAATTTTGGTCGGCGGTGCGGTCTTGGCCGTAGCTGCGGGGTTTCTGCTCTATGCCGCTGAAATCGGCGGGATTGGGCGCAGCACGGGGTCAAGCTACGAGGTATCGGCGCTGTTCCGCTCTGCAGAAGGGATCGGAATTGGCACAGATGTGCGCCTTGCGGGCGTTCGGGTTGGCACTGTCAGCAGCCTCAGTCTTGACCCTGCCACCTTCCGCGCAGAAGCGACCTTGAATATCCGTGACGATATTCTGTTGCCTGATGACAGCATTGTAAGCATCGCCTCAGAGGGGCTTTTGGGTGGGTCATTTGTTGACATCCAACCGGGTGGTTCGCCGTTTAACTTGGCCGCTGGGGATGAGGTATTAAACACACAAAGTTCGGTCAGCCTTGTGACCTTGCTGATGCGCGCCTTCTCGGGATCTGGGCAGTAACATGCGGGCGCGTCTGGCGGGATTGGCGTTGATATCAGCCTTTTGCGTAGGCCCTGTGAGCGCGCAAGATCAAACCTTGGGTTTGAATGGGCAAGTGTCGGCCGATGGCATTGTTGTGATCCCGATTGATCCTTTGCCGCTTGATACTGGCGCAGAGACAAGCCGCCCGCAAACCTTTGGTGAAGGCAGCCTTCCTCTTGGCAGCGGCACAGTTATCGCGCCTGCCCCCGTTATGGGGGAGGTGGCGCCTGTGATCGTGCCGCAAGAGGAAAACGGGGATGTGACCCTGACCGATAATGGCGATGCGGGGCAATCGGGTGTCCTTTTGGAAACAAGCCCCGCTGAACCTGATTTGGGCGGCGTGACGTCCATCACAGAAATCGCAACAGAAACGGGGTCAGGGGCGCTGTTGCGCGCCTTGGACAAAACCTTGGCGCAGTCGCGTGATTTGGAATTGGCGACTGGGGCCGCGGCGCGGCTTGGCCGTATCACGGTTGAAATGGTTGAATGCCGTTATCCTGAGGGTGACGCCAATTCAGATGCTTTCGCCCATATGCGCATCACCGATACCGATGGGCGGGCCTTGTTTGATGGATGGATGGTGGCCTCCAGCCCTGCGCTGATCGCCTTTGATCACCCGCGCTATGATGTATGGGTGTTGCGCTGTAGCACATCCTGAGGGGTGAATAGGGCCCCGCCCGCCATGAAATCTGCCTGTTTCTCAAGCGCCGCATCAAGCCGCTTGCGATAGTCGATGCGCGAGATCTCGATAGCACCTAAACGGATCAAATGGGGCGTGGTAAATTGTACATCAAAGAGCGTGAACCCGCCTGCATTGAGGCGCGCGACCAAATAGGCGAGCGCAATTTTCGAGGCATCACGCGCCCGCGAAAACATACTTTCCCCAAAAAACGCAGCCCCAAGCGCCACCCCATAGACACCGCCCACCAGATCACGCCCTTGCCACAGCTCAAGGGAATGGGCGAAGCCTTCCTCATGCAGCGCGCTGTATAAAGCGGTTATTTCTGCGTTGATCCATGTTTCGTCCCGATCCGCACAGGCCGCCACAACACCTGCAAAATCGCTATTGATCCTAATCTCAAACGGGTTTTGGCGGATCTTGCGCGCAAGGCTGCGGGATATGTGAAAGCCATCTAGAGGAATGATCCCGCGCCGTTTTGGTTCAACCCAAAATAGGTTTGGGTCATCGCGGCCCTCGGACATTGGAAATATGCCCGCTGCATAGGCTTGCAACAGAAGTTGCGGGGTAATTTCAAGGGCGGCTTGGGTGTCGGGCATGAGTGAAATTTAGCATGATAAAGGCCAAAATGCTGCACGCATTTTGGCCTGTGATCTTTGATTTTGTGCCAGAATTAGGCCTTGCCGAAGGTTTCCTCTAGCCAATGTTCCAGCCAGTGGATGTTATATTGGCCTGTTTGCACCGCCTCTTGGTCGAGCAAATCGTGGAACAAGGGCACCGTGGTGTCGACACCATCCACGATCAATTCTGACAAGGCGCGCTTGAGGCGGGCAAGCGCCTCGGGTCGGTCACGGCCATGAACGATCAGCTTGGCAATCAAGCTGTCATAATAAGGAGGGATGCGGTAGCCATCATAAAGCGCGCTATCCATTCTTACACCCAAGCCACCTGGGGCGTGATATTGCGTGATCTTGCCGGGGCAGGGGGAGAATTGTGGCACTTTTTCCGCGTTGATCCGCACCTCAATGGCATGGCCGTTGATCTGCAAATCTTCCTGCGCAAAGCTGAGCGGCAGGCCCGCTGCCACACGAATTTGCTCGCGCACCAAATCCACCCCGAAAATCCCTTCGGTCACAGGATGCTCTACCTGCAGGCGGGTGTTCATTTCGATGAAATAAAACGCGCCTTTCTCGTAGAGAAATTCAATGGTGCCAGCACCCTCATATCCCATTTTGGCAATCGCATTGGCACAGATCGCCCCGATCTCGGCGCGTTCCTTTTCGCTTATGCAGGGGCCTGGGGCCTCTTCGAAGACCTTTTGGTGACGGCGCTGCAGCGAACAATCCCGCTCGCCCAAATGAACCGCATTGCCCTTACCATCGCCAAATACCTGCACCTCAATATGGCGCGGCGTGGTGAGGTATTTCTCAATATAAACCGCGTCATTGCCAAAGGCAGATTTTGCCTCGCTGCGCGCCGTGCGGAATGCGTTTTCCAAGTCCTTGGCGCTTTGCGCCACTTTCATGCCGCGACCGCCGCCCCCTGCAGTGGCTTTGATAATGACGGGGTAGCCCATATCGGCGGCGACTTTCTTGGCCGCGTCCAGATCGGGAACGCCCCCCTCAGAGCCGGGGACGCAAGGAATACCAAGCGCCTTTGCCGTTTCCTTCGCGGTGATTTTATCGCCCATGATGCGGATATGCTCGGCGGAGGGGCCAATGAATTTGATCCCGTGATCCTCTACGATTTGCACGAAATTCGCGTTCTCGGAGAGAAACCCATAGCCAGGGTGGATCGCTTCGGCCCCTGTGATCTCGCATGCTGAGATGATAGAGGGGATCGACAGATAGCTGTTGGTGCTGGTGGGCGGGCCGATACAGACACTTTCATCGGCCATGCGCACATGCATCGCATCAGCATCGGCAGTGGAATGCACGGCGACTGTCTCAATACCCATTTCGCGCGCGGCACGGATCACGCGCAGCGCGATTTCCCCGCGATTGGCGATGAGAATTTTTTTGAACATGCGGGCAGCCATCTTATTCGATGATCATCAATGGCGCGCCGAATTCCACGGGTGAGCCATCTTCCACCAAAATCCGCTTCACCGTGCCTGCGCGCGGGCTTGGGATTTGGTTCATGGTTTTCATTGCTTCGATGATCAAGACAGGCTGACCTTCGGTGACTTTATCGCCCACCGAGACAAATGCCGCCGCGCCAGGTTCTGGTGCGAGATATGCGGTGCCCACCATTGGAGAGGTCAGCGCATTTGGGCTTTGGGTTGGGTCTTCGGCGGCGGCGGTGGCCGCTGCGGGTGCGGCGGCGGCAACGGGGGCCGCTGCAGAAGGGGCTGCTGCAACTGGGGCAGGGGCCATTGCAACGGGGGCCGCATGGATTTGCCGCGCCACGCGCACATTCAGGCTGTCATCTTCGCCATACTCGCGGATAACTTCCAATTCGGTCAGATCGTTTTCGCGCAGCAACTCCGCCAAGGCTTTGATAAAGCCAACGTCACCGTCATGCGTATTCTTGCTCATGGATCCCTCGCAGATTATTCGCCCGCCTGTGGCTGAGCCCTTCGCTTATGTTTGCGCCCTAAATTGCCGCAAAATCAGAAGTTCTATATGCCACCTCGGCCAGAGTGGAAAGCACCAGATGGTCAAAAAATTATGCTTCTTTTGCAACGAATGCGCATTTCTTTCCTTATCTGTGTTTGCATCTTCTGTGATAGGCCAGAACGATTGCGCATGCAATGATTGAGGATATGCGCATAGATTTGCCCCGTTCCCTCTTGCGCCACAGCCAATAAAGGCGTTCATATTCTTGGAAACGGAACTAGGGCGCTTTCGCCACGGGAGAGATGCATCATGGCTTTGGATCGGTCGAACACACCCAATGATCTTTCGGCATTTTGGATGCCGTTTACCGCCAATCGGCAGTTCAAGAAAGCGCCTCGGATGCTCGTCTCAGCAGATGGGATGTTCTACAAAACAGCGGATGGGCGCGATGTTTTGGATGGGACGGCGGGATTGTGGTGCTGCAATGCAGGGCATAATCGCCCCAAAATTGTCGAAGCCATCCGCAAACAGGCAGGCGAATTGGATTATGCGCCTGCGTTCCAGATGGGGCATCCTGTGGCGTTTGAATTGGCCTCTCGCCTGCGGGATATGGCGCCTGCGCCTTTTGAGCATGTGTTCTTTACGAATTCGGGCTCTGAGTCCGTTGAAACGGCTTTGAAAATTGCGCTGGCCTATCAGAGGGCCATCGGCCAAGGCAGCCGCACCCGCCTGATTGGACGCGAGCGCGGCTATCATGGTGTAAATTTCGGCGGGATTTCTGTGGGCGGCATCGTCAATAACCGCAAATTCTTCGGCAGTTTGCTGACAGGTGTCGACCACCTGCCGCATACGCATCTGGCTGAAAACGCTTATAGCAAAGGTCAGCCTGAGCATGGCGCGCATCTTGCCGATGATCTCGAGCGGATCGTGGCGCTGCACGGGCCTGAAACCATTGCCGCCGTGATTGTCGAGCCTATGGCGGGCTCAACGGGTGTGCTTCTGCCGCCCAAAGGATATCTTGAGCGCCTGCGCGAGATCACCCGGAAACATGGTATTTTGCTGATTTTTGACGAGGTGATCACAGGGTTTGGTCGTCTGGGCTCGTCCTTTGCTGCGGAACATTTCGGGGTCATGCCTGATCTGATCACCTGTGCCAAAGGCTTGACCAATGGCGTGATCCCCATGGGGGCGGTTCTGGCCACAAAGGAAATTCACGATGCCTTTATGCAAGGCCCAGAACATATGATTGAGCTCTTCCACGGCTATACCTATTCAGGCAGCCCGATTGCCTCTGCGGCAGGGATTGCTACGCTCGAAACCTACAAAGAAGAAGGCCTTTTTGAGCGTGCAGCCCAACTTGCTCCGTATTGGCAAGAGGCGCTGCATAGCCTGAAGGGCCTGCCGCATGTCAAAGACATCCGCAATATGGGTTTGATTGGCGCGGTCGAGCTAGAGCCGATTGCAGGCGAGCCAGCCAAGCGCGCCTTTGCAGCCTTCCTTGACGCCTATGAAAAAGGCATCTTGATCCGCACCACGGGCGATATTATCGCCATGTCCCCGCCGTTGATCATTGAGAAATCGCATATTGATCAATTGATCGGAACATTGGCAGATGTGTTGAAAAAACTGCATTGATCTGATTTGACGAACAGCGGGGTGCGGCTGTGTGCTTGCCCACATAAAAACCAAATGCGCCATAGGGGGCCTCTGTCGTGATGATACTGAACTTCACTGGATCAAATCTGCGATTTGCAGCAGGGGCGGTGGCCATGGCCGCGTTTTTAACGGGCTGCGTCACAAGCCCGCCTGTGGATGACGAGGGCTATTTGGTTGAATTGCCAGAGGCTTTGGTCGAGTTGGCAGCGGATGGACAAGATATTGGCCGCGTGCGCCTGATGGAAGATAACTGTTACTGGTATCTCTATAATGGCGTGGTCGAAACCACTTTGCTGCCAATCCTCACCGAAGAAGGGCGCATGATCTGCAACCAGTAAGGCAGGCGAGAGGCGGTTAGTAAATTCTTTTACAAGGCCGCCCAACTTGCGATAAGCAGGGATTATGAGCCATGCTGACCTGCCCCCTACAACGAAAACCGCCGCGCTGCCTTCAAGCAGCGCGCTGACAGGCAGTCGTATCCGTCAACGCCGCAGTGCTTTGGGGATGCGGCAGGCTGATTTGGCGAAAGCGGTCGAGATTTCGCCCAGTTATCTCAATCTGATTGAGCATGGCCGCCGCCGAATTGGCGGTAAATTATTGGTCGATATCGCCCGTGCCCTATCGGTCGAGCCGACCGCCCTGTCATCAGGCGCGGACGCAACGGTTTTTGACGCGCTGCACAAGGCCGCGACAGATTTGCGCCCGAACCTTTTGGCTGAGCCAGAATTGGATCGCATTGATGAATTGTCTGGCCGCTTTCCGGGATGGTCGGGGGTTTTGACCTTGCAGCAGAAAAGGATCACCGCGCTTGAGGCGATGATTGATAGTTTGCAGGATCGTTTGGCCAATGATCCTGTTTTGGCTGAAGCCATGCATGAGATCCTCTCAAGCGTTGCGGCAATCCGTTCGACCGCTGATATTTTGGTGCGCGAGCCTGATCTCGAAACGCAATGGCGTGCCCGCTTTCATCGCAACCTCAACGAGGAAGCAGAACGCCTATCGTTGCGGGCCACGCAAATGCTCAGCCATTTCGAGCAACAAGGCGACACAAATGAGGGCGCAAGCTCAACAGCGCAAGAAACGGTTGAGGCCATGTTTGACGCGGCAGGGCATCATTTTGCGGCGATTGAGACGCATGGGGTGGACGCGATAGACGCGGTGATTGCGCGCGCCGCTGGGATGGAGGATCGCACAGCGCGGGATTTGGCGCGTGCTATGTTGCAGGCCTATGCGCAAGATGCTGCGCGATTGCCCTTGGCGCAGTTTCAATCTGCCGCCAAATCCGTGGGCTATAACCCGTCTCAATTGCTGCATCTGGGGCAGGGGGATGTGGCCTTGATCTTGCGCCGCTTGTCCACGCTGCCGCCTGACCCTGATATGCCTGAATTCGGACTTGCGATTTGCGATGCTTCGGGCGCGCTGATGTTCCGCAAACGTATCACGGGGTTTTCGATCCCGCGCTTCGGGGCGGGCTGCCCCTTATGGCCGCTATATACCGTGCTGTCGCGCCCAATGATGCCAACGGATGGGGTTTTGGAATTGCCCAATGGTTTGGCCTATCATGCATGGGCGGTGGCGCAACCACGCGGCGGTGCGGGGTTTGCAACCGCGCCAATTTTGAATGCAACGATGCTTCTACGTCCCATGCAGGACGCCGATAATGCCGTGCCGCAAACCGCGCTTCCCATTGGGTCTGGTTGTCATGTTTGCCCGCGTGACGCCTGTGCCGCGCGCCGCGTGCCTTCTGTTCTGGCCTAGGGTCTTGATGCAGAAAGATTGACAAAAGCGGTGTCGCAGGGATTCCATGGGAAAAGCAGCGTGGGACAGAAGGCGCAAACGCCAAGCCCATATCTGCTTTGGGGAGGGACATCATGACGAACCGCATTTTGCTGGTTGAGGATGAGGCCAATATTCTTGAGGCCATCACGTTCATCCTCTCGCGCGCTGGAATGGAGGTGCGCAGCCACGGCAATGGGGCCACCGCCGTGGAGGAGGTCAAACGCTATGGCCCTGATCTGATCGTATTAGATGTCATGCTTCCCGGCAGATCGGGCTTGGATATTCTGCGTGACCTGCGCGCGGATCCAAGCACGGAGGCATTGCCTGTGGTCATGCTGACCGCAAAGGGTCAAGCCAAGGATCGCGAGACGGCGCTTGGGTTGGGGGCGGATGCCTATTTGACCAAACCCTTTTCCAATTCCGAAATGTTGCAGCTTCTGACCCAAATTTTGGACGAACGCGGGGCAAAATCAGCCGTGCAAAAAGGATCGGCCTAAATGAGCCCCCCACGCGACACGTCCCGCGCGGCGCCACCTGCGCGCAGGCATTTGTTTCTTGAACGCGAAAGCTATCGCAAGAATCGCCTGCGCGATGCGGCTGCCTTGATGCCTGTCTTTGGGGGGTTGTTGTTCTTTGGCCCCGCCTTCATCCTCACCCCGCGCGAGCAACTGGCAGGGGGGATATCATTCTGGCTTGTCTATTTTTTCGCGGTTTGGACAATCTTGATTGTGATCACCTATATTCTGTCGCGCGCGCTGCGCCAGATTGAGCGCGAAGATGCCTCCGCAGACCTCCCAGACACTGCGGCCGATCCAGCATCGGGGGAGGGGTGATGCTGTCCTTTGACGGGTTGGTCGCGGTTGCGGTTCTGTATGTGGTGGGGCTTTTTGGCGCGGCTTTTTGGGCGGAGAAACGCGCAGCCGAAGGCAAGGCGCGTTGGCTGCAATCCCCTGTGACCTATACGCTGTCATTGTCGATCTACACCACCGCATGGACATTTTACGGCGCGGTCGGGTCTGCCGCGCGATCAGGACTTGAGTTTATCACGATCTATCTTGGCCCGACCTTGGTCTTCATCGGGTGGTTCTGGATCTTGCGAAAATTGGTGCGCATTGGGCGCACGCAAAGGATCACATCTATCGCGGATATGATCTCGTCTCGATATGGGAAATCGGGGGGATTGGCTGCGATTGTGACCATCCTTATGGTGATCGGGGCCACCCCCTACATCGCCTTGCAGATGCAATCGGTGACGCTGTCCTTCTCTGCTTTTATCACGCCAAATTCAGGGCGCGAGATGGATACAGGCCTGATGGCCATATGGGTTGCGGGGGGGCTTGCGCTCTTTACCATCGTGTTTGGGACGCGCTCTTTGGATGTGAACGAGCGTCACCCGGGTCTGGTTTCCGCTATTGCCCTAGAGGCCATCGTCAAGTTATTCGCCCTGATCGCTGTGGGCGTCTTCGTGGTCTGGGGCGTGGCTTCTGGCCCGATGGATATGTTGGCGCGGATAGATGCAAGCCCGCTTGCCTCGATCTCGTCCAATGGCGCGCGTTGGGTCGGTTTAACACTGTTATCGGGCGCCGCGATTTTGTGCCTGCCGCGGATGTTTCAGGTCTTGGTCGTAGAAAACTCTGACGAGCGGCATCTGGCAACGGCGGCTTGGGCCTTCCCGCTTTATATGCTGCTGATTTCGATTTTCGTGGTGCCAATTGCCGTGGCTGGCCTGCAAGAAATGCCGCAAGGCGCGAACCCTGATTTGTTCGTTCTGACCCTGCCTTTGTCGCAAGGGCGCGAATTCCTAGCCTTGCTTGCGTTTTTGGGCGGGTTTTCTGCCGCCACCTCAATGGTCATTGTGGCGGCCTTGGCCTTGGCTACGATGTTGTCAAACCATATTATCATGCCAGTCTGGCTGCGCGCCACGCGCCACGATGATCCGATGTCTGGCGATATGCGCCGCGTGGCGCTGATGGCGCGGCGGTTTTCGATCCTTGGGATCATGGCGCTGGGCCTTGCCTATTACCGCCTTTCTGGTGGAACCGAGGCTTTGGCCGCAATGGGATTGATTGCCTTTTTGGGCGTGGCGCAGGTTTTGCCTGCGCTGGCAGGGGGCATATTCTGGCGCGGGGCCACGCGGCTTGGGGCAGGGGCGGGCATTTTGACGGGCTTTGCCGTATGGGCGTGGCTGCTGTTGCTGCCAAATGCCTTTGCGGGTGAATTGCTGCATGATGTGCTGACCTTGGGGCCAATGGGGGTGCAATGGCTGCGCCCCAATAATTTCCTTGGCATGGCTGGAACAGACCCGCTCTTGACGGCGATGGTGCTGTCTTTGGGGCTGAACACGGTTGTGTTTATCGTGGTGTCTTTGGCAAGCTTCCCGTCCCCGCTAGAGCGCTTGCAGGGCGCGCAATTTGTCAAAGTGTTTGACTACACCCATGCCCCATCGGGGTGGCAGGCGGCGCAGGGCACGGCTGATGATCTTTTGATCATGGCGCGGCGTATTTTAGGGGCGGGGCGCGCGGCGCGTCTGTTTGGGCAGGCGGCCCGCGCGCAGGGGCGGGACAGTGAATTGCCCGATCCAACCCCCGATTTTCTAGAGCGCCTTGAACGGGAACTGGCGGGGTCTGTTGGTGCTGCAACAGCCCATGCGATGGTCGGGCAAATTACGGGCGGCGCAGGCGTGTCGGTGCAAGACCTTCTGGCTGTGGCCGATGAGACCGCGCAGATCATGGAATATTCATCGAAACTTGAGGCACAATCGGCGGAATTGGCCCGCACCGCGGCGCGCTTGCGTGAGGTGAACCAAAAGCTGACGGAACTCTCTGTGCAAAAAGATGCGTTTCTATCGCAGATCAGCCATGAATTGCGCACGCCTATGACCTCTATTCGCGCGTTTTCTGAAATCCTGATGCAATCTGAGGGTTTGGATGATGCGGCGCGGGCGCGGTTCTCGAAGATCATCCATGATGAAAGCCGCCGTCTGACACGGCTTTTGGATGATTTGCTGGATTTATCCGTTCTTGAGAATGGCCATGTCTCTCTGAACCCCAGTGAGGTGCATCTCGCGCGGGTGTTAGAGCGGGCGATCAATGCCACCGCCGCCCTTGAGGAAAGCCATCGCCTTGAGATCATTTACAATGGGACGGAGGAGGCGGGCTTTCGTCTGAACACGGACGCAGATCGTTTGGCGCAGGTCTTTATCAATTTGATTTCGAACGCCCAGAAATATTGCGAGGCAGAGGCCCCGCGCCTCACCATCACCCTGCGCGAGACAGCGCGACATCTTGAGGTGGAATTTGCCGATAATGGCGCAGGCATTCCTGAACGCCAGAGAAGTTTAATCTTCGAGAAATTCGTGCGCCTTGATGGCACGCGCCCGGCACAAGGCGCGGGGTTGGGTCTGGCCATCAGCCGCGAGATCATGCAGCGCCTTGGCGGGGGGCTGCACTATGTGCCGTCAGAGGGCGGAGCCGTGTTTTTGGTGCGCCTTCCCAAAGCGGAGGCGCGCGTGGCTTAAACTTTGCTCAACCTTTGCGCGGCTATGATCCTCGAAAGGCCGATGAGTTTGGGGGCAGAAAGCGCGCAGGATGACAGAAGGCATTTCAAAAAATCGATCCGATCACACGCGGATCCTGTCCAAAATGCTGGGCCGTGATCTGCCGCGGCAGGCCAGTGCCACGACCCCGCCAGATCCGCGGCAAGAGGCGCGGGTGATCCGTGGGGTGCAGCGGGCCTTGATTGCAGCGGGTGACAGTTACGGCACACTTTCCCCAAATGCGTTGGACTCGACCTTTCATTGGGGGCGCGATCTGGGGGATCTGGGCGCGGTCATGCCCACAGACGGGTTTGTCGCCCTTCTTGAAGGGCAAGTGCCCGATCAAACTGGTGCAGGAGAGGCTTTGATTTACGGCGCGGTCGCGCTGTCCTCGGGGATTGTCGATGCCATGGTCGAGGTGCAGACAACGGGTCGGGTTGAGACACAAACAGGCCCCGCCCGCCCCGTGACGCGGGTTGATATCGTGTTGGTGCGCGATTTTATCGACCTGCTTTTGGCAGGCTGCGCGCGGGAATTTGGCGATTTTCAAGCCCGCGATTGGCCGTTTCGTCTGTCTTTGGGGGAACCTGTAGAAGAACGTCATCGCTTGCCGTTGATTTTGGAGGAGCGGGATTATCACATGTGGAAATTAAGCCTTGAGTTGGGCGGCGGGGTGAAATCGGGGCAGATCGCGTTGATCCTGCCTGTCATTGGGCGCGCCGATGCCGTGGCCCAAGCCCCCAAAAAGCTGCGCAAATTCACCGAGGCAGAGCGGCAGAAATGGCGCGCGGCATGGGGCGCTGCAATTGGCGAGGCTAGCGTTTCGCTTGAGGCAATTTTGATGCGCCGCAAGCTGCCTTTTGTTGAGGTTGAGGGGCTGTCTGTCGGCACCGTGCTGCCGTTTACAGATGCAACATTGACAGAGATACGGCTTGAGGATGTGACAGGGCGGGCCGTGTTGCGCGGTCGGTTGGGGCAAAAGTCAGGCATGCGCGCCGTGCGCCTTGGCAAAGAAATTACGATGCGCGCGACTGGAGGGCTTGCGCCGCCGCCTGCAGCAGCACCGCCTGTGGTTGACCTGCCTGAGATGCCCACACCGCTTGCGATGGAAGCCGCACCTTTGCCGCCAGGCGCATAGGCTTTTGAATAAGCTATGCGCCTGGCGCATAGCGGGATGATCAAATCGGCAGTGGTAAGTCACCCATGCTGTCCCATATGCTGCATAGCAGAAAGGCTGATGTGACAGCCATATAGGAGAAATGAAATGACAACTGCTTCTGTTTATTCTTTCGCTGATGTTCGCCGTGTAGAGCTTGAAGCCCGCCGTTTGCGCGCTGAAGCGATGAAAGAAATCTTTGGCGCACTCTTTAACGCACTTGGCGCCCCCTTCCGCGCTTTCGCAAAATTGGGTGGCAAACAAGCGGCGCATTTGGCTTAATTTTACGGCCCTCGCCTCGCGCGGCCCTTGCGCGCAGAGGTTTGAGATCAAGAATAGCCTCGGCAATGTGCCGAGGCTTTCTTATTTCCGCCTCATTTATGGGTCATTGGTGCTGAAAACGAGCACAATTCTTGAGTCGCATCTACGCCTATCTTGGCCACTGCGATAGAGAATAAACCCAGAATGGGGGAAGATATGTCACGATTGACTACCGCATTAGGCCTTGTTGCCGTGCGCTCTCGGCTTCGGCATGTGTCTCGAACGGCACAGTGACCCGCGAAGCGACCAACGCCTTTGACACATCCACCTTTTTCGATGTTGCTGGGAATGTTTCAAACCCATCGGCACAAACCCAACCCACCCTTGCGGCGTTGATGCGCGAGCGGGGCTGGCGGATCACAGATGTGCGCGTGAATGTGCCGCGCAGCCTCAGCACCTCTGAAGCAAATACCATGAAACCCAATGTCGAACTTTTGTGGCAGGATGAGCCCTATGGGGATCGCTATGCCCAAGTGCGTGACATTCTAGAGCGGCCTATGCGCGGGCTTCTGCCTGCCTTTGAGGGCAGTCGTGAAGTGGTTTTGCAACTCAACGTGTCGTTCTTTCATGCCCAGACACCCTTGGTGCGCAGCACCTTTGGCGGTGAGCATGAGATCGAATTCACCTTTTCGCTTTATGATGCGACAACGGGTGCCTTGGTCTATGGCCCCGCATCACGGGATCTGACCTTTGCCGCTTATGGCGGACGGCGCGCCGTGGAAGCCGAAGCGATGGGTCTGACCCAGCGTGCGCGCATCGAGGCGCGGATGCATGATTGGATGATTTCCGAATTCCGACTGCCTGTGGCCCCATCGGGCGTCACATTCTAATCTCGCGCCCTCTTTCAGGGCGCGGTATTCTGAGCTAAAGGCGGAGCATGACACATAATCCTTCGCCCCTTCCCGTTTTGCGTCTGCGCCCCAAGGCCGATGCGCGTGCCATCCGCTTTGGTCATCCTTGGGCTTGGGCCGATGATCTGGTGCTCGATCGCCGCAGCCGCGCGATTGCGGCAGGCAGTCTTGCCATTTTAGAGGATGCCGAGCGCAATCCGCTGGCCCTTGGCATCGCGACACCTGAGGCGAAGATTGCTTTTCGGGTTTTGGAGCGCCGCGTGGATGTCGTGATAGATTCTGCGTGGCTGCAGGCAAAGATCCAAGCAGCCCATGACCTGCGCCACAAGATCTATCCCGCCCCCTATTACCGCCTGATCCATGCTGAGGGGGATGGGTTGCCAGGTCTGATCGTTGATCGCTTTGGCGACTGTTTGGTGATTCAACCCAATGCGATTTGGCTAGAAGATCGGATTGAGAAGATCGCCACCGCTTTGCGCAATGTGACGGGCGCTGAAACGCTGATCAAGAACGGCACGTCCCGCGCGCGCGCCGCGGAAAACCTACCCGAGGAGATGGTGCAGCTTTCTGGCGCGCCGATTTCCGCGCCATTGCCCGTGGTCATGAACGGGGCCACCTATATGGCCGATGTGATGGGGGGGCAAAAGACCGGTCTCTTTTACGACCAACGCCCCAACCATGCCTTTGCTGCGCAATTGGCCAAGGATGCGCGGGTTTTGGATGTATTCTCGCATGTCGGCGGGTTTGCCTTGGCAAGTCTGGCTGCAGGTGCGCACTCGGCCCTGGCGGTTGATGCCTCGCAAGCAGCGCTTGATCTGGCGACGCAAGGGGCCAAGGCCATGGGGGCCGAGGCGCGATTTTCCACCCGCCAAGGGGATGCTTTTGACGTTCTTGAGGCCTTGGCAGGCGAGGCTGCGCAGTTTGATCTTGTCGTGGCCGATCCACCCGCATTTGCGCCGTCCAAGCCCGCTTTGGAAAAAGGCCTGCGCGCCTATGAACGTGTTGCACGTTTGTCAGCCCCCTTGGTGGCTGAGGGGGGTGTGCTCATCCTATGCTCCTGTTCGCACGCGGCGGATCTTAAAAAATTCCGCGCCGCGTGTTTGCGCGGCATCGGGCGCGCGGGGCGTGAGGCGCGATTGATCTATACGGGCTTTGCGGGGCCTGATCATCCGCAACATCCGAGTTTGACTGCAACAGGCTATCTGAAGGCTTTGGCCTTCCGCCTAATGCCATGAGGCTTTGTCTTGATGCCTGTGTGCTTTATCCTACGGTGCTGCGCGACTGTTTGATGGGGCTTGCGCAGGCGGGGAAGATGACGCCCCTGTGGTCAGATCGCATTCTCGAGGAATGGGCCCGTGCCGCAGAGCGTAATCTTGGGCCTGAGGGGGGTATGATTGCACGCGGCGAAATTGCGCTGCTGCGCGCCAATTCCCCTGCTGCCGTCATCGAGGCGGACCCTGAGATAGAAGCGCGCCTTTACCTGCCTGATTGTGCTGATATTCATGTGTTGGCCACCGCCATCGCGGGAAAGGCCGAAGCCATTTTGACCTTCAACCTACGCGATTTTCCGCGGGCTGAATTGGCGGGTCATGATATCTTGGCCCTGCATCCTGACGACTATCTGTGCGATATCTGGGCGCAGGAACCTGACTTAGTGGCCAAAATTTGCGCGGGCGTTCTGGCGCGCATGAATGATTTGCGCGAGGCGCCATCTGATCTGCGCAAAATGCTAAAGCGCGCGCGCCTGCCAAAATTGGCGAAACGCCTTGCAGATTAGCGGATTTGCCCGCGCCATTTATCTTCTAGGGTTTCGATGGCTTTGATCCGATCAGCCGTGCTTGGATGGCTCATCAGCCACGCCGCCCCCCCGCGTAATCCTCCGCCAGATAGGGCTTCGAGTTTCCGAAAGAGCGATTTTTGCGGCTCTGTCCCGATGCCGCTTGCTGTCAATAATGAGGCGGCATATGCATCCGCCTCGTATTCATCGGCACGGCTTAGACGCGCGGCCAAAAGAGAGGTCAGGATATTGGCGACCCAAATCCCCACCGCCGCAACGGGGATCAACCGCCCTAAAAGGCTGCTAAGGGCCACACGAATTGCATTTTGACCCGAAAAATCAATCATCCGCCGCTTGGTGTGACCCAGTGAGACATGGCCCAATTCATGCGCGATCACCGAGGCCAGCTCTTCGGCGGTAACTTCGCCCGCGCGATATTTTTGATAAAAACCACGGGTAATGAAAATGCGCCCATCTGGTGCTGCAAGCCCATTGATGGCATCAACCTCGTAGAGATGGACAGGAATATCCTCAAGCTCGAGCACCTTGGCCATCCGCTTAGAGATTTCGCGCAGTCGCGGATCGGCCAAACGGGTTGAGCGTTCGTCAAGCTCTCGCTTCAGTCGCCAGCTTGAGAACTGGTAACTGAGCAGCGCGTAGCCAATGGCCAAAAGGATCGGGGTCAGCTTCAACATAAGGCTGATATGGCGCGGCACTGCGCCTCGGACAAGGGGTGCTTATACAAGGGTTGCCTAAACGGGGGCGGGCACGACCAACATCACAAAATAGCCCAAAGTGAACCCGATCAGCCCGCAGACCGCGCCATAATGCAAGAGGTCTAGCTTATTGCCCTTTTTGCGAAAGGCCATAAAGAGGCCGAGGGCAAAGCCGCCCAAAAGGCCAAGAAGTGCGGGCAAGGGGATCATGCGAAGCTGTCCTTTTCTCGTCTTAATTGCGCGCGGCTTGAGTTGCGTTTGGAGCGAGATTTGCGATTTCGCCCAAACGAATTTGCATCAGGCTGCGCTCCGCAAACCCATAGCGGCCCCATGCGTAGGCTTCAAGCCGTGATCTCTGTGCCTCAGACCCGCGCCCCAATCCTTCGAGTGCTGTTGCGCGCAGCATTGAAAGGCTTGCCAAGAGATGGGCATTTTCACTGCGCCGCGCAATCGGAAGGGCGGTTGTGCTTTGCAAAAGCACGGCGGTCATATCCCCGCGCGCGAGGGCCAAGGCCCCGATTTGCATCGCGATATGGGCGCGCTGCACATCGGTGTTGGGCAGGCGTTGATATATATCTTGCGCCGATGCAAAGGCGGCTGCGGCACGATCAGGGTCGCGGGCCAAGGCAATCCGGCCCAAGGCATAATAGCTAAATCCCAAACGCGCATCGCGCATGTTTGAGCGTTGCGCAATGTTGAGCGCCGCTTGCGCGTGTTCAAGGCGCTGTCCCTCGGGCATATTCGGGCCAAGCGCGCGACCAATAGCATTTGACCATGCCCGATTGTCGCGGTTGGCCAGATTGATGCTGGAGACAACACCACCTGTCGGGTTGATCCGCCCCAAAATTGCGGGCAGGCGCGCTGCGACATCGGCCTGACCCATGCCGCTTTGCAAGGACGGGTCATTGAAGATCCGCAGAAACATCATATCGGTCGTGGTGAGCACCGCATAAAAATTGTCATCGTTAAAGACACTGTCGGTCGGGTCATATAGGTCGTTCAATGGCCCCAAAGCCTGCCCCAATTCTTCGTGGAGGCAATCACGCATTTCTTGCAGGCTGGCATCGGCGGGCAGGAAAATAGCCGCGCGGCTTCGGGTGGTGAGGCTCGCCCAATCAGAGGTGACGCGCCCTCTTTGGCGGATGAATTCTTGTCATGTGCTGGCATTGGGCACGACAAAACAGGCCGCTTGAGGCACGGCAGCCGCAATGCGTTCGGCGGGCAGGGCTTCGATTGTGATTTTTGCGGGGCTGTTTGTCCGATACGCGGTTGCGCTGATCGCAATCCCCGCTTCGGTGCGCAGGCGGGTCAGCAGGCGCGACAGCTCCCCCTCCAATGCAGGTGGGGCGGAAGGGGCAAGGGCCACAGTAATCGGCCCTTCAAAACGGCTGATCCGTGGGATTTGCCGCCCCGATTCCAAAACAAAACTGAGGGCCATGAAATCTTCAGCTAAGGATTGGTTGCTGCGCGAAAAACGAATTGGGTTTGGCGCACCAAAACTTGGCAGATCAGATGTGGATGTGTCCATCGCAGGCGCAAGACGCGCCGCCGCATCATCGTGCGGCATGTCGGCCATGCAGGCGCACAGCGTGAGCAGCGCCAAAAGGCCAAAAGCGCAGTGTAATTTATTTCGCATATTTAACAAAGCCCGTATCCGTTGCCACGCGATCGTAAAGCCGCCGCGCGGTCGCATTGTGGCTTTGTGTCAGCCAATACACCGAAGGCCGCCCTGCCGCTGCGGCATCGGCGCAGACATGATCAATCAAAGCGGCCCCGATACCCTGCCCACGTTCATCAGGAGCGACAAACAGATCTTGCAGATATGTTACGGGTTCGGCCTTCCACCCGTGAGCGTGAGAGATGACATGAACCAAACCAATCGCGCGCCCATCCTGCCATGCCAACCATGCCATCATATCGCTATGCGCAGGGGTGCTGTAGCGGGTAAAGCTGAGATCAATCACCGCCTCAGCGAGGGTGGTTTCGTAGAATGCGAGATAGGCCTTCCACAGCCCCTCCCACGCGCTCCGATCCTCTGGGCGCAAGGGCAAAATATCGATTGATCTGGGCATATGTTACTCCGACTACCAATTGCTGTTGCGGATGTATCCACAGATTCTGTCGCAAATTTGGCGAAAACTGGTGTTGTTCTGGGTGATAATCCCTGAGGCATTATAGCCGCGACAAATTGCGCGGGCCAAGCCGAATTGGGGCCATTCGCCCGTCCAAAGCGATTTGAGGCACAGTCAGAAACGGGGTTCTCTATGGGGCCTAGGGGCGCGCCGATCCGTTCAGGTGATTTTGAGCGGAAAAACCGTCTTTAGGTGGGTGACATTACCCACGCCATCCTGTAAGCGGAGCCCGAGGTGGTAAAATGACGTCTGATGCAAAATCAAAAACCGGGTCAGCCGCCGCTGAGGGGAACGAGATGAAAGCTGAGACCTTTCTTCCAGAAGACTATCGTCCCGCCGAGGACGAGCCGTTTATGAATGAGCGACAGTTAGAGTATTTCCGCAGGAAACTGCTCAACTGGAAAGCTGATCTGCTTGGTGAAAGCCGCACAACTGTCACCGCGCTGCAAGATGGCACGCGCAGCATCCCTGATGTTGCGGATCGTGCGAGTGAGGAAACAGACCGCGCGCTTGAATTGCGCACCCGCGATCGTCAGCGCAAGCTGATCACCAAGATTGATGCTGCTTTGCGCCGTATCGAAGAGGGCGAATATGGCTATTGCGAGGTCACAGGCGACCCGATCAGCCTTAAACGTCTGGATGCGCGCCCGATTGCGACCATGACGCTTGAAGCACAAGAGCGCCATGAGCGCCGCGAAAAAGTTCATCGGGACGATTGATTGTGCGCAGCGAGTTTATAAGATTAAAAAAGGCATCTTTTCGGATGCCTTTTTTCTTTGACGGGTGCGAGGCTGAGCATGCTTATCGGGCGCAATATTTTGGTGATTGGGGCAGGTATTGGTGGCTTGGCTGCGGCCTGCTGCCTTGCGCAACGCGGCGCTTCGGTGCGCGTGCTAGAACAGGCTGAGGAAATCCGCGCCTTTGGGGCAGGGCTTCAACTTAGCCCCAATGGGATGGCCACGTTAGCAGGCCTTGGGCTGGCCGAAGAGATCAGCGCGATATCTCCCCGCGCCAATGCCGTATATCTGCGCGATTTTCGCAAAGGGGCGGCGGTGGCGCGTGTGCCCTTATCCCGTCAAACACGCCCATATCACTATGTCCATCGGGCGGATTTGATCGAGATTTTGGCCAATCGTGCCCGTGATCTTGGGGTTGAGATTACCCTTGGCGCGGCTGTGACAGGGGTCGAGGGGCGTGATGTGATCTTGGCCGATGGTCAGCGCCAAAGCGCGGATGTGATTATCGGGGCAGATGGATTGCATTCCCGCATCCGCACCCATCTTGAGCCGCGCGGGCATCCGTTTTTCACGGGCCAAGTTGCGTGGCGCGCGGTGATTGATGCGCAGCAGGGCGATACGTTGCGCGATGTGCAGGTGTTTATGGGGCCTGCCCGTCATATGGTGATCTATCCGCTTCGAGGCGGGACATTGATCAATATCGTGGCGGTTGAGGAACATGATCAGTGGGTTAAAGACTCGTGGTCGGAGCGAGGCGATCCGGCACAGCTGACGGGCCGATTTGGTGATTTTTGCCCTGAGGCGCGGGCCTATTTAGGCCGCGTGACGGAATGCTATCAATGGGGGTTGTTTCGCCATCCAGTCGCGCGCAACTGGCAAAATGGCCAGATGGTGCTTTTGGGGGATGCAGCGCATCCAACGCTTCCATTCCTCGCGCAAGGGGCCAATATGGCGTTGGAGGATGCTTGGATCTTGGCAGCGCGCCTGTCGGATACGCATGATCTAACTGGGGCCTTGGCTGAATATGAGGCGCTGCGCCGCCCCCGCACCGCGCGGATTGTTCAGGCAGCCTCGGACAATGCAGACCATTATCATATGCGGCCAAGCCTGTTGCGAGTGGCTGCGCATACAGGGCTAAGCATGGTAACGCGCTACGCGCCGCATCTGCTGGCGCAACGCTTTGAATGGATTTACGGATTTGATCCGACTAAGTCGTAAAGCTATAGGAGGGTAGGCTGTTAAACGCATGCTTTAGCGCATCCCCCCAACCCATTGAAATTACGTTGAAGTATGGATCATCTTTTTCGATCCGTGTCATTGTTCCATGTTTCAAGCTGTCTGCAGTATAAACATGAAGATCAAGCGGCAGGTTGACCGAAAGATTGGCCTTAATGGTCGAGTCAAAACTCACCATCAAAAGCTTGACCGCATCCTCAAAACTCATTTCGGGGTCAAAGGCACGCACCAAAATGGGGCGGCCATATTTCGTCTCGCCAATCTGAAAGAATGGCGTGTCATCGCTGCCCTCGACCAATTCGACCCCCATATGGTCGGCCAAAAACGCGTGTTCAAAATAAGCGGAATTATGAATGCCTGGTGTCAGCACGGCCACAGCCCCATCGCCTGAGGCATGGCGCGGCATCGAGGCGCCAAGCGAACGCCGCAAAGCAAGTGGATAATCCCCAACGCCGCGCACCTTAATGCGCCCGAACAGTTCGGGGAACATCTGGAGCATGGTTTCGCGGTTTTCGAGCAGATAGGACACGCCCGATGGGGTGCGTGCATTGTCCTCAAGCACATAGAATTGATCCTCGGCCACGCGCACCAGATCAATTCCCACGATATGCGTGTAAACGCCGCCCGGTGGTTCTAGCCCGATCATAGCCTTGAGGAACGCATCGTTTTTGGCAATCAGCTCAATCGGAATGCGGCCCGCGCGGATGATTTCTTGGCGATGATAAATATCGTGCAAAAAGGCGTTGATGGCGCGAACGCGCTGTTCGATGCCGCGCGTCAGACGCGCCCATTCTCGGCCAGAGATAATACGCGGCACGATGTCAAACGGGATCAGACGTTCATCTGCATCAGCGGCACCATAAACGTTGAAGGTGATGCCCGTGCGGCGAAAGAACCGCTCAGCCTCGCCTGATTTGCGGATCAGGTCGCGGCGATCTTCGCCCTCGAACCATCTATGATAGGCCTCGTAAGGCGGGCGCGCCCCGTTATCAGGGCCGAGCATTTCATCAAAAAAGGGGGGTGGGGTTTTCCATCTACGCTTACCCAATACCAGTCCCCCTATCGGTGGCGCGATATCGGGGGCTGGGCTAGGGCGCATCGCCCTGCAGCTTGGGGGGCAATGGTTAACTTTGGCTGAACTGCCTAATTTTTAGGCGCAGATGCCTCAGTATCGAGCCAAATGGTAACGGGGCCATCATTGGTCAGCGCAACTTTCATATCTGCACCAAACTGTCCCGTCTCAACTTTGGGGCCAAGCACGGCAAGGCTTTGCGCGAAATGTTCGTATAGGGCACGCCCCGTCTCAGGGTCTGCGGCCTGCGAAAACCCTGGCCTGTTGCCTGTGCGCGTATCTGCGGCAAGGGTAAATTGGCTGACCACCAGTGCTTCGCCGCCTATGTCCAAAAGTGCGCGGTTCATCTTGCCCGCCTCATCCTTGAAGATGCGCATTTTGGCGATCTTTTGGGCCAAATGTTCGGCCTGCGCTGCGGTGTCACCGCGCATTGCGCAGATCAAGATCAAAAGGCCTGCGCCGCATTGCCCAATCGTTTGCCCATCCACGCGGACGGCAGCCTCACTCACCCGTTGAACCAAGGCGCGCATCGGTTAAACCTCGGCGCGCATTGGCGGGTTCGCGCCCGCCCGTGCAACAGTCACGGCGGCGGCCCGCACGCCCAGATCAAGCGCGGCTTTTAGAACATCTTGCGGCAAGGGGGCTGCAAGCGCCGCTTTGCTCAGATATCCTGCTTCGGCCAAGCCCGTCAGGATGCCTGCGTTAAACGTATCGCCCGCGCCCACAGTATCCACAACCGTGGCGGGGATCACGGGATGGGTCAGCTGCCCATCTGCAGAATAAGCGGTAACCCCATCGGCCCCTTTTGTGATCAGCACAAGCTTCGCGCCCGCCGTTAACAGATCATCCACGGCCTCTGCCTCGGAGCTGTTATTGCTCAACCATGCAAGATCCTCATCTGACAGCTTTATGATGTCAGCCACGGCCAACATCCGCGCCAGTCGTGCGCGATAGCGGGCCGCGTCCGTGATAAAGCTTGGTCGAATATTTGGGTCGATCATGACAGGCAGACGGGCTGCCTCGCGGAGGCATAGTGTTTCATAGGTATCGGCGCAGGGCTCTACGGCCAATGAAATGCCGCCGAAAAACAGCGCCGTGATCCCCTCCAAAGAGGCGGGCAGGTCAACGGGAGAGATCATGCGCCCTGCGGTGTTTTCATCGTAAAACGCATAGGTGGCGTGGCCATCTTTCAGCGTCACAAAGGCCAAGGTCGTAGGGCGGTCGCTGAGCAAGCACAGGCTTGTGTCCACATGATTGCCCGCCAAATGCCCTTCTAAAATCTGCCCGAAAAGATCACGGGATAGGCCCGTCAGCATCGCAGTCTTTTGTCCCAAGCGCGCTGCGGCAATCGCTGTGTTGAGAACTGCGCCGCCTGAGTAAGGTGCAAAAGCGGCTTCGCCTGCACTGGTTTCGCGTGGCAACATATCAATCAAAGATTCACCACAGCACAGCAGCATGGCGTAGGCCTTTCCAAATGTGACGTATCCCCGCCGCGCTTTGCGGCCCGGGTGGACTAGCAAGAGATTGATGTTAGCGCAAACAAAAATGCAGCGCCTTAACGGATGTATCCGTCATAGACATAAGCAAGGCCAAGCGCCAACAGAGCCGCCAGGATCAGCGCGATAGCGATTTTGATTGCGGAATAGGGTCGCTCTCCCATTACTTTGCCCGACTGCCCATTGACAACAAAGCGATAGGACTTTCCGCCATAGCGATAGGCCGATACCCAGACAGGCAACAGGATATGCTTGAAGGTCACATCCCAAATTTCCGTGTCCACATGGTCAATGCGCTGATGATCGCCGCCAATATCGCGGCGGATTGCGGCACGGATTGCTTGATCCATCCGCGCGCGGGCCTCCTCTATCCCCGTCTCTAGGTCAATGCTATCGGCTTCGGCCCGAAAGCCTGACAGGAATTCTGGCTGATAGGGGGCAAGGGCGGTCAAATCCCACGGGGCGAGTGTGTCGGTAAATCGCTTGGGCAGGCTTTCTGAAGCCAAGACCAAGAGATCGTCAAACGCCAATCGCACCTGCCCCGCGACGCGGCGCCATGTTGTTGTGGTGCTGCTGCGCCGTCCCCCCTTGCCATCCGAGACGCTGGTGGTGTGATCGGTGCCGTGCTGCCCGCGATATTGGCTCGCGGTTTTGGCGTCATATGTCCAATAGGGGGTGTAAATCCCCTCCATCTGCCGCGAGGCGCTGGCGTATTTCTTCAAACCATTGGGGGCGAACCACAGCCCCTTGAGCCAATGTTCCATCGCGCGATGCGCTTCGCGCTCAAAGCGATAAACCAATGTGTCACGGGTGTCGTCCGTCCATTAAATGACATCAATGAATTGACCTGAGAGGAAATCGAAAATGGGCATGAGCAGCCTTCCTTAGCTAGACGCGTCGATCAATTCTGCGGCAATCGCTTCGACAATGGGGCGCGCCTCATCAGGGGTCATGCCGATGTCTAGGCGCGGGTCATACAGCACGCGCAAAAGCAATTCGTCATGCGCGGTCAAAAGTGCAAATTCTTCATCATCATTAAAAATCGAGGGACGCGCCGTTGGGCTGTCATTGGGCAATCCCAGCCCTTGGGCGATTTCCTCATGGATGCAGGAGGTCCGCATCAAATCGGGATGCTCGGTGCGGATTACGGCAATGGCGCTGCGATATTCTGGCTGCGCATTTGAGCGCGCAAAAGCATAGACAGAGCAGAACGTATAGCGCGGCAGGTTCTCAATTTCGCGGATGATTGAGGCATCAATATTGGGCGCGATGCTGCGCAGATAGGGGCCGATTTCTGCCTGCTCATCACGGCTGATGAACAGCACATGGAAATTTCCACCCGATCCAACCAAATCAATCGGATGCCGCGCGGCGCGGCTGAGTTGTCGGGTGTAATTGGCCAGAATTTGGCGATCCAGTGCCATTTTCTGTGGGTCGGTTGCTGGCCCAAAATGGGCTTCGATACGGACAGGATCAATCCATCGTCTTAGCCGCGAGGGGGTTTGACGGGCGACAAAGCGCCCGTTTTCCAGAGCATATTCATCATAAAGCGCAATGGCCTCGAAATTGCGCGCCAAAGCACGGCGCGAGACGGGGGCATCCGAGGGGGTGGTGGATTGGCGCAATAACCCTTCACGCAGAAGCCGCACCTCGGTTTGGGCGTAATATTGCGCGTAAAGCGCGCTCTCAGCCGAAGGGGTGGTGGCAGCTATGCTGCTTGCCACCCCGTTCTGGCCCATGGCACCAGGCCCAAGGGCCTGACACCCCGCCAAAAGGCCAAGCGCCGCCCCAACCCATAGACCGCGCCAAGCCTTGTGCCCCGAAACCCTCACTTTACTCATAATCCGCACAATGACGCCTTATCTCTCCGCGCTTAGGACGCGGTGCTTGTGGATTTTGCCTCGGCGGCGGCCAGAGTATCACGCAATTCCGCCTCCATTTTGATCATGTCTTCTTCTGCTTTCGCGCGGCGCATCCGCCCTTCATCTGCAATCGCAAGGCTATCTTCGATGGTTGCAACCAATTCTGTATTGGCGCGTTTCACCGCCTCAATATCAAAAACGCCACGCTCCATTTCTTCGCGGATCATACGATTGGATTTGCGCAAATTCGAGGCATTCTTTTCCAACAGTTTATTGGTCAGATCATTGGCTGCGCGCACCGCTTCTGCCGCTTCGGTCGAGCGTTGGATGGTCACGGCCTGTGCCAATTGGGTTTCCCACAGCGGCACGGTATTGACCAAGGTTGAGTTGATTTTGGTGACCAAGGATTTGTCATTCTCTTGCACCAAGCGGATCGAGGGCAGAGATTGCATGGTGACTTGGCGTGTCAGCTTAAGGTCATGCACCCGCCGCTCAAGATCATCGCGAGCAGCGCGCAGGTCGCGTAATTCCTGCGCGCGGATCACTTGATCGGCTTCGGGTGTGGCGGCCACCTCCGCCTCCTTCGCAGGGATGTCATTATTGTCCAACGCGGCCAGTTTGGCCTCGCCTGCGGCAATATAAATGGCAAGCGCATCATAAAATTCATACATATCCTGCGACCTGCGACCTGCGACCTGCGGCTGCTTTGCGGTGGTGTGACTGGCAAAGATGTGGGGCGTCTTTGTCGGGGTTGCAATCCCGCCGCTTGGCGCGGTGCTTTGGCTTGCGGCCCCTTGACCCGATCAGGGTCAAGGCGTAATGGCCTGTCGCGTGGCGATTTGTTTACCGGATTGCGGGCCACAAAAAAAATGCCGCTAAAGAGGTCGAGGCCTGCTTGCCGCATGATGCCCGACCGTTCAGATGGAAGGGATATGAAATGTCAGACACAGGCGCCAAGAAATCCGTAGGTTTGAAATCCTTGCCCGATACTGTTTCAGCGCAGACACGCGCAGTGCATTCAGGCACCCGCCGCAGCCAATATGGCGAAGTGTCTGAGGCAATCTTTATGACCCAAGGTTTTGTCTATGACAGCGCCGAGGCGGCCGAGGCCCGCTTTATCGAAGCGGGGCGTGAGGAATTTGTCTATGCCCGCTACGGCAACCCGACTGTCGCAATGTTCGAGGATCGGATTGCGGCGATTGAGGGCACCGAAGATGCTTTTGCAACCGCCTCTGGAATGGCGGCGGTGAATGGCGCGCTGATGTCCATGTTGCGCGCGGGGGATCATGTGGTGTCTGCGCGCGCCTTGTTCGGGTCTTGTCTCTACATTCTTGAGGAGATTTTGACCCGTTACGGGGTTGAGGTCACGTTTGTGGATGGCGACGACCTGACCCAATGGGAGGCCGCAATCATCAAGGGCAAAACCCGCGCTGTATTCTTTGAAAGTGTTTCGAACCCCACGTTGCAGGTTGTCGATATCGCCGCTGTTACGCGGCTGGCCCATGATGCAGGCGCTTTGGTGGTGGTGGACAACGTGTTTGCCTCTCCCTTGTTCCAAGACAACCGCAAACTGGGCGTTGATGTCGTCATCTATTCCACGACCAAGCATATTGACGGGCAGGGGCGTTGTTTGGGCGGGGTGATTTGTGGCACCCGTGAGTTCATTCGCAAAACCGTGGAACCCTATCTGAAACATACAGGCGCGGCGATGTCGCCCTTTAACGCATGGGTCATGCTCAAGGGTTTGGAAACGCTCCACCTGCGGGTTAACGCCCAAGCCGACACTGCTCTTGCCATTGCGCAAGGGCTAGAGGGGGAGGCGGGTGTGGCGCGGGTGCTCTATCCGCATCTCGACAGCCACCCGCAAGCCATGCTTGCCCGCACGCAAATGCAAAAAGGCGGCACAGTGATTGCGATTGAACTGGAGGGCGGGCGTGATGCGGCGTTTCGGTTCCTCAACGCGTTAGAGATCATTACAATCTCAAATAATTTGGGCGATGCAAAATCCATTATTACCCATCCTGCAACAACGACCCACCAGCGTTTGCCTGAGGATCAAAAGCAACATCTGGGCATTACATCTGGTCTTGTGCGCCTGTCGGTGGGGCTTGAGGACGTTAACGACCTGTTAATGGATTTGAAACACGCGCTAGGTGCTGCGCGTGCTGCAAATTAACCCTTATTTTTGGGATTTTGTCGGAAACTCAAGGAATTGGTCGATATTTGTCGGCCAATATTGATCCGTTCGGCGTTCACAATCGTAAACTATTCACAAAACAAGTTTGGATTCCGCGCACCAACACCCATATGATGGTAAGGTCGCGTGACCGAAGGGGTGGTGAGATGAACGTCCATATTGGTGCAGTTGCGAGTGAACCGACCCAAGACGAGGCCCGTGCGGCCTTGGCGCTTTTGAAGCAGTGGGCGGAAAGCGCAAGCATGGCGGAGCGTGCCGCCCTTGATCCTGCTGTCTCCAAACTTTTGACCCCCTCCCAAGATTACCCCGAATTTTCGCGCAGCTATCCGCAGCATTTTAAAGTGGACGCAGCCTATAAGGCGGGTCTTCCTGATCTTCAAAATGGCCCTGCCTCGCTGATTAAAGGGGCCAAGCGTCAAATCCAACATGTGGGGATTTCCAATTTCCGCCTGCCTATTCGCTATCACACCCGCGACAATGGCGATGTGATGCTGGAAACTTCGGTGACGGGCACCGTCAGCCTAGAGGCGGGCAAAAAGGGCATCAATATGAGCCGCATCATGCGCAGCTTCTATGCCCATGCCGAAAAGACGTTCAGCTTTGAGGTGATCGAAGCCGCGCTTGATGATTACAAATCTGACCTCGAAAGTTTTGATGCGCGTATCCAAATGCGCCTTTCCTTCCCAATGAAGGTGCAGAGCCTGCGGTCTGGCCTGTCGGGGTACCAATATTATGACATTGCGCTGGAACTGGTCGAGCGCGATGGGGTGCGCCAGAAATTGGTGCATCTGGATTACGTTTATTCTTCGACCTGCCCCTGCTCGCTTGAATTGAGCGAACATGCGCGCGCCACGCGTGGGCAATTGGCCACCCCGCATTCGCAGCGATCTGTTGCGCGTATTTCTGTCGAGATTGCCCCTGACGCAGGGTGTTTGTGGTTTGAAGACCTGATTGAGATGGCGCGCCGCGCTGTGCCAACAGAAACGCAGGTCATGGTGAAACGCGAGGATGAACAAGCCTTCGCAGAATTAAACGCTGCAAACCCGATCTTTGTGGAAGATGCGGCCCGCCTTTTCGCGGGCGAGTTGCAAGCCGATCCACGGGTGGGCGATTTCCGCGTTTTGGCAAGCCACCAAGAAAGCCTGCACAGCCATGAAGCGGTCAGCCTCTTAACCGAAGGCGCCACGTTTGAGCAGGCCAGCCTTGACCCCCGCCTGTTCCAAAGCCTGTTCCATATCGGCTAAGGGCCAAGACCCCATACGAAAAAAGCCCCAAGACGCGGGTCACGGATGTGACGCTGTCTTGAGGCTTTGCTCGGTCTGACGAAGCAGTCCGGTCGTATACTAACGAACACAGTAAACTGCGGGCGTGGTGTTTGCAAATGAAATGAAGCCTCAGATCAAGGCTTTGGAGGGGTTTTAGGCCCTTCCATGCTTGACACTGCCTAAGTCAGAGGCCAACGCTCTGCCTCATGTTTGATATACGCCCCGTTGGATATGTCATTGGCCTGATCGTTACCTTTCTTGGGGTGTCGATGCTTGTGCCTATGGGGGTGGATCTTGCCTTGGCCAATGGCGAATGGGGTGTCTTTGCCGAGTCTGCCGCAATCTCGGTGTTTATCGGCCTTGCTTTGGTGTTTTCTTGCGCCAATGGGGTGCAGCAGGGCCTGAGCCTACAACAGACCTTTCTTCTGACAACCGCAATTTGGGCGATTTTGCCGATCTTTGCGGCGCTTCCCTTTGTGTTCGGCGCAACAGATGCACGGATTGTTGATGCAGTGTTTGAGGCGATGTCAGGGCTGACGACAACAGGCTCAACAGTTTTCACAGGCTTGGAATATTTTCCCCACGGGCTGAACCTTTGGCGGGCGATGATCCAATGGTTTGGCGGGGTAGGTATCATCGTTGTCGCGATGGTGTTTTTGCCCGAATTGCGGGTGGGGGGGATGCAAATCTTCCGCTCCGAGGCATTTGAAACAATGGGAAAAATCTTGCCCCGCGCAACTGAAATTGCGGCGCGTATTTCGGTGATCTATGTGGCGCTCACCTTCCTGTGCTTTCTGGCTTATTGGGCCTTAGGCATGACCTTTTACAACGCGATCTTCCACGCCTTTACCACGCTGTCCACGGGTGGGTTTTCGAACACGGATGCCTCTTTTGGGGTTTATCAAGGCCCGCTTGAATATGTCGCGGCGGTGTTCATGATTTTGGCAAGCCTGCCCTTTGTGCGCTTTGTGCAGCTTTTGGCGGGCACGGCAGAACCGCTTTATCGTGACAGCCAAGTGCGCGCTTATCTTGGGGTCATCGCGGCGCTTGTGCTGATCATGACAGTGTATCGGATTATCGCAAATGGCGACCATCTCGAGCATGGGATCCGCGAAGGGCTGTTCAACGTTACCTCCATCATATCTGGCACAGGCTATTCTTCGGTGGATTACCAGCTCTGGGGGCCTTTGCCCGTGGTGGTGTTCTTCTTTGTCGGCTTGATCGGGGGATGTGCGGGTTCGACCTCCTGTTCCATCAAAATATTCCGCTATCAGATCTTGCTCGAATCCATCTCCACCCAAGTGCGCCGCTTATCGGCCCCCCATGGTGTGTTCGAACCTCGCTTTGAGGGGCGGCCTGTTTCGGCAGATGTCCTCTCCTCCGTCATGGGGTTCTTTGTGCTGTTCTTCGTGTTGTTGGGGATTTTCGCGGTGGCTTTGGGACTGACGGGGCTAGATTTCGTCACCTCGGTATCAGGGGCTGCCACCGCCTTGGCAAATGTCGGGCCAGGATTGGGGGATGTGATTGGCCCCTCTGGCAATTTCGCGCCGCTCAATGATGCGGCGAAGTGGATTTTGACGCTGGGCATGTTGCTTGGCCGCCTTGAATTGTTGGCAGTTTTGGTGCTGTTCATGCCTGCCTTTTGGCGCGTATAGCCGCCCCTGCCGCAACGGCCGAGGCCCATGCCCATTGAAAATTATATCCGCCCAACCAACCCGTGACATCCACCGCTTCGCCAATGAAATAGAGGTCGGGGATATGCGTGGATTGCATGGTTTTGGAACTTAAGCCATCGGTCGCGACACCGCCCAAGGTCACTTCGGCGGTGCGATACCCTTCGGTGGCTGTGGGCCGCAGTCGCCAATCCTGCAATGCCTCGACAATCTCGCGCAGGCGTGCATCGCTGCAATCGGCGATATTGCCCGCAAGGCTTTGGGTTTGCCCAAAATCCGCAACAAAGGCTTTGGGCAGATAATCGGACAGCACCCCTTGCAGGCTGCGTTTGCCCGATTGACCCCGCGCTTCGCGCAGGACAGCGAAAAAATCGGTTTCGGGGTCGATATGCAGCGTGATCTCTTGCCCTTCGCGCCAATAGGATGAAATTTGCAAAATGGCTGGGCCAGACAGGCCGCGATGGGTGAAAAGCATGGCTTCGTCAAATTCTGCATCGGCCGCCTTGGCGCGCACAGGCAGGGACAGCCCAGCCAGCGCCGCGAACCGCGCGCGTTGCCCCTCGTCAAACGTAAAGGGCACAAGGGCAGGGCGGGTGTCGGTGACGCGGTGACCGAAGGTTTCTGCAATCTGATAGGCCAAGCCTGTAGCGCCCATTTTTGGGATGGATTTTCCGCCCGTGGCCACGATGAGATGATCGGCATATATCTCGCGCGCTTGGCCCTGTCTTTCGACTAATACGCAAAATTTATCCCCGCTCTGCCGCACGGAAGAAATGCTTGTTTCTAGCCAAAGTTCGGCACCAACCGCCGCCATCTCGGCCCGCAGCATGGCGATGATCTCTTTGGCAGAGGTGTCGCAGAAAAGCTGCCCCAAGGTTTTCTCATGCCATGAAATGCGGTGGCGATTGACCAAATCTAGAAAATCATAGGGGCCGTATCGCGACAGGGCAGATTTGGCGAAATGCGGATTTTCGGACAAAAACGCCGAAGGGTCGCTGTAAATATTGGTAAAGTTACATCGCCCGCCGCCTGAGATGCGGATTTTCTCACCCGCGGCTTTTGCGTGATCTATCACCAAAACGCCCGCGCCCGAATGGGCCGCGGCCATCAGTCCTGCTGCCCCCGCGCCAAGGATTAGGGTGCTGACATGATGCTGCGGCAGCTGTGCCATTTAATCTACGAAATTACGGCTGATCTTGATTTGATCCCAAGCCCAGACCACCTCTTGGAGGCGTTCCTCATCCGAGCGGTCACCGCCATTCATATCGGGATGCAGAACCTTGATCAGCGCCTTGTAGCATTTGCGAATTTCGGTCTTGTTCATCGTGTCGTGTGCTTCCAAGATCTCAAGCGCACGCCGTTCTGTGGGCGGCAGTTTGCGCCCCGATTGTGCCCCACCTGCCTGCCCTGGATTACGGGTGGCATTGCCGCCCAAAACCTGATGCGGATCATCCACGCCTAGCCGTGCCCATGCTTTTTCTTCAACCGATTTTTTGAAGGGTTTGGTCGGCCTGTCCCAGACGCGATCGCGGTCGAGCTGCGCTTCCATCTCGGCTTCGGTCGTGCCCTCAAAGAAATTCCATTTGAGATTATATTCGCGCACATGTTCGCGACAGAACCAGAAGAAATCCTCAAGATTGTCGGGGGATTTGGGCGCACGATACTGCCCCGCCTCTTCGCAGGCGGGATGCTCGCATTTGCGCTGCGAGGTTTCAAATGCCCCAGACATGCCACGCCGGCCCGTCTTGCGTTTCTTCTTGTCGGTCGAAACGCGAAGGTCAAAATTAAATGGATCTTTGTCGGTCATGGGCCTGTCCTTCTCGACTCGGAACGGACAGTCTAAGCTATTGGTGGCGAAGGTGAAGGGCTAGGGTGAAGATTTTCATGACAAGAACCGAAAAAATTCGTGATGCATTAGAAAAAGCATTCAATCCCAAAGTGTTGGATGTTCACGATGAAAGTGAGGCCCATCGTGGCCATAGCGGCTATCAAGAGGGGGGCGAAAGTCATTTTCGCGTGGTAATCCGCGCCGATGGATTGGCGGGGTTGTCGCGCATTGCGCGCCATCGTGCCGTGCATGATGCCATCGGCAAGCCTTTGATGGGCGAAATTCACGCTTTGGCCATTGATGCAGACGGGCCTGAGCGGCCCGCCTGAGAAAGGTTACAGCCCCAGTTTCTGGCTGACCAACTGGTTCACAGCGGCAGGGTTTGCCTTGCCGCCTGTGGCCTTCATCACCTGACCCACGAACCATCCCGCAAGTTTCGGGTTCTGCTTGGCCTTTTCCACTTGGGCGGGATTGGCGGCAATGATCTCGTCTACCGCTGCTTCAATCGCGCCTGTATCCGTGACCTGTTTCATGCCGCGCGCTTCAACAATCTGCGCGGGGTCGCCGCCTTCGGTATAGACGATTTCGAACAGGTCTTTCGCGATTTTGCCCGAAATATCCCCCGCCTTAATCAGCGCGATAATGCCTGCAAGCTGTGTAGGTGAGACAGGGCTGTCACTGATATCGCGTTCGTCTTTCTTTAGGCGGCCAAAGAGTTCGTTGATGACCCAATTCGCGGCCAGTTTCCCGTCTTTGGCGGTGGCCGCGACATCTTCGAAAAACGCGCTGGCGGTGACATCGGCGGTCAAAACGCTGGCATCATAATCCGAAAGGCCAAAATCGCCGATAAAGCGCGCCTTTTTGGCATCGGGCAATTCGGGCAGGTTCGCGCGAATGTCGTCCACCCATGCCTGCTCAATCTCAAGCGGCAAAAGGTCGGGATCTGGGAAGTAGCGATAATCATGCGCCTCTTCTTTCGACCGCATCGAACGCGTTTCGCCCTTATCAGGATCATAGAGTCGTGTTTCCTGATCCACAGTGCCGCCATTTTCGATAATGGCGATTTGGCGGCGTGCCTCATATTCGATGGCCTGTTGAATGAACCGCAGCGAATTCATGTTCTTGATCTCGCAGCGCGTGCCAAGATGGCTGAAATCGCCCGTTTCACGGAATTTTTCATAGGCCCCCGGTGCGCAGACAGACACGTTTACATCCGCACGCAGATTGCCGTTTTGCATATTCCCGTCACACGTGCCCAGATAGAGCATGATTTGGCGCAATTTAGAGACATAGGCCGCTGCCTCCTCTGGGCCGCGAATATCGGGGCGCGAGACGATCTCCATCAACGCAACACCTGTGCGGTTCAAGTCCACAAACGACAGGGCGGGATCCATATCATGGATGGATTTGCCTGCGTCTTGCTCCAAGTGGATACGTTCAATGCGCACAATCCGTGCCGTGCCATCGCCAAGCTCGACCAAAACCTCGCCTTCGCCCACGATGGGGTGATACAATTGGCTGATCTGATAGCCTTGCGGAAGGTCAGGGTAGAAATAGTTTTTGCGGTCAAAGGCCGAGAACAAATTGATTTCCGCCTTCAGGCCCAACCCTGTGCGCACCGCTTGGGCCACGCAGGCCTCGTTGATCACAGGCAGCATTCCTGGCATGCCAGCATCCACAAAGGCCACGTTGGAATTGGGTTCTGCCCCAAATTTCGTTGAGGCCCCTGAAAAGAGTTTCGCACGGGTTGCGACCTGCGCGTGCACTTCCATCCCGATCACAAGTTCCCAATCGGATTTGGCACCCGCGATCACTTTGGGTTTTGGGGCTTCATAGCTGAGGTCAAGCATGGCGCATCTCTCCAACAGGCGGTTTCCCGCCGTTTACTAGGCCAGCGCGTAGGGCGCGGCAAGGGCAGGACTTGCATTTTGAGGCAAAATAAGGGCAAAGGGCGGGCATCTATTGGCCACCTGAGGGAATTGCATGTTTTCATTCAAAAGGAATGAACGCGATCTGGCGCATCATGCGCGGAAATTCGGCAAATGTGCTGCAACCTTTTTGGGCGCGGCGGTTTTGATGGGATGTGTCGGCGCGCAGGCTGATTTGCCCGCCGCACGTTGGGATGAAACCCCACAGGCCCAAGATTGGACAAAGGCAAGCCTCTCGATGTTGGAGGAGGACGCGGCCGTTTTGGTTGAGACAACCCCTGCGGATATTGAGGCATGGTGTCCCGCCTATGATGAGGCGAACCCAGAACAGCGTGCTGCGTTTTGGAACGGGCTTTTGTCCAGTTTGGCCTATCGTGAAAGCACCTTCCGCGAAGATACGATTTCGTCAAATGGTAAGTGGCATGGTCTTTTGCAAATCTCGCCCGCAACGGCGCGCGGCTATGGCTGTGCTGCTGGCACAAGCGAGGCTTTGCGCGAGGGCGAGGCGAATTTGCGCTGTGCTTTGCGCATTTGGTCATCAACTGTCGTGCGCGATGGGGTCATTGCCGCAGATCAAGGCGGGGTTGCGGCCGATTGGGGGCCATTGCAACGCGAAGCCTTGCGCAATGATATTCGCGGTTGGGTGTCGGAGCAGGATTACTGCCAATCATGACGGCGCGCTTGTCGGGTTTGGATCAGGCGCGCGGTGTCGCGCTTGTGGCCATGGCAAGCTATCATTTCATCTTTGATCTTGATTTATTCGGCCTTGTGCTTTCGGGCACAGCCCTATCCCCCTATATGCGCGGCTATGCTATCGCGATTGCGGGCAGCTTTCTGTTCCTGTCGGGCCTCAGCATGGTCGTGGCCCATGGGGTGGGGCGGCGGTGGCCCGCCTTTTGGCGGCGGTGGGGCATTTTGGTCGCTGCTGCGGCGGCGGTAAGTGTTACGACCTATTTTGCCTTTGGGGCGCAATTTGTCTTTTGGGGCATTTTGCACATGATGGCGGCTGCAAGCCTAGTGGGAATTGTCCTCTTGGGGCGGGTGCCTGCTTGGGGCTTGGCCGTGCTTGGTATCTTGGCCCTTGGTGCAGGGATTTGGCTGCGCCTGCCTGCGCTTGAGCACCCGATATTTTGGATCACAGGCGCACAGGCGGCGCAGCCTGTGACAGTGGATTATTTGCCAATCTTGCCATGGATCGGCCCCTATCTTTTGGGCATGGCTTGGGCGCAATTTGCCCGTGATCTGGGCAGGCCGATCATGCCCCAAAAGATATGTGGTGGTGCGCTTGGGGCGGGTTTGGCCCTTTTGGGGCGCAATTCCCTTGCGTTTTATCTCATCCACCAACCCGTGCTGCTGGCATTGGTCGGTGGATATGTTTGGCTGCTGGATTATGCGCCTTGATAACCCGCACGCATTCTTGCCACCATCTCGCTCATATCGCGGCTGAGGTTCGGGGTGTCAGAAATACGCTTTAGCGCCTCTTGGATCAGGGCCTGACGATCAACATCATAGCGCGCCCATGTCTCAAAGGCGGTGGACATCCGCGCCGCGGTTTGCGGGTTTTTGCCGTCCATGCGGATTAGCCAATCCGCGAGAAACTGATAGCCCGCGCCTGAGGGCGCATGAAAGCCCGCAGGGTTGGCCGAGGTCAGACCTGCAATCACCGCGCGGAAGCGATTGGGGTTCTTCCAATCAAAATCTGCGTGCTCGGTCAGGCGATGTGCAACTTGCGCGGCCTCATCAGGGGCGGCATGGGCGATTTGCAGCATGAACCATTTATCCATCACGATGCGGTTTTCATGCCATTGGTCGTAGAAGGCGATGCTTGCCTGCTGTGCAACATCACCCCCGTGATCCAACAGCGCACCGAACGCGGCCAATTGATCGGTCATATTGGTGGCCGTCTCGAATTGCGTCCGCGCGAGGTCTGGGCCATGCACGCGGGTCAAGGCGCGCAGGGCCACGTTGCGCAAACTGCGCCGGCCTGCAGAGGCCGCATCAGGGCTATAGCCGTCTTTATCGGTCAGTGTTTCGAACAGCCGCGCGTAAATCTGCGCAAGTGCAATTGCGATGGACTGTTCCAAAGCGCGGCGCTTTTCGTGGATGCTGCTTGGATCAGGCACCACGCCTGCTTCGGCCAAATCATTGGCCAGCGCATCTTCGCTTGGCAGGCTTGCGCATAGCGCACGAAACTCGGGGTCGAGCGTGTCATCTTGCACCACCGCAGCGAGGGCTGCGATATAGTCAGGGTTCGGGGCTGTCCCATCGGTCATCATTGCGCACAGAACCTCACGCGACAGGCTGCGGCCCGCTTCCCATCGGTTGAACTGGTCTGTGTCATGGGCAAAGAGGGTCGCGCGCGCAGCAAAATCTTGCTCGATTTCTAAAATCACAGGGGCCGAGAATTCGCGCAAGACCGACAGCACAGGGGCCTCAGGCAGATCGTCAAACACCAATTCCATCTCAGGGTCCACCATTTCGACAATCTGCGTGGGCCGCAATTCGCGCCCGTCCCGACCCAATAGGCCAAGCGCCACGGGGAACAACAAAGGCTCTTTCAGCGGTTGGTTGGGGGTGGGTTCGGTGCGCTGTGCCAATTTAAGCACCAAGTGCCCATCTTGATAGGTGGAAGTGACCGTCAAACGCGGTGTGCCTGCCTGTTCATACCAGCGTTTGAATTGCGATAGATCGCGCAAAGTGGTGTCTTCGAACACCTGCAACCAATCCTCGATGGTGCAGGCCTGCCCATCATGGCGGTCAAAATAGAGATCAAGCGCCGCGCGATAGGCCCCTTCGCCGACCAAAAGCCGCAGCATTCGGATCAGCTCCGCCCCTTTTTCGTAAACAGTGGCCGTGTAGAAATTGTTGATCTCGACAAAACTTGCAGGGCGCACGGGATGCGCCAATGGGCCTGCATCCTCGCGGAATTGGCGCGCGCGCAGATTCAGCACATCACCAATTCGCTGCACAGGCGCAGATCGGGCATCTGCGCTGAACTGTTGATCGCGAAAGACGGTTAAGCCCTCTTTGAGGCAGAGTTGAAACCAATCGCGGCAGGTGATGCGATTGCCTGTCCAATTGTGGAAATATTCATGGGCGATGATCCGCTCGATAAAGGCATAGTCCTGATCCGTTGCGGTTTCAGGGCTGGCCAAAACATATTTGGAGTTGAAGATATTCAGCCCCTTATTCTCCATCGCGCCCATGTTGAAATCATCGACCGCCACGATGTTAAATAGATCAAGGTCATATTCGCGGCCATAAACCTGTTCATCCCAGGTCATTGACCGCTTGAGCGCGTCCATCGCATAGGCGCAATACCCCTCATCACCGGGGCGGACATAGATATTGAGATCAACCTCGCGTCCCGAGGCCGTGGTGAACTGATCGCTATAGGCGCGCAAATCGCCTGCCACCAAAGCAAAGAGATAAGCGGGTTTGGGCCAAGGGTCATGCCATTCTGCATAGCCTGCGCCTGTCTCGCCTCGATTGCCATTGGACAGTAGGATCGGTGCATCCCCCTCAATGCGCACATCAAAGGGCGCCATGACATCGGGGCGGTCGAGGTAATAGGTTATTTTGCGAAACCCTTCCGCCTCGCATTGGGTGCAATACATGCCCTTGGACATATAAAGCCCCTCAAGGGCTGTGTTATCCTGAGGTGCGATTTCGACTTCGGCCTCCCAAACAAAGCCACCCTCTGGCAGGCGTGCGGCAGGCACAGTCAGGGCAGTCTCACTGAGGCGATAATCGGCCTCACCTAACGCTGTTCCATCTATCTTTGCCCAGATCAGACGAAGATCCTCGCCATCAAGCACAAGCGCCCCTTCGCCCAAACCTTGCGCCTCGGGGTTGGGGCGAAAGGTGATCCGTGAAATGACCCGCGTGGCCTTTGGTGCAAGGCGAAAGGTAAGATGCACATGGTCAATCAAATACTCGGGCGGGGTGTAGTCACTGAGCCAAATGGTGCGGGGCGTGGCAGTGGCGGATGTTGCATCAAGGGGCAGGGCAGACACGGGGCAGGCCTCATTATATCGGGGAAGGGTTCACCTTAGGCTATGCGCGGCGGTGACGGGCTGCAACCAGATTGGTGGGTTAGAGCCAGTAAAACCGCGATATATCTGTGCGATTGTCAAAGAACGCCACCGCCTCAGGCCGAAATCCATAGCCGTGGCGCGCCACCGCTTGGGATAATTCCGCGAGGATCACATCGGTGATAAAGGGGATGTCCAAGTTTTGCGCCTCTGCCAGATCAAGCCATGTCAGATGAGACAACTCGCCATCGCCTTTGGTGAAATCCTGCGCAAAGCCCCTCAGACCGTCAGCACGCGCCAAAAAAAAGCGCGCGTCAAAGCGGCGTGGGCGGCCTGTGGGGGTGACGGCACGAAAAAAGAAATCAACCTGTCGCGGGTCGTGTGGGCCAAGGCTGAGCCCTGTTTCTTCGTACAACTCGCGAAAGGCTGCGTTGATCAAGGCCTCGGGTGAACAGGCGCTGTCATGGCCGAGGCGCGCTGCAAGCGCATCAGGGATTGCGTGGGCAAGCGGGCTGTCGTGATCCGCCGCATCCACCGCCCCGCCGGGGAATACAAATTTTTGTGGCATGAACGCGGCAGATGCCCCGCGTTGGCCCATTAAGACCTGCGCGCCTTTTGTGCTGTCGCGTAATAAGATGATGCTTGCGGCATCCCGAATGGGAGGATCAGAAACCATGCATCCGCTTGGCCCATTGGATGCCCACAATCAGCCCCTTAAAGCGGGGCAAGAGGAACAGTGCTACCACAAAGGCCCCAAGCGAAAACCCGCCTGCCATAACCCATGGGCTTGGTTGATAGGCCGTATAAACCCAGAGCATTAAGGTGCCCAAGATTTTCGCTGTGACGAGGATCGTCAAATAGGCAGGCCCATCATCCGCGCGGGCGTGGCTCAGATCTTCGCCACAGCTGCCACAGGTTTTTACAAGGTTCAGATAGCCGCTAAACAGTGCGCCCTCACCACAGCACGGGCAGCGGCCGCGCATGGCTTTGGCAATCGCGGGCCATGTTGGGCGTTCCTGCGGGGCATGATCGAAAACACCATCCGCCAAGGCAGTGATTGGATCGATTTCAGCCGCTTCGGTGCTGGGGTTTGCCATGGCGCGCATCCTTTTTTTGTCTCGATCCTAGCCCTAGCGCAAAGCGCAATCATTGGCAAAGGGGCGGGCCGTTTTGACGCGGGGCAAAAGAGAGCTGCAAAAAAATGTGACGGAAACTGCGGGCGAGCGCGTGAAAGGAATAGATCGGCGGATGGATGGGCCATTTGCCACAAGATCAGGAGTTATTGAGATGAGCACATTCAAACTTTTCACTTTGGGCTTGGCCCTGCCTTTGGGTCTTGCTGCGCAAATGGCAACCGCCGTCCCAATGGCGCAGGCCGATGCAGATGCGATATTTGCCGCCCTAGATGCGGATCGCAATGGTCAGGTCGCGGCTGAGGAATTGGCGCGTATGCCAGAGGCGCGATTTGCGGCCCAAGACACCAATGGGGATGGTATGTTGGACGCCCAAGAATTGAGTGCCTCCCTGCAGGCCCGCATGGCGGATCGCGTGGATCGTATGATTGGCGATCTCGATTTGGATGGCGATGGGCTTTTGTCGCAATCTGAAATGAAGGGTGGCCGCGACCAACATGAGGGGCGCGGTGAGCCAAATTTTGATCGGATGTTGTCGCGCATGGACAGCAATGGGGATGGCAGCATCAGCCTTGAGGAATTCTCGGCCATGTCCCAAATGCGCGGCGGCCATGAGCGCGGCGCAGGTGGCCGCGAAGGGCGTGGCCATCGCGGCTAAGGCGCAATCAGACGCGGCTGCCCCCCTCCCTTGGCAGTCGCGTGCTTGAATGCAATAGTTGCAACAGATTGGGGCGGGAAGGGCAGCGTGCAAAGACCGCCAAAGGCAGCATCAGACGATGATCATCTGATGGCCCGCTTCGCCAAGGGCGATGCGGCTGCGGCGCGGGATTTGGCCGCGCGGCATCTGCCTCGCATTCTGTCACATGCGCGCCGTGTTTTGGGGGATCAGGCCGAGGCCGAAGATGTCGCGCAAGAGGTGATTATGCGCATCTGGCGCATTGCCCCCTACTGGGACGCAGGCCGCGCAAAACTGAGCACTTGGGCGCATCAGGTGACAGCGAACCTGTGCATTGATCGCTTGCGCAAGCAGACCGCCGCGCCGCGCCTACCCTTGATACGGATGCGGTTGAACAGATCGAGGATCATGCGGCGTCAGTGCCCGCGCAAATGATGCAAAGGGCGCGGCTTGATGCACTGGATGCGGCGCTTGGCACTTTGCCCGAGCGCCAAAGGCAGGCGGTGGTATTGCGCCACATCGAAGGGTTATCAAATGGTGAGATTGCCCAAATTTTGGATATTACGATTGAGGCGGTCGAAAGTTTGACCGCGCGCGGCAAAAGGGCGTTAAGCGCCCATTTGGCCAAGGAAAAGGAGGCATTGGGTTATGCGCAATGAACAGGCAGACCAAGATTTAGATGATCTTTTCGCCGAGGCGCGCGCGGCGGATGGGCCAAGTGATGCGCTTTTTGCGCGGGTCTTGGCGGATGCACAGAACGTGCAAAGTCAAACCCAAATCGCCCGTGAGGGGGCGCTCTCGCGTCTATCCAATCTGATTGACCGCCTATTTGGTGGTTGGTCGGTTGTCTCAGGTGCGGCGATGGCGGGAGTCGCGGGGCTGCTGTTTGGGGTTGGCCTTTCGACCTTGAACCCCGATATGACCTTAGGTTTGCAAGAGGCCAGCGGATGGGCCAGCACATCGGCTTCTGATTTTGGGGATCCTTGGGCCTTGGCCGATTTGGGAGGTGAGTGATGGATAAGATGATGACAACTCCGAAACCCCAAGCGCCGCGGGGCATGAAGATCGTTCTTGGTGTCTCTCTGGCGATTAATTTGGCGATTGCGGGCGCGGTTCTAGGGGCGGTGGTCTTGCATCGCAGCCCAGACGGCGAAGGCCCGCGTGAGCGGATCAACGCCTTGCGCAGTTTGGGGCCATTGGCGGGGGAATTGAACCGCGATGAAATGCGGATGTTGATCGGGCGCATGGGCGGGCGCGAAGGGATGGGCGCCGCGCGCCGTGGGATCGGGGCGGCCAATCTGCAGGTTGAGGCTGCGTTGCGCGCAACCCCCTTTGTGCCTGATGCGTTGCTGCAGGCCCTGTCTGAGCAGCGCGGATATCTCGGCGCCATACAGGAAAGCGGGCATCGTGCCTTGGTTGATTTGATCGCGGATATGCCGCCTGAACGCCGTGCGGCCTTGGCCGATGAATTGGCCGAAGGGCGCAGGCGTTAGAGATCAGCACTCATCCCTGCGGATTGCAATTCAACAAGACGCGCGTAAATGCCGCCCCTTTGCATCAGGCTGTCATGGGTGCCTTCTTCGACAACATGGCCTTTATCCATGACCACAATCTTATCGGCATCACGAATGGTGGACAGCCGATGCGCAATCACAAGGGTCGTGCGCCCTTGCGACAGGCGCGATAGGGCAGTTTGTACCAATTTTTCAGATTGCGTGTCGAGGGCCGATGTGGGTTCATCCAACAACAAAATCGGCGCATCTTTCAGCATCGCGCGGGCGATGGCCACGCGCTGACGTTGGCCGCCCGACAGGGACGAGCCGCGCGGGCCAACAGCCGTTTCCAACCCTGCGGGCAGGGATTTGGCAAATTCCATCACGGCGGCGTTTTCTGCGGCTTTGGCCACATCGGCGCTGTCAGCATTAAGCCGCCCCATGCGGATATTATCTTCGATGCTTTCATCGAACAGCGCCGTGTCTTGGCCCACAACCGCGATCATGTCACGCAAGGCGGCCAGATCAGCCTCGGTTGTTGCAACACTGCCGATGCGCACCTTGCCTGCCACTGGGTCAATCAAGCGTGTCAGCAAGGCAAACAGCGTGGTCTTGCCCGCGCCTGATGGCCCCACAATCGCGGTTGTCTGCCCCTCTTTGGCGGTGAAGGTCAGATCATGCAGAACGGGCATGTCCCCGTAGGAGAATGCGACATTCTCAAAGCAGATATCGCCAGAACTCAGCGGGGCAGGGTGGGCAGGGCTAAGAACGGTGGGGCGCAGATCAAGCATGGAATAGATCCGCTCGAGCGAGGCTGCGGCGGCCTGAAGGCTGCCTGCGATATTTGACAGACGTTTGAGCGGGTCGAACATCAGCGAAAGCGCGGTGATAAAGGACATGAAATCCCCCACCGATTTATCACCTGTCACAATGGCGGTGGCCCCAAATAATGTGACCGAAACAAACCCAATGCCCGACATGAGGTCGATCAACGAGGGGTTTGCGGATTGTCCTGCACTCGAGCGGATCTGTTGCTTGAGGTATTGCTTGACGCTGCGCTCAAACCGCCCGCGCTCATGCGCCTCAAGGCGGTTGACCTTGATGGATTGAATGCCGTGAAACATCTCGTCCAGCCGTGTGGTCAGGGTCGCGGCAGCCTCGCGCGCGGCAAATGCGGTGCGGCGGATTTGCTTGAGCAGCAGGGTCATGGGCACGATCATCAAAGGCAGCCCAACCAAGGCCACCAATGACCATTGCCAATCATTTGAGAACATCACAAACGACAAAGCCACAAGCGAAACTAAATCACGCCCAAAGGAGAGCAGGACACTTGTCGCCGCAGATTGCAGCGTCTGGCTGTCCCCGCGCACGCGTTCGATCAATTCACCTGGGGGGTGGCGGGTAAAGACGGCGCCATCAAGCGTCAAAAGATGCTCGACTAGGCGTGTTTGCAATGCGGTTGTCACTTTCAGGCCAAGCGCCGACATAATGACGCGCTGCACAAAGCCCGCAACGGCGCGGAACAGGAACAAAAACCCGATGACCGTGACCACTTTCCAAAGCCCATCCAAGGATTGTGCGGCAAAAAGTTCATCGAAGAGAGGGCGCACCATCCATGCAAATGCACCAAGTGCGGCGCCTTCAAGGCTCATCAAGATCAGCGCGAATGTCAGGGCGGGCCAATATTTGAGGACATGCTCGCGCCACAGGCGGATCACAAGTCGAGACGAGCGCAGATCAACCCCATTTGGGGCCGTGGCCTGCGAATCTGATGCGGGGCTTGGGTCTGACATGCGTCTCCAAATCTGCGAAAAATTACGCATTCTGCTAAAGAATGCTTAGCAAATCATCATCCGCCCTGATTAGGCTATGCCGCCCCTGCAAACAAGCACCCGCAATGTATGGGGTCATATTTCCTGAATCCGCCATTGTTTTCGGGCCGATGTCTTTTCTGAGGTGCAAAGCGGCGTTTTCAGGACGGTTTTGCACTAATTTCTGTTAATTGGTTGTCATCCAAGGCTCAGGCTGTTTAGCTTAGGGCAATTGAATGCGGGGCTACACCGCAACCACAACGGGAGTTCGACACTTTGTTCGACACAGCAAAAGACGCGTTTGTCGCTTTTGAGCATGTCCAGAAAAGTTACGATGGCGAAACGCTGGTCGTAAAAGATCTTAATCTTCAGATCGGTCAGGGCGAATTTCTAACGATGCTTGGGCCTTCGGGGTCGGGCAAAACGACCTGCCTGATGATGCTTGCAGGTTTCGAGACAGCCACCCATGGCGAGATTCTGTTGCAGGGTCGTCCGATCAACAACATTCCGCCCCATAAGCGCGGCATTGGGATGGTGTTCCAGAATTACGCTTTGTTCCCGCATATGTCGGTTGCAGAAAACCTTGCCTTCCCGTTGGAAGTGCGCGGCATGGGCAAATCAGAGCGCGAAGGAAAGATCAAACGAGCGCTTGATATGGTGCAGATGGGGGATTTCGGCGGTCGCCGCCCCGCGCAGCTTTCGGGCGGGCAGCAACAGCGTATCGCCTTGGCGCGGGCCTTGGTGTTCGAGCCTGAGCTTGTTTTGATGGACGAACCTTTGGGGGCGCTCGACAAGCAATTGCGCGAACATATGCAATTTGAAATCACCAATCTGGCGCATCAGTTGGGCATCACCACAGTTTATGTGACCCATGACCAGACCGAAGCCCTGACCATGTCGGATAGTGTCGCGGTGTTTGATGATGGCCGTATCCAACAGCTTGATCCGCCTGATGTTCTGTATGAACAGCCACAAAACAGCTTTGTGGCGCAGTTTATTGGCGAAAATAACACGCTTTCGGGCGTGGTGACGAAAATCTCAGGCGATCGCTGCGTTGTGAAGCTGGACAGCGGTGACGAAATTGACGCGCGTCCTGTAAACGTCTCGGCCGTGGGGGATCGCACCACTGTTTCCATCCGTCCCGAGCGGGTGGAAATGGACAAGCGCCGCCTCTCGCCTGACGCGCATACGCTGAAAGGCGAGGTTCTCGAATTTATTTACATGGGCGATATTTTCCGCACGCGCCTGCGCGTGGCCGGGTCGGATGACTTCATCATTAAGACCCGCAACGCCCCCGATCAAAAACGACTCACACCTGGCACCCAGATTGAAATAGGATGGTTGCCTGACGATTGCCGCGCGCTTGATGCTTAAGCGCATGGCCTAAGCTGCCACCTTCGCCTGGAGGGTGGCCATGCATAAGACCACACCAGGTAACAACACGGGAGACTGACATGAAACTGTCAAAAACACTTCTGGCAACTTCTGCACTCGGCGTCGCCGCAGCAGGTTTGGCCTATGCGGGCGGCCACATGGCCACTGGCACATTTACCTTCGTAAGCTGGGGCGGTGCCTATCAGGCAAGCCAAACCAACGCTTACACGGATCCATACACCGCGAATAACCCTGATGTTCAGGTCGTTTGGGACGAAAGCTCTGCTGAGGCGGTGGCAAAACTGCGCGCGATGAACGAAGCGGGCAACCTGACATGGGACTTGGTTGACGTTGTGGCATCGGACGCGCTGCGTCTGTGTGACGAAGGCCTCGCCATGGAAATCGACCCTGATGAGATGCTTGCACCTGCGCCCGATGGCACACTCGCAAGCGAAGACTTCGGTGACCTTTTGGTTGGCGATTGCTTCATCCCACAGATCGTTTACTCCACCACCTTCGGCTATCGCACCGACATGGTGCCTGATGGTGTAGAGCCTCCAAACGATATCTGTGATGTGTTCGATCTCGAAACATATCCTGGCATGCGTTCGCTTGAGAGCCGCCCAATCAACAACATGGAATGGGCTTTGCTTTGTGACGGCGTTGCAAAGGCAGACGTCTATGACGTGCTGGCCACTGATGAAGGCCAAGAGCAGGCTTTGGCCAAGCTCGACACCATCCGCGACAGCGTGATCTGGTGGAACGCCGGCGCCGATACGCCACAGCTTTTGGCGGATGGCGAAATCTTTATCGGTTCGACCTATAACGGTCGTCTGTTCTCGGCCATCGTTGAGCAGAACCAGCCAATCGGCATGATGTGGGACGCACAGGTATTCGACCTTGATGGTTGGATCGTCCCAGCAGGTCTGCCCGAAGATCGTCTGGCGCGCGTGATGGACTTCGTCTATTTCGCAACCGACACGCAGCGTCTGGCAGATCAGGCCGCTTATATTTCCTATGGCCCTGCACGTCTGTCCTCTGCGCCACTGGTTGGTAACCATGCAGAGCTTGGCATCGAAATGGCACCACATATGCCAACCGATCCAAACAACGCACAGAACACGTTCCTGTATAACTACGAGTTCTGGGCGGATTATCGCGATGATATTGACGCGAAATTCCAAGCATGGCTGGCTCAGTAATCTGAGCTGAATTTGGGGCGGGGCCGCGATCAAACGCGGCCCCCTCTCAACCATCGGGTGGCCCCATGAGGGCAGGGGTCTAGGCAGACCTAACACGCGTGAAACCGCGGCACGGCCCGACCAAATTCATGACGATTGAAGATAGAAACGACTGACGGGGACAGGATGAGCGACACCACCAATTCAGGCCCGATGCTGGCGGCGGATGGAACCCCCCTCAAGACGAGCCTCGCCCGTGCCCTCAGACGTCAAAAGCTGCGTGCGCTGATGTTGATTGCGCCCCTTTTGGCCTTTGTTGTTTTGACATTTGTTGTCCCGATCGGCTCGATGTTGTTTCGATCGGTAGAAAACCAAATTGTATCTGGCACGCTTCCCGAAACGGTTGAAGCGCTTGACGCTTGGGATGGCCAAGACGGCACCTTGCCAGATGAGACCGTGTTTCAAGCCCTATTTTTCGACATTTTCCGCGCTGCCGAGGCCAAGGAACATACCAAACTTGGCTCGCGCCTAAACTATGAACGCACTGGCCTATCCTCGATGTTCCGCACCACAGGGCGGGGCATTGATGATATTGGCGAGGTTTTTCAAGATTGGCTTGAAGATGCAGATCCTGCCTTCAAGGACGGGATCACTTGGTATGAAATGCTGTCTGGCACAGGCGGCGAAGATGTGATCGAAGCCCGCCGCGCCCTTTGGGCGAATATGGTGGGCGAGGGGTTTGCAGGTGATATTGGTTTTACCCTATCGGGCGAGATGGCAGCACTTCTGCCCCAAACTGCCGCCGCCTATAGTGACTGGGCCATCTATACCGCCATCGCGGATGAGGATGTGGTTTCGGAAGAAGACCCATGGGAGGCGGTATATGCGGCCTTTGCCCTTGATCTGGCGCGCGCTGATACAGCGTCCGCGCTGGCCTCATACACAGGGGCGGGCGCAGGCCCATTGGCCAATGCGATTGCAGCCCTGCCAAGCCTGCCGCAAATTGATTTCCGCACCGCATTCATCGAAGAAAATGATGGGTGGGGCGATACGGAAAACTGGCAAACGATCAAGATTTACAGCCCTGATTACACCACAGGCTATTTCCTCAACGCGATTGATATGGAAAAGGGGCTTGAGGGTGTGAATGCCCGCCCTGAAAGCCAGCAGCTTTATATCAAACTGTTCATTCGTACGATGATCATGTCCTTGATCATCACGGGTTCCTGTATCCTTTTGGGGTATCCAGTGGCGTGGCTTTTGGCCAACCTGCCAGTGCGCAGCGCCAATGTATTGATGATCCTTGTTCTTCTGCCGTTCTGGACATCGCTCTTGGTGCGCACCAGTGCGTGGAAAGTGCTGCTGCAACAGCAAGGCGTGATCAATGAAATCCTTGTCTGGCTTGGATTTGTCGATGATGCAAACCGCCTGATTTTGATGAATAACTCGACAGGCACGATCATTGCGATGACGCATATTTTGCTGCCCTTTATGATTTTGCCGCTTTATTCGGTGATGAAAACCATTCCGCCGTCTTATCTTCGCGCCGCCAAAAGTCTTGGCGCGACCAATTGGACAGCGTTCTGGCGGGTCTATTTCCCACAATCTGTTCCAGGGATTGGGGCGGGGTCTATCCTCGTGTTCATCTTGGCGATTGGCTATTACATCACACCTGAAATCGTTGGCGGCACAGATGGTGTCTTTATCTCGAACCGCATTGCCTACCATATTTCATCCTCGCTCAACTGGGGCTTGGCGGCGGCTTTGGGGTCGATCCTTCTGGCCTTGGTCTTGGCGCTGTATTGGCTTTATGACCGCATTGTCGGCATTGATAACGTGAAATTGGGGGGCTGAGATTATGGCTCAATCGCTAAAACTTACGCTCAAGCGCCCCTCCCTTTGGGGGTTCACGGCACCCCTGACTGCGGCTGTGTCAGCGGCCTTTGGCTATATCGCAGGCACATCCTTTGGAAACCCGTTCATGGGGATTGTTGCGGGCGCTGTCATTGGGGCCGTATTGGCGGCCTTGCTGCACCCTATGGCTGAAAAGCGGATGATGGCGCGCCTTGGTGTGATTGCGATCTTCTTTGCCGCGGGTCTTTTCGCCACCAATTTAGGCGGCGGGATCGCAGCAGGCCTTGTAGGCGCGGTGCTGTCATGGTTCGTCTTCTGGATCGACACGGGCGATTATCGCAAAGGCGTGCCGATTTATTACACAGGCGGGCAGACCCTTTGGCATAACAGTTTCCTGTTTATCTGTGGACTGATCTTCTTCTTTCTGATTGCCCCGCTTTTCCCCGTGATGTGGCTGTCGTTTAACGCGCAGGATTTCTTTACCTTCACGCCCGAAATGCTGGCTTTTGACCCCGAGGGGTATTCGCTAAAGCATTACCGCGATTTCCTGACCACGGATGAGTGGATGCAGCCGCTGAAAAACTCGCTGATCATTGCGCCGATTGCGACTATTATCTCAGTTAGTCTTGGCACATTGGCGGCCATCGGTTTGTCGCAATCGCATGTGCCTGGGCGTCAAACCATCATGGCGGTTTTGATCTCGCCCATGATCGTGCCTTTGATCATCTCAGCGACAGGGATGTTCTTTTTCTACGCCCCTCTTGGTAATTGGTTGGAACTGACCTTGGGTCTGAACAAATCCTTCGTGGGTTATGTGAAAGTGATCTTGGCGCATGCCGTGTTGGGCGTGCCCTTTGTGATCATCACAGTGACCGCCACGCTTGTTGGCTTTGATCGGTCGCTGACGCGGGCGGCGGCGAATATGGGCGCAAACCCTGTGACCACCTTCTTCCGTGTGCAGATGCCGCTGATTTTGCCGGGTGTTATCTCAGGCGGTCTGTTCGCCTTTATCACCTCGTTTGACGAGGTTGTCGTGGTGCTGTTTGTTGGTTCAGCGCAGCAGCAGACCCTGCCTTGGCAGATGTTCACGGGCCTCCGCGAACAAATCTCGCCAACGATTTTGGCGGCGGCCACGATCCTTGTGACCATCTCTATCCTGCTTTTGACCACAGTCGAACTTCTGCGCCGCAGATCAGAGCGCCTGAGGGGCCTAAGCCCAAGCTGATTGGCGCAAGATCACATCATTAAGGCCGCATTGGATATGCCGATGCGGCCTTTTTTTTGATCTGATATTACGATAGAGTTTTTGGAAATTGATAGGAAGTGCCTATGATCCAAAAATTGGAAATGCTGCTTGCTTTGGCCAAAACCCAGCACTTTGGCCGTGCGGCTGAATTGTTGGGGGTTACTCAGCCAAGCCTGTCCTCAGGGATCAAGCAACTGGAAGACCAGCTTGGGGTGAAGCTGGTGCAGCGCGGGTCACGCTTTGGCGGTCTGACCCCTGAGGGGCAACGCGCATTGGAGTGGGCGCGGCGTATCGTGGGCGATAGCCGTCAGTTGCGTGAAGAAATGCGTTATAGCCGCGAGGGGTTATCGGGCCATTTGCGCCTTGCGGTGATCCCGACCGCATTGACCGAAGCCGCGCGTCTGGTCAGCCGCTTTTCGCGCGCGCATCCCAATGTCAGTTTTTCTATTCTGTCCCGTTCGTCCGCCGAAATCCTCAAGCTGTTGGAAAATCTCGATGCAGATGCGGGTGTGACCTATTTGGACAATGAGCCTTTGGGGCGCATGGTGAGCACGGGGCTCTATCGTGAAAATTACGCGGTTCTGTGCCGATCAGATCACCCTTTCGCGGCACAGACCCGAGTGGCATGGGCCGCGCTCGAGGGGATGAGCCTGAGCCTCCTGACCCCTGATATGCAAAATCGGCGGATCTTGAACCGCAATTTCGCGGCGCATGGTCTTGAGCCAAGATCGGTTGTCGAAAGCAATTCGACCATTGTTCTGGTGAGCCATGTGATTGAAGCAGGTGCGCTGACAGTTTTGCCGCAACCCATGGCGCAGTTCCTTGCCATTGGCCATGATCTGCGGGTGATCCCGTTGGAAGATGGGGCGCTGCGCCCTGAGGTGGGTTTGATCGCCCCCCATCAAGAGCCTTATACTCCCGTTTTCCGAAGCCTTTTACGCGTTGCGCGCGAGATGGCGGGCGATGTTAGTTGATAGATTTTGTCTATCGTTTAACGAAATTTCGATATTGAAACGGAATTAAGCCTCGGGCATTGGTCGGGCATCGCGCGCGCGCTCAGGCGTGGATGCGCGCGATCCTCACGACCAAAGGATGACGGCCATGCCCCGCGACCATGCTGATGCGAATGATCAAGACATCACGGCGATTGTGATGCGCCACATGGGGATGGAGGGGCCTCTGCTGCCCATGCTGCATGCCTTACAAGAGGAATTTGGATATATTCCTGAAGCGGCCCGCCCGATCATTTGCGATGCGCTCAATATCACAGGCGCGGAATTGCACGGGGTGATCAGCTTTTATCATGATTTCCGCACAGCGCCGTCCGCGCGGCACAGCTTGAAAATTTGTCGTGCCGAGGCCTGTCAGGCTGTTGGCGGCAAGGCGCTGTCTGATCGTATTCTCGCGATGCTTGGACTGGATTGGGGGCAGGCACGCGCCGATGGGAAATTGGTGGTTGAGCCTGTCTATTGTCTGGGCCTATGCGCCTGTGCGCCTGCGGCTATGCTGGATGGCAAATTGATCGGTCGCGCCACCGAAGAAAAAATCAGTAAAACCTTGTCGGAGGCGGGCCTATGAAAAAGATTTACATCCCCCGTGATGCCGCCGCCAAGGCGCTTGGGTCTGATGAGGTTGCGGCCACTTTGTCCGATGCGCTTATGGCGCGTGGGGAAGAGGCGCAGATCATCCGCAACGGAAGTCGCGGGATGATCTGGCTAGAACCTCTGGTCGAGATCGAAGAAAATGGCACCCGTTTGGCTTATGGCCCGATTGCGGCGGATCAAGTCGAGGATCTTCTGGCAAGCAAGATCGAGACGCTCGGCCCAGTCGAAGATATTCCGTTTTTTGCCAAGCAAAACCGCCTGACTTTTGCGCGCTGCGGTTTGATTGATCCGCTGAGTTTGTCGGATTACCGCGCTCACGGCGGCCTTGTGGGACTGTCTCGTGCCGCCGCCATGAGTGCCGCTGACATTGTCGCAGAGGTGATCGCCTCTGGATTGCGCGGGCGTGGTGGCGCAGGCTTCCCGACTGGGATCAAGTGGAAAACTGTCTCAGAGGCGGCAGGCCCTCAGAAATACATCGTTTGCAACGCAGACGAGGGGGATAGCGGCACCTTCGCGGATCGGATGATCATGGAAGGGGATCCTTTCTGCTTGATTGAAGGCATGGCGATTGCGGGGCTGGCCACAGGGGCCACGCGCGGGTTTGTATATATCCGTTCCGAATATCCCGATGCGATTGAAGTGATGGAAGAGGCGGTCACCATCGCCCGTGCCGAAGGCGTTTTGGGTGACGATGTGTTGGGATCAGGCAAAGCCTTTGATCTTGATATTCGTGTGGGGGCAGGGGCCTATGTTTGCGGCGAAGAGACATCGCTTTTGAACAGCCTTGAGGGCAAACGCGGTGTTGTGCGCGCCAAGCCGCCGCTGCCCGCCTTAGAGGGTTTTCTAGGGCGGCCAACCGTTGTGAATAACGTCCTGTCCTTAGCAACGATCCCCGTGATTTTCGAAAAAGGTGCGGCGCATTATGCCAGTTTCGGCCTTGGTCGGTCTAAAGGGACGATGCCAATCCAGATTGCAGGCAATGTTGCCCGTGGCGGGTTGTTTGAAACCGCCTTTGGGATGCCTTTGGGCGAATTGGTCAATGAGATTGCAGGCGGCACCGCTACGGGGCGGCCCGTCAAAGCGGTTCAGGTGGGCGGCCCCTTGGGCGCCTATATGCCCCCGTCCAAATTTGACACGCCTTTTGCCTATGAGGAATTTGATGGGCAAGGTGGGCTGATCGGGCATGCGGGCGTGGTCGTCTTTGACGATAGCGCCGACATGGTTCAGATGGCGCGGTTTGCGATGGAATTCTGCGCGGTGGAATCCTGCGGGAAGTGCACGCCCTGCCGCATTGGGGCAAGACGCGGGGTGGAAACCATCGACCGCATTGCCGCGGGGGATGCGACCGCAATCCCCTTGTTGACCGATCTGTGCGAGACGATGAAAGACGGCTCGCTCTGCGCGCTTGGCGGGTTCACGCCTTACCCTGTCATGTCGGCGCTTCAGAATTTTCCAGATGAATTTGGGGCCACCCCCGCCAATCAGGCCGCGGAATAGGAGGGTTTTGATCCATGAAAGATTTTATCATTCCTTGGGATGACCGCGACATGGGAACGCCCGCTAAGACGGGCGCGCCTGTCAGTCTTACGATTGATGGTGTGGCGGTTACTGTGCCAGAGGGCACAAGCGTTATGCGCGCCGCAGCCGAGGCGGGGTTGTCGATCCCCAAGCTCTGCGCCACAGACAGCCTTGAGGCCTTTGGCTCTTGCCGTTTATGCGTTGTCGAAATTGAGGGGCGGCGCGGCACGCCCGCTTCCTGCACGACACCCGTGGCCGAAGGTATGGTGGTTCATACCCAAAACGCCAAGCTGCACAAACTGCGCCGCGGGGTGATGGAATTGTATATCAGCGATCACCCGCTTGATTGTTTGACATGTGCCGCCAATGGCGATTGCGAATTGCAGGACATGGCGGGCGCGGTTGGATTGCGCGATGTGCGCTATAGCGCGACCGAAGGGGCGAGTATCGCCAACCATTTCACCGCGCGTGACACCAACGGTGATTTCAACCCCGAATATTTACCCAAGGATGAAAGCAATCCTTATTTCACCTATGACCCCTCCAAATGCATCGTCTGCAACCGCTGTGTTCGGGCCTGCGAGGAGGTGCAAGGCACGTTTGCGCTGAGCATCGAGGGGCGTGGGTTTGACAGCCGCGTATCTGCAGGCGGCCCGTTAGATGATTTCCTCAGTTCGGATTGCGTGTCATGCGGTGCCTGCGTGCAGGCCTGCCCAACGGCAACCTTGCAGGAAAAATCTGTCATCGAATTGGGCACGCCGCAACGCTCGGTCGTGACCACATGCGCCTATTGTGGTGTGGGCTGTTCGTTCAAAGCAGAATTGAATGGCGATCAATTGGTGCGGATGGTGCCCTATAAACACGGCAAGGCCAATCGCGGGCATTCCTGCGTGAAGGGGCGCTTTGCCTATGGCTACGCCACCCATAAAGACCGCATTTTGAACCCGATGATCCGCGATGACATCTCCGAGCCATGGCGCGAAGTGTCATGGGAGGAGGCCCTTGGCTTCGCCGCGCAAAAACTGCGGGGCATTCAGGCGACGTATGGCCAGAAATCTATCGGCGTGATCACCTCAAGCCGTTGCACGAACGAAGAAACCTTCCTTGTGCAAAAACTGGCGCGTGCGGTGTTCGGCAATAACAACACCGACACTTGTGCGCGGGTCTGCCATTCGCCAACCGGTTATGGCTTGGGCCAGACCTTTGGCACATCGGCAGGGACGCAAGATTTTGACTCGGTCGCACATGCGGATGTGGTTATCGTGATTGGGGCCAACCCAACCGATGGCCACCCCGTTTTCGCAAGCCGTCTGAAAAAGCGCCTGCGCCAAGGGGCAAAGCTGATCGTGATCGATCCACGCCGCATTGATCTGGTGAAATCCGCCCATATCAAGGCCGCGCATCACCTGCCGCTGAAGCCTGGCACAAATGTGGCGGTTGTTACGGCCATGGCCCATGTGATTGTCGCCGAAGGTCTTGCGAACGAGGCCTATATCCGCGAGCGCTGCGATTGGGATGAGTTCGAGGATTACGCAGAATTTATTTCTGACCCGCGCCATAGCCCCGAGGCGGTTGAGGCCTTGACGGGTGTGCCTGCTGCGGAACTGCGCGCCGCAGCGCGCCTATATGCAACGGGCGGCAATGGGGCGATTTATTACGGCTTGGGTGTGACAGAGCATTCCCAAGGCTCGACCACAGTGATGGGGATCGCCAATTTGGCGATGCTTACGGGCAATGTGGGCCGCGAAGGGGTGGGTGTGAACCCGCTGCGTGGACAAAATAACGTGCAAGGCTCGTGTGATATGGGGTCTTTCCCGCATGAATTGCCAGGCTATCGCCATGTGAAAAACGCCGATGTGCGCGCTATTTTTGAACAAGCTTGGGGCGTTGAGATTGACCCAGAGCCGGGCCTGCGCATTCCCAATATGTTGGATGCGGCAGTGGCGGGTAAGTTTAAAGGACTTTACTGCCAAGGCGAAGATATCCTTCAGTCTGACCCAGATACCAAACATGTGGCGGCAGGTTTGGCCGCGATGGACTGCGTGATCGTGCATGATCTTTTCTTGAATGAAACTGCGAATTACGCCCATGTTTTCTTGCCTGGCTCAACCTTCCTTGAGAAAGATGGCACCTTCACCAATGCTGAGCGCCGCATCAACCGCGTGCGCGAAGTCATGGCGCCAAAGGCAGGGATGGCTGATTGGGAAGTAACGCAAGCCTTGGCCAATGCCATGGGGGCAGGGTGGAACTATACCCACCCGTCTCAAATCATGGAGGAAATCGCCGCCACCACCCCAAGCTTTGCTGGCGTTGATTACGCGGTGCTTGAGGAAAAAGGCAGCGTGCAATGGCCGTGCAATGAGGCAAACCCAGAGGGCACGCCATTGATGCATGTTGATGGGTTTGTGCGCGGCAAGGGGCGCTTTATTCTGACTGAATATGTTGCCACCGATGAGCGCACAGGGCCGCGCTTCCCACTTTTGCTGACCACAGGGCGTATCTTGAGCCAGTATAATGTGGGGGCGCAGACACGGCGCACGGAAAACACCGTCTGGCATGAGGAGGATGTGTTGGAAATCCATCCCCATGACGCAGAAACACGCGGGATCAAGGAGGGCGATTACGTCAAGCTGGCCTCGCGGTCAGGCGAGACATCCCTGCGCGCCAAGATCACTGATCGCGTCAGCCCAGGTGTGGTCTATACAACCTTCCACCACCCGCAGACGCAGGCCAATGTGATCACCACCGATTTCTCGGATTGGGCCACGAATTGCCCTGAATATAAGGTGACAGCGGTGCAAGTGTCGCAATCAAATGGCCCGACTGAATGGCAAGAAAGCTATGAGGCGCAGGCCAAGGCGGCGCGGCGTATCCTGCCTGCGGCGGAATAGCTATGGCTGCGGCCCCATTGGCGCGCGCGGTGGTAAAGGCCACCCGTGACGGCCTGACGGCCGAAGATCGTGCCTTGGCCGAAGAATGCCCTGTGGCCATGGTCTTTGATGGGGGCACGCAAGCGGTCATGATGGCCACCCCGCGTGATCTCGAAGATTTCGCGCGGGGCTTTGCCAAGACCGAAGGCTTTATCGCAAGCGATGCCGATATTCGCGAGATTGAGATTGTCCGCCATGAGGCGGGTGAAGGTATTGAAGCACGGCTTTGGCTTGATTCCGCGCAATCGCAGGCCTTGCAGGCGCGGCGGCGCTCGATGATGGGCCCTGTGGGATGTGGGCTGTGTGGTATTGACAGCCTTGCGCAAGCGATGCGGGATATCGCGCCCTTACCGCACGATATAGCCCCTTTGCCCCTCACCCCGCTATTGGGCGCGGCGGAGGCCTTGCGGGGTCACCAACCTTTGCACGATGAAACCCATGCGGTTCACGCGGCGGGGTTTTTTCAGCCCGCACAGGGCATTGTCTTGGCGCGCGAGGATGTCGGGCGGCACAATGCGCTTGATAAGCTGATCGGCGCGATGGGGGCGGCACATATTGATCCGACTGCGGGCGCGATTGTGATCACCAGCCGCGTCTCGGTTGAGATGGTGCAAAAAACCGTTATCGCAGGCGCGTCCGTGCTGATCGCGGTTTCCGCACCAACCGCGTTGGCCTTGGATGTTGCAGATCAGGCGGGTCTGTGCGTGGCGGCATTGGCGCGCAAAGGGCAATTTGAAATTTTCACGCATCCTGAGCGGATAGAACAAGGATAGATCACTATGGCATCGGATAAGCTGATTACGATGGCGAACCAGATCGCCACATTTTTCGAAAGCCAAAAAGGCGATGACTTGGCCGAACGTGTTGCGGCCCATCTGAACGATTTTTGGGGGCCAGAGATGCGCGCTGATTTTGTAGGCCTTGTCAGCGACCCGTCACAGGCTGGCCGATTGCATCCGCTGGCACGCGATGCTGTGGCATTGTTGCGTCTGCCGCAAGACGTTTGATCATCCTCTGCTGCGAGGTCAGAGGTAAGATCAAGTTTTGATGCGGGTGAAAAGCCGCCATCAATGAAATCTTTGCGGTCAATATAGTCTTTGATCTGGTCATAGCTTTGCACCAGATTGCTTGACCACCCTTCAAGAAAGCGCAGGCGGCGCCGCTCTCTATGCGGTTGAAACCCATTATTGCGGATCATCTGCAAATCTTGTTCGCGTTCTTCATAGGTGAGAAAGGCGGTGATTTCGGTCAGATATTTCACATCAAAAAAGCCGATATTATCTGACCATGGTTTCCGCCCGCCCAAGAAATTCACAAGCTGCAAGGGTCGCATCGCACCAATAATGGCCATTTGTTCCGTCATCGGCCAATTCCATCTTGGCGCAAGCTCTTGCCAACGATCCGCGAAGGCCACGTTCAAGGCGCTGAAACTTGTGCCGCCCTCGCTGCGTAAATCGGCAATTGCGGCTTGCCCGATGCCCGTTTCTGAAAATTGCGCGGCATCCACAAGCAGCAAAGCAGGGCTGAGCGCCCGTTCACACCCCGCAGGCATGCGATCTTTGAACGGGGCAGGGATTTTGTCTCTCTGTGCCCATGTCCATGATGAGATATGGCGCACAGCTGCCGCTGGGGCGCTGAAGGGATAAGAGAACAGCGCATCAAACCCATTCCCTAAGGCAAAGCTGAACTTATCGACAAACAGCACCTTGCTGTGAATCCGCGTCAACGTCTCAAGCGCGAAGGGAACAAGGAAACTTTCCCGCGCGGGGTTTGGGGCGCCATCGGGGCCATCAGGGGCAAATTCGTCCAAATCAAAGACATCTTCGCAGCGGATCAAGGTGGCGTAACGCTTGATCATGGCGGATGTGCTGGCCGAGAGGGCGCGGTCGGTAAAGACATAATAGACGCAGCTGCGTGTATCTGTGCGCTGACGCAACTGCGACATCAAAAAGGCAGCATTCCACTCCGAAGCTTCATCGCAACAGGTCAAAATTGCGTGTTTCGCGCTCATAGCTGTAGGTTGCATGGTCGATGCACTGGCCTTTTGGTAATCCCCGAGTTTAGCAGGGCAAGTCAGACCATATCGGACAGAATATCTCAAGCCCTGTGGCAGCCAATCCTTCCGAAATCCTACATAAATGAGCCGCCCACCTCTTGCAGAACCATATCTCGGGCTCTAGATCACCTCACAGAAAGTTGAGACCACCGAAGAAGGCAAAAGGAACGGGCAGCGGTCAGTGTGACCTTCCCATTATGCGCTCATGGCAGGTTGGCGCAGGTTGGGGCGATATCTTGGCGTTTTTCACGCGCATTCTCTATCGGACGCAGAAAATGCGCCGTTAATTGGGTGTCAGATATTGACCTTTCCCGCAAAGCCTTTGCAGATTGAGACAGCATAATCGCGCATCACCCAAGATGCGCCTAGAACAGGGAAGTAACATGAGCAGCGCAGGCCAGATATTGCCTATCATTGCCATTTTACCGTTTTTGGGCGCCTTGGTGCCGGGGTTGATGATCCGCGCGGGACGCAATGCTTGCGCCACATTTACCGCGATCCCCACGGCTTTGGCGCTTATTATGTTGGGCACGCTTGCCCCTGCGGTATTTCGTGGCGAGGTTTTGACCTATTCCGTCCCTTGGCTGCCTGCCATGGGTTTGGAGATGGCATTCTTCCTTGACGGTTTGGGCCTGATGTTTGCGGGCATGATCTTGGGCGTGGGCCTGTTGATCACGCTTTATGCGCGGTTTTACCTGTCGGACAAAGACCCGATGGGGCAGTTTTACACCTATCTTCTGCTGTTCCAAGGCGCGATGCTTGGCATCGTTTTGTCTGACAATATCCTGCTTTTGCTGATTTTCTGGGAGTTGACCTCGCTCTCCTCCTTCTTGCTGATTGGCTACTGGAAACACCTGCCCGAAGGTCGCCAAGGCGCGCGTATGGCTTTGGCTGTCACGGGTGCGGGTGGTTTGGCCATGATCGGGGGATTGGTCATTTTGGGTCAGATTGCAGGCAGCTATAACCTGACGGATATTTTGCAGGCAGGCGATGCGATCCGCGCCTCCGACTGGTATTTGCCCGCGCTGATTTTGATCTTGCTTGGCGCCTTTACAAAATCCGCGCAGTTCCCCTTCCATTTCTGGCTGCCTCACGCGATGGCTGCGCCCACACCTGTGTCAGCCTATCTGCATTCGGCAACTATGGTGAAGGCGGGCATTTTCCTGATGGCGCGGATGTGGCCCGTTTTGGCAGGCACGCCTGAGTGGTTCTATATCGTGGCCACGACAGGTTTGGTCACGATGGTGATGGCCGCGAAAATCGCACTGTTCAAAGATGACCTAAAGGCATTGTTGGCCTTCTCGACTGTCAGCCATTTGGGTCTTTTGACCTTGCTCTTGGGGATGGGCACGAAATTTGCCGCTGTTGCGGCGGTGTTTCATATCCTCAACCACCTGACCTTTAAGGCTGCTTTGTTCATGAGCGTGGGGATTGTCGACCATGAAACCCATACCCGCGATATCAAGCGGCTTGGCGGTTTGCGTCATCTGATGCCCATCACCGCGGTGATTGCGGTGATTGGGTCGTTGTCTATGGCAGGTATCCCGCTTTTCAACGGGTTCTTGTCCAAGGAAATGATGCTTGAGGCGGCGGTGCATACCCCTTGGGCGGGGGCGCATTGGGTGATGCCAGTATTCGCAACCTTGGGGGCATTATTCTCGGTCGCCTATTCGTTCCGTTTGATCGTTCATGTCTTTTTTGGGCCAAAGCGGGATGACTATCCGCATATGCCGCATGATCCAGGGTTTGGGATGTGGGCCGCGCCCGCCTTCTTGGTCGTTTTCGTTGTTTTGATCGGCCTCTTCCCCGCCCTGATTGCGGGGCCTTTGGTGGCCACGGCAGGGCAGGCGGTCATCGGCGGGGAGTTGCCTTATTACGCCCTCAAGATTTGGCATGGCTTCACGCCTGCCTTGTTTATGTCCATCGGCGCGGTGGTCGGTGGTTTGATCCTGCTCGTCCTGCATGACAAGCTTGAGCGTCTTTGGAACGCGGTGCCGCGCCCTGAGGCGAAAGTGATTTTTGATGCTCTTTATGGCGCGCTTCAGCGGGCCATGTCGGCCCTTAACGGGGCGTTGCACAATGGCGCGATCAGTCGCTATTTAGCAATCTTCGTGGTTGCCATTTTGGCGGCAGGCTACATCGCATATAGCGGCGCGGGTATCGGCCCTGTCACGCGCGAGGCTTTGCCAATCACCCCAATAGCCGCAGCGGGGTGGGTGGCCATGGTGACCGCAACGGCGCTTGTTGTCTTGAACCACCGCAAGCGGTTCTTGTCGCTGATTTTGATCAGTATTATTGGCCTGGGTGTCTCTGGTGCCTTTGTCTACCTCTCGGCGCCTGATCTGGCGCTGACGCAAATCTCGGTTGAGACGGTGACGATCTTGCTGTTGTTGATCGCGCTGCATTTCTTGCCGAAATACACTCCTACCGAAAGCAGCCCCGCTTTGCGCATGCGCGATGGTGCGATTGCGATTGCGGCGGGTGTTGGGGTTGCGGCCTTGTCTATGGCGTTCCTCTTGCGGGATTTTTCGTCAATCTCGCATTACCACCTCGCCAATTCTAAAACCGGCGGCGGCGGCACCAATGTGGTGAACGTGATCTTGGTCGATTTCCGTGGCTACGACACCTATGGCGAGATCATCGTTCTGGGTATTGCGGGTCTGGTGATCTATGCATTGATGGAGGCGCTGCTCTCTGGCCCCGTGGGGCGGCGGTTGCGGCGCAGCGCGAACCCTGATCGTGGGGATTTGTCGCGTGATCGTCACCCGTTGATGATGGTTGTCGCAACCCGCGTGATGCTGCCTATCGTGTTGATGGTCGGGGTCTACATGTTCCTGCGCGGCCATAACCAACCGGGTGGTGGCTTTGTTGCGGGGCTGATCGTGTCGATTGCGCTTTTGACGCAATATATGGCGTCAGGCTTTGCTTGGGCGCAGGAGCGGCAAAAATTCGAATATCACAGCTTGATTGGTTGGGGCGTGGTGATTGCAGGCATGACGGGGATGGGCGCGTGGCTTTCGGGCACGCCGTTCCTGACCTCTGCCTTTGGGTATTTCCATTTCCCGCCCATCGAGGAATTCGAATTGGCGACAGCGGCCCTTTTTGATCTGGGCGTCTTTTTGACGGTTCTGGGGGCGGTGATGCTGATGCTCTACTCCTTGGCTCGTATTGCCTTTACCAGCGGCGAGCGTGCCAATCCCGAACCGATGGATTTTGATCCCGCCCGCGCCGATGACACGGCGCAAGAGCAGACTGCGAAGGGGTTTTGAGATGGAGTTTCTTGTAGCCAGCGCGGTCGGCATTCTGACCGCTGGGGGCGTTTACCTGATCTTGCGGTTGCGGGCCTTTCCCGTGATCCTTGGTCTTGCCCTTTTATCCTATGCGGTGAACCTGTTTTTGTTCTCAACAGGCCGCCTTGTGGTAAATGCAGCGCCCATCCTCAACCCCTATGGTGATCAGCCCTACACGGATCCTTTGCCACAGGCCTTGGTTCTGACGGCGATTGTGATTTCCTTCGGGATGACGGCGGTTTTGGTGATGATCTCCTTGGGCTCATTTTTCGAAAACGAAAGTGATGAGATCAATCTTGATGCCGAAGACGCAGCAGAAGAGGGGACGAAATGATGCATTGGATCATTGCCCCCGTCATTCTGCCCGCGATGCTTGCACCGATCATCGCTTATGTAATGCGGCACGACATAACCCTTGCGCGGGTTGGGTCATTTGCAGGCGTTCTTGGCCTATTGGGTATTGCGATTGGCCTCTTTGTGATGGCTTCGAGCGGTGAGACATTCGTCTATCGCCTCGGCGATTGGCCTGCACCTTTTGGCATTGTTTTGGTGCTTGATCGCCTTTCGGCCCTGATGGTTTTGCTCACGGCGATTTTGGCCTTAGTGGTGCTTTATCATGTTGTCGCAACCGATTGGGATAAGCGAGGCCGCCATTTCCACGCGCTCTATCAATTCCAACTTATGGGGATTGTCGGGGCATTCCTGACGGGGGACGCGTTCAACCTCTTTGTGTTCTTTGAGGTTCTCTTGATCGCGTCTTATGGGTTGATGATCCATGCAGGGGGCAAGATCCGTCTGAAGGCAGGCTTGCAATATGTGGTGATGAACCTTGCAGGCTCGACCCTATTTTTGTTCGCGCTTGGCACGCTTTACGCCTCGACTGGCACGCTGAATATCGCGGATATGGCCGTGAAAATTGCGCAGGTGCCCGTAGAGGATGCAGCCATAGTGCGGGTTGCGGGGATTTTGTTGCTGTTTGTCTTTGCGGTCAAAGCCGCGTTGTTCCCTGTGCAATTTTGGTTGCCTGCAACCTATTCCAACGCACCGGCCCCCGTTGCTGCGCTTTTCGCCATCATGACCAAGGTCGGGGCTTATGCAATCTTGCGCATTCACACCATCGCCTTTGGCCCTGAGGCGGGCGCGATTGGGGATATGGTGACCGCATGGTTGATCCCAATGGCGGCTTTGACTTTGGCGGTTGGGGCGATTGGTGTCTTTGGCGCCAAACGTTTGGAGCACCTCATCGCCTATGCGGTAATCGGGTCAATGGGCACGATGATGTTGGCGGTTGCCGCCATGACCCCCGCGGCGGCCTCTGCGGCGATATATTACATGCTTAACTCGACCCTTGCGGCCGCTGCGCTGTTCTTATTTGCAGATATTTACCTGTCACGGCGCGGCGAAGATGGCAGGCTAATCCTTGCAGCACCTTTGGCGCAAAACGGGCTGTTTGCGGCTGCCTTTTTTGCCGCAGGGATTGCGATGGTGGGTATGCCCCCATTGAGCGGCTTCTTGGGTAAGTTGTTGATCCTCGAGGCCTTGGCCGATGGCCCGCATATCACTTTGGCCTTTTCGGCCATCTTGATAGGCTCTTTGGTGATGATCTTGGGCTTTGTGCGCGCGGGATCAATCTTGTTCTGGAAATCGGTTACGGTCGCACCAGACCCCGATGCAGAGGCCGCCCCGCCTGTCACCCTATCGCAAGGGGCGGGAATGGGTGCGCTCGTCGCGCTCTTAGTGGGGCTGACCCTCTTCGCAGGCCCAGTTTATGACGCGGGCGCGGCTGCGGCGGATCAATTGTTCTTCCCGCAGGGCTATATTGAGGCGGTGCTTGCACCCCATGGCGAAGGATGACCCCCATGCTTAGACGCATCTTTCCACATCCCTATCTTTCGCTTTTGCTGACATTGGTCTGGTTGGGCCTCGTCAACAAGGTGACGCTTGGCAATATTTTGCTTGGCGGGTTCCTTGGGCTCGTTCTGCCGTTGATGACCTCGATCTACTGGCCGCATCGGCCAATTCTGCGCCACCCGTTCAAGGCGATCGAATTTATGCTGATCGTGCTGTGGGATATTGTTGTCGCGAATATTCAAGTCGCGAAGGTGATCTTGTTCAAGCGCAATGCCAATATCCATTCGCAATGGGTGGTTGTGCCGCATGATCTGACCTCGGCTGAGGCGATCACGATTTTGGCGGGAACTATCACGATGACCCCAGGCACGGTTTCGACCATGCTGTCCTCGGACGGGAAGGCGATCTTGGTTCACACTTTGGACACGGATGATCCCGATGCCGTGCGCGATGAGATCAAAACCCGCTATGAGCGCCGTTTGAAGGAGATATTCCAATGATCACCTATGCGTTGATTTTCGCGATGGCCTGTTTTGGCATCGGCCTCTTGGCCAATCTCTATATTCTGGCCACGGGCGCTGATCTTGCGGATCGCATCCTTGCCTTGGATACAATGGTGCTGAATGTCATTGCCTTGGTAGTGCTTTGCGGCATTTGGCAGGGCACGGGCGTTTATTTCGAAGCTTCCATGCTGATCGCAATGGTCGGGTTTGTGTCAACCGTTGCTTATTGCCGCTTTTTGTTGCGCGGCGACATTATCGAATAGGGGATAGCGATGTTGGCAGAGATTCTCATCAGCGCGCTCTTGGTCATCGGCGGGATTTTTGGCCTTGTGGGATCATTCGGGATGATCAAGTTGCAAGACACGCTGCAAAGGCTGCACGCGCCGACCAAGGCCGCAACTTTGGGCGTGGGTGGGGTGCTTCTGGCCTCGATGCTCTACTTCCTAATGATCAAGGGGCATCTGAGCTTCCACGAGCCGTTGATCACCTTGTTTTTGTTCCTCACCGCACCGATTTCGGGTCATTTCATCGCCAAGGCCTATATGGCGCGGCGGGTGCGCGAAACGGAATTGCCGCCATCAGGTGGGGATTACGGCTGGGCCGCCTATAATGATCCACCCGCACAGCCTGAGGGCGATAAGACCGCTTAATCAGCCAAACAGCCTGCCGCGGGCCGTGATGATATTGCCCGCGATCAGCGCGCCATAACCCGCGCAGATTGCAGCGAAGAGCGTCCAAGGCATCGAAAAGATCAAGCCGATAAAGACCACTGTGACAATCATCAAAGGTGCGATTGACCAGCGCGGGATTTTCAGCGCCTTTGGCGAAAAGGTTTTTAGCGTGGAGATCATCAAAATCGCCACAATCCCCAACCAAAGCGCGGCAGCGAACGGGTGCATGATTGGGAAATCCCAACCTGCAAAAATGAGATAAAGCGGCAATAGCCCCAACATTGCGCCACCTGGGGCAGGGACGCCTACGAAATGGGGTTTGCTGTTTTCAACCTCTTCGATGACATCATCGAGATCAGTTGTGCTGTCCTCGGTTTTGTCAGGTTCGGCCCGCATAACGTTAAAGCGCGCAAGGCGCAGGCAACTTGCCCCTGCAAAGGTCAAAACGGCGATCCATCCTAAAGATCCAGTGCCATCCAAGATCATATGATAGACAAGCAGCGCGGGCGCGACCCCAAAGCAAA
>Ga0181588_10000123_pt1 | contig 63350 bp, 59 predicted proteins | sample 071ome_26_FD_148607 | JGI IMG/M metagenome (GOLD analysis project Ga0181588, IMG submission 148607) | Coastal salt marsh microbial communities from the Groves Creek Marsh, Skidaway Island, Georgia - 071409BT metaG (spades assembly) | ecosystem: Environmental > Aquatic > Marine > Intertidal zone...
TTTTGGAAATAAAGCCACACGCTGAGCGCAAGGCTCACTGCGGCTGCCAACAGCGTCGTAGCGCGAAGGATCGTCGAAGACTTCATGCTGAGATCGTAACAGCGAACGACTCTCTGAAATTGTGATGCTGTTCCTAGAACACCGGAGTGTCACCAGAACAACTCGCTGATTTATCCGGCCACGACAAGTGAACGTCGCAACAGCGTTAGGCAGCCGACTGGTAACTGGAAGCGGACCGCGACTCAACTGCTCCCAAACCTGCTCCAAGACTCCGCGCGAACCCCCTCTCGAGGGAGAGAACGGCACGAATACTGGTCGGGAAGGCGGGATTCGAACCCGCGACCCCCTGCTCCCAAAGCAGGTGCGCTAGCCAAGCTGCGCCACTTCCCGTAGTGGGCAGGCTAGCGGTGATCCGGTCAGCGCTTGGCGGCCTTGGCGAGGCGTTTGGCGGCCCGCCCGACGGCCTCGAGGTGACGGTGGTCGAGATCGCCGACCTCGGCGCCGTTGTCGAACAGCACGCGGTACCGCTGCCAGTTGAATCCGTTCGCGAGCAGTACCTTCCCCTCGGTGCCGACGGGCACCCCGTGGACCTCGGCGTTGGTACGGACCCGATCACCGATGCGGAGGTCGATCTGACCGTCGTGGGGCTTCGAGAGGGCGTGAGGTTTCCAGATTGGCACGGCGCCAGTCTGCCCGATCGGCCCGAGCCGAACCACCATCGTCCGGGTCATCGGGGCCCACCCTCAGCCCGAACGCGGCCAGCTTGATCACCGTCGGGTGACCCACCGACACCACCGGTAGGCTCCGCGCCCTGTGAAGACTTCTGTGGAGACCCTCGAGGGCAACAAGATCAAGCTGTACGTCGAGATCGATGAGTCAGAGTTCGCTGGTGACATCGACCGGGCCTTTGAGGCGATCGCGAAGGAGGTCAAGCTCCCGGGATTCCGCAATGGGAAGGCCCCGCGCAAGCTCCTCGAGTCGCGCATCGGCATCGGACCCGCTCGCGCCCAGGCGCTGCGCGACGCGATTCCGTCCTACCTGATGCGCGGTGTTCGCGAGCATGACATAGATCTCGTGGCCACCCCGTCGGTCGAGGTGACCGGCGGCGAGGAGGACGGCCCGGTTGAGTTCGAGGCTGAGTGCGAGGTGCGCCCGATCGTCACGGTCCCCGGCTACGCGGGCCTGCGAGTCGAGGTCGACAACCCGTCGGTCTCCGATGAGGATCTCGACGAGGCCGTGCGCGGTCAGATGAAGGGCCACGGCACGCTCGTCGACACCGGTGCCCCGGTGGCCGACGGAGACTTCGTCACCATCGATCTGTCGGCAATGCGTGACGGCGAGGAGTTGCCCGGCCTCAACATCGAGGAGTGGTCCTACGAGGTCGGCCAGGGGTGGGTCACCGACGACTTCGACGAGCAACTCCGCGGTTCGGAACCGGGTGCGGACATCACGTTCTCCTCGGTTCCGAAGGGCACCGAGGAGCCGGCCGACTTCTCGGTCAGGCTCGCCGAGGTGAAGCGGCTCGAACTGCCCGAGCTCACCGACGAGTGGGTGGCGGACAACATCGGCGAGTTCGAGACCGTTGACGAGTGGCGCGAGAGCATCCGCGAGCAGCAGCAGGAGACCCGGTTGAACGCCATCCGTCAAGGGCTGGTGGCCAAGGCGACCGATGCGCTTGTCGAGCTCGTCGAGATCGAGCCCCCTGAGTCGATGGTCACCTCTGAGGCCCAGGGTCGACTGCGCAACATGGTGCAGCAGTTCCAGGCGCAGGGGATCGACTTCTCGGCGTGGATGTCGGCCACGGGTCAGACCCCCGATGACCTCATGGACAACATGAAGGAGCAGGCCGAGACCTCGGTGAAGGCCGACCTCGCCCTCCGGGCGATCGCGGTGGCCGAGGACCTCGAGGTGTCCGGAGATGAACTTGACGCCGAGTACCACCGAATGGCGCTGCAGTACCAGCAGTCGCCCGATGAGATCCGCAAGACCTACGAGCGAAACGACGCGGTGGACGAACTTGTCGCCACGATTCGCAAGTCGAAGGCTCTCGACTGGCTCCTCCACCACGTGGAGATGGTCGACACCGACGGCACCGTGCTCGACGGTGACCTCATTCTCGGTCATGACCATGACCACGACCATGACGACCTCGATGATGCGTCGGCAGCCGCGGACGGCGAGGATGATGACGTGAGTGAAGGAGACGAGTGATGAACCTGGAAGCGACTAACTACCTCGTTCCCAACGTCGTCGAGCAGACGTCGCGCGGTGAGCGCGCCTACGACCTCTACAGCCGTCTGCTGAAGGACAACATCATCTTCCTGCAGACCCCGGTCGACGACCAGATCGCCTCGCTGGTCTGCGCCCAGTTGATCCATCTCGAGTCGGAGAACCCCGACAAGGACATCAACATCTACATCAACTCGCCGGGTGGTGACATCACCGCGCTGTTCGCGATCTACGACACGATGCAGTTCATCCGCAACGACATCGCCACGATCTGCCTTGGCCAGGCTGCCTCCGCCGCTGCCGTGCTGCTGGCGGCCGGCACCAAGGGCAAGCGTCTCGCGCTCCCGCACTCCCGCGTCCTCCTGCACCAGCCCTACGGACAGGTGGGCTACGGGCAGGTCACCGATCTCGAACTCGCGGCCAAGGAGATCCTTCGGATGCGCGACATCCTTGAGGAGATCCTCGCCCGACATACCGGTCAGCCACTCGAACGGATCCACGCCGACACCGACCGCGATTTCGTTATGGAGGCATCTGAGGCTGTCGAATATGGCATCATCGATCAGGTGATCGAGTCCCGGGCGGTCGTCGACCGCGCTGGGGCAATCCGTTGAGCCTCGGCTCGACGGACATCTGAATCGGATGAAGGGGCAGCAGTAGTGGCGAAATTCGGCGAGAGCGGCGAACTGCTGAAGTGCTCGTTCTGCGGCAAGTCTCAGAAACAGGTCAAGAAACTGATCGCTGGCCCCGGCGTCTACATCTGTGACGAGTGCATCGATCTCTGCAATGAGATCATCGAGGAGGAACTCACCGAGACCTCCGAGGTCTCCTTCGAGCACCTGCCGGCGCCGCAGGAGATCTGCGAGTTCCTCGACGAGTTCGTCGTCGGTCAGGACCACGCCAAGAAGATCCTCTCGGTCTCGGTCTACAACCACTACCGCCGCATCCAGTATCAGCAGTCGAGCGGTATCGGGCGTCGCGATGACGTGGAGTTGGCCAAGTCGAACATCCTGCTCCTCGGTCCGACCGGATGCGGCAAGACCCATCTCGCGCAGACGCTGGCGAGGATGCTGAATGTCCCCTTCGCCGTCGCCGATGCCACCGCTCTCACCGAGGCCGGCTACGTCGGTGAGGACGTTGAGAACATCCTGCTCAAACTGATCCAGGCCGCCGACTTCGACACAAAGCGCGCCGAGACCGGCATCGTTTACATCGACGAGATCGACAAGGTTGCCCGCAAGAGCGAGAACCCGTCCATCACGCGAGATGTGTCCGGCGAGGGGGTGCAACAGGCGCTCCTCAAGATCCTCGAGGGCACCCAGGCCTCGGTCCCGCCCCAGGGCGGCCGCAAGCACCCTCATCAGGAGTTCATCCAGATCGACACGACGAACGTCCTGTTCATCCTCGGTGGCGCCTTCGCAGGCCTCGAGCAGATCATCGAGCGGCGGGTCGGCGACCAGGGAGTCGGATTCCACGGCAATGTCCGATCGAAGAACGAGCGCGATCCAGGTGAGCTCTTCACCAAGGTGCTCCCGGAGGACCTCGTGAAGTTCGGGATGATCCCCGAGTTCATCGGACGGCTCCCCATGGTTGGTGTCGTCAACAGCCTCGACCGCGAGGCCCTCGTCAAGATCCTGACCGAGCCGAAGAACGCCCTGGTGAAGCAGTACCAGAAGGTCTTCGAGTTCGAGGATGTCGAACTCGAGTTCACGGAGGACGGGCTCGCGGCGGTGGCCGATCAGGCGATCCTGCGAGGAACCGGGGCCCGCGGTCTCCGCGCCATCCTCGAGGAGGTCCTCCTCCAGACGATGTTTGAGCTTCCGGGACGGACGGACATCGGTCGTGTCGTCATCGACGGTGACACTGTGCGGGACCGGGTGAACCCGACGCTCGTGCCCCGAAAGAGCGGAGCCTCGACGCGCCAGCGCCGCGCCGCCAGCTGACCGGCACACATCTCCCCATGGACCTGCAGTCCGCGCTTCGCTACCTCGACGAGCACGCCTCCTACGACGTCACCGGTCGGGTCGACTCGCCCTCACTGGACAACATCCGTGCTCTCTGCGCCGCCATGGGCGACCCGCAGCACTGCGCCCCCGTCATTCATGTGACCGGCACGAACGGCAAGGGATCGACCGTCCAGATGATCACCCGGCTCCTCATGTCCTCGGGTCTGACCGTCGGCACGTACACGAGCCCTCACCTTGAACACATCACTGAGAGGATCCGGCGCAACGCCGAACCGATACTGGGCGACGACCTCGGCGAGCAGATCGCAGCCATCGCCGGCCTGGAGGTCATGACCGGTGTGCGCCCCACCTACTTCGAGGCGATGACCGCCGCCGCCTTCCGGTACTTCGCCGACTCCGCCGTGGACGTGATCATTCTCGAGGTCGGCATGCTTGGCCGATGGGACGCCACCAACGTCGCCGAGGCGCAGGTCGCGGTCGTCACCAATATCGGCCTCGACCACACCGAGTTCGCCGGCCCGACCGTCGCTGACATCGCCCGCGAGAAGGCCGGCATCATCAAGCCCGGGTCGGCGGTGGTCGTCGGCGTCGACGACCCATCCCTCCATCCGATCTTTGCGGCGGAGCCGCACGCGTCGATGCTCACACGCGACGAGGACTTCGCCACCGTCGACAACTCCCTCGCCGTCGGTGGTCGCCTCCTTGACCTACGGACCCCGACGACGATCCACACCGATGTGTTCGTGCCCCTGCACGGATCCCATCAGGGTGAGAACGCAGCGGTGGCGCTCACCGCGGTCGAGACGTTCTTCGCCGCGCCGCTCGCCCCCGAGATCGTTGCCGAGGGTTTCGGCTCCGTCGAGGTGCCCGGACGGTTCGAGGTGGTCGGTGTCCAACCCCTCGTGGTGATCGACGGCGCCCACAACCCGGCGGGGGCCGACACCTGCGCACAGGTCTTTTTCGGTGACTTCGCTCCCGACGGTCGCAGAGTGCTCCTGATCGGAACCCTGCGCGCCCCCGATGAGATGCTCGCGGCGGTCCGGGCCGATGAGTTCGACCGGGTGATCGCCTGTACCGCGCCGAGTCCGAGGGGGGTGCCCGCCGTTGAGGTGGCCCGGGCAGCTCGGGAGCTCGGATGTGAGGAGGTGCTGGTGTGCGAGTCGATTGAGGAGGCCTGCGCCCTCTCGGTGCGGCACCTCGATGCCGAGGACGCGGTGCTGGCGGCTGGATCGATCTATGTGGCGGGTGCCGCCCGGAGCGAGTATCGGCGCCTGCTCTCCTGAGGGCATCAGACGCGATCGCGCCGGTAGCCTGCCGGCCATGTCAGACCGCACCCTCGTCCTGCTGAAACCCGATGCCGTGGAGCGAAAGCTCACCGGGGAGATCATTTCCCGCTTCGAGGCGAAGAACCTCTCCATTGTGGCCATGGAGTTGCGCACCCTCGATGCTGTGATCCTCGAGCGTCACTACGAGGAACACGTCGGGAAGGGCTTCTACGCCGACCTGGTCGCGTTCATGAGCCGTGGTCCGGTCGTGGCGATGGTGGTCGAGGGGCCGGAGGACACCTGGGAGGTCGTGCGGACCATGATGGGCGCCACCAACCCGCGCACCGCCGCGCCCGGCACGATCCGAGGCGATCTCGGCATCCTGTTCACGGAAAACCTCGTGCACGGCAGCGACTCGTTGGCCAGCGCCGAGCGTGAGATCGGCATTTTCTTCCCCAATCTGTAACATTTGAGCGCCCCGGCGTCGACGTCGGGGAGCCGCGGGGGCCGGGAAGGAGGATCACGTGGTACGTAGCAATCCACTCGGACTCGGGCGTGACCTCGCGATCGACCTCGGCACCGCCAATACCTTGATCTACGCCCGTGGGGCGGGGATCGTGCTCGACGAACCCTCGGTGGTGGCCATCAACGTCAACGACGGCCGCCCGGTCGCGGTCGGGCACCAGGCCAAACAGATGATGGGGCGCACCCCGAATCACATCCGAACGGTCCGCCCCCTGAAAGACGGCGTCATCGCTGACTTCGAGGTCTGCGAGAAGATGCTCCGCTGGTTCATCCAGCAGGTGCACGGCTCGAAGTGGTCGAAACCGCGGATGATCATCTGCGTCCCCTCGGGAATCACCGGCGTGGAGCAGCGAGCGGTGCAGGACGCGGCTGAGTACGCCGGTGCCCGCAAGCCGGTGCACATCATCGAGGAGCCGATGGCGGCGGCCATCGGGGCCGATCTCCAGGTGCACGCGCCGGCCGGCTCCATGGTGGTCGATATCGGCGGTGGCACGACCGAGGTGGCGGTCATCTCCCTCGGCGGCATCGTGACCGCCCAGAGCGTGCGCGTGGCCGGCGATGAACTCGACGACGCGATCCTGCAGTACGCCAAGAAGGAGTTTTCCCTCGCCATCGGCGAGCGGACCGCTGAGGAGATCAAGGTGCAGATGGGATCGGCCTGGCCCCTTCCCGAGGAGGTGACCGCCGACATTCGCGGCCGGGACCTCATCAGCGGCCTTCCGCGAACGATCCAGCTCACCACCGAGCACGTCCGCGAGGCCCTCGAGGAACCGGTGAGCGCGATCGTCGACGCGGTGAAGGCGGCACTCGACCGCACACCCCCGGAACTCGCGGCCGACATCATGGAGGAGGGGATCACGCTCACGGGGGGCGGTGCCCTCCTGCAGGGTCTGCCCGACCGACTGGCCCATGAGACCGGAATGCCAATCCGTATCGCCGAGGACCCGTTGTTCAGCGTGGTGATCGGCTCGGGCAAGGCGCTCGAGAACATCGATGCGATGCGCAGTCTGATGTCGCTCGGCGGCGATCTCTGACGGGGATCGCGTGCCCCTCTACTCGGCCGGTCGCCGTCGCGTCATCATCGCGCTCGCGCTGACCTCGGCGCTGCTGCTCACCCTCGACCTCCGCGGCAACCGCCTGTTCGACGCCGCGCGCTCCGGGTTCAGCGTGGCGCTCGAACCGTTCCAGCAGGCGGCCGAGGTGGCGTCGGCTCCGGTCGAGCGACTCTGGCGGGCCTATTCGGACTTCGATGCCCTCGAGGAGGAGAACCTGGCCCTTCGCGCTCAGGTCGACGCCCAACGCTCCGCGGAGATCGCCGCTCAGAACGCGATCATCGAGAACCAGGACCTGCTGGCGCTCAACAGTCTCGAGTCGTTGGCCTCTTACGACTCGGTCACCGCCCGTCTCGTCGGTCAGTCACCGACCAACTTCGACCAGCAGGTGGAGATCGACCGCGGGTCCATCCACGGCATCCGCGTCGGGATGCCGGCGGTCAACGAGGCCGGCTTGGTGGGCAAGGTGACCAGAGTGGCGCCGACGTCGAGCGTGATCATGCTTGTCACCGATCCCTCCTACGCCGTGCAGGTGAAGATCGTCTCCATCGGAGGGGAGCAGCCCGACCAGGTGGTACCGGGGTTCACGACGACCACGGTCGAAGAACCCGAGGAGACCTTCCCCGGTTCCGATCAGGGGGCCGTTCGCGAGGAGTTCCTCATCTCCACCTCAACCTCCACCTCTCTGCCCGACGAGACCGCCGTCGAGACCCCCGAGGTCGAGGTGATTCGCGAGACCGGCGTGCTGCGTGGCCAGGGCGACGAGCGACTGCCGCGGGTGTCGTTCGTGGCGGGCAACTCGGCCTTCGGGCGGATCGAGGTGGGTGACACCGTCTTCACCGCCGGTGGCAGCACCTCGCTCGCCCCGCCGAGCATCCCGGTCGGTCGCGTCGCGAACGTGATCACCCGCGCCGGAACCGCTGGTCAGGAGTTGGAGATCTCACTCTCGCCGGAACTCGGTCGTCTCCAGTTCGTCCGCATCGTCCTGTATCAACCGCCGACGGAGTTGCAACAGTGATCGGGTTCCTCATGAACTCCTGGGTGGCGCGGGTCATCCCGATCGGCCTCGTCCTGCTCGCGATCCAGACGACGTTGCTCGTGGAGCTCCGCCCGTTCGGAGTGTCGGTCCAGATCGTCCTGGCCTTCGCCGCCGCGACCGGGGCGGTCGGCGGGGTCGAGCGGGGAGCGGTGGTCGGGTTCACGATGGGGCTGATGTACGACCTCGCGGTCGGCACCCCGCTCGGCGCGACAGCGGTCACGATGGCCCTCGCCGGTTATGTCGCCGGGGTCGGTCGCCTGTTCCGGATTGAGAGTCACTGGTGGATCCTCGCGCTCCAGAGCGCCATTGGGGCGGCGGTCGGCGAGGCGATGGTGCCGGTGGTCAGACTGTTCATCGGGGAGGCCGCGGTCTCGGGCACCGGGCTGGTCACGGTGGTCGTTGTCGTCGCGGTCGCCGCCATGGTCTGCAGTCCGGTGCTGGCTCCGCTCGGCCGCTGGTCGCTCAGTCTGCAACAGACCGAGATGAAGCTTCCCCCGGAGATCCGTTCGGAGGTGTGATCCGGCGTGACGGTGGCCCGGCCGCCTCACACGGCACACTGTTGGTATGGCAGGGGATCGTCGAGCGGTTCGACTCGGTGTGCTCGCCACCGTCGGCGTCATCCTGGTGTCGCTGCTCGGGGTGCGGCTGTGGTTCCTGCAGACCGTCCGGGCTGAGGAACTGCAGCAACGGGTCGACCGGTCGAAGACGCGCGTGGTGCAGCTGGCGCCCGAGCGCGGGCGGATCTTCGATGTCGAGGGCCGGATCCTGGCCGACAACGAGCGCATCCTGACGGTGGCGGTCGACTGGCGCGCGATGCAGACCAGATCGGCGCGCACCGAGCTCTTCTCGCGTCTCGAGGGTTGGGTGGGGGTGCCGTCGGCCGAGATGGAGGACCGCTTCCAGGCCGGCTACTACTCGACCTTTCTGCCCATGCCGGTGCGCGAGGACATCGACGAGCAGACCGCGATCGCGATCCTCGAGCGCGCCGAGGACCTCCCCGGCGTGGAGATCGTCAACGAATGGCGGCGGGTGTACCCGTATGCGCCGCACGCCGCCCATGTCGTTGGCTACATGGGCGCCATCACCGCCGAGCAGCTCGAGACGTATCTCACCCTTGGCTACCTCCGCAACGAGCGGGTCGGCCAGTTTGGTGTCGAGCGATCGATGGAGTCACTCCTGCACGGCACCTGGGGATACCGGGTGCTCGAGGTCGACGCCGCGAACCGTCCGGTCCGGGTGCTCGAGGAGGTCGCCCCGGTCAACGGGTACGACATCCAGCTCACCATCGACCTCGACGTGCAGCAGTACGCCGAGCAGGCCCTTGAGACAGCGTTGCGGGCACGACGGAACCAGGGCGTGCGCAACCCCACCATCCGCCTGCCCGACGGGACGACCGAGCTCCTCGATCCGACCCTGCCTGAGTTCGTTCCTTACAAGGCACCGGCCGGATCCGTGGTGGTGATGCGCCACGACACCGGTGAGGTGAAGGCGATCGCGAGCTACCCGACCTTCGACAACCGCTGGTTCGAGGCCGATATCTCCGGCACCAAGTTCCGGGAGATCTTCCCGTCGCAGAAACCGGACGGCTCGCCCATCGACCCCGACGAGTCGATCCTCGTGAACCGTGGCGTCCAGGGCCGCTACAACCTCGGTTCGACCTTCAAACCCTTTGTGGCGCACGCGGCCCTCGCCACCGGGCTCATCACCGCAGACGAGAAGTACACCGACACCGGCACCTACGACCTGTACAGCGTCAATCCCGAACGCTGCGATGCCGGGCTCATCCGCTGCAACTTCAAGAACGCCCTCTGCGGAACCGGGGCACCGTGCGTCTACGGCGATGTCGATGTCGAGGACGCCCTCGCGGTGTCGTCCGACGCGTTCTTCTATCGCATCGGCGAGGAGATCCACGTCCGAAACGACGGCGAGCCGGTGTTCCAGGAGCAGATCGAACTGTTCGGCTTCGGCACCGACAGCGGTATCGAACTGCCCTACGAGTTCGACGGCACCGTGCCCGACGACGACCTCAAGAAGCGGTACGCCGAGCGCGGGGTGATCAGCGAGGACGAGGGCTACGGCTTCTATGTCGGCGACAGCGTGCAGATGGCGATCGGTCAGGGTCTGCTGTCGGCGACACCGTTGCAGCTCGCCAACGGATACGCCGCGATCGCCAACGGCGGTCTGGTGAACCAGCCGACCATCCTCCGGGCGGTCTGGGCCCCCGGCACCCCCGACGGTGAGATCGGGTTCGCCGATCTGAACAACGGAGTCGTCGACGAGGTCAACCGCGTGCCGATCCGGATCCGCGACATGGAGATGGACCCGCAGGACCGTGAGCCGATCATCACCGGACTGACCCGGGTGGTCACCGTCGGCGCCGGCACGCCTGGGACCGACATCCCGTATCACTCAACGACCGGCGAGAAGCTCTTCTACGACTATCCCGAGGACGCGATCCCGGTGGCGGGCAAGACCGGCACGGCCCAGGGGGCGGGCAACTACCCGTGGAACGACTCCTCGGCGTTCGTCGCGTTCTCCCTCGACGACGAGCAGCCGTACACCGTGTCGGCCTACCTCGAGAAGGCTGGATACGGATCGCAGGCGGCCGCTCCGGTGGTCAAGTGCACCTTCATCATGCTGTCCGGCTTGATCGAGGCCGATCCGGTTGTGATCTCCGAACCGCTCGACCTCTCGGCGACGACATCGGCTCCCGCCCAGAAACTCGCCGATGTCGGCTGCTTCGCCCGCCGGGGCGGCGGTGGCGTGGTGGTGACCGAGTGATGGACGGGGTGACGAGATGGCGCTGACGTTCATGTCTCGGCGGCCCGACAGCGGGCTCGGCAACATCCGTTCGAGTCCCGCCGACCCGAGCCGAAACATCGACTGGGTGCTGCTGACACTGCAGGGGATCCTGATGGTGGCCGGTTGCTTCGTGGTGTACTCGGCCTCGAGGACCCGGATCCCCGGTGACCCGCTCGCGTTCGCCGATCGGCAGGTGGTGTTCGCCATCGTCGGCGCGGTCGTCACCGTCGTGGTCATGTCGATCGACTACGCGACCCTGCGCGACCGGGCCACCGCGCTCTACGCGGGAACGCTCGCGCTGCTGGTGCTCCTGTTGCTGATCGGTCTCACCCAGGGCGCGGACCGCATCTCCTTCGACCTCGGTCCCTTCAACCTCCAGCCGGCCGAATTGGCGAAGTTCTCCACCATGGCGCTCCTCGCGACCTATCTGGCCGAGACCAGAACCGACGAGGTGTCCTACTCGCGCTTCATCGGCGGTCTCGTCATCGTCGGCCTCCCGACCCTGCTCGTCGTCGCTCAGCCCGACCTCGGATCGGCCTCGGTGCTGGTGTCCCTCGCGATGGGGGTGCTGCTCATCGCCGGCGCTCGCGCCAAGTACATCGCGACCATCAGCGCCCTGTCGGTGCTCACGGTGGTCGCCGCCTTCGTCGGCAGACTCGTCAACCGCTACCAGATCGAGCGGATCCGGGTGTTCCTCGACCAGGACACGACTGATCCGATGCTCCAGGACGCCGTCTACCAGGTGCGTAACGCCATCCGAGCGGTCGGCACCGGGGGAGTGTGGGGGAAGGGGTGGCTCCAGGGCCCGCTCACCAACGGCCGTGACATCCCGGTCATGTGGGCCGACTTCCCGTTCGCGGCGGTCGCCGAGCAGTTCGGCATGGTGGGGTCGGTCGTGCTCATCAGCCTCTTCTGCCTGGTCCTGATGCGGATCTGGAGGATCGCCACCCTCGCGAAGGACATGCTCGGCACCTACATCGCCGCGGGGGTGTTCACCATGGTGCTCTGGCAGTTCTTCCAGAACGTCGGTATGACGCTCGGAATCACGCCGGTGACCGGACTGCCGATGCCGTTCATCTCCTACGGCGGCTCGAGCCTGCTCGTGTACTGCGCCATGTTCGGCGCGGTGCAGAGCGTGTACATGCGTCGTCTCCGCTGACCCTCCCGGCCAATCGCAGGCCCGACCGGTAGGCTGAAAGGGTCATGTCCGGAACTCTGGCCCCCCTCCAACGAGTAGCCGAGTCGGACATCCACGACGTTTCAGCGTCCCGGAACGCGACGGCGGTGCCGTCCTGCGGTCTGGAGGCGCCACACGACGGGCAGCCCGCCCGCCGTGGGAGAAGGGATCTCACACATGGACGACAGCACGAGCACGGCAGGGCAGCGGCCCGCCAGCGACACCGGCACGGCCCACCCGGCCGGCACCCCGGCCTCTGACAGCAAGAAACCGAAGGTCGGCGACACGCGCCCAGCCCCGGTGCCGGCGGTTCCTCCGCCCGGCCCGGCCCGCAGCGAGAAGGCTGCCGAGAAGGGCGCCGAGCAGAACGGCTCCGCTCCGCGGTCCGGCCAGCGGCGCCGCCGCCGCGGTGGCGGTGGTGGCGGCCAGTCGGGCAAGGGTGGTCAGAAACAGCAGGCCGGTTCGGCCGAGCAGCAGCCCAACGGCAATCAGGACGGGTCCGCCGGCCAGCAGCGTTCCGGTCAGGGATCCCGTCGCCGTCGTCGTGGTGGTCGCGGCGGTCGCGGGAAGTCTCAGGAACTCGCTCCTGAGGTGATGGAGCAGCGCCGGGGCCGAGAGCGCAACGGCAAGCCGGTCGGGCGCTACTTCATGTGTGTGCAGGTCCGCGAGGGTGTCACACAGGTCGCGGTGCTTGAGGGGCGCAGTCTCATCGAGCACTACGTCAGCCGTCCGGCCGACGATGTCAGCCAGATCCACGGGAACATCTACCTCGGTCGCGTCCAGAATGTGCTCCCCGGTATGGAGGCCGCCTTCGTTGACATCGCGACCCCGAAGAACGCGGTGCTCTACCGAGGTGATGTCCAGTTCGACCCCGACGAACTCGAGCAGCGAGGCGACTCGGCGCGCATCGAGGACATCCTGAAGAACCGACAGATGATCCTGTGTCAGGTCACGAAGAACCCGATCGGGGCCAAGGGCGCCCGCCTCACCCAGGAGGTGTCGCTGCCGGGCCGGTTCGTCGTGTTGATCCCCAACTCGAGCACCTACGGCATCTCGAAGCGTCTGCCCGATGACGTCCGCAAGCGACTCCGGAACATCCTCGATCGGGTCAAGCCCGATCACCATGGGCTGATCGTTCGCACCGCGGCCGAGCACGCCACCGAGGCCGAACTCACCGCCGACATGGAACTGCTCCTCGCCCAGTGGGCGGAGATCGAGCGTCGGGCAGCGGAGGCGAAGAAGCCGGCCCTACTGCACCGGGAACCCGAACTCGCCGTGCGGGTGATCCGCGAGGAGTTCAACTCCGACTATCGCGGTGTCGTCATCGACGACGCCCGACTGCACGCCGAGGTGCGCGACTACGTCGCCGCCTTCAACCCCGAAGTCGCTGATCGGATCGAGTTCTACGACCCGGCGGCCGAGGGGATCTCGCTGTTTGAGCGACATCACGTCCACGAGCAGGTCCACAAGGCGCTCGACCGCAAGGTGTGGCTCCCGTCCGGCGGCTCGCTCATCATCGAGCACACCGAGGCCCTCACCGTCATCGACGTCAACACCGGCAAGAACGTCGGCAAGAACAACCTCGAGGACACGGTGTTCGCCAACAACATGGAGGCGGCCGAGGAGATCGCGAAACAGCTGCGCCTCCGCGATATCGGGGGCATTATCGTCATCGACTTCATCGACATGGAGGTCAAGGGCAACCGGGCCAAGGTGGTCGAGTCGTTCCGGGCGGCGCTCAGCCGCGACAAGACCCGCACCCAGGTGTTCGACATCTCCGAGCTCGGTCTGGTGGAGATGACCCGCAAGCGCATCGGTGAGGGGCTACTCACGGAGTTCTCCGAGCGCTGCCCCGACTGCGAGGGCCGCGGTGTCACCATCGACCACTCCCTGCTCGATTGAGCCGCGAAGCCGCCGATCGCCGGTTGGGTAGGGGTCCTGTGGTCGATAGCATCCGTCCGGCTATGTACGCAGTGATCGCCTCAGGCGGTAAGCAGGAGAAGGTGGCCGAGGGCCAGCAGGTGACGCTCGAGTTGCTCAAGGGTGACGAGGGCGCCGAGGTCTCGCTGACCCCGGTACTGCTCGTTGACGGTGACACCGTCCTCGCGGGCGCCTCCGCCCTCGCGGGCGCGTCCGTCACCGGTCGCATCGTCGGCACCACCGCCGGTGACAAGGTGAACGGCTTCACCTACAAGCGCCGGACCAACCAGCGCCGTCACTACGGTCATCGCCAGAAGTACAGCGTCGTCGAGATCACCAAGATCTCCAAGCCCTGATCCGAGGAGAGCCAGATGTCGAAGACCAAGGGCGGCGGTTCAACCAGGAACGGCCGCGACTCCAATGCCCAGCGCCTCGGTGTCAAGGTGTTCGACGGCACCAAGATCAGCGCCGGCACGATCATCGTGCGTCAGCGTGGCACCAAGTTCCATCCCGGCCGCAATGTCGGCATCGGCGGTGACGACACGCTCTTCTCGCTGATCGACGGTTCGGTCAAGTTTGGCGAGCGCAAGGGCCGCAAGGTCGTCGACGTCGTCGAGGTCTGAGCCTCAAACGTCGATCCCCCGAGGGAGTTGTTCCTCGGGCCAACCGAGCAACTCCACCGCTCGGTCGCAGGCGAACCGGTCGGTCATCCCGCTGACCCACGCCACCGCGGTGCGCAGATGATCTTTGTGATGCCCTCGTTCGAGGAGGAACGGCTCGGGTAGGGCGCTCGGAATCGAGGCGTAGTGCTCGACGAGGGCCCGCAACACGGCGATGACCGCGTCAGCCTGGGCTCGCGACTCGGGCCGGAGGTACACGTTCTCGTAGTTGAAGCGCCGGAACTCCGCCAGGGCTTCAGCCGCCTCGGCGGTCATGCCGACGCGTCCGGTCTGGGCGGTCGCCTCCGCCATGGCCCGCACGAAGGTGCCGAGCTGCGAGGAGCGCGTCACACCGCACCGATCGGCCACGATCGCGGGGAGCCGGTCGGTGGAGATGACCCCGGCAGCGACGGCGTCCTCGAAGTCGTGGCAGACGTAGGCGATCCGATCGGCCCACGACACGACCTCGCCCTCGGCGGTGCCGGGGGCCGGACGGCTCCACGAGTGATTGCGGATGCCGTCGAGGGTCTGGCTGCACAGGTTGAGTGGCACGAGTGTCTCGTCGGCTCCCCAGACCGCGTGGTCGTAGCCCTCGTCGAGATAGATGCTGAAGGCGTCCTCGCTGGCATGTCCACCCGGCCCGTGGCCACAGTCGTGACCGAGTGCGATCGCCTCGGCGAGCGCGACGTTGAGCCCGAGCGCGGAGGACACCGATCGAGCGATCTGCGCCACCTCGAGGGCGTGGGTGAGCCGCGTCCGCTGATGGTCGTCGGGAAAGACGAACACCTGCGTCTTGCCCGCGAGACGCCGGAATGCGGACGCGTGGAGGATCCGGTCGCGGTCGCGCTCGAAACAGGTGCGGAGCGGGTCGGGTTCTTCCTCGCGGACCCGGTCGCCGGCCCCGATGGCGCGGGTGGCGTGGGTGGCGAGGTGCTGCTCTTCGGCGTCTTCGCGGGCCACCCGGTGCACGATGGCCCGTGAGCCGGTCGCGGCCCAGGAGTCGGCGTGGGCCAGGGCCACGCCGTCGGCGCTGTGGCCGCTCATCGTCGCTGCCCAGCGCTCGGCGCGCTCGGCCGACGACGGGTCGATGCTGCTGCCGGAGGGTGGTGCGGGGGGCTGGTCCACGCGCCCACCCTAGGACCGGGGTGCATCGCTCGCGAGAGCACCCTCGGTAGCGTGCTGCCGTGTCGGATTTCGTCGACGAGGCCCAGCTCAACGTCCGCGCCGGTGACGGTGGCGCGGGTTGTGTGTCGTTCCGACGCGAGGGTCCGGTGGTCAACGGCGGTCCGAACGGAGGCGACGGTGGCGACGGTGGCGATGTCTGGCTGGTCGCCGATCACAACGTCGCATCACTGCTCGCCTTCCGCGATCACCCCCACCGGCGGGCCTCCAACGGTGTGCACGGCAAGGGCAAGGACCTGCACGGCCGGCGCGGCGAGAGCCTGCAGATCACGGTGCCCGAGGGGACCGTGGTGAGCGACATGTACAGCGGCGAGATCCTGGCCGAGCTCTACAGCCACGGCGACCGGTGGATGGCGGTGGCCGGTGGTCGAGGTGGTCGGGGCAACGCGCGGTTCCTCTCGAACCGTCGTCGCGCCCCCACCTTCGCCGAGCAGGGGGAGCACGGCGAGGAGCGTTGGCTGAAACTCGAGATCCGCCTCATGGCCGACGTCGCGCTCGTCGGATTCCCCAATGCCGGCAAGAGCACGCTCATCAGCGTGATCTCGGCCGCCAAACCGAAGATCGCCGACTATCCGTTCACCACGCTCAGCCCCAATCTCGGGGTGGTCTCCATCGATGAGGGCACCGAGTTCGTGGTGGCCGACATCCCCGGTCTGATCGAGGGGGCCAGCGAGGGTCGTGGCCTCGGACACCGTTTCCTTCGCCACATCGAACGCGCCCGCGTGCTCTGTCTGATGCTCGACCTGGCCTCGGTCGAGGGTGTGACCCCTGCGGAGCAGGAGCGCACCCTCCTTGCCGAGCTGGGCGCCTACCGCCCCGAACTCCTCGAACGACCTCGGATCGTGGTCGGGACGAAGGCCGACGCCGTGCAGGCCGAGGAGCTCGAACTCCTCGGCTGGACCGGATCGGTCGTCTCCGCGGTCACCGGTGCCGGGGTCCGAGAGCTGGTCGGCCGTATGGCGACGCTCGTCCACGAGGCCCGAGCCGACTTCCCCGAGCGCGAGGGAGTGGTCGTGATCCGCCCCGAGACGACCGGTGCCGCGGTCGAGCGCCTCGACGAGAACGAATTCCGGCTGGTCGGTCGTGAGGTGGAGCGGGTGGTCGCCCTCAATGACGTCACGACCCCTGAGGCGTTGGCCTACATCGACGAGCGCCTCGAGCGTCTCGGAGTCAACCGCATGCTGACCCGGGCCGGGGTCAGCGACGGCGATGTCGTGTGGATCGGCGAGTTCAGCTTCGAGTACCGATCCGACCTGGGCGGCTCGTCATGAGGGTCGTCGCCAAGATCGGAACCGCCTCGATTACCACCGAGGATGGAAACGTCAACCGGGAGGCGATCATCTCCCTCTGCGGCGGCGTCGCATCGCTGCGGAGCGAGGGACACGAGGTCGTCGTGGTGTCATCGGGTGCTGTCGCCGCTGGAGTGCCCGCGGTCGGCCTCAGCGAACGGCCGAGCGATATGGAGACCCTCCAGGCGGTCTCCGCGGTCGGTCAGGCGCGTCTCATGGAGGTGTACAACGAGGTGCTCGCCGGCGACGGTCTCGTCGGCGCGCAGGTCCTCCTCGATCCCCACGACTTCGTCGACCGAACGCAGTACCTCCACGCCCGGCGAACCCTCTCACGCCTCATCGAGCTCGGTTGTGTGCCGATCGTCAACGAGAACGACGCGATCGCCTCATCCGAGCTTCGCTACGGGGACAACGACCGGCTCGCCGCACTGCTCGCACACAACCTGTCGGCCGATGTGCTGGTGCTCCTCACCGATCTCGACGGCCTCCACACCGCCGATCCCCGCGTCGACCCACAGGCACCGCTCGTCGACCGAGTGGCGGCCGACGATCCGCTGCTGGCGATCTCGACCTCGATGTCGGGGAGCGGTCGGGGCTCGGGCGGTATGGCCTCCAAACTCGAGGCGGCGCGGATCGCCTCCTGGTCGGGGGTGCGGACGGTGATTGCCAGAGCGGCCCGCGACTCGGTGCTGGTCGACGCCGTTCACGGATCGGCGGTCGGAACGACCTTCGATGCCCATGACCGTCGCCTGCCCGCCCGCAAACTGTGGATCGCGTTCGCCGCCGAGGTCGCGGGACGCATCACCGTCGACGCCGGCGCCCGCAACGCGGTGGCCACCCGATCGACGAGCCTGCTGCCCGCCGGTGTGGTCACTGTCGACGGCAACTTCGACGAGGGGAGCACCGTTGAGGTGGCCGACGACGAGGGGTCGGTCTTCGCCCGGGGGATGGTCGCTGTGTCAGCGGCGGATCTTCGTGGTGTGATCGGACGTCGTACCGGTGACCTGCCCGAGGGTATGACCCATGAGGTCATCCATCGCGACGACCTCGTCGTGTTGCCCTCCTGAGCCCGTCCCGGGCGCCGTCGAGGCGCAGTATCACGAGACCCGCGACATAGGCGGCGACTCCGCTCACCCCGGCGACCGCGGTCGTGAGCAGGGCCTGGTTCGGCCCGACGGGATCGATCGCCCCAGCGACCAGCCAGGCCACCTCGGCGGCGAAGAGCGACGACAGCGCGACCCTCCACAGCGTCGGCACCAGGGCGCCGAGCATGGGTTGACCGATCCGACGACCGAGGACGACCACCGCACCGACAGCGGCCAGGAGGTAGGCGAGGGAGTGCGCGAGCCCGAGGCCGAACACTCCGAGCGGACCGACGATGGCGACGGCGAACACGATGTTCATGAGGTTCTCGCCGACGTTGATCACGAACGGTGTGCGCGTGTCCTGGTGGGCGTAGTAGCCGCGGAGGGTGAACAGGTAGGCGCTGAAGCCGACGAGCCCGAGGGAGAGTCCCGCCAGCGCATTCGCGGTGTTCGTCACGGCCCCGGCGTCGAAGCGTCCCCGCTCCATCAGTCCGCTGATGAGCGGCTCGCGCAACACGAGGAGCAGAGCAGCAGCAGGCGCCGTGAGGCCGATCACGGCCCGCAGCCCGCCGGTCATCCTCTCGGTGAAGGCTCGTCGATCGCCGTCGGCGACGGCCGAGGCCAACTCCGGCTGGAAGGTGGTGGCGATCGACACGGCCAACAGACCGTGGGGGAGCACGAAGAAGACGAAGGCGTCGAAGTAGGCCGAGGCGAGCGAGGATCCCGGGTCGGCCAGGTTCCTCACGACGACGAGGGCGACCTGGTTCGCGATGACGAAGCCCACTGTCCATCCACTCATGGCCGCGAGCCGTCGCACGGCTGGCTCCCTCAGGTCGAGGCGGGGACGGAGACGCACTCCCGACCGGATGACGGCCGGCACGACGATCGCCGCCATCGCCGCGATCCCGATCGTCGCCCCGAGGCCGAGGGTCAGGCGGAGACGGGTGTCGTCCGCGACCGCGCCGAGGGGCCAGTCTCGTGATCCGGCCTCCGGGAGTGAGAGGAGGCTGGCGATGATGACCAGGTTGGAGACGACCGGTGACCACGATGCGGCCAGGAATCGCCGTTGGCTGTGCAGGAGGGCGTTGGCGATACCGGTGAGTCCGTAGAAGAGGATCTGCACGAGGAAGAAGCGGGTGAGGGTGGTGCCCGTCGCCCGGAACACCTCCGGGTCGACCCCGTCGCCGACTCTCAGGCTGTACAGGCGGAAGATCCACGGGGCGAGTGCCACCGCCATCACCGTCACCAACACCACGCCGGCCACCGCGGCGGTGACCACGGCCTCCGTCGAACGCCGGCGCGACGCGCTGTCTCCAGCGCTGACACCAGTGTCGTTGGCGGAGCCCCAGCCGAGGGAGGTGAATATCGGTACGAGCGTGGCGGAGAGCACCCCGCCGAGCAGGAGGTCGTACACGATGTTGGGGGTCTCGTTGGCGAGCTTGTAGGCGTCGGCGAGGGAGGTCTGGCCGATCACGTAGGCAAAGGCCAGCACCCGTCCGAGGCCGGTGATCCTCGACAGCGCGGTTCCGGAGGCGACGACGAGGTTCGCCCGGAGCATCGTCCCCACGACCGCGACACTACCGATCGGCAATACTCGAGCCCGTGCAGTCATCGGGCCGACCGACCGTGGCTCTGGTGCGTCGCCCGGGCCCGCGCCTGGCCGAGGGCATCGTCACCCACCTCGAGCGCTCCGACATCGATCTCGACCTCGCCGAGACGCAATGGTCGGCCTATGTGGGCGCGCTTCGCTCGAGGAACTGGGAGATCGTGGAGGTCGCGCCCGCTGACCAGTGCCCCGACGCGGTGTTCATCGAGGACACCGCGGTCATGTTCGACCGGCTCGCCGTCGTCACCCGACCGGGCGCGTCGAGTCGTCGTCCCGAGGTGGAGGGGGCGGCTGACACCTTGCGCGGGCTCCCCGATGTCGAGGTCGTGGAACTCCCCGAGGGCTGCCTCGACGGGGGAGATGTGCTCAAGATCGGGAGGCGGGTCTACGTCGGGATCGGTGGCCGCACCGATGAGGCCGGGGTGGCATCGCTCCGGATGCTCCTCGGGCCGCGCGGCTGGGAGGTGATCGGCGTTCCGGTCACCAAGGTCTTGCATCTCAAGTCGGCGGTCACCGCCCTGCCGGACGGCACGGTCATCGGATACCTGCCGGTGGTCGACGACCCGGAGGCCTTTGACCCCTTCCTGCCGGTACCGGAGGAGGACGGCTCCCATGTGGTGGTGATCGACGAGGGAACGGTGCTCATGGCCGACTCGGCACCGCGCACCTCGGAGCTGCTCCGTGAGCGGGGTCTCGAGGTCATCGAGGTCGGCATCTCGGAGTTCATCAAGCTTGAGGGCTGCGTGACCTGTCTCAGTATCCGAGTCCGTTGACCCAGCCGGTCGTCGTTAGTCTCCGACGGTGACCGATACGACCGCGACGCCTGCGATGACCCGTGCTCGGGTGCTGACCTTCGGTCTGCTCACCGCGATCATGGCCTCGGGTTACGGCGTCATGTTCACCGTCCTCGACGACTTCCGCCTCGAGTACGGCATCAGCGAGAGCCGCCTCGGGCTGATCGTCGGGATCGGCTTCGGTTCGGCGTTCCTCAGCCAGATCCTCCTCGCCCCGATCGCGGACCGCGGCCACGCGAGACACCTCGTCTTCCTCGGCCTCGTCGTCAACATCGTCGGTCTCCTCCTGCTCGGTTTCGGCTCGACCCTCTCGGTGCTCCTCCTCGGCCGCTTCATCTCCGGGATAGGTCTCGGCATGACGATGCCGGCGATCCGGAGGATCGTGATCCTCGGTGATCCGAAACGCCTCGGCGACAACCTGGGACTGCTCCTCGCCGCGGATGTGGCGGGGTTCGCGGCCGGCCCCGCCGTGTCGGCGTTGCTCGTCGGGCCATTCGGGATCGAGGCCCCCTTCATCGCGATCTCGGTGGCGAGCCTCGCCTGCCTCCCACTGGTGGTCCGGGTGCGGGTCGATGAGTCGGTGCCGAGCGGCCGGGAGTCACGTCTGGCATTCGACCTCCTGTCGATCCGGCCGCTGCTCGGAGCGATGTGCATGGGAGGCGCCCTCTTCATGATGATCGGAACCTTCGACGCCCTGTGGGCCGTGGTGCTCGACGATCTCGGGGCGAGCGAGTGGCTGGCGAACCTCGGCATCACGATGTTCGCCCTGCCGCTCATCTTCCTCGGGGAGTTCGGGGGGCGGCTGGCTCAACGCATCGGGCCGTTCCGGCTGGGCCCGCTCGGCCTCGGCGTCGGTGCGCTGTTCATGGCGCTCTACGGGGTGGTGCCCTCGGCGGGGTTCATTTTCGCGATCGTTCTCGTGCACGCCATCAACGACGGCCTGACGGTGTCGAGCACTGGGGTCGCCGTCGGCATGGTCACCCCGGACTCGCGCCACGCGAGCGCCCAGGGACTGCTCGGCGGATTCCAGACGCTGGTCGCCGGTCTGGTCGCCGTGCTCGCCGGCTGGCTGTATGAGTTCCACGGGCGACTCGTCGCCTACTGGGTCTGCTCGGTGCTCATGGTGACCCTCGTCGTGACCGCGCTGGTGCTGGCCGGCCCCGAGTGGCGCTCACGACGGGGTCCCGAAGGAGCCAACGACCCCCCGGACCCGGTGTCGGCCGTGACCGGCCACGCCTGATCACTGCGTCGGTGAGGTGTACCACTACGGTCGGTGAGCGCAGGAACGACCTGCGAGGGGAACGATCCAGGGGGACATATGGACGCCGCCGGATGGGATGAGCGATACGCGGGCACCGACCTGGTCTGGTCGGCAGGGCCCAATGTGTTCATCGAGGAGATCTGCGCGGGGCTCGAGCCCGGCAGCGCCCTCGACCTTGCCGCGGGTGAGGGCCGCAACGCGGTCTGGCTCGCTGAGCGGGGGTGGGATGTGACCGCGGTGGACTTCTCGTCGGTCGGGCTGGACAAGGCGCGTCGCATGGCGCAGGAGCGAGGAGTCAGCATCCGCACCGAGGTGGCTGACCTCACCGGTTTCGACCCCGGGGTCGCCGGCCACTCGTTGGTGCTCGTCGTGTATCTGCACCTCGGCGCGCGGGAGTTGCCGGCGATCCTCGAGCGCGCGGCTCGCGCGGTGGCCCCCGGAGGGCGACTCGTGGTCGTCGGCCACGATGTCGAGAACCTCGACCGGGGCACCGGTGGGCCGCAGGTGCCGGAGGTGCTGACCACCGTGCCCGGGGTGCTCGAGGCGATCGAGCCGGCCGGGTTGACGGTGGAGCGCGCCGAGGTGGCCGAACGGCGGGTCACGGCGGTGGACGGGTCGCAGGCGACCGCCCTCGACACGGTGGTGGTGGCTCGCGCATGAGTCAGCTGGGGGTCGGGGTGATCGGCGCTGGGATGATGGGGGAGGTCCATGCCCATCTCATCGCGGAGCGGATCGGGTCGGCGAGGGTGGTCGCGGTCAGTGACCCCGACGGCGATCGTCGACGGAGGGTGGCTGAGAGTGTCGGTGCGGCCGAGGTGTCCGATCCGCTCGACGTGATCGCCGATCCCGAGGTGCAGGCGGTCATCATCGCGTCCCCCGACCAGTCCCATGCCGAGTACGCGATTGCGTCGGTGCAGGCGAACAAGCCCTGTCTGTGTGAGAAGCCGCTTGCGACCACCGCGGACGACGCGCGTGCTGTCGTGGAGGCCGAGTCGGCCGGAGGACGGCGTCTGGTGCAGGTGGGTTTCATGCGCGAGTTCGACGAGGGGCATGCCTCGCTCGTCACCCTTCGTGACTCGGGGGCGCTCGGGGAGGTCGTCGCGGTCCGATCCACGCACATCAATCCGGCGCCGTGGGCTCCGGGGGTGTCCGCCGAGCGGGTGATCACCCAGTCGATGATCCACGACATTCACTCGGCGCGGTTCCTCGTCGGTTCGGAGGTGATCGCCGTGTCGGCGGTCTCTGTGCCCTTCGGCGACGGCGCCGAGGGTGTCGATGAGGGGGCCGTCCGCTTCGTGACCGCTCGGTTGGAGATGGCCGGAGGCGCGGTGGCACTGCTGGACGTGAACGTCGCCTCGTCCTACGGCTATCGGGTTGTTGCTGAGATCGTCGGCTCGGAGGCGACCGCTCGAAGCGCCGAGGGGTCGGCGGTCGAGATGTGGACGTCGGGGGCCATGGTGAGCGCGGTGTCGGCCAACTGGCCGGATCACTTCTCCGCCGCGTACCTCACCGAGGTGTCAGCGTGGGTCCAGGCGGCTTGCGGTGGAGGGGTGACCGGACCGTCGGCATGGGACGGCTACATGGCGAACCTGGTGGCGTCTGCGCTCGTCGAGGCCGAGGCGTCAGGCGGTCGAGTAGAACTTCCGGCCCTCGAGGTCCCGGCGCTCTACCGGGGCTGAGCTGGGGTTGGCGACCGGGTCAGGCCGAGCCGGCCGGCGTCGTCCGGAGGTCGCGATGCTCTCCGTCGCCGATGGATGCACCACCGGTGCCAGCCGCGACCTGACGGTCGCGGAGCCACAGGCCGACGAACAACCCGACGACGGCGACAGCACCGTAGGTGGCGCCGGAGGACAACATGGCGAGCGCTGGTGCGGGGCAGGTCCCGGCGATGGACCAACCGGCGCCGAAGAGGACGCCGCCCACGATGTGATGGCGTTCGATCTTCGAACGGGACAGCGCGAGACGACCGCCGTAGACCGTCGCGACCTGACGGCGCTCGAGGATCCACAGCAGGGGGAGCGAGATCCCGATGGCGAGTCCCATTAGCCCGAAGACGTAGGGGCTCTCCAGTTTGAGGGTCTCGTGGATGGTGTCGTACTCGTGCAGGCGGGCGGCGGCGAGCACGAAGCCGAATCCGGCCCCGAAGAGGCCGCCGACGAGGTTCATTCGATTACGCATCAGAGATCTCCGCCGGTGAGGAGGGTGAGCACACCGGTGACGGCCACCGCCGTTGCCATGAACGTCGCGGTGGTGGCCCATGAGGCGGGGGAGCGCTGGGCGGTGCCGCAGATGCCGTGTCCGGAGGTGCATCCACCGGCCATCCGAGCTCCGTAGCCCATGACGATCGCCCCGGCGAGCACCACGAGGGCGATGAAGGTCGGCGACCATCCGGCCGCAGTCATCGAGTCGTAGCCGCGGCGAATCTCGATACCGGGGCCGAGGATCGTGGCGAGGGCGCCGCCGACGAAGATGCCGCCGAAGTACCACACCCTCCAACCGACGGTGTCGGTGTCGCGGCGGACGGCCTTCATGGTCTGCATGTAGGCGCCGGATGCCCCGAGCGGCTGGTTGGCGACCACGAAGAGGCCGACGACGAGCAGCCCGAGGAGTGGGCCGGCGATCCAGAACGGGAGTTGATCGGGCAGGATGTTCATGTACGGACATTTTGCTCGGGTCCGCGGCGCGTTGCAAGGACCTCGTGCGAACGTGAACGCCGCCGGTGTCCCGTCGCCGAACCGGTCACCTCCCAATAGCGTGTATCCATGACCGGCGAAGAGGCCATGGGGGAGATCGCCGCCTACGGCGGTGGCGGGACGGCCGACGACGGCCAGAAACGAGTCCGGGTCCGACACTTCGCCCGCGCGAAGGAGCAGGGCATCCGGATCACCGGTCTGACGAGCTACGACTTCCTGACCGCCGGGATCTTCGACGGCGCGGGGATCGACTTCCTGCTGGTCGGAGACTCGGCCGGCAACATCGTCTTCGGCTACGACACCACCCTCCCGGTCACGGTCGACGAGCTCATCCCGCTGACGAGGGCCGTCGCCCGAGCGACACGCCGGGCGCTGGTGGTGGCCGATCTACCGTTCGGCTCCTACGAGAACGGGCCGGAGGAGGCGCTCCGCACCGCGATGCGGTTCATGAAGGAGACCTCGGCCCACGCGGTCAAACTGGAGGGCGGCCGTCGCAGCGCCGAGCAGATCCGCCGCATCGTGACCTCGGGGATCCCGGTGATGGGCCACGTCGGCTTCACACCCCAGAGCGAGCACGGGCTCGGCGGGCACCTCATCCAGGGTCGCGGCGAGGCCGCCGCCGACCTCCTCGCCGATGCGCGAGCCGTCGAGGAGGCCGGTGCCTTCGCGGTCGTGCTCGAGATGGTCCCGTCCAGCGTCGCCGCCGAGGTGACCGCCGCGCTCTCGATCCCGACGATCAGCGTCGGCGCCGGTCCCGAATGCGATGGTCAACTCATGGTGTGGACCGATTGGGCGGGTCTGACCTCGGGTCGGATCCCGCGGTTCGTCAAGCGCTACGCGGACCTCGCGGGCACGCTCCATGAGGCGGTTGTCAGCTTCCGCGAGGACGTGGAGCAGGGGCGCTACCCGGGCCCCGAGCACGAGTACGAGGCCTGACCCCTACTCCGGCTCGTAGGCGAGCACCGGAGCCAGGATGCGCTCGGTGGTGCTGAGATCGAGGCCCTTGCGCCGACCGTAGTCCTCGACCTGCTCGCGGGTGATGCGACCGACACCGAAGTACACGGCGTCCGGATGGGCGAAGTAGAGCCCGGACACGGTGGATCCCGGCCACATCGCCCACGACTCGGTCAGGGTCACCCCGACGGTCGCCTCGGCATCGAGGAGCCGCATGATGGTCTCCTTCTCGGAGTGGTCGGGCTGCGCGGGGTAGCCGGGAGCCGGTCGGATACCGCGATAGGCCTCCGCGATCAGGTCGGCGGTGCTGAGCGACTCGTCGGGTTCGTAGCCCCACAGTTCGGTTCGTACCAGCATGTGGAGGTACTCGGCGAAGGCCTCGGCCAGCCGGTCGGCGAGGGCCTTCACCATGATCGAGGCGTAGTCATCGCCCTGGTCGGCGAACCGGTCGGCGATCTCGTTCTCCTCGGGTCCGACGGTCACGACGAACGCGCCGATGTGGTCGTCGATGTCGGCGGAAGCCGGGGCGACGAAGTCGGAGATGCAGAGATTCGGTCGGTGGGAGGTCGGTGACTTCTCCAACTGCTGTCGGAGGCCGTGCAGGGTCGCGAGGTGGTCACCGCCACCGTCGGTGACCTCGATGTCGTCACCGTTCGAGGTGGCCGGCCAGAAGCCGACCTCGGCCACCGGCGAGAACCACTGCTCAGCGATCATCTGATCGAGCATCGCGTCGGCATCGGCCATCAGGGAGCGCGCCGCCTCACCGAGCTCAGGGTCGTCGAGTACGTCGGGGTGCCGTCCGCGGATCCCCCAGGTCGTCAGGAACGGCGACCAGTCGATGAACGGTCGAAGGGTGGCGACGTCGGTGCGAATGGTCCGGTGACCGGTGAAGGTTGGGGTGATCACTCGGGTGTCGTCGAACTCGAGCACCGCCGCGTTCGACCGGGCGGCGCTCAAGTCGAGCCGTCGCCGTTCGGTCTCAGCCTGGGCGAATCGCTCGGTGACCCGTCGATAGTCCTCAGCGAGGTCGTCGAGGAAGGCGGTGCGGCGATCGGGGTTCCGGAGGGAGCTGATGACGCCGGAGGCTCGGCTGGCGTCAGCGACGTGCACCACGGGACCTCCGGTGTAGGCGGGGGCGATGCGCAGCGCCGTGTGGAGTCGACTGGTGGTGGCCCCACCGATCAGCAGCGGGGTGTCCATCCCGCGCCGCTCCATCTCACGCGCGACGCCCACCATCTGGTCGAGCGACGGGGTGATCAGACCGGAGAGGCCGATGATGTCGACCTCGCGCTCGACGGCGGTGTCGAGGATGGTCTGGGTATCGACCATAACCCCGAGGTCGATGATCTCGTGGTCGGCGCAGCCGAGGACCACCCCGACGATGTTCTTGCCGATGTCGTGCACGTCGCCGGCCACGGTGGCGAGCAGCACCCGGGCTCCGCTCGTCGCGCCCTCGGCCACCTCGGTGCCCTCGGTGCGCGCCGCCTCGATGTGCGGGGTCAGGTGGGCGACGGCCTGCTTCATCACCCGGGCCGACTTGACGACCTGGGGGAGGAACATCCGGCCGGCGCCGAAGAGGTCGCCGACCTCGTTCATCCCGTCCATCAGCGGTCCTTCGATGACCTCGACCGGATGGTCAGCGGCGAGCCGGGCCTCCTCGACATCGCCCTCGATGTGTTCGCCGATCCCGTGGCGGAGCGCGTGCGCCAGCCGGCCCGCGACCGGGAGGCTCCTCCATTCGGCAGCGGTGGCGTCGGACTCCTGGGTCGCGGCGTCGCGGAAGGAGATGGCCTCCTCGAGGAGTCGTTCGGCGGCATCGGGCCGACGGGCGAGCACGACGTCTTCGCAGAGTTCGCGCAGGTGGGGGTCGAGGTCGTCGTAGAGGGCGAGTTGGCCGGCGTTGACGATCGCGAGGCGCATGCCGGCCCGGATGGCGTGCACCAGGAACACCGAGTGCATCGCCTCGCGGACCACGTTGTTGCCCTGGAAGGAGAAGGACAGGTTCGACACCCCACCCGAGATGTTCGAGCGCGGCGCGAACCGGAGGATCTCGGCGGTGGCCTCGATGAAGTCGAGCCCGTAGCGGTCGTGCTCGGCGATGCCGGTGGCGACCGCGAAGATGTTCGGGTCGAAGATGATGTCCTCCTCGTCGAACCCGACCTCCTCGGTCAGCAGTCGGTGGGCGCGTCGGCAGATCTCGACGCGGCGCTCGACGGTGTCGGCCTGACCGTCCTCGTCGAAGGCCATCACGATGACGGCTGCACCGTGGTCCCGGCAGACCCGAGCCTGCTGGAGGAATTCGGCCTCACCAGCCTTCAGCGAGATCGAGTTCACGACGGATTTGCCCTGCAGGCAGGCCAGTCCGGCCTCGATGACCTCGAACCGTGACGAGTCGACCACGACCGGTACACGGGCGATGTCGGGTTCGGCCGCGATCAGGCGGAGGAAGGTGGTGATCTCGGCGGCCGAGTCGATCAGACCCTCGTCCATGTTCACGTCGATGGCCTGAGCGCCCGCCTCGACCTGCTGGCGCGCGATCTCGACGGCGGCGGCGTGGTCGCCCTCCTTGATGAGTCGGCGGAACTTGGCGGACCCGAAGACGTTGGTGCGCTCGCCGATGTTGACGAACGGGATCTCCTCGGTCAGCTCCAGCGGCTCGAGGCCAGAGAGGCTGAGGTGGCGCGACCGCTCGGGGATCAGTCGCGGCTGCTCGCTCGTGACCGCCTCGGCGATGGCGGCGATGTGCTCCGGAGTGGTGCCGCAGCAGCCACCGACGATGTTCACCAGTCCGCTCCCGGCGAACTCGCCGAGGATGCCGGCCGTCTCGTCCGGGCCCTCGTCGTAGCCGCCGAGGGCGTTCGGCAGGCCGGCGTTCGGGTAGGCGCACACGAGCGTGTCGGCAATGCGGGCGAGCTCGGCGATGTGCGGTCGCATCTCGGCGCCGCCGAGGGCGCAGTTCAGCCCGATGCTGATGGGGTCGGCGTGACGGACCGACTGCCAGAAGGCCTGAGCGGTCTGGCCTGACAGGGTCCGGCCCGACCGGTCGGTGATGGTGCCCGAGATCATGAGTGCCGGGGCGTCCCGGAGACCGGCGGTCACCCGGCGGGCGGCGACGATGGCCGCCTTGGCGTTGAGCGTGTCGAAGATTGTCTCGATGAGCAGGAGGTCGACACCTCCCTCGATGAGCGCGGTGATCTGCTCCGCGTAGGCGTCGGCGAGCGTGGCGAAGTCGAGCGCTCGGTACCCGGGGTCCTCGACGCGCGGTGACATCGACAGGGTGACGTTCGTCGGGCCGATGGAGCCAGCAACGAATCGAGGACGGTCGGGGGTGGCGGCCTCGTCGGCGACCCGCCTGGCGATGCGGGCTGACTCGCGATTGAGTTCGGGGACGAGGTGGGCCAGGCCGTACTCGGCCTGAGCGACCGCGGTGGAACTGAAGGTGTTGGTGCAGATGATGTCGGCCCCGGCCTCGAGGTAGCTGCGGTGGATGTCGGCGACGACATCGGATCGGGTGAGGGACAGCAGGTCGTTGTTGCCGGCGAGTTGCCCTTCGTGGTCGCGGAGGTCGTCGTTGCGGAAGTCGTCCTCCTCGAGGCCGCGACGCTGGACCTCGGTGCCCATGGCCCCGTCGAGGACCAGTATCCGACGGGAGGCGGCCGCGTGGAGGGTCGCGGCGCTCAACGAGCGCGCTCCTCGGCATCGTCGAGTCGCCTCGCCGACCAGATCGACACGGTGAGACGTCCGGACGTGTGGTGTTCGGGGGTGACGGTGTCGATCTTCGGTTCAGAGCAGCCGGCCTCGGCGAGCCAGGCATCGATCTGCTCGTTGCTGAAGCCGAGTCGTCGGTGGGCGTGGTGTGTCCGCATGGTCTCATCGGAGTGCGGAGCGAGGTCGATGATCACGACCCGGCCACCGGGGGAGACGAGGCGAGCGATGTGCGTGAGGGCCCGGTCGGGGTCGTCGAGATGGTGGAGCACCTGGTGGACGATCACGAGATCGCCACCCGGGAGGCCGGTGGGCGGGTTGTGGAGATCGCCGTGGTGGAGTTCCGCGTGGTGGATGCCGGCGCGATCGAGGTTGGCGCGGGCCACGGAGAGCATCGAGTGGTTGGTGTCGAGGCCGATCAGGCGCTGCGCCCGGTCGGCCAGCAGCACGAGCATCCGACCGGTGCCGGTCCCGACGTCGACGACGGTCCCGGCCTCGTCATCGCCGATGATGTCGAGCAGCCGTGCCTCGATGATCTCGTCGTCGACCAGGAGTGAGCGTTCGGTGTCCCACAGCGGCGCGATGGCGGCGAAGTGGTCGTGGGCGGCGGCGGCCCGGCGCACACGGACCTCACCGAGCCGCTCAAGGTCGGAGCGCAGCACAGCATCCTCGTCGTCGGGGATCGAGGCATCGATGATCGGAGTGAGGCTCGGGTCGACGGTGAGTCGGTGGAACGCCCAGGTTCCCTCGCGGTGGCGGGTGATGAGGCCCGATTCGCCGAGGAGGCGCAGGTGCCGGGAGATCCGCGGTTGCGACTGCCCGAGTATCTCGCAGAGATCGGAGACCGAGCACTCCCCGTGTCGGAGGAGGGCGATGATCCGGAGCCGGGTGGGTTCGGCGATGGCGCGAAGGGCGCCGACGGTCGACTCGAAGTCGGCTCTGTCGGAGGGCATGGTCCAAGAATATAAAGACTTCTTTATCTACGCAAGTGTTACGTCAGTTGAATTGTGTCATTCATCGAATCGGCGGTGAGAATGGTCCAATGGCAGTGGGGGAGCGGATGACCGGCGTGCCGGTCGGGGCTGATCCCACGCGTTGGTTGGAGACCGTGACCACCAGCGAGGGAGCTCCGAGCGCCCGAAACCTCATCGTCACGCTCTTCGGTGACCTGATCGGCACCTCCGGCCGGGTGTCGGTGCGCAGTATCGGAGATCTCCTCGAGTCATTCGGGGTGAACGACCGGCTCGCCCGCACGTCGCTCAGTCGACTGGTCGGAGATGGACTGCTCGCCGTCGAGCGTCGAGGTGGGCGAGCCTTCTACGGCGTCGCCTCGGAGTCGGTCGGGGTGTTCGCTCGCGCCGACACCCGCATCTACCGTCCGGCCTCACCGTCGTGGGACGGCGCCTGGACGCTGATCGTCATCGATCCGGCTGAGGGAACCCAGGATGAGCGCGCCGAGCTCCGCCGCGAGCTCGGTTGGGCGGGATTCGGTGGTATCGCCCCGAACGTGCTGGTCTCGGCCACCGTCGATGTGGAGGCGGCCGGCGAGATCGTGAGCCGTATGCGCCGTCGCTCGGGTGGTTCGGGTGCGGTGTTGGTCACCAGAGGCCCACTCCAACAGGTGCTCGGCGCCCTCGATGACGGATCACTCGCCCGACGCAGCAGTTCCGTCGACGACATCGGTCGCCGCTACGAGTCGTTCGCCCTCGGATTCACGCCGTTCCTCGACGCGCTTCCCGACTCGGATGTGCTCGCCCTGAAGCTGCGCCTGCTCATCGTCGCCGAGTTCAGGCGCATCGCCCTCGCTGATCCGGGTCTGCCGACGAGGCTGCTCCCAGAGGCGTGGCCGGGGCACGAGGCCCGTCGGGTCGCGGCGGAGCTGCACTCCGCCGTCGCCCAGTCCGCCGAGGGTGAACGGGACCGCCTACTCGAGTGGGCCCCGGGTGAGACGATCGGGTCGATCCCGGCCCGCCGCTTCCGCGACTGAGCACTCCGGTCGGCCTCAGACGTCGTAGTCGATGACCAGGGGTCCGTTCCGAGTGGGTCGCGACTGGCAGGTGAGGACCAGTCCGCGCTCCACCTCGGTGTCGGTGAGTCCGTAGTTCGCCGCCATCTCGACCGAGCCCTCGGTAAGTCGCGCCTGGCAGGTCGAGCAGACCCCGGCTCGACAGGAGAAGGGCGCATCGGGTCGCACGCGGCGCACGGCGTCGAGAACGGTCTCGCCCTCGCGGACCTCGAAGGACGACTGGCGGCCGTGCAGCGTGGCCCGACCGTCCGCGATCACGGCGGCATCGGCGGCCACCGGAGCCGCCCGGCGCTGTCGGTCGGTGTTCGCCGCGGTGAACAGCTCCCGATGGATCCGGGATTCGTCCATGCCGGCCCCGACCAGAGCAGCCCGGGCATCGTCGACGAGCGCGATCGGTCCGCACAGCCAGGCGTGGTCGGCATCGGAGCGGAGGAGTCCGGCCTCGATGAGACGGTCGAGACGGTGCCGATCGGGTCGACCTGAGAGCAGCTCGGCATCGCCGCCCTCTCGGGTGAAGGCGTAGGTGATCCTCACGCGACCGAGGTTGCCGTCCCGCATGTCCTCGAGGTCGTCGAGGAGCATCGTCGTGTTCGAGGACCGGTTGATGTAGAGCAGGTCGACCTCGGACCCGGGATGCGCGGACAGGACCGTCGACATGATCGAGTAGATGGGGGTGATGCCACTGCCGGCGGCGATCATCATGTGGCGCTCGGCATGATCCTCCGAGATCTCGTGGGTGAAGTTCCCCGACGGGGCCATTGCCTCGATCCGATCGCCGGGTCGGACCTGTGATGTCAACCAGGTCGACATGGTCCCGTCCGGCACCCGCTTCACCCCGATCCGGAGGTCTCCGTCGGGGGCGGGGGAGCACAGAGAGTAACTCCTTCGGACCTCCTCGGTGTCGAACTCGCGTCGTAGGACAAGGTGTTGGCCGTGGCGGAAGGGAAGACGCTCGGTGAAGGTGATGATCGCGCTCTCGTCGGTGTCGTGGTCGACCTGGGCGACGGTCAACTCCTGGAAGCCCTCGACGGTCACCTCAGATCTCCTTGAACCGCTCGAACGGCTCGAGGCACGAGTTGCAGACATGGCTCGACTTGCAGGCCGTGCCGCCGAACTCCGAGACCACCCGGGTGTTCGACGACCCGCACCGCGGGCAGTCGGGGCTGTGAGGCGCAATCGTCACCGGAACGGCTCCGCCGAGGTGGGCCGGCGGTGTGATGCCCGCCTCGCGGAGTTTGCGTCGACCCTCCTCGGTGATCCAGTCGGTCGTCCACGCCGGTGACATCGCGAACTCGACCCGGGCTCGATGCCCAGCTGAGGCGAGGGCCTCGAGAACGTCGTCGCGGATCTGCTCGGTGGCCGGGCAGCCGGTGTAGGTCGGGGTGAGCACCACCTCGACGACCTCACCGGGACCCTCCGTGACCGATCGCACCATGCCGAGGTCGCCGATCGTCACGTGGGGGAGTTCGGGGTCCTCCACCTCGAGCACGATCGTCGCGGCCCGGTGCTGTGGCTCGGTCACCACTCGGCTCCGGGGTGGGTGCGGGCGAGTTCCTGCATGACGGTGATCAGGCGTTCGAAGTCGTCCTCGTGGAGTCCGCTCAGACCCCCGGTCACCGCGGGGACCGGCGGCTCGGGCCGCGGCAGCGTCGCCTCGGTCAGGACGCGATCCACCGTCGTGTCCCACGACGTACGGATCGCGCTCGGATCGGGGGAGACGCCGGCGGAGAACAGTTCGGCGTCGATCTCGTCGACCTCGAAGAGTTCCTCGGTGCAGGGCCAGAGGTGCTCGAGCGCGACCGTGACCCGGCGGTGACTCTCCTCGGTGCCGTCTCCGAGGCGAACCACCCAGGCCGATGAGTGCCGCAGGTGGTAGGCGGCCTCCTTCGCGGCCTTCGCCCCGAGGGCGGCGAGGGTGGCATCACTGCTCTCCGCCAGGTGGGTCCAATGGGGGACGGCGTAGGCGTCATGGAGGAACTGGCGGACGATGACGTGAGCGAAGTCCTCGTTGGGTCGCTCCACGAGCACCGGGCTGAGGAACTCGTCGGCGTCGCGCTGGAAGGCGAAGTGATCCTCGTCGTGTCCGAGGCCCTCGAACTCGCCGGCGTAGGAGTAGAGCACCCTGGCCTGGCCAATGAGGTCGAGGGCGATGTTCGAGAGCGCCATGTCCTCCTCGATCTCGGGGGCATGGGTGATGTATTCGAGGAGTCGCTGGGCGAGCACGAGCGAGCGGTCACCCTGGCGGAGGATGAAGGTGAGGAGTGGGGTGGGTGCCACGGACGCTCCGTCGGTCACATGTGCGAGACGGCGTCGGGCAGTTCGAAGTCGTTCGGATGCCTGAACGTCTTGTCCTCGGCCGGATCGAACAGCGCGGCGCGATCGTCACCGCTCGACGCGGTGATGTCGCTCGAGCGCACCACCCAGAGACTGACCCCCTCGGAGCGGCGCGTGAAGAGGTCCCGCGCGTTCTGAAGCGCGATCTCGGGGTCGGGAGCATGCACGGAGCCGGCGTGGACGTGGCTGATGCCGCGACGGGCGCGGACGAACACCTCCCAGAGGGGCCAGTCAGCGCTCATGCGGCGTCCTCGGCGGCGCGGGCGGCCTGCTTGGCCGCGTGGGCGATCGCTGCCTCGCGAACCCAGGCCCCCTCGTTGTGAGCGCCGACTCGGCGCTCCATCCGCTCGGCGTTGCACGGTCCGTCACCGGCGATCACCCGGTTGAACTCCTCCCAGTCGATCTGGCCGTAGTCGTAGGACCCGCGCTCGGTGTTCCAGCGGAGGTTGGGGTCGGGAATCGTCAGCCCGATCAGCTCGGCCTGGGGCACCGTCGCGTCGATGAAGCGTTGGCGCAACTCGTCGTTGCTGAATCGCTTGATGCCCCACTGCATGTTCTGGGAGGAGTGGATGGAGGCGGCGTCGGAGGGTCCGAACATCATGATCGATGGCCACCACCATCGGTCGAGGGCCTCCTGGGCCATGCGGTGTTGGTCCGGTGTTCCCTCGGCGAGGGTGAGCATGATCTGGTACCCCTGGCGCTGGTGGAAGCTCTCCTCCTTGCAGATGCGGATCATGGCGCGCGCGTACGGGCCGTACGAGCACCGGCAGAGGGGGACCTGGTTCATGATCGCGGCCCCGTCGACGAGCCAGCCGATCGCCCCGATGTCGGCCCAGGTCGGGGTGGGGTAGTTGAAGATCGACGAGTACTTCTGGCGCCCGGTGTGGAGCCGGTCGAGGAGTTCGGCGCGGTCGATACCAAGGGTCTCCGCGGCCCCGTAGAGGTAGAGGCCGTGGCCGGCCTCGTCCTGGACCTTGGCGGTCAGGATGGCCTTGCGTCGGAGGGAGGGGGCCCGGGTGAGCCAGGCCCCCTCGGGTTGCATGCCGATGATCTCGGAGTGGGCGTGCTGGGCGATCTGGCGGATGAGGGTCGAGCGGTAGCGCTCGGGCATCCAGTCGGTCGGCTCGATGCGCTCATCGGCGTCGATGAGGCGGAGGAACTCCTCGTGGTGCGACTCGAAATCGGGGTCGGTGTCCTCTGAGCCGGTGGGCGGCTCCGACTCCGTCAGGGTGACGTAGGCCATGCGGACATCCTATGACACACAAACAGGCTTGTCCACCATGTTTCTGTGTCAAGCGCGGGTGAGGTCGGAAAGTGGGGCCGACGACGCCCGACCGCCATCGGTTCGGCGATGCTGGAGGGGTGACACTCCTCGAGGGACTGCTCCGGATGGCGAGCAGTGGCGGTCCGGACATCGAGATCGCCGGGACGCACTGCGCTCCCGGTGAACTGCTCGAGCGGGCCGACCGCTTGGCGGAACGCCTCATCGGGGGTGCCCCTGTCGCGGTCCGGGCGAGCGCGACCCTCGACACGGTGATCGCCCTCGTCGCCTGTCTGCGCTCCGGGTCGCCCCTGGTGCCCATCGCCGACGACTCCGGCGCCGATGAGCGCGCCCACATCATCGGCGACTCACGCGCTGTCGCGATCCTCGGGGAGCATGGCTGGGGCGACGTCGACCTCCCGGTTGTGACCGAGGGCGCGGGTGCTTGCGCGCCCGACCACGACGCGGCTCCGCTCAACGCGAGCCTGGTGGTCTACACCTCGGGCACCACCGGTCCGCCCAAGGGAGTCCTGCTCCCCGAGACCGCGATCACCGCCTGTCTCGACGGGCTGCGCGACGCCTGGGCCTGGACGCCGGAGGATCGGCTCGTGCACGGACTGCCGCTGTTCCATGTGCACGGTCTCGTGCTGGGTGTCATCGGCGCGTTACGCGTCGGGTGCGCCCTGGTGCACACCGGCCGGCCGACTCCGCAGTCCTACGCGGCGGCGCAGGGCTCGCTCTACTTCGGTGTGCCGACCGTGTGGTCGCGGCTGGTCGCCGACACCTCCAGCGCCGAGCAACTCCGCTCGGCCCGGCTCCTCGTCTCCGGATCGGCACCACTCCCGGTCGCGGTGTTCGAGGGTCTCAGTTCGCTGACGGGCTCGTTCCCCGTCGAGCGGTACGGGATGACCGAGACGCTCATCACGATCAGCACCCGAGCCGACGGAGAGCGACGGCCGGGTCATGTGGGTCTGGCGCTCCCGGGGGTCGAGACGCGGCTGCGCGCCGATGACGGCGGGATCATCACCCCCGACGGCGAGACGATCGGAGAGCTCGAGGTGCGCGGGGTCACCGTCGGAGGGGGTTACCTCGGTCGGCCCGAGGTGACGGCAGCGAACACGACCTCCGATGGCTGGTTTATCACCGGCGACTCTGCCGTGATCGGCGCCGACGGGTTCCACCGGATCGTCGGACGGACGTCGCTGGATGTCATAAAGAGCGGCGGCTACAAGGTGGGCGCCGGTGAGGTCGAGGCGGTGATCGCCGCTCAGCCCGGCGTGGAGGAGGTCGCCGTTGTCGGGGTGCCCGACGACGATCTCGGTGAGCGGATCGTCGCCTTCGTCGTTGGCGATGCCGACTCGAGCACGCTCATCGACCGGGTGACCGAGCAGTTGTCGGTGCACAAGCGTCCGAGGGAGGTCCGCCGAATCGACGCACTGCCGAGGAACGCGCTCGGGAAGGTGCAAAAGACGCTCCTGCGAGGCTCGTGAGGCCGATGCGCCGCAGCGAACTGAATGTGGTTTAGAGTCGGGTGCGGCGCTCGCCGCCCGATCAAGGAGGACCCTGATGAAGAAGTTGCTAGTTGTCGCTGCGGTTGGGGTTCTGTCCCTGTCGGCGTGCGGTTCCGACGATTCCGCGACGGAGGACCTGGAGGCCCAGATCGCTGAGCTCGAGGCTGAGCTCGAGGCGGCCAGCAGCGACGACTCAGGTTCTGATGACAGCTCCGCTGACGGCTCCGCTGAGGACGAAGGTGACGGTGGGTCGGCCGAGTTGGAGAGCAGCAACGATGACGCTGGTGACGCCACCGAGGATGATGGTGGCAACGATTCCTCGGTCGGTGGTAGCGAGACCGAGCAGGAGGAGTCCGGTGATGGTGGCCAGACCGGTGACGGTGGCCAGACCGGTGATGGTGGCGCGACCGAGCAGCAGGGTGAGGTAGCGCCCGAGACGACGGCCGCTCCGACGACCACGGTCGCTCCGACGACCACGGTCGCTCCGACGACCACGGTCGCCCCGACCACAACCACCACCATTCCTGAGGCGCCGGATGATGGAGGTGACGCGGTGACGGTGAACGATCAGCACCGCCTGAACATCGAGAGAGAGGGGAACACGTTCTCGGGCAATGCGACGGGCACGGAAGTCGTGTCGAACCCGGGTGATCGCGGCGATCGCTGGGTGATCATGACGTCGAAGGATTTCATCTCGTCGTTCGACCGGTCGACGGCGACCGTCGTCATCCAGATCGTCTGTCCCAACGGAGGCATCCGGGTGCATGACGGTGCGGTTCGCGACGGGTACGACCCGCCCGGCAACGTAGAGGACAAAGCGTGTGACAGTGCCGCGACCTTTACCCACACCGCCGGCGACTACACCTTGAATAAGAACCTCACGATCTACGTGCCGGATGGGGTCGAGGGCTATTTCCCCTACACGATCGTCGCGTCGGCCTCGAGCTGAACCCTAAGCGTCTTCGTCCTGATGCCCCGGCCCTCGGGTCGGGGCATCAGTCGTTTTCGCGTCGACTGATCGCCCGCGCCAGCACCCCGGCCAACAGTGTGACGACACCGCCGATCAGCGCTGCCAGCGGAAGGGAGAGCACCAGCGCGACGCAGCCGACCAGGCCGACCACGGCGATCGAGGGGTGCCAGATTCGGGCATCCTTCGGCATCGCCAGCGCGGAGGCGTTGGTGATCGCGTAGTAGGTCAACACCGCGACCCCCGAGACCGCGATCGAGGAGCGGAGATCGATGGTGTTGACGAGGATCAGCACAGCGGCGACGACGGTCAGCTCGGCCCGAAAAGGGGTTCCACGCTGCGCGTCCACCGCAGCGAGCACCGACGGCAGTTCCCGACGCCGCGCCATGGCGAGCACCGTCCGGGACACACCCGGCAACAGATTGAGGAGCACGCCCGCGCAGGCGACTGCCGCTCCCACGGGCACGAGCGGGGCGAGACCGCTGAGCCAGCCGGCCTCGATCACCGACCGGAGCGGAGCGGCCTCCGCAGGAAGCACGCCAGCGGGCACGGAGGTCACCACGGCGAGGGCGACGATGGCGTAGATGACGAGGACGAGAGCGAGGGCTCTCGGGATGGCTCTCGGGATGGTTCGGGACGGGTCGCGGACCTCCTCGCCCAAGGTGGCGACCCGCGCGTAGCCAGCGAAGGCGAAGAAGATCAGCCCGGCTGATCGCAGGACACCAGGGACCGACAGACCCGGGTCGGACCAGTCGACGACCTCGCGTGGAGCGCCGGTGCTGGCGATCACGACGAGCGCGAGGGTCGACGCGGTGACGAGGAGCAGCCACCGCGTGACCCGAACGGTGCGGGTCAGACCGCCGATGTTCACCCCGAACACCGCGAGCACCGCGAGGTTCGCGATGACGCGGTGGTGTCCGGGCATCGCGTAGGCGCCGACGGTCAGGGCCATCGCCGCGCACGAGGCCGTCTTCCCAACGACGAACCCCCACCCGGCGACATGACCCCAGAACGGTCCGATCTCCTCTCTCGCGTACACGTAGGTGCCGCCCGACTCCGGGTGCCGGGCCGCGAGCTGCGCGGAGGAGGTGGCGTTGCACAGCGCGACGACCCCGGCGATGAGGAGTCCGAGGAGAAGCCAGGAACCGGCCGCCTCCGATGCCGGCCCCCAGACGGCGAACACCCCGGCGCCGAGCATCGAGCCAGCTCCGATGACCACGGCATCAGCGAGCCCGAGTCGTCGGGCGAGCGCGGTCACGAGAGAGCTCGACGCAGGGCCGCCGAGATCACCTCGTGGGCCTCGAGCGCCCGCGCCATGGTGTGCCAACGGGTCACGAACCCGTGCACGACGCCAGGCATCCGAACCATCTCGACCTGCACGCCCGCTTCGGAGAGTCGATCCGCGTAGCGCTCGGCCTCATCCCGCAGCGGGTCATACTCCGCGGTCAGCACCAGGGCAGGGGCGAGTCGGGTCGCGTCGTCGAGGCGCGCCGGAACCGCGCGGGGGTCACCCCGGTGTTGATCCGGGACGTACCGATCCCAGAACCACACCATGTCCGCCGCGGTCAAGAAGTAGCCCTCGGAGTTCTCCGTCATCGACGGGTACGGGTCCTGCTCGATGTCGATGCATGGGTATATGAGGCACTGGTGACGCAGTGCGAGTCCTTCATCGCGGGCGCGCACGGCGACACCGGCGGCGAGATTGCCGCCAGCTGAGTCACCGGCAACCGCGATCCGGTTGGGGTCGCCTCCGATCGAGGCGGCCTCGCGGCTCAACCACTCGGTGACCGCCCAGCAGTCGTCGTGGGCAGCGGGAAAGGGATGCTCAGGGGCCAACCGGTACTCGGCGGAGACGACGAGCGCTCCGGTCATGAGGGCGAGTCGTCGGGCGGTCGGGTCGTGTCCGTCGACGCTCGAGAGGACCCAGCCTCCCCCGTGGAAGAACACGATCACCGGGAGGTCGCGAGGATCGGCGATCGGGGCGTAGCAACGAACGGGAACCGAGAGTCCGTCACTTTCGATGACGCGGTCGACGACATGGGGGAGTGGATCAGGAGCCGGTCGCGGGGCCGCGTCGTAGTTCCGCCGAGCCTCAGCGACGGTGCCCTCGGACATCGCCGGCGCGCCGGTCTCGGCGAGCGCCCGGACCAGTTCTGCTACGTCGCTGTCGAGAGGCACGGGTCAGCCCGCTGTGGTCTCGGCGTCGAGGACTCGGCGGACCTCGTCGATGATCTGCTCGGCGGTCGCGCCCGGCGTTAGGACCGCAGCCACCCCGGTACCGAGCAGTTCGTCGAGATCGTGGTCGGGCACGATCCCGCCGACGAGGACGGGGATGTCGGCGCCCCTCGCCCGTACCGCCGCGACAACCGCCGGGGCGAGCGTCATGTGCGCCCCGGAGAGCATCGAGAGCCCGATCGCGTCGACGTCCTCATCGACCGCGGCAGCCGCCACGGTCTCGGGTGTCTGGAACAGTCCGGTGTAGATCACCTCGAAGCCGGCGTCGCGCAGGATCCGTGCGACCACCTTCACTCCGCGGTCGTGTCCGTCGAGGCCGACCTTGGCCACCAGTATCCGCTCACCGCCCACGTTCGACCTCCCTGTCACTCGGATCGCTGTGCATCGTCGGGTTCAGAATGTCGGAACCTCGACGTGACGGCCGAACACGGTTCCCATGGCACCCATGACCTCGCCGAGGGTGGCGTAGGCGTGGGCGGCCTCGATGAGCGTCGGCATGAGGTTGACCTCGGGATCGGCGGCCTCGACGCGGAGTCGTTCCAGCACGTCCTCGACGGCGCTGGAGTCTCGGCGGTCGCGAACCGCGTCGAGCCGTTTGCGTTGACGCTGCTCGTCCTCGTTCGTGATCCGCAGCAGAGGGATCTGATCCTCCTCGTTGCCCTCGGTGAACGCGTTGACGCCGACGACGATCCGACGACCCGCGTTCACCTTGCGCTCCAACTCGTAGGCCGAGTCGGTGATACGTCCCTGGAACCAGTTCTCCTCGATGCCCTTGATCGCTCCCTCGAGCATCGAGCCGTCGCCGAGGGATTCGATGTGGGCGAAGATCTCCTCGGCCTGTCGTTCCACCTCGTCGGTGAGCGCCTCGACGTAGTGGGAACCCCCGAGGGGGTCGGCCACGTGGGCGACGTTCGTCTCGTGGGCGATGATCTGCTGGGTTCGCAGCGCGATTCGGGCCGCCTTCTCGGTCGGCAGCGCCATGGCTTCGTCCATCGAGTTGGTGTGGAGGCTCTGGGTGCCCCCAAGGACGCCGGCGAGCGCCTCGATCGCGGTGCGCGCGATGTTCAACTCGGGTTGTTGGGCAGTGAGGGACACCCCGGCGGTCTGGGTGTGGAAACGACACTGCATCGACCGCGGGTCCTCGGCGCCGTAGCGGTCGCGCATCCAGCGCGCCCAGATCCTCCGGGCGGCGCGGTACTTCGCGATCTCCTCGAAGAAGTCGATGTGCGCGTTGAAGAAGAAACTCAGGCGTGGTGCGAACGAGTCGACCGGGAGCCCGGCCGCGAGCGCGAGCTCCACGTAGGCGAACCCGTTGGCGAGGGTGAAGGCCAGTTCCTCCACCGCGGTCGAGCCGGCCTCGCGGATGTGGTAGCCCGAGATCGACACCGAGTGCCAGCGGGGCATCTCGGCCGAGGTGAACGAGATCGTGTCGCGCACGAGACGCATCGACTGCCGCGGGGGGAAGACGAACTCCTTCTGGGCCTGGTACTCCTTCAGGATGTCGTTCTGGAGCGTGCCCCCGAGGCGCGCCCTCGGAACCCCCGCCTTCTCGGCCTGCGCCACGAACATGGCGAAGATCACCGCGGCGGGGGAGTTGATCGTCATCGAGGTGGTCACCTCGCCGAGGTCGATGTCGGCGTAGAGGTCCTCCATGTCCGCGAGGGAGTCGACCGCCACCCCGCAGCGACCGACCTCGCCGAGGGCCATCGGATCGTCGGAGTCGATCCCGAGCAGCGTTGGCATGTCGAAGGCTGTCGACAGGCCGCTCCCACCGGCGCGGATGATCTCTTTGAATCTCCAGTTGGTGTCGTCGGCGGTGCCGAAGCCCGCGAACATCCGCATCGTCCAGAGCCGGGAGCGGTACATGGAGGCGTACGGCCCCCTCGTGTACGGGAACTGGCCGGGGTGCTCGCCGTCCGCCGGGCCGTAGACCGGGTCGACGGGAATTCCCGACATGGTCTCGAAATCGGCGTCACGAGGCGGGTTCGCTCCGAACTCCGCCTCCCAGATCTCACGGGGCGTCGCCATGGTCGGAGGCTACGCCGTCAGTCCCGTGGGGGAGAAGGTGGGCGTAGTCTCGCGCGATGGCCGGTGCGGACGTCGTCGTCGGGGAGGACGGTCTGGCGCGCTGCGCCTGGTGCTGCGGTCACGACGACTACGTCGACTATCACGACCGGGAGTGGGGCCGTCCGGCCATCCGCGACGAGGAGTGGTTCGAGAAGGTGAGCCTCGAGGGTTTCCAGGCCGGTCTGAGCTGGCTCACGGTGCTTCGGAAACGGGAGCACCTTCGCCACTGGTTCCACGGGTTCGACCCATCCATGGTCGCGGCGATCGGATCCGAGCGCATCGAGGAGATGTTGCTCGATCCGGGGATCATCCGGCATCGGGGCAAGGTGGAGGCCGTGATCACGAACGCTCCGCTCGCGCTCGACCTGATCGCCGAGTTCGGCTCGCTCGATGCCTACTTCGCCGGTTTCCGAGAGCCCGAACGACCCCGGCCACGCGCGATGGCCTCGGTTCCGGCCACGAGCGAGACCTCCCAGAGGTTGTCGCGAGATCTGCGTCGACGCGGATGGTCGTTCGTCGGGCCGACGACCATGTACGCCCTCATGCAGTCGATGGGTCTCGTCGACGATCATCTGGAGGGATGCCACCGCGCGGGGGGCTGACCCCCGCTCACCGTTCGGTCAGTGTCGCCCGGATCAGCGAGTGCACCTCGGGCCAGATCTCCTCGGCGAGGTCGCTTCGGCGGGTGCCGAGCGCGTCGTGCGGGGCCATGAAGGCATGTCCGGTACCGGCGTGCACGCGCAGTTCGGCGTCCACACCGACCTCGCGCAGACGTGCCTCGAGAGCGGCCGCGCCGTCGGGGGGAAAGAAGTCGTCGTGCTCGGCCATGTGACCGCGGACGACGGCGGAGATCCGCGAGTAGTCGGGCTGGTCGTCACCCGAGGGGAATCCGTAGAAGGGCACCGCCACCCGGACGAGATCGGGTCGCAGCGAAGCCAGGACGAAGGTGAGCATCCCGCCCATGCAGAACCCGATCACGGCCACACCGTCGCCCGTGGTGGAGTCGAGGGAGGCCAGATGGTCGACCGCGCCGCTCATGTCCTCGGCGGCCCGGTCCATCGGCAGGGCCGCCATCAGGGCGCCGGCCCGGTCCATCTCCGTGTGTCCGGCGAGTTCACCCCGATACAGGTCGGGGGCGAGTGCGGTGAACCCCGCCGAAGCGAGCTCGTCGCAGATCTGGATGATGCCGCTGTCGAGCCCCCACCACTCCTGGACGACGATGACACCGGGGCCGGACCCGTGTGACGACTCGGCGAGGTAACCGGAGACCTCGGCGCCGTTGCTCGTGAAGGTGATCGTTCCCATGCGGCGAACCTAGTCGGGCCTGTGGGTTCCCTCGTCGGGCGCGCCCTCGGTCAGACTGTGCCCGTGGACATGACGCAACCCGAGGTGCTGTGGGAGCCGAGTGCCGATGCGCTGTCGGCGACCCGGCTCGGCGCGTTCCTGAGGTTCTGCGAGCAACGGACCGGGTGCTCGTTCGAGGACTACGACGCGCTCTGGGCTTGGTCCGTCGGCGATGGGTTGGAGGAGTTCTGGTCGGCGGTCTGGTCGTTCTTCGAGATTGACGGTGAGGGCTCCACGACGCCGGTCCTCGATGGTCGGCTGATGCCGGGGGCGACCTGGTTCCCCGAGGCGCGGGTGAGTTTCGCCGAGCACTGCCTCCGGGCGCTCGACGACGACCGTCCAGCGCTGATCGCCCGGTCGCAGTCACGTGAGCGGATCGAGATGTCCGGTGCCGAGCTCCGCGAGTCGGTGCGACGCGCCCGATCGGCGCTCATCGGACTCGGTGTCGGACGCGGTGACCGGGTGGCGGCGTATCTGCCGAACATCCCGGAGGCGATCGTGGCCTTCCTCGCCACCTCCAGTCTCGGCGCGATCTGGACCTCGTGCGCGCCCGAGTTCGGGGTCCGGGCGGTGCTCGACCGCTTCTCCCAAGTCGAGCCCAAGGTGCTCCTCGCCGTCGACGGCTACCGATACGGACGCCATGACGTCCCTCGGGTCGACGAGGTGCGGGAGATCTGCTCCGGTCTGCCGTCGCTCAGCGCGGTCGTGTCGGTGTCATATCTCGGTGACGGTCTCGATGGATCGGTTGCCGCGGCCCCGGTGCTGGACTGGTCGGGGCTCCTCGAGCATGCCGACGACGCCCCCCTCGAGTTCGCGCGGCTCGCCGTCGATCACCCGCTCTACGTCCTCTACTCCTCCGGGACCACGGGGCTGCCCAAACCGATCGTGCACGGTCAGGGACTGGTGTTGGTCGAGCATCTCAAGGTGCAGGGTCTGCACGGTGACATGGGTCCCGAGGACCGCTTCTTCTGGTTCACCACCACCGGATGGATGATGTGGAACTACCTGGTGTCGGGTCTGCTCCACGGCTCGGCCCTGGTGCTCTACGACGGTGATCCGAACGCGGACGGCCCGTCCACCCTGTGGGGGCTCGCGGCCGAGGAGCGGGTCACCTGGTTCGGCGGTGGGGCGCCGTTCTTCACCGCCTGCGCCCGCGCCGGACTGCGCGCCTCGGAGGAGTTCGATCTCTCGGCGATTCGAGCCGTCGGCTCCACGGGGGCACCGCTCCCTCCGGAGGGGTTCCGCTGGATCCACGAGCACGTGTCTGGAACCGCTCTGATCTCGCCGATCTCGGGCGGGACCGACGTGGCCTCGGCGTTCGTCGGGGGGAGCCCGCTCACCCCGGTCTGGCTCGGCGAGATCCCGGCCCGCTATCTCGGGTGCGCAGTCGCGGCCTTCGATGACGACGGCCGGGCGGTCGTCGGCGGTCAGGGGGAGCTGGTCATCACCGAGCCGATGCCGTCGATGCCGGTCGGTTTCTGGGCCGACGAGGATGGGAGCCGCTACCGCGGGAGCTACTTCGAGCACTATCCCGGGGTGTGGCGCCACGGGGACTGGGTGACGTTCTCCGACCGGGGCTCATGCGTGATCTCGGGTCGCAGCGACGCGACGCTGAACCGGGGCGGGGTGCGGGTCGGGACGGCGGAGATCTACCGGGTGGTGGAGGCCGTCGCCGGGGTGGAGGACTCCCTCGTCGTGCATCTCGAAGCCGAGGCCGGCGATGACCCCGGAGTCCTCGTGCTGTTCGTGGTGGGCCCCGGAACGGGGTCGACGGTCGATGCCTCGCTGCTCGAGTCGGTGAGGGTGGCGCTGCGGTCACAGCTCTCCCCGCGCCATGTCCCCGATGAGATGCACCGGCTGGAGGTCATACCGACCACGTTGAGCGGCAAGAAGTTGGAGTTGCCGGTGAAGCGGATCCTGCTCGGGGCTGACCCCGACGATGTGGCGAGCCGGGGCGCCTTGAAGGACCCGTCGTCACTCGACGCCGTGGTCGACGTGGCCCGATCCCGACCCTGAGGTCAACCGCGCGGCTCGACCAGGAGGCTCTGCAGGCTCAAGCCGATGGCGCCGTCGGTGTCATGCAGGGCCGAATGCGCGAGACCGGTGCCGGTGCCTCCGAGGTGCGATCGCGCCTGCAGGCCGACCCACTCTCCTCGCAGCGGCCGCGCGAGGTGGATGGTCAGATCCGGGTTGATGTAGAGCCACTGGGAGAAGTCGACGTCGGCGGAGACGCCGTTGCCGAAGTCGGCGGCTGCCGCCACCCGTTGCAGCGGAGAGACAGCCTCATCGGCGACGAGCGGCACGGTGAGTCGGATCCACACCGAGGAGGGTCCGAGCGTGTTCCAGCCGCCGGAGGCGAAGCGGAACTCGCATGCGTCACGCACATAGCTCGTCGCCTCGCTCGTGAAGTCCGCCACCTGCGGGTCGGCGAGCTCGGGCGGGACGGTGATCGAGGGGGGCGGAACGACCGAGTCGGGGAAGTCATCTCGGCGCTCCCGAACCCGCAGGGCGCGGACCGCGGCCACCTCGGTGTCACCGTCGAGCAGACGGGCCTCCACCAGGGACACTCGGCGTCCCGGCCGTTCGGTCCTCGACACGACGCTCAGTGTCCGGCCGACGTGGACCGGTCGCAGCAACTCGATCGTCATGCGGGCGACCTGCCAGTCGATGCCCTCCTCGGAGTGGTCGTGATGGCGCTCGACCGCTCGAGCCAGCAAGGCGGCCGGTGGTCCACCGTGACAGTGGGCCGGGTCCCACGGGCCCGAGGCCAGATCGGTCGGCGTCCACAGGCTCCCATCGCCCTCGAAGAGCGCGGACGCCGTCATCGTCGGGCGGTCTGGGCGATGACGCGAGCCGTCTCGTCCGCGTCCTCGAGGAACGGGAAGTGGTCGCGATCGAGCTCGATGACCTCGTCGCAGCGCCCCGCCAGGATCCGCTGGTGTTCGGGATGGACGGAGCGGTCGTTGCGACAGAGGATGAACGTCGAGGGTGTGGTCGCGCGTGGTGAGCCCGACACGGGCTGGACCATGGCGGCGTTCAGCTGGGCGCTCTGTCGTTCGACCATCGCCGAGCGCTCCAGGTCCGAGACCGCTGGGTAGAAGAGCGTCCCCGCGATCTCGGGATCGAGGACCGTGCTCACCTCGTCGGCGGGCCGGATCGCGTCGGCGAGTTCGACGCGGTGTCGCGGGGCGGCCCGGAGGAAGCCGTTCACGCTCTCGCCGTCGTCGAGGGCGAAGGCCGCGATGTACACGAGATGCGACACCTCGGTGAGTGCCGCGGCCCCGGTGATCACAGCACCACCGTAGGAGTGGCCGACGAGGACGACGTCGGGTCCGAGCGCTCGCGCCGCCGCCGCGACGCTCTCGGCGTCTCCGGCGAGGTCACCGAGTGGCAAGGGGGAGGCGCCGCGCCCGGGAAGGTCGAGGGTGTGGGAGGCGACACCCAGACGGTCGAGGGCGCACTGGACGGGCGCCCAGCACCACGCGCCACTCCACGCGCCGTGAACGAGCAGGACTGGTCTTGCTGCCATCCCCTGATCGTGACACGCGACCCGCGTCGGCGACGGGTTCGCGAACGGTGAGCGGGTCAGCCGGTGGCCGGTTCAGCGATGCACGGTGCGCAGCAGGGAACCGGTGAACCCGACCGCCATGACAGCGAGAACCAGCGCGCCGCGTCCCGAAGCGTCGAGTGAGGAGTGGGTGACCGCGGCGGCCGCGCCGGCCGTCGTGCTCATCGTCAGGCCCAGTCGGATGACCGCGGGCCAGTCGACGACGGGGTCGATCGACTCGGAGCGATCGGGGGGCACCCGGGTGTCGGCTGCGAGGGTCACGTTGCTCACGAGGTCTTCCTACTCCGCTCGCGCCGTCCCGCGTTCCGTATTTCCCGATCTCAACGAGACCGATTCCGAACCGTCACACGTCCGTAGTGTGCGTCACCGCGCCGACACGGTTCTGACGCACCTGCTCCGGGTAGCGTCTCGCCGGTGTCATCCGCGCTGACCGTGCTCCGGCAGCGCCCGGTCCGTCGCTACCTGGGCTCGACGGCCCTCGCCGCGACCGGGATCAACCTGTTGATCACCGCGCTCTTCAAGCAGGTGTACGACCTGACGGGCAACCCTCTCGACATCGGTTTGATCGGCCTGGCCCAGTTCGTGCCCGGACTGCTCCTCGCCCTGCCGAGCGGTTATGTCGCCGATCGGTTCGACCGTCGACGCGTTGCCGGACTCTTCCTGTCGGGTCGACTCGCCTGCGCGGCCGTTCTCATCGTGTTCAGCCTGGGTGACGGTGGGCGGGTCTGGATGCTCTTCCTCCTCGCCGTCGGGATCGGCACAGCTGACGCGATGATCGGGCCGAGCCGTCGGGCCGTGCTGCCACTGATGGTCCAGCCGGCCGATCTGCCGAGAGTGGTCGCGTTGTGGACCGCGACCTTCACCGGAACCGCGATTCTCGGTCCAGCCCTCGGCGGACTGCTCTACAGCATCGGTCCGGAGGTGGCCTATGGCGCGGCGACCGCGTTGACAGCGGGAGCCATCCCCCTGATCCTCGCCATCGAGTATCGGCCGGGGACGGCGGCGGTCGCGACGGACCGCTCCGATCCCACGCAGCGACCCAGTCTCCGGTTGGCCCTCGAGGGGCTGTCGTTCATCCGCCGAACCCCCGTCGTCCTCGGGGCGATCAGCCTCGACCTGTTCGCCGTCCTCTTCGGAGGTGCCGTCGCGCTCATCCCGATCGTCGCGGTCGAGCGGCTCGGCGTCGGCGACATCGCCTACGGCTGGCTGCGCGCGGCCCCCGGGGTCGGCGCGGCCTCCATGGCCGTGGTCCTGGCGATCAGGCCGGTCCGACGACGGGTCGGACCGATCCTGTTGATCTCGGTCGCGGTGTTCGGTCTCGGAACGATCGTGTTCGGGGTCACCACCAACTACGCGGTCGCGTTCCTCGCCCTCGCGGTGCTCTCAGCCGCCGACATGGTCTCGATGTTCATCCGCGGATCGCTCGTCCCGCTCGTCACACCCCCCGAGCAGCTCGGACGGGTGTCAGCGGTCGAGGGTGTCTTCATCGGCGCCTCGAACGAGCTCGGCGCCTTCGAGAGCGGGTTGGCGGCCCGGTATCTCGGCGTTCCCTGGGCCATCGCCGGGGGAGGGATCGCAACGGTGGCGATCGCGGGCTCGTTCGCGCTGCTCTTCCCGTCGATCCGCAGGATCGACACCTTCGAGGAACTGGACCCGAAGCTCAGCCCATCAGACGGCTGAGCTTGGCGAGTCGACGGACCCGACGGATCCGCGCGAAGACGTCCTCGGCGACCATCTGCGAGATCCCGGTGGACATGGTGGGGTAGACGTGGGCGATCTCGCCGAGTTCGCGTATCGACATGGAGAATCGAACAGCGAGCGCGAGCTCTTGGATCATCTCCCCGGCCTCGGGGGCGAGGATGTGACCGCCGACCACCTTGCCTCGAGCGGTCACGACCGTCACCATGCCATCGGGGGTGGAGTCGATTCTGGCGCGGTCGGTCTCCGCAAGGTCGAAGCGGCTGACCCGCACTCGGCGATCCCCGAATCGCTCGCGAGCCTCGGCGGCCGTCATGCCGACATGGGCGAGCTGTGGATCGGTGAAGGTGACCCACGGGACGAGGGTCGCGGCCGATCCCCGGCCGGGAAGGAACATGTCGCGTACCGCCATGACCGCATCGTGCGCGGCTGACGGGGTGAACAGTGAGCGCCCGGCGGCGACGTCACCGACCGCGTAGATCGACGAGACGATGGTGCGCGAGCGCGCGTCGACCGAGATCCCGTCGGGTCCGGCGGCGATCCCCAGACGGTCGAGACCGAGGGATTCGACATTGGCGGTGCGTCCGGTGGCGAGCAGCACCGCGGCGGCCTCGGTCTCACCGTCGGCGGTCTCGACGGTCACGCCGGCGCTGCTGGATCGCAGTCCGGTCACCGCCGTCCCGAGCCGGAGGTCAACACCCTCGCGACGCAGCACGAGTGCCAGTCGATCCGCGAGCTCGGGCTCGTCGCGCGACAGGAGGCGCTGGAGGGTCTCGAAGAGGGTGACCTGCACGCCGAGACGGTTCAGGGCCTGGGCGCTCTCGACGGCGAAGGGACCGCCGCCGACCACGACGATCGAGGCGGGAGCGGTGTCGTTGGAGAAGAGCGTCTCGTTGGTGAGATAGTCGACCTCGGCCAGCCCCGAGATGTGCGGGATCCGCGCGCGAGAGCCGGTGCAGATCAGGATGTTCCTCGTCTCGAGATCGGTCGTGTCGTCATCGTTGGTGACGCGGACAGTGCGAGCGCCCGTCACCGATGCGCTGCCCCAGTGCAGGTCGACCCCCCAATCGGCGACTCGTTCAGGCGAGTCGTCACCGGCCGCTATCTCCGCCTGGACGTCGCGGATCCTCCGCCAGACCGACGGCAGGTCGACCGTGACCTCCCCGGTGCGGACACCGAACTCGACGGCACGCCGAGCGTCGTGGGCGGCGCGAGCCGAGTGGGCGAGGGACTTCGACGGGACGCAACCGCTCCAGAGGCAGTCGCCGCCGACGCGGTCCCGCTCGACCGCGGCAACCCTGAGGCCGAGCTCGGCGGAGGCGAAGCGGGCCGCGGTCAGCCCAGCGGACCCGAGGCCGATGATGACCAGGTCGTACGGTCGCGCCACGGCGTCACGGTACCCGGCTTCGGGCGGGGCGACCGCCCTCGGTGTGACCCATGTGACCGTCGAGGCGCGGGCGGTGCCGTGGCGAGGGGTGCCCGGTGCGGTTCAATGGTCGAGTGTCGTCCCGGACCCGACCATCGACGGCCGCGCTCATGGCCTCCATCGGGGCGCTCGTTGCCTGTGGATGCGCGACGACCTCCGCGTCCCCGGAGGTGGTGACGGTCGGCGCCGGCACGGTCGCGGGGGTCGGGGAGCTGCCCGGCGACATCGGTCTCCCCGTCAATCGCGACGCGCCTGAGCCCGTTCCGGTGACCGTGGAGACGGTCGTGGTGGTCACCGAGCCGGAACCTGAACCGGTCGTCATGGACAGCGATGGGATCAGGCCCTCGGATCTCGGACTTCCCCCGTTCGGCGACTTCGTCGACGGCAACCGGGTGATCGTTCTCGGTGACTCGATCATGGCGTCGACCGCTGAGCGTTACGGCGGTGAGATGTGTCCCCGTCTGAACGAGGCCGGTTGGGATGTCGAGGTCGATGCCGAGCCCGGTCGTTTCGTCGATTTCGGGCTCCGTGTGCTCAACCGGCGGCTCCCGCCGAGCGACGGGGCCGACTGGGACGCGGCCGTCGTGTTCTTCGGGAGCAACTTCCGCGGGGACTACCTGAACTACGAGGATCAACTCCGGGAGATCATCTCGCGGCTCGCGCCCCGCCCGGTACTGGTGCTGACCGTGAGCGAGTTCGCCGAGACCCGCGCGGTCGTCAACGACATCATCCGGTCGGTGGCCGACGGCGATCCCGATGTCTACCTCCTCGACTGGGCGGACATGACCGACGCCGAACCCCGACTGGTCGGCGCTGACGGCATCCATCTGACCGGTGCCGGTCGCACGCGCATCGTCGCCGAGGTCGCCCTCGTGCTCGGCGAGGCCCCCGGGCGCCTCGAGGGGGAGTGCCTGCCGACCACCTTCACCGACGACGTCCTCCCGACGATCGTCACCGAGTGAAGCGAACCCGGTCGCTCACGCGCTCGTAGCCTCTCCCCGTGCTCCAGGCCCAGTCGCTCTCCGTCGAGGTCGGAGGTCGAACCGTGGTCGAGGGCGCGAGTTTCACCGTGATGCCGCGCGACAAGGTGGGGATCGTCGGACGCAACGGCGCTGGCAAGACCTCGCTGTTCAAGGTGCTGGGCGGCGAGGCCGAGCCGACCGCCGGTCGGGTGATCCGGCGCGGGGCGTTCGGCTACCTCCCACAGGACCCGAGGATCTCAGCCGAGTTGGACTCTCGGCGGGCGATCTCCCACGTGCTGTCGGGCCGCGCCATCGATGAGCAACTGGAGCGGATCGAGAAACTCCGGATCGCGATGGAGGAGTCGCCGTCGGACGACGCGGTGCGTCGGTTCTCGCGAGCCGAGGAGGTCTTCGCCTCCGCCGGGGGGTACGCGGCTGAGGGCGAGGCGCGCTCGATCGCAGCCGGTCTCGGGGTGCCCGATGCCCGGCTCGAACTGCCGATCGGGGTCCTGTCGGGAGGGGAGCGTCGACGCGTTGAACTGGCGCGGATCCTCTTCGCCGGCTCGGAGGTGCTGTGCCTCGACGAGCCGACCAACCACCTCGACATCGACGCCAAGGAATGGCTGCTCGGCTTCCTCCGTGGTTTCCGTGGCGCGCTGCTGGTGATCAGTCACGATCTGGAGTTGCTCGACGAGGCCATCACCCGTGTGCTGCACCTCGACCGCCCGGGCGAGGCCGATACCGGGGAGGTCGTCGAGTACCGCGGCACCTACTCGCAGTATGTCGCGGCGAGAGCGGAGGATGAGCGGCGCCGCGCCCGCACCGCAGCGCAACAGGAGCGTGAGATCGCGCGGATGCAGCGGGTGGTTGACCGGTTCGGGGCGAAGGCGACGAAGGCCGCGATGGCGCACAACATGGAGCGACGGATCGCGCGTCTCGAGGGCGATCGCGTACGCGCGGTCGACGGCCCGAGGTCGCTGCGGGTGCGTTTCCCCGACCCTCCGTCGAGTGGGGTGACCTCACTCCGCGTGGCGGGGCTCTGCAAGGGTTACGGGGGGCCGGCGGTCTTTGAGGATGTCGGCTTCGACATCGGTCGGGGTGAGCGTCTCCTGGTGCTCGGGCTCAACGGGGCGGGTAAGACGAGCCTGCTCCGGATCCTCGCCGGGGAGACCGACGCCGATCTCGGTGAGATCGACTGGGGACACCGCGTCGTCGCCGGCTACTACGCCCAGGAGCACGACAACCTCGACGGCGATGCCTCACTGCTCGAGAACATGCGTCGAGCGTTGACCTCGGGGACCGCGCTCACCGAGACCGACCTCCGAGGGCTCCTCGGTATGTTCGGCCTCTCGGGCGACAAGGTGCTCCAGCGAGCGGGAACCCTGTCGGGAGGGGAGAAGACCAAGCTCGCCCTCGCGATGCTCATGTCGGGTCGCAACAACCTCCTGTTGCTCGACGAGCCGACGAACAACCTCGACCCGGCCTCGAGGACCGCGGTCGCCGAGGCGCTCGAACCGTGGCCGGGGACGGTGATCCTGGTGAGTCACGACACCGAGTTCGTCGAGCACCTGGCCCCGACGAAGGTGCTGCTCCTCCCGGACGGTCAGGTCGACTACTTCTCGCAGGAGTGGCTCGAGCTCGTCGCCCTCGCCTGAGAGCTCAGCCGATGCGCACGCCTGTGGGTCGGGCCGCCGCCTCGAGACGGACCTGCTCGTAGAAGTCGTTGCCCTTGTCGTCGACCACGATGAACGCGGGGAAGTCGCGGACCTCGATCTTCCACACGGCCTCCATGCCGAGCTCGGGGTATTCGAGGACCTCGACCGAGGTGATGTTCTCCTCGGCGAGGCGGGCGGCGGGACCGCCGATGGAACCCAGGTAGAAGCCGCCGTGGGCCCGGCAGGCGTCGGTGACCTGGCGGGAACGGTTCCCCTTGGCGAGCATGACGAACGAACCGCCGGCTGCCTGGAACTGCTCGACGTAGGAGTCCATGCGGCCGGCCGTCGTCGGGCCGAACGAACCGGACGGCAGACCCTCGGGGGTCTTGGCGGGGCCGGCGTAGTAGACGCAGTGGTCGGCGAGGTAGTCCGGCATCTGCTCCCCGGCGTCGAGGCGCTCCTTGATGCGGGCGTGGGCGATGTCGCGGGCCACAACCATGGGCCCTGAGAGCATGACCCTGCTCCGGACCTCGAGGGTCGACAGTTGCGCCCGGATCTCCGCCATCGGCTGGTTGAGGTCGATGCGCACGACTTCGGAGTCGTCGAGGTCCGCCTCGGTGGTCTCGGGGAGGAACCGCGCGGGGTCGTGCTCGAGTTGCTCGAGGAAGATCCCGTCGGCCGTGATCTTGCCGAGGGCCTGCCGGTCCGCGGAGCAGGAGACGGCGATCGCCACCGGGCAGGAGGCCCCATGGCGTGGAAGCCTGACGACCCGGACGTCATGGCAGAAGTACTTGCCTCCGAACTGGGCGCCGATACCGGTCTGCTGGCTGAGCTCGAGGAGGCGGCCCTCGAGCTCAACATCGCGGAACCCATGACCGAGTGGAGAGCCCGAGGTGGGAAGGGAGTCGAGATAACGGGCCGAGGCGAGCTTGGCCGTCTCGACCGCGAGCTCGGCCGAGGTGCCACCGATGACGACCGCGAGGTGGTACGGCGGGCAGGCGGAGGTGCCGAGGGACTGCATCTTGTCGAACACCCACGGGATGAGCGTCGCCTCGTTCAGGAGCGCCTTGGTCTCCTGATAGAGGAAGCTCTTGTTGGCGCTGCCACCACCCTTGGCCATGAACAGGAACTTGTAGCTGTCACCGTCGACCGCGGACACCTTGATCTCGGCCGGCAGGTTCGTCCCGGTGTTGCGCTCCTCGTACATGGTGATCGGCGCGAGCTGGCTGTAGCGCAGGTTGCTGGTGACGTAGGTGTCCTGGATGCCGCGCGCGATCGCGCGCTCGTCACCACCTCCGGTGAGCACCCACTGGCCTTTCTTGGCCTTCACGATGGCGGTGCCGGTGTCCTGGCACATGGGCAGCACACCTCCGGCCGCGACCGCCGCGTTGCGGAGCAGGTCGAGGGCGACGAACCGGTCGTTGTCGCTGGCCTCGGGGTCGTCGAGGATGGCGCGGAGCTGCGCGAGGTGCCCGCTGCGGAGGTGGTGGGCGATCTCCCTCATGGCCTCAGCGGTCAGCAGTCGGATGGCCTCCGGATCGACCCGCAGGAAGCGACCCTCGGAGGTCTCGACGGTGGAGACGCCCTCGGTCGAGATCAGTCGGTACTCGGTGGTGTCCTCGCCGAGGGGGAGGAGCTCGGTGAACTCGAAGTCATCGGAGGGCATATCCCAACCCTATGTCGCGGGATCGGCCGCCGACGCCCGCTCAGATGGCCTCGACGAGCAGGGCGAGCGACGAGATCGTGCAGAGGACCAGCACCGTCGCCCGCACCTTGGACTCGGGGAGCCGGGCGATCACCGGACGGGAGAGGGCGAGACCGGCCATGACCGCAGGGAGCAGCAGGAGTGAGAGCTCGATCTGTCGACGCCCGACCTCGCCTGCGAGCGTCAGCGCCAGGATCGACAGGGCTGAACCGAATCCGAAGTAGACGGCCAGGGTGGCTCGCATGACCCGAGCGGTCTCGTGCTGGTAGGTCAGCGCCATCGGCGGCCCTCCGATGCCGGCAGCGGTGCCGAAGACCCCGGAGAACACCCCGGCGATGCGGAGGTTGCGTCGGGTCGTCCGGAACCGGAAGCTGGTGAGCGACGCCGCCACCGCGGTCAGCACCGAGAGCGCCACGACGATCGCCACGGCGCGGGGGCCGGTCAGGGCCACGAACACCGCGCCGATCGCGATCCCGGGTACTCGACCGGTGAAGGCGGTTCGGACGTCCTCCCAGTTCACGGCGTCCCAGTCGCGTACCGCCACTCCGGTTGACAGCGGGAGGACCGAGATCATGATGGTGGCGGGAAGGAAGGCCGGATCGGCGAGGCCGAGAACAGGCGCGGCGAGCATGCCCATGCCGATACCGATCGTGGCCTGCACCGAGGCGCCGATCGCCATGATGAGGAGGCAGGCGGCGGCGACCCACCAGTCGAGGTCGAGGATCATGCCCGCCCGTCCTCTGACGGCGGGCGGCGCAGCCGGTGGGGTCGGGCGGTCGCCGGGTCGTCGGGCCACTGGTGTTTCGGGTACCGGCCGACCATCTCGGACCGGACCGCGCTCCAGGACCCCGACCAGAAGCCGGGGAGGTCGGAGGTCACCTGGATGGGACGGTCGGCCGGGGACAGGAGTTCGAGGACGATGGGCTCGCCGTCGGCGAGGGGATGCTCGGTCAGCCCGAAGAGGTCCTGCACCCTGACGGCGCAGACGGGTCGGCCGTCGCGGTAGTCGATCCGGGCCGTGGTGCCCGCTGGCGTGTCGAGTCCATTCGGGGCGAGGGCGTCGAGGTCGGCCCCCTCGGGCCAGGGGAGCATCGCTCTGAGGAGCATGGTGAGGTCGAGTCGTTCGAGGTCGTCCCGTGTGGAGGCGCCGGCGAGATAGGGGACGAGCCAGTCGTCGAGGTTCTCGAGGAGTGCCTCCGCGGACCAGTCGGGCCAGGGCGTTCCCCGACGGTGACGGAGGAACTCGACCCGTTCGCGGAGTCGGAGCGAGGTGCCGTCCCAGGGGAGCACCGCCAACCCGGTCTCTCGGACCCGAGCGAGCAGGGCGGCTGTCGTCGCCTCACCGGGGGTGGGCCGCGAGGTCGTCGTGCCGAGTCGCAGTGAGCCCAGGCGACGCTCCACCGACTCGACGAGGTCGTCCCGATCCGGGTCCCATCGCAACTGGCGACGCTCGGTCATGAGGCCCGGAACTGCGGCGAAGCGCCTCAGGACCTGATCGGCCCCGACCGTCGCCGCCAGACGGATGCGGGCGCGGTCACGGCGTCCGTCGAGGTCCGCGGCGACGAGGAACTCCTCGGTGGCGAGCGGATCGGACTCGGGCAACCATGCCCCTGAGCCAGTTCGCAGCTGGAACTGACCGGGGCGCCGCCTCATGGCGACCCGATCCCCGTAGGCCTCGATGAGGGAGCTGCCGGTGCCCTCAGCATCGACGTCGGAGGGGTCACCGTCGATGCCGGCACGGCGCATGAGATCGGCGGCTCGGCGGCGGATGCGATCGAGCCCCGCCGGGTCGACGCGCACCCCGGTCGGCAGGTCGACCCGCTCGGAGCCGATGAGGCGGACCCGTGTCTCGAGGTCCGACGGAAGGTCGTCGCGCCGACCCCGGAGGGGATCGCGCTCGTCGAGCAGCGCGGCGAGCACACAGGACACCGGTTCGGGTCGCACCACGACCATACGGGCGAGTCGGGGGTGCAGGGGAAGGGAGAGCATCCTCCGACCGGCATCGGTGACCGTGTCGTCGTCGGTGATGGCCCCGAGATCGAGGAGCAGCGAGCGCGCCGAGCGCATGGCAGCCACCGGAGGCGGTGTGAGCAGGCGCATCGACTCGACGTCACCACCCCAGGCGAGCACCTCGAGGAGGAACGAGGCCAGATCGACCTCGCTGATGTCCGGGGTCGGATGAGCTCGGCGCGTGCCGTGCTCGATCCGGCTCCACAGGGCGTAGGCGACGCCCGGTGATTGGCGGCCGGCGCGACCGGCCCGCTGGGTCGCTGATGACCGGCTGGTGGTCACCGTCGTGAGGCGGGTCATGCCGGTGGCGGCGTCATGTCGTGGCGCGCGCACCAGACCGGAGTCGACCACGATGCGAACCCCGTCGACGGTCAACGAGGTCTCGGCGATATCGGTGGACACCACGACCCGGCGGCGGCCGGCGGCGGAGGGTCGCAATGCCGCGTCCTGCTCCTCCACGGTGAGGCTCCCGGCGAGGGGCCAGACATCGATGTCGGATCCGACCGCCTCGCGGAGACGTCCGACCACCCGCGTGATCTCGGCGATACCGGGGAGGAAGACAAGGGCGTCCCCGGGTTCGTCGGCGAGTGCCTGCAACGTGGTGGACACGACGGCATCCTCGATCCTCGTCGCACCCGTCACCGGCACCCAACGCTGTTCGACCGGATGGGTGCGTCCCTCACTCGTGATCACCGGAGGGCCGTCGAGGAGGCGGCCGAGTCGGTCGGTGTCAGCGGTGGCGGACATGGCGACGATCTTGATGTCGGGGCGGATGGTGGCCGCCACCTCGAGAGTGAGCGCGAGGCCGAGGTCGGTAGCGAGATTCCGCTCGTGGACCTCGTCGAAGATGACCACGGCCACCCCCGGCAGCTCGGGGTCGTTCTGTAGTCGCCGGGTCAGGACTCCCTCGGTGACCACCTCGATCCGCGTGTCGCGGCTGACGATGCGGTCGTCGCGGGTGGTGAGACCCACCGTGGCGCCGACCCGTTCGCCGAGCAGGTCGGCCATGCGGCGCGCGGCTGCCCGGGCGGCGAGTCTCCGCGGTTCGAGCAGGAGGAGGCGCGAGTTGTCGGGGAGGTCGTCGAGGAGCGCGATCGGAATGAGGGTCGTCTTCCCGGCGCCGGGCGGAGCCACGAGGATGCACCGTCCCCGCTCCCGCAGGGCCGCCCGCATGCGGTCGATCTCCGCGACGACCGGCAGGTCGGGAAGGGTCGTCACCGGTGGTCGAGTCGTCGACCGGCGCTCAGCCGTCGATCGGTGACCCCGCGAACGGCGCGGGGTCGTTCGGACCGGGGACCGTGGGAGGGTTCCAGGAGGTGGCGGCGGCGATGGCGCGCGCGACCGTCCGCCATCCGGAGGGATCCCAGCCCTCGGTCAGGGCCTCGACGGACCCGTCGACGCGCACGAAGCCGAAGGCGGGGAGGCTGGAGGCTCCGAGCGCCTTGGCGACCGCTCGATCAGGGTCGGTGAACACCAGGAAGTCGTCCGCGACCGGACCGAGGAACCTCCGGGTGTCCTCGGCGCCAGCGGTGACGATGAAGTTGACGCGCGCATCAGCGCCACGCAGCGCGTCGAGGATCCGGACGGCGGTCTTCAGGATCCACGAGCTCTCGTTGGTGTAGGGGTCGAGGACGACGGGAGCGAGGTGGAAGGTGGTGAGCCACTCGTTGATCGGTCGGGCCTCGGCACCGAGCGGATGCAGCATCAGATCGTCGGGGAGTCGATTCGCCACGGGGCGATCGTAGCGATGACGGGGGTGCGGCCCCCAACACCGTCGGGCGCCGGGCGCGCCCCGTCGGTACGGTGACGGCGTGCATCCGCTGGAGTACCTCCGGATGATCGCCCGGGATCCGGCGAGTGGCGACCGACCGTGGGAGGCCGCATCGGCGTTCGCCGTGCTGGTCACCGAGTACGGGCTGGGAGGGTCGGAGGCCGTCCCGACGGCGCGTCGTCTCCTCGAGCGGATTTCGGGCCGGCCGGAGCTGTGGTGGGCGGCCAGTCGGATCCTCGGCGCCGTCGATGAGGGCGCCGCCGCCCGGGAGGTGTTGGAGGCATCGTCGGCGCAGCGCCCCGCATCGGGGGGTCTCGACGCGGTCGTCGCGGCACTGTGTGATCCCGGTGGCGGCCCGCCACGGCTGCTGGTGACCGGCGCGGTGGCGGTCCGGCCGAGGATGCTCGTGCCGCTTGGCGCGCTCCTTCCCGCCGGTTACGCCGGCCGTCTCCTTCCAGCGACCGACGCCGAGGAGACCCATCGCGACGACGTGACTCTGGTGTGCGAGCGGCTCCGGGGTGACGGTCTTGTGACTCTGGTGGAGAGCCCGCGGCCACGCGCCGACTGTCCATTCGTTACCGCTCTCGTGTGACGGTCGAAGCGCCTCACATCCCGAGATGCTTCGGCGGATGCCCGGTGACCTCGGTGATGACGGACTCCGCCTCGGCAAGCCGGGGTTCCATGACGAAGATCCGGGCCATCGGCTCGCGGGCACCGAAACGCAGGTGGGAGGTGAAGTCCTCGCTCATGACACATGGGATCTCGCGCTCCCAGAGTTCGTGCAGCACCAACTGGGCCTGCCACATGGGCAGCCAGGCGGCCTCCACCGAACGCTCGGGGTCGACGGGTCGCGGAGGATGCTTCCCGAACACCCAGTTCCACAGGCCCATACGGGGAAGGTAACCCTTGGTTGGCGGTGGCGTTGTTACCCTCGCCGTTGATGGCAGGAATCGGCCGGGAGGCGCGTCTCAGGGGCCCGACGACGTGAGCGACGGGCGATTCGAGGCGGTGCTCTTCGACGCGGGTGGCGTCCTGGTGCTCCCGGACCCGACGGTGCTCGGACCCCTGCTCGCGGCCTACGGCGGTTCCGCGGAGATCGACGATCATCGCAGGGCCCACTACGCGGGTATGGCCGCGAAGTCGCGGGCCGCTGCCTCGGAGTCCGACTGGGACTCCTACAACCTCGCCTACGTCGAGTCGGTCGACGTGGATCCCGACCTCCGACTCATCGCCGCCTCCATCCTCGATCACACCCGCTCCGCCGCCTTGTGGCGTTGGGCCATCCCCGAGTCGGTGCGCGCCCTGCGAGCACTGGAGGAGCGGGGGGTGCCGATGTCGGTCGTGTCGAACGCGTCCGGCCAGATCGCCTGGGTGCTCTCCCACTCGGGGGTGTGTCAGGAGGGTCCGGGGGAGGACGTCGCGATGCGGATCGTCGTCGACTCACACGTCGTCGGCGTCGCCAAACCGGATCCCCGCATCTTCGGCTTCGCGCTCGAGATGCACCCTGAGACCGACCCGGAGCGGATCCTCTACGTCGGTGACTCGGTGGTGATGGATGTGGCCGGGGCTCGCGCCGCCGGACTGCACCCGGTGCTCCTGGACCCGTTCGACGATCACCCCGACGCCGACTTCGATCGGATCGGTTCGCTCCTCGAGCTCGACGGGTTGCTGGGCTGATCAGTCGGCGGTGAGCCGCCGTGCGATCACCTTCAGGCAGAGCGTCTCGTCGGCACCCTCGAAGATCGACAGCACGCGGGCGTCGACGAAGAGCCGGCTCACGGTGTACTCCTCGGCGTAGCCCATGCCGCCGTGGATCTGCATCGCCTCACGAGTGACCCACTCGGCGGCCTTGCACACATACGCCTTGACCATCGAGGCCTCGGTGGCACCCTCGCCCTTGCCCATGAGGGTGGCGACCGCGTAGGAGAACTGGCGGGCGGCCTGGATGACGACCGCCATGCGGCCGAGTTTCGCCCGGGTGAGCTGGTAGTCGATGATCGAGTGGTCGAACACCCGACGGTTCTCTGCGTACTCGAGGGCGAGTTCGTAGGCCGACTGCATGAGGCCGACGGCACGAGCCGCCGTCTGCAGACGCCCGTTCTCGAAGCCCTCCATCTGGTAGTAGAAGCCGCGGCCGAGGCCCTCGGACTCGCCGACGAGGTTCTTCGCCGGCACCCACCAGTCCTCGAGGGCGATCTCGTAGGAGTGCATCCCGCGGTAGCCGAGGGTGTCGATGGGACGACCCTCCATGCGCCCGGTCCTCGTCGATCCGTCGATCTCGACGCTTTCCTGTGAGAAGACGAATCCGTGGGCCTCGCCCCGCGGCTTCGGGACGATGAAGAGGCTGAGTCCGCGATGGGTCTTGGACCGATCGGGGTCGGTGCGCGCGAGCAGGGCCAGCGCGTCGGCGCGGGCCCCGAAGGTGCACCAGGTCTTGACGCCGTTGATCACGTAGCCGGGCTCCCCAGACGGGCCCGGGGCAGGTGTGGCCGTCACCTTGATGCTCGCGACATCGCTGCCGTAGTCCGGCTCGGTCACGGCGACCGCGGGCATCACCTCGGCTACCGCGAGCTTCGGGAGCCAGTGCTGCTTCTGCGCCTCGCTCCCGCCCTTGACGAGCGCGCGTGTGAGGATCTCGGGGCGGGTGATGAGTGATCCGCCGATGCCGAGACTCGCGCGGCTGAGCTCCTCGGTGGCGACCACCATCGCGACGTACTCGTCGTGGCCACCCTCGCTGTAGCCCCCGTACTCGCTCGGCACGCTCAATCCGAACGCACCGAGTTCGGCGAGACCGGAGATGATCTCCTCGGGGACGTCGCCGTTGGTCCGGTGGACATGCTCGGCATGGGGTTCGACGACATCGGCGGCGAATGCCCGGAAGGTGTCGCGCACCATGTCCATGTCGTCGCTCAGGTGCAGGGGGCCGGGGGAGGAGGCGAGGGAGGACACGAACTCGGGGTCGCGGAACCGCGCGATGAAGTCGTGGGCGCTCTCGAGAGCTCCGGGTTCGATCCCCCATTGAGTTTCCCGTCCGAGGATCTTCGAGGCGAGGTCATGGGCCATGTCGGCGGCGAAGGCGCAGGTGATCGCGGCCTCGGTGTCGCCCTTGGCGCCATAGTCGAGGAGGGATCGCGCCGTCGCGGCGGCCGAGGCCGCGTGGGCGAGGTCGTAGGCGAAGACCTGATGTACGTCGGGGCCCCCGCTCTCGGCGAGGCGCCGGATGCCGGCGCCGATGACCGAGTCCGCGAGGTCGATGACCGCTGCAGCACCGAGCATGTCCGGGGAGGCGTTGACCATGCCGAGAAACTACCGAGCGGTAGCCGACCGCCACGATCTGTGCTGGTAGTCCGCCTACGATCACCCGCGTGGGAGAGGAGCGGGCTGCGACCGGCCCCGTGGCGGTCTACTGCGGCTCGTCCGAGGGCACCGATCCGTCCTTCGCGGCAGCGGCGCGGGAACTCGGCACCGCTCTTGCCGAGGCGGGTCGCACCGTGGTGTACGGCGGGGGTGACGTCGGGCTGATGGGCCTGGTGGCGGACGCGGCGATGGACGCGGGCGGCACCGTCATCGGGGTGATACCCGAACATCTGGTCCGACACGAGCTCGCCCACCACCGTCTGACCTCGCTCGAGGTGACCGCCTCGATGCACGAGCGCAAGGCGCGGATGGCCGAGCTCGCCACGGGGTTCGTCGCCCTGCCGGGAGGGTTCGGAACCTTCGAGGAGGTGCTCGAGATTCTTACCTGGACTCAGCTTGGGTTGAACGCCCATCCGGTGGTCCTCCTCGACGTCGCTGACTTCTACGGAGGACTCTTTGACTTCTTCGACCACGCGGTATCGGCCGGACTGCTCAAGGAGCGGCATCGGGGAGCGGCGCTCCGGGCGTCGACGGTCGCCGAGGCGGTCGCTCTCCTCGGTCGCAGTCCGGGGGAGGTCACGCCGAAGTGGGTCGACCTCGTCTGACCCGGTGCTTTGACGCTTTGTCAAGCGACTTCTAACCTGCGCCCGTGCGTGTCGACATCGATGGGGGCCGTCTCCTCCGACGTCTGGAGGATCTCGCCGAGGTCGGTGCGATCACCGGGGGCCGAGGCGAGCGGGGCAGCGCCCGTCTGGCCCTGACCGACGCCGATCGAGACGGTCGCGATCTGGTGGTCGGATGGATGCGCGACCTCGGCCTCGACGTGACCGTCGACGTCATCGGAAACGTCATCGCTGTCATGGGCCCGAACTGCGGTCACCACTCGGGGCGGGCACCGGTGCTGTGCGGTTCGCACATCGACACGGTGGCGACAGGGGGGCGCTTCGACGGCAACCTCGGCGTGCTGGCCGGCCTCGAGGTGATCGAGACGGTGCTGTCCGCTGGACTCGAGCTCGAGCGACCGCTTGGCGTCGCGTTCTTCACCGACGAGGAGGGGGCCCGTTTCGCCCCGGACATGTTGGGGAGCCTGGTCTTCGCCGGCGGGTTGACCGTCGAGGAGGCGCACGACATCCGAGCGGCCGATCCCGGTGGTCCCGGGCCGACGGTGCGCGAGGAGCTCGACCGCATCGGCTACCTCGGTCCGGCGCCCTGTCCGGGTGCGGCCCCGCATGCCTTCGTCGAACTGCATGTCGAGCAGGGGCCGGTGCTCGAGCGCGAGTCGGAGCGGATCGGGGCGGTCACCGGGGTGCAGGGCATCTCGTGGACTCGGGTCACCCTCACCGGACAGTCGAACCACGCGGGGACGACCCCGATGTCGATGCGCCGGGATCCCGCGGCCGCGATGGCGCGGATCGCGGTCTTCGTGAACGATCTCGCTGAGGAGTTCGGCGCGCCCCAGGTCGCCACGGTGGGTCGCGTCGAGGTCCACCCCAACCTGGTCAATGTCGTGCCGTCCCGGGTCACCTTCACGGTCGACCTCCGCAACACCGACGACGAGGTGCTGCGGCGCGCTGAGGCGGCTCTCGCCGCCGAGTTGGGTCGTGTGGCCGACCGTCATGGGGTCGAGGTGGAGACCGAGGAACTCGCGAGGTTCGCCCCGGTCATCTTCGACGAGGGGGTGGTCGATCTCGTGGAGTCCGCCGCCCTCGAGCGGGGACTCGCGGTCCGCCGAATGCCCTCGGGGGCGGGTCATGATGCCCAGATGCTCGCCCGGATGTGTCCGTCGGGGATGGTGTTCGTGCCGAGTATCGGCGGTATCAGTCACAACCCGGCGGAACTGACCTCCGATGAGGACCTCGTCGTCGGTTGCCAGGTGCTCTGCGACGTGATGCTCGATCTGGTGGAAGGAGACTCCTGATGACCCGTGAGGTGCATGTTGGGGCTGCCCAACTCGGACCGATCGCCCGCGACGAGTCGAGGGTCGCGGTCGTCGAGCGGCTCATCGCCCTGCTCCGTGAGGGGGCCTCTCGGGGTTGCGACCTGGTGGTGTTCCCCGAGCTCGCGCTCACCACGTTCTTCCCCCGCTGGTGGACCGACGATCCCGCCGGTCACGATCGCTTCTACGAGCGCGAGATGCCCTCAGCCGAGACCCGACCGCTGTTCGATGAGGCCCGCGCCCTCGGTGTCGGGTTCTGTCTGGGGTACGCGGAGCTGACCGCCGACGGTCATCGGTACAACACCTATGTCCT
>Ga0181588_10000127_pt1 | contig 62320 bp, 58 predicted proteins | sample 071ome_26_FD_148607 | JGI IMG/M metagenome (GOLD analysis project Ga0181588, IMG submission 148607) | Coastal salt marsh microbial communities from the Groves Creek Marsh, Skidaway Island, Georgia - 071409BT metaG (spades assembly) | ecosystem: Environmental > Aquatic > Marine > Intertidal zone...
CGCGAAGGCGCTGGCAGGCCGCTTCGATTACTGCTTTTTCCACCGCCATCCCTTGTTGGCGTAACTCCTTGTAAAACGTGACAAGAATGATCGAATCGTTGATGACGATTCCGGCCAGCCCAAAGAAGCCGAACATGGAAAGAATGGTGAGATCAATTCCCATCAGCACGTGACCCCAGATGGCGCCGATAAGCCCGAAGGGAATCACCACCATGACGAGCAGCGGCCAGCCGTAAGAGCCGAACACCCACGCCAGCACCAGATAAATCAGGATGAGTGCAACCAGGGCGCCGCGCTCCATGTCGGCGAGCGTCTCGCGCTGATCCGCCTGACGACCCTCAAAAGAAAAGGTCACACCGTGACGGGTCTCAAGCTCGCCTAGGGTGTTGGCCTTGAGGTTGGCGATGATACGGTTGTCGTTGTTGACGGTGTCATCAACATCGCCGGTGACGGTCACGGCCAACTTGCCCTCAACGTGGCGGATCGAATCAAAACCCCGCCGAGGGGTCATGTTGACGACGTTGTCGAAGGGCACCGCTCCGCCCCCTGGCAGCATGACTTCAAATTCTTCCAGACTGTTGATGCGGTCGCGCTCGCTGTCCGGCAGCATCACCCGGACTTCGACTTCATCCCCGTTGTCCGCCATCACCTGTACCAGCTGGCCCTCATACCCCGCCCGCAACTGTCGACCAAGATTCTCTACAGAGAGTCCCAGTGCTTCGCCGGTTGGGGTCAGCTGGAGAATGCGCTGCTCGCGCCCGTAGGGCATGTTGTCCTCCACGCCGGAGACGCCGGGAATTTCATTCAATACGTTTTTCAGATCGATCGCGGCGGATTTCACGCTCTCAAGATCCGAGCCGATGATGCGCACCTCAATGTCCTGCCCCGGCGGGCCGGCAGTCGGCTCCTTAATGGAGAGATTTTCGAGCCCTGCGGCTTTGGGAATCCGGGCGTGCCATTCATTGATGAACTCGCGGTTGCGCACGGACCTTTCGTCAGGCTTGATCAGTTCGACCAGCACTGAGCCGATGTTGTCGCTGCTTCGTCTTTCCCAGTCGCCACTTTCGCCAAGCCCCTTGCGCGAGATGGCAGTGCGAACCAGGCCGCCGCCAAAATGTGCATCCGAGTCCCATGCGGCCTGTTCAATCTCTTCAAGATACTGCGCCACCTGGGATTCCGGCGTGCCGGAGACAAAATCCACGTTGGCAAAGAGGATCGGACCCTCCGCCACGGGGAAAAAATTGAAAGCGATCCGGCCGCCTGCCACCCACCCAAAGGTGCTCGTCAGGATAGCGATGGCCAGCGCGACGGTAATCCAGCGTGCGCGAACCCCGGCACTGACCATCGGGCGGAAGATGCCCTCGCGAAATCGTGCAAAGCCGGCATCCAGTTTCTTGCGAAGTCCCTTGGGCCGGTAGCGGCCCATGCGCGCAAAGGTGCCTCTGAGGTGCCCCGGCAACACCAGGAAGGATTCCACCAGCGACGCCAGAATGACACAGATCACGATGATTGGGATGGTGCGCAGGATCGAGCCGATGATGCCGCCGATCAGCAGCAGCGGCATAAACGCCGCGATAGTGGTGAGCGATGAAGACACGACCGGCGCCAACATGCGCCGGGCGCCCCCCTCTGCCGCGCTTAAAGGATCCTCACCGCGCTCAAAGTGCGTCACGGCATCTTCGCCGACCACAATCGCGTCATCGACAATGATGCCGAGTGTCATGATGAGCGCGAACAGGCTGATCATGTTGACCGAACCGCCGTAAAGGTAGAGCACGCCAAGCGCCGCCAGAAAAGAGGTCGGGATACCGATGGTCACCCAGCCGGCCGCGCGCGCATTGAGAAAGAAATACAGAATCAGGATCACCAGCACCAGCCCTGACAGGCCGTTTTTCAGCAGCAGCTGAATCCGGTCCTGGATGTATTCCCATCTTTCGTCATAAATATGAAGACCGATGCCGGGCGGCAGCCCGGGCCGCGTCTCGTCGACCCAGCGCCGTAGAGTCTGCGCCGATTCCAGGCTGTCTGCACCGCGGGTTCGGGAAAGGCGCATCTCAACTGCCGGCTTGCCGCGGAAACTGACCTCCGTCTGGGCGTTTTTGGGTCGCCGAGTGATCGTGGCGATGTCTCCCAGGGTCAGCAGTCTGCCGTCCTGGGCCACGATTACGGGCAGGTCAGCAAAGGCATATTCGCGCCGGCGTTGGTCCTTGAAGCGAAGCTGCAGGGCGGACTCCCCCCGCCCGATGATGCCAACTGGCATGTCCCGTGAAGCTGCGGAAATTTTGCGGCTGACGTCTTCAAGCGTGAGACCGAGCTCACGCAGGGTGCCAGGCGAGACCTGAATGGCGATTTCTTCTTCGGGGAGCCCGAAGACCCGGATATGCGAGATGCCTTGTTCGAGCAGTTCGCGTTCAAACTGGTTGACCAGTGCGCGCAGTCCACGCGGATCATCGGGTCCGCTGACGAGAAGACTCGCCACCAGCTCATGGTTGATGATGCGCGAGATCTCCGGGCTTTCTGCCCCGTCGGGCAGGTTGGTGACGAGATCGACCCGCTCTTTGACCTCGTCCAGCGCAGGGCCCATGTCTGTGTTTTCCCGAAACTCAAGCGTGATGAGCGTCTGACCGTCCACCGACAGTGACGCGAGTTCCTTAACGTTATCGATACCCTTGAGTTCGCGTTCCAGGGGATCAGTCACGAGGGTCTCAAGATCTTCTGCGCTTGCGCCCGGCCAGGTCACACGAACAGAGACGAAGTCGATATCAAAACTCGGGAAGAATTGGGTGTTGAGCTGAGACAGCCCCCACAGGCCCGAGATCATCATCATCGCCATCAGCAGGTTGGCCGCCACCGGGTGACGGGCAAAGACAGCGAGCACCGAGGTTTTCAAATGATTACTCAGTTGTCAGTTGCGCAGCGAGATGACTTCTACGCCCAGCCCTTCAACCGCGTTCGGCAGCTGGTTCGCGAGGAGGATATCCCCAGCTTCGAGCGTCTCGCCCCGAAAGAGGCTCCAGCTGCCCCACTCGCCGTTACGGTAGCCGCCGACGCGCTGAAGCCGCACTCGTTCCAGCCGGCCATCCCGAATGCGGTAGGCGGAGTCGGCGCCGTAGATCGCCGTGGCGGGTAAGGCAAAAACACCTCCCTCACGCGGTAGGGTAACGAGCACCGCCATGGTTCTGCCGAGTTCCAGCGTCGGACGGTCACCTCGGAATCTGAAAAAGGCATCGACGCCGCCCTCTCCAGATTCGATTTTCGCTGAAAGCCGCGCCAGTTCGAGTGTGAACTCGCTGCCGTCCATCATTGCTGTCGCGTCGATGGTGATACCGTCCACAAGGCTTTGCCGGATCGCGTTCAGGTGACGGTTGGGGACCTGCGCACGCACTTCGAGGGACGTCGTGTCAAAGAGGTCAACGAGACGGTCTCCCGGGCGAACGCGGTCTCCCACAGAGACGTGCACGGCGGTAATTCTTCCGGCAAAAGGTGCTGTCACACGGGTCCGCTCGAGATTCCGTGCGGCCTGGTCGCGCTGAGCCTGAGCCTGCTGGCGGCGGGCCTGCAGTTGGGCGAGACGCGGAGGATGATCCGCGATGGCGTAGCGCCGGTTGGAGAGGCTGAGCGTCTGGCGTGCCACCGCCTCGCGGGCATTGTCGACATTCGCCTGCGTTCCGGCCTGGGTCTGGGCCAGTTTCTCAGCGCGCGCCAAAGCGTTCTGGGCCAACGCCAGCAATTGCTGTTCCTGGGCTAACGCAGCCAGGTCGTTGCGGTACCGGCTGTTTTCGCTATCGATGCGAGCCTCGATTTCCGCGAGCTCGGCCTCTCGCTGGGCGAGTGCCAGAGTGGCGTCCACATCGTCCAATTGCAGCAACACGTCTCCTTTGGCGACTGCTTTTCCCACCAGGGCGAAAGACGCGCTGACGTCAGTTGAAAGCGCCGAGCGGATTTTGGACTCTGCGGGAGACTCCAAACGCCCATAGAGTCGCACCGTCGGTCGCAACTCCCGGAACTCGACCCGGACCGCGTCTACCGGCCACTGCCGCTCGGTCACGACTGCAGGCATATCCTCGGGCCCTGAGGATTTGAGTTGCATGAAGATGGCAACGCCCGCTCCCACGAGCAGTAACGGCACTAAAAAACGCAGGATTTTTCGCATGGGTAGGGGTCTAAAGCAAAATCCACACGATTTTAACGGTTGCCGTGAACAGGGCGTGCAAAGCGGCTGCCCGGGGGGCCGATCAGATTTTCTGAGCGGATGAGAACGTCAACTGCCCAACTTCACTGCGCGGGGCATCGTGCTGTTTCATGAACGATTGGAGTTCTCCAGTCTCAGCCAGTTCGCGCGCCTTGCCAAGCGCCGTCTCAAGTTCATCCGGGGCCGCCAAAGCCCAGATCGAATCCCCGCTGCGCCAGTCGGCATCGAGAACGCCCTCGGCCCTAAAGTAGGAAGCGTCCTGCATCACGATATCCGGATCGACGGCGTGCTTTGTCTCGCCGAATCCTGCTGCCTTAAGAAGCGAGGCCATGGCAGCCGGGTCACAGGTGCGCTCACAGATACGCTCGATCGCATCGGGAATGAGGTGATAGAACCAGAATCCCGACCTCAATTGGGCATGGCTGCAACTGTTGATGGTCACGATGCCGCCGGGTTTCAGGACCCGGGCAAATTCAGCGAAGATCCGCTGGTGCGAAGGCCAGTTCTGCTCTGGCTCATCTGCCACATGATGCAGGACCTGGTTGACGAGTACCGCGTCGACGCTCTCGTCGTCTAATGGCAAGGTCTCAAGCGAAGCCTGATGGAAAACCACCCGCCCCGACTCGACTTCGGCCCCAAGTTTGCTGCTGGCCGTCGCCAGCATCGCCTCGTTCAGATCCACCGCAGTGATATGCGAAACCTCATCGATGAGCGCAGCAGCGTATTGACCCGTTCCACAGCCTGCGTCAAGCAGCGTCTGGGATTTCATCGGCACCGCGTTCATTGACAGGCTCTCCCGGATGATCTCGAGGCCCTGCGGCGGGCGGGTGGCGTCGTAACTGGCGCTGGTCCGGGAATAGTTTTCGTAGCTGCTCATGAACTGAAGTAGTATTGCTCGCGAAGTTGAAATCTAGATGAGTCGGTCAATGATGACAACGAAACCCCTGCAGATGCTTTTTCCTAATGTGCGGCCGATTTGACCGGCACCGGCCGGTAACCGATTTTCTCGAGGTGATCGGTATTCCAGATCTTGTGGCGAGACAAGACGAGTCGGTCGCCCCAAGTTACAACGTCGCTCCCTCACGCGAGGCGATGGCGGTCTGTGCAGGAGACGCCGGCCCGGCCCTGAAAGCCCTGGTCTGGGGTTTTGCGCCTGCGTGGGCCAAGAATCCCAAGATGCCCAAACCGATTAACGCCAGAGCCGAGACGGTTGCCCAAAAACCCATGTTCCGCGACGGATTTCGCACCAGTCGATGTTTGGTCCTTTGTGACGGTTACTATGAATGGCAGCGTCAGGCAGACGGTACCAAGCAGCCTTACTATCTTACCGTTGAGGATGGCGCACCCTTCTTGATGGCGGGTCTTTGGGCGCGCAACACGACCCTGGCAGAGGCGCCGTTTGAGTCTTTTTGCGTCATCACCACCGAGGCGAATGCATCCTGTCGGGATCTGCATCCGAGGATGCCCCTGATCCTGAACCCTGAGCATCATGAAGCGTGGCTTGATGCCTCTTCACTGGATCTGGACACCGCAACTGAGATGCTTCGGACACCCACAAACGCGATGCGCCTGTCGGCCGTCAGCCGGTTCGTCAACAGTCCCAGTAACGACAGTGCCCGATGCGTCGCCCCCATCTCTCAGACATGAGGCATGAACAATCCACCTGACATATCGAAAATTCAGTCCGTTGCCGTGGTCGGAGGGTCGGGTTTTGTCGGCCGTCACCTTGTCGCAAAGCTGAGGTCTCGCGGCCATCGGGTCACGATTTTTACCCGTCGTTTCTCGGATACGCTTGCAGCGCGCCTTGCTCCTGCCGATGTCGTTGAAGTGGATACCGAATCGACAAATGCCTGTATCAACGCCCTGAAAGGGCACAGCGTACTGATCAACCTTGCCGGCATTCTCCACGAGTCGCGGGGACAACGTTTTTTATCAGCGCACGCCGAATTGCCGGGCCGGCTGGTGCAGGCCTGTGAGGCGGCCGGGGTTGGGCACTATCTGCATATGAGTGCGCTGCGGGCCGACATGAAGGATCCGCCAAGCGCTTATCTCAGATCAAAAGCGCGCGGCGAGGCAGCCGCGGCCGCAACGAATTCACTTGCCGTCGATGTGTTCAGGCCCTCGATCATTTTTGGTGCGGGCGACAATTTTTTCGGACAGTTTGCAGCGATGCTGCGCTGGTTGCCGGTGTTTCCGCTTGTGTGTCCCACTGCCGAGTTTGCTCCGGTATGGGTAGATGATGTTGCCGAGGCGTTTGCGCGTGTGCTCGAAGGGGAGGGTGTGCCCGGGACCTTTCGCGCCCATGATCTTTGCGGCCCCAGGACGTATACGTTTCGCGATTTGATCGAATTCACCTCCGCCGCGATGGGAAAACGGCGGCTGGTGATCGGGGTACCGAACTGGGCAGCGCGCCTTCAGGGCCTGGTGTTGCAGCAGCTCCCCGACCCCCTTTTTACGCTGGACAACTATCGCTCACTTCAGGTGCCTAGCACCTGCGAATGCAATGCGCTTTCGTCCCTTGGGATCGAGCCACGCGCTCTTGAGGCGGTGATGACCCCGCTGCTCTCAAACTGAGGGTTTATACAGGCTGAAAAAATGCGTCGGGGATTGCCCCGGCAACTCACGGTGCAGGCTCAACGCTCGGGACGAGCCTCTCGCGAGAGCAGGGCGGTGACGGCGAGCTTTGGATCCAATTTCTCGAAAACAATGCGGTAGACCTGTTCGCTGATCGGTATCTCGACATCGAGCGCCTGACTCTTGCGAAAAAGTTCCCGTGCCGTATTGAGGCCTTCTGCCTCCTGGCCGATGGTTTCAAGCGCCGTTGTGACATCTTCTCCCCGGCCGATAGCGAGTCCCACGCGCCGATTTCGGGACTGATCATCCGTGCAGGTGAGGATCAGGTCACCGAGACCGGTGAGACCCATAAAGGTCTCGGGACGTCCGCCGAGCGCTTCGCCCAGCCGGGCCAGTTCAGTGAGTCCGCGGGTGATGAGTGCCGCCCGCGCATTGGCGCCAAAACCCAACCCGTCACTGATGCCGGCGGCAATGGCCATTACATTCTTGATGGCCCCGCCCAGCTGAACACCCCGTAAATCCGTGCTCGTGTAAACGCGGGTTTGAGCATCGCGAAACCACGCCGCTACGGCACAAGCATTGTCATCGTTTGCCGCGGCCACGGTGAGGGCGCTCGGCAGTCCCCGCGCAACTTCTCCGGCGAAGCTCGGACCGGACACGACTGCGGGGACTGCGTTCTCGTCCATCACTTCCTCAAAGACATCGCTCAGCAGCAGCGAGGAATCCGGCTCGAAACCTTTGGTACCCCAGCAGATATAGCAGCGTTTGTCCCGCGGCAGATGCTCCTTGAGTTGGGTCAGCACTGCTCGAAAAGCGTGACTCGGCACCGCGAGAACCAGGCGGCTTGCGTTGGCGGCCTCTTCAAAATTATCCGAAGGTGTGATCCGCGGCTCAAGCGGGATGCCCGGCAGGTAGGCCTCGTTACTTTGGCTTTTCGCCATCGCTTGGGCATGACCGGGTTCACCGCTCCACAGCAGAGTGTCCTGTTGGCAGCGCGCCAGGAGCAGCGCCAGGGCGGTGCCCCAGGATCCGGCTCCGATCACAGCGGTGGGACCGGGCAGCGCAGTCATGGTGTGGCCTGGCGAATCCCTGACGCTCGGCTAGCGGGGCTACGCCGTTATGATTGACTCGGTCCCGCCGTTGCCAGCCTGACCGGCTTCCTGCTCTTTTTTCTGCAGGTACATCGCATCGAAATTCACCGGGCCGAGCAGGAACTGGGGAAATCCCCCTTTGGAGATGAGGCCGGCGACGGTCTCACGCAAAAATGGAAAGAGCACGTTCGGGCAGGCGGCCTCCAGCATCATTTCGAGCATCTCCGGACTACTGCCTTCTACTGTGAAGATCCCGGCTTGCTGTACTTCTGCCAGAAAGACTACTTGATCTTCATGCCGCGCCGTGACGGTGGCCTTCAGGGTAACTTCGTAGATGTGCTGTTCCGCATCGATCACGTTCTGCTGGGCTTTGAGGTCGATTTCGGTTTCGGGACGGTAGTCCTTCCAGGTGAACACCTCGGGACTACGCGGGGATTCAAAAGAGGCATCCTTGATGAATACCTGATGCAGTTGAAACCTGGATTTTGCGGATGTGTCTGCAGCTTCGTTCATAGGTTTTTCCGTCAAGGTCACCGCTCCAGCGGCAGATTTTCTTTTTCCCAGGCCGCCAGTCCCCCGCTCAGGGTGTAGACGGACTTGAATTCATTTTTACGAAGCACCGCGGCGGCCCGGCTCGCCCGTTGGCCGCTGCGGCACGACAACACGATCGGTCGATTCTTGGTACGGAACTTCTCGAGTTGTCCCAGTTGGTCCTTGATCTTCGACACCGGGATGTTGATCGCTTTGGGGATATGACCCTTGTTGAACTCATCCGGTTCGCAGACATCGACCACGACCGCATTTTCCTTGTTGATGAACTGCGGCAACTGAACCGCGCTTACCTGATTGGCGCCGCTGCCACCTCGACGGACTGAATCAAAACCGATAAGCAGGGAGATGACGATCAGTGCCGCAAATAGATGCCAGTTACTGGTGACAAACTCTAGATCCATGAGAACGGGTCGGAAGAGGAAAGGGAGCGGTAGTCTACCTCAGGCAAATGACGCGAAGCCGGTCATTTGCTGTCCTGGCAGGTTGATTCAACCAATCAGTGGGCGCTGCAAAAAGCCTCGCGCATGGTCTCCATCAAAGCCAAGATCTTGTCGTCGCCGATCCGGTAATAGACTTTGTTGGCATCTTTTCGTGAAGCCAGGATGCCCTTGTCGCGCAGGATGGAAAGGTGCTGGGAGATATTGCTTTGAGACGTGCCAACGAGGTCGACGAGGTCCTGCACGCTGGTTTCGGTGCCCTCCGCGAGAATGCATAGTATCTTAAGGCGCAGGGGATGGCCCATCGCCTTAAGTGAGCGCGAGGCGATATAAAGGTCCTTTTCATTGGCGAGGAAAAGCTGCTCCATGCTGGTGGTGGAGTTTCCGGAGTAGTCGATCTGTTTCTCGGAAAGTGCCATGTCATTTGACCTTTATTGATGGCATATTAACGAAACATTATACACTAATGTTCGAAAAATCCCTTTCTCTGCAGGGGTTACGCGCGGACTTTTTTCCAACACGGGAAATTTAACGGTCACGGGGGCCTCGCGCCCGGACGGTATACTGGAATCATAAATCGCTTTGCCTTTGAACTTCAGCTCGTATTTTTCGTAAATGAAATTGACCACACTCCAAGGCTTCACCGCCATTCTGATCGTTCTTTCTTTTCTGGGGATGACCCAGGTGTCGCGCGCTGACGATGGAGCACAAGCAGACGCTCTGCCGATCGAGGATTTGCGGCTTTTTGCTGAGATATTCAGCATGATCAAAAGAGATTATGTGGAGCCCATCGATGACGCGACCCTGCTGCGCGACGCCGTCCGGGGAATGCTCGGCGGGCTGGACCCGCACTCGGGTTATCTTGACCCGAGCTCGTTCCACGATATCAACGTTGACACACGCGGAGAATTCGGAGGCCTTGGGATTGAGGTCACTCTGGATGAAGGTGTGATTCGTGTGGTGGCGCCGATCGACGGTACGCCCGCCGACCGGGCCGGGATTCAGAGTGGGGACCTCATCATTCGGCTTGATGGAAAGACGGTGAAGGGAAATTCCCTGGATGGTGCGGTGGAGCAGATGCGCGGGGAACCGGGCAGCGAGATCACATTGACTATCGTGCGTGAGGGTGTCGATCAACCCTTTGACGTGACGCTGAAGCGGGCCATCATCCAATTGCACAGTGCCCGCGGCGAGTTGCTCGAAGACCGTTATGGCTACGTGCGGGTGAGTCAGTTTCAGTCAGGGACGAGCGCATCACTTCGTCGTCAAATCGAAAAGCTTCAGGAAGCTGCCGGCGAGCCACTGACCGGGCTGGTGCTGGATCTTCGTAACAATCCGGGCGGGGTGCTGAATGGCGCTGTGGAAGTCAGTGATCTTTTTCTGCGCGAGGGCGTCATTGTGTCGACTCGGGGGCGTACCGCCGACGCCGATTACACCTTTAGCGCCACAGCGCGTGATGTGTTGGAAGGTGCGCCAATGGTTGTCCTGGTCAACCGGGGTTCCGCGTCGGCTTCCGAGATCGTCGCCGGAGCGCTGCAGGATCATGGCCGCGCGCTGATCCTGGGAACCAAGACGTTTGGCAAGGGGTCCGTGCAGACCATATTGCCGATGAATAACGGGGCGGCGCTGAAACTCACTACGGCCCGCTATTACACACCCAACGGCCGCTCAATCCAGGCGACTGGGATCGAGCCGGATATTGTGAGCCGGCGGCTGCAGTTGTCCGACCAGCCGAGCCGTTCCGGTACCCGCGAGGCGGATCTCGCCGGGCATCTGCAAAATGAATCGACCGATTCGGAGGATGAAGCCGGTGCGGCAGTGCAGGCAGAGCGCCTGCAGGATCGCGACTTTGAGGTCGGCGAGGCGCTTAATCTTCTAAAAGGGATGGTACTGGCCCGTCGCCAGACAGGCTGATCGTGATTTCGGTTTCAGTCCTCGATGGCGCAGCGCCAGGATCCAACTTCGGCCTCGCGTTTTCCCTCAAACAGCCAGAGTGACCCGGGTGTGATACGAACGGTGGGCTCATTTTTGTTGGGGTCACTTCGGGATCGCTTGCCTGACCATTGCATCATCAGCACCGCTCGCTCGGGACAGTCCTCTTCGGAATAGACCTGACAGGCAGCAAAACCCACCTGGGCCACCCGGTGGACCTCAAGGTCAAGCGGCATGGCGTGACAGCCGGGTTCGTCCCGGTTGGGTACCAATGACAATTCGGTGAGTTGGTCCGTGCTGTTGATGCTGTAAAACCGGATGTGGCTGTCTGCGACGGGTTCCGTTGGTGTCTGTGCACAGCCGGAAAGCCACCCCAGTATCAGCACGGCTGCGATCTGGCGCCATGCGTTGGCGGACGCGGTGTAGGCCGGGGTCCGTGTATCCGGAAAGTCTGCAGGTTTCATGGGGGAGTTGTAGTTCAATAAGTCATCGGTCCACAAAACAATCATCGCGCCTGCGTGAGTCGGACGCAAGACGCACGCAGGCGCTTGAGTAAACGTATACTGGCCTTGAGGCAGACAACCCCATCACAACAGCGCTTTTCGGAATCCAGCCCAAACGCCATGTCGAAACAATTGGTACTCGTTGACGGATCGTCTTATCTGTACCGGGCTTTTCATGCCATGCCCAATCTCGCCAACTCGCGCGGCGAATCCACCGGCGCGGTCTATGGGATCGTCAACATGCTGCGCCGACTCATGCGCGAATACGACACGCCCTATTTTGCCGTGGTGTTCGACGCACCTGGAAAAACCTTTCGCGATCGACTTTACAGCGATTACAAGGCGAACCGCCCGTCGATGCCGGATGAACTGCGCTCGCAGATTGACAAGGTCAACGCAGTCATTGGCGCAATGGGATTGCCTTTGTTGTCGGTGCCAGATGTCGAAGCCGACGATGTGATCGGCACGCTCGCCCGCCAGGCCAGCGCCTGCGGGATGGAAACGGTGATCGTCAGCGGCGACAAGGATCTGGCGCAACTGGTGGATGCGAAGGTCTGCATGTGTGACAGCATGAAGGACGTGGTCTATGACGTCGAGGGAGTCAAAGCCAAGTTCGGCGTCCCCCCGGACCGAATCGTGGATTTTCTGGCGTTGGTTGGTGATACCTCTGACAACATCCCCGGCGTCCCCAAGGTAGGTCCGAAGACCGCGGTGCGCTGGTTGCAAGAATACGGTTCGCTCGATGAATTGTTGGCCCAGGCCGATTCGGTGTCCGGGAAGGTAGGGGAGAACCTGCGTGCTTCCCTGGAACAGATACCCCTGTCTTACGAGCTGGCGACGGTGAAGTGTGACGTGGCGCTCGACAAGGGGCCGGAAGATCTAAAGATCGGCGCTCCGGATGAAGAGACGTTGCGCCAGCTGTACGCCGAGCTTGAGTTCAAGACCTGGCTTGCTGACCTGGGCGGGCTCAACGAAGCGCGGGAAGACAGCGCCACGGCGAGCGCTGAGTATGAAACGGTGCTGGATAAGAAATCCTTTTCACGTTGGCTTAAGCGCCTTTCCAAGGCGCCGCTTTTCGCTTTCGATACTGAGACGACGTCCATTGATGCCATGCGGGCAAGGATTGTCGGCGTCTCCTTTGCAGTCGAACCCGGTGAGGGGGCTTATGTCCCGCTTGCGCATGATTATCTTGATGCGCCCTCGCAGCTGAATCGCGAAGAAGTGCTGGAGGCATTGCGGCCTTTGCTGGAGGACCCGGATCAGGAAAAGGTCGGTCAGAACCTTAAGTACGACTGTACTGTGCTTAGCAACCACGGCATTACGCTTGCCGGCATGCGTTTTGACACGATGCTGGAATCCTATGTCCTCGACAGCACCGGGTCGCGCCATGACATGGACACGCTGGCGCTCAAGTATCTCGGCCACAAGACCATTTCTTTTGAAGAGGTGGCGGGCAAAGGCAAGAACCAGCTGTCGTTCAACGAAGTGCCCTTGGAGGACGCCGGTCCCTATGCCGCTGAGGATGCCGAGGTCACGCTGCGCCTGCACCAGGTGCTGTTTGACCGGCTACAGGAAGAGCAAGGTCAGTATGACCTGTTCGAGCAGATTGAGATGCCTCTGGTACCGGTGCTGTCGAAGATCGAGCGTACCGGTGTGCGGGTGGACTGCGACATGCTGGCGACGCAGAGTGCCGAACTCGCCGAACGCATTGCCGAGCTGGAAGCGATGGCGTTTGAAGAAGCTGGCTCGGTTTTCAATGTCGCCTCGCCCAAACAAATACAGGAAATCCTGTTTGAGAAAATGGAATTGCCGGTGCTGGCCAAGACACCCAAGGGGCAGCCGTCAACCGCGGAAAGCGTCCTGGCAGAGTTGGCCGAAGAGCACGAGTTGCCGCGCCTGATTCTGGAGCACCGGGGTTTGAGCAAACTGCGATCCACTTATACCGAGAAACTGCCTGCTCTGGTGAATCCCGATACGGGACGGGTGCATACCTCCTATCACCAGGCAGCGGTGGCGACCGGACGCCTCTCCTCCAGTGACCCGAACCTGCAGAACATCCCTATCCGCACGGTAGAGGGCAGGCGCATCCGCGAAGCCTTTGTTCCCGCACCAGGGAGCCAGCTCGTTGCGGCGGATTATTCCCAGATCGAACTGCGGATCATGGCCCACCTGTCCGCTGATGAAGGCCTACTGGGCGCTTTTGAAAAAGGAGAGGATGTACACCGCGCGACAGCTGCGGAAGTTTTTGGCACGCCAGCCGAGGAGATTTCAGGTGACCAGCGGCGCAGCGCCAAGGCGATCAATTTCGGACTGATTTACGGCATGTCTGCCTTTGGCCTCGCGCGTCAGTTGGGCATTGAGCGTGGTCAGGCGCAGGAATATATCGATCTTTATTTCGAGCGGTATCCGGGTGTCCGTACGTTTATGGACGAGATCAGGGCCCAGGTGCGGGAACAGCGTTTTGTGGAAACGGTTTTCGGCCGTCGTCTTTTCCTGGCCGATATCAGTTCCAGTAACCATGCACGCAGGCAGGCGGCAGAGCGTGCTGCGATCAATGCGCCGATGCAGGGAACAGCAGCGGATCTCATCAAACTTGCGATGCTGGCCGTGGACAAGTGGCTCACTGACGATGAGTGCGGTGCCCGCATCATCATGCAGGTGCACGATGAGTTGGTTCTGGAAGTGCCCGAGTCAGAGACGGATCGCGTATCGGAGGCGTTGGCCCAGATGATGTCCTCGGTGGCACAGCTTGCTGTGCCGCTGAAAGTGGACGTCGGCAGCGGCATCAACTGGGCGCAGGCACACAGCTGACGGGCGGGATTTACGCCTTCTGAGAAAGCAGTTCAGCGATGCGCTCGCGCGCTTCATCGACGCCGATGCTTTGGGTGGCCGAGAAAAGCTGCGTGGTAACGAGCGGCATCCCTTGTAAAAACTTATTGGCATCGCGCAACGCCTGCAGTCTCTTGCCGCGGCCCAGCTTGTCGCACTTGGTCAGCAGGATATGGATCGGCAGGTCAGCGGTCGCACACCATTCGATCAACTTGCGGTCCGGCGCGGTAGGCTCGCGGCGGCAGTCAACGGGCAGGATCAGTGCCCGCAGGGTCTTCCGTTCTTCCAGGTAACGCTGAACGGTTTTTTCCCAGTGTTGTTGCAGGGCTGCCGGGACTTTGGCGTAGCCGTAGCCGGGCAGGTCCACCAGGCGGAAATGATCATCCAGGCGAAAAAAGATGATCTGTTGGGTTCGGCCCGGGGTCTTGCTGGTGCGTGCCAAGGCTTTGCGCGACGTAATGGCATTGATCGCGCTGGATTTTCCAACGTTGGATCTCCCCGCGAATGCCACCTCTGCGCCGGTATCGTCCATCCAGTCGCGCGGATGGTGTGCGGCACAGTAATACTCGGCCTGTCGCAGCAGTTGAGGTTCGCAGGTGGTTGAAGTCACAGGGTATAATTGGATTTTGGTCTGGTCACAGGCAGCACGGGTCCCGATGCAGGCCTGCGACTGAATTCCGCACAGGCGTACAGGCCTGCCAGGCGCAGGCGGCCCCGGTCAGCGGGCGCGTTAACAACAGGAGCAGTTTAATGAATCGGTGGGTATTCATCATCACGACCATTTTAATGACTGGTGTCTCAGCTCAGGGGATTGCCGGTGATCCCGCCGCGGGCGAGGCGAAGGCGCAGGCCTGTGTGGCCTGTCATGGGGCGGATGGTAACAGTGCCAATTCAGGCTTCCCGTCGCTGGCAGGACAGGTGCCGGGATATATCGCCGGACAACTGGCTGCCTTCAAATCAGGCAAGCGGGCCAACGCCATCATGATGGGGCTGGCGCAGCCGCTGAGTGCCGAGGATATGGCTGATCTTGATGCGTGGTATGCGTCTCAGACAATCGCGCCGCGAAGCATCAGTGAAGATCAGCTCGCGCTCGCCAGCGAGGGCGAATCCCTCTATCGGGGCGGTTCGGCCGAGCTTGCAGTGCCGGCATGCATGGCGTGCCATGGTCCGGCGGGGCGTGGTATGCCCTCGAACTACCCGAGGGTCGCAGGCCAGTGGCCCGAGTATCTGGAGGGCCAACTGCTGGCGTTCAAGTCTGGTCAGCGCGCCGGCAAGATCATGGGCCCGATCGCCCACCGGCTGTCGGCGCAGCAGATCCATGCGCTTTCGGTCTACATGTCGGCGCTGCAATAGCACGATCCACCCGTATCCGGCCGCACTTCGCCGGTACACCAGCCCGCCTGGGTTCAGGTAGCGGCTCCGGAGACCACTATGGCAACCGACAAACTCTGGGGCGGGCGCTTTAGCGGCAGGACCGACACGACCGTGGAGGCCTTTACCGCCTCAGAACATTTTGACCGCCGGCTCGCCGAATACGACATCGCTGGTTCGCGGGCGCATGCCCTGATGCTGAAGTCCTGTGGAATCATCAGCGAAGCGGATTGCAGCGCGATCATCGACGGCCTCGAGACCATCTCACAGGAGATCGCGGACGATCGCTTTGTGTGGAGCGCAGCACTCGAAGATGTGCATATGAATATCGAGGCGCGGCTCACCGAAATCGCCGGCGAGCCTGGCAAGAAACTGCACACTGCTCGTTCGCGCAACGACCAGGTCGCCACGGATATGCGGCTCTTTACCCGCGACGCAATTGATCAGCTGCAGGCCGATCTCACTGCGCTGCAGCACGCGCTCGTTGACCTTGCCGAGGCGGAAGCTGACTCGGTCATGCCGGGGATGACCCATATGCAGAGTGCCCAGCCCGTGACCTGCGGCCATCACCTGCTCGCCTGGAACGCCATGCTGGAAAGAGACTGGCAGCGTTTGGGGGATTGCCGCAAGCGGGTCAATTTGTCCCCGCTGGGTGTTGCCGCGCTAGCCGGCACCGGGTTTGCCATCGACCGGAACATGACCGCCGCTACCCTGGGCTTTGAGGGTGTCTGCAGCAACTCCCTGGACGCCGTATCCGACAGAGATTTCATCCTCGAATTCTGCGGAGCGGTTGCTCTGATGATGGTGCACCTTTCCCGGATGGCCGAAGAACTGGTGTTGTGGGCGTCTCAGCATTTTGGGTTTGTGGATCTGGGTGATGCCTTCTGCACCGGATCCAGCATCATGCCGCAGAAGAAAAACCCTGATGTGGCAGAACTGGTGCGCGGCAGGAGCGGCCGGGCCGTGGGAAACCTGACGGCACTGCTGGTACTGATGAAGGGGCAGCCGCTCGCTTACAATCGGGACAATCAGGAAGACAAGCAGCCGCTTTTTGACAGTTTCGATAACGCCCATGCCTGTTTGGGGGTGCTGGCTGCGATGGTGCCGAATATGACCTTTGACCGAGAACGGATGCGAAATGCTGCGAGCCGCGGGCATGCGACAGCAACAGATCTTGCGGACTATCTGGTGCGCGCGGGATTGGCTTTTCGTGATGCGCATGAAGTTGTGGGAACGGCGGTACAGCTCGCCGAGTCATCAGGACGGGAACTCGACGCCTTGTCGCTTGAAGAACTGCGGGGCGTGAGTGATCGAATCAACGAAGACGTGTTTGAGATCCTGACGCTGGAAGGGTCGCTGCACTCACGGAATCACATCGGCGGAACGGCCCCTGACCAGGTGCGTCTGGCTGCCGCGCAGGCCAGGCAGGTTTTGGCAGAACGGTGACTGGGATGGTATTTCTTAAGCTGAGCCGGGCTCGACAGGCGACCGCACTCGCCCTGGTGGCGCTTGCGCTGGGTGCCAGCGTGCTGAGCGCAGGCTGTGGCCAGAAAGGCCCGTTGTATCTTCCTGAAACGCCCGCCTCAGAAGAGTCCGAAGACAGCGACAGTTAATCCGAACGTGGATCACTTCGGATATCGACAGGATCGGCTGTACGCAGAGGAGGTTCCGCTTTCGGCCATCGCCGAGCGTGTCGGGACGCCGTGTTATGTCTACTCGCGCGCCACCCTGGAACGCCATTACCGGGTATTCGACGAGGCCTTTGGTGACTGGCCGCATCACATCTGTTTCGCCGTCAAGGCCAACGGCAATCTCGCCGTCCTTCAGGTACTCGAGCGTCTTGGCGCGGGTTTCGATATTGTCTCCGGAGGAGAATTGGCTCGGGTCCTTGCCGCCGGCGGTCGTGCCAGCGATGTGGTTTTCTCAGGCGTCGGCAAGTCGAGCGATGAAATCGCAAAGGCCCTGACGGCCGGCGTCCGGATCCTGAGTATTGAGTCCGGGGAAGAACTTCAACGGGTAAATGCGGTTGCCCTCTCTCTTGGCCAAAAGGCGCCAATCGGTATTCGGATCAACCCCGATGTGGATCCAAACACTCACCCGTATATCGCCACGGGTCTTCGAGACAATAAGTTCGGGGTGCCGGCAGCCGATGCGCCGGCGCTTTACCGAAAAGCCAGTGCGATGGCGGGGATTGAGGTCGTCGGGATCGGCTGCCACATCGGCTCGCAGCTGACCGAGGTCGCCCCTTTTTGTGATGCCGTGGAAAGAGTTCTCGACGTGGTGGATACCCTTGCCCAGGACGACATTGCGGTGTCACACCTGGATCTGGGCGGCGGAGTGGGTATTCGGTACTCCGACGAGACGCCGCCTGATCCGAGAGACTATGTGCAGGCGATTCTCGCCATCCTCAAGCGTCGAAACTGCGATCTTGCCGTGACCCTGGAGCCGGGCCGCGCGATTGCAGGAAATGCGGGCGTGCTGTTGAGTTCTGTGGAGTACATCAAGTCGGGACCTGAAAAAGATTTTGTGATCGTTGATGCGGCAATGAACGATCTGCTGCGCCCGGCGTTGTATCAGGCCTGGCATGAGGTGGTCCGGGCAGATCGTGGCCCGGACCGCAAGATGCTTACATGCGATGTTGTGGGGCCGGTGTGCGAGACGGGTGATTTCATCGCCCGCGACCGCCAGCTAGCGGTCGCGCCGGGCGATTTGGTTGCGGTTCGTTCGGTGGGAGCTTACGGTTTCGTCATGGCATCCAACTACAACACCCGGCCGCGCCCGGCTGAGGTGATGGTGGATGGCGATCAGCTTCACGTAGTCCGCGAGCGTGAGCAGACCGCCGATCTTTTCTCGGCGGAAACCCTGCTGCCGTGACCATCTGTCGGTGTCCATGAATCTGCTGTCCGACAGACCGGCCGATCCGGCCTTTGTCTACGTTACGCTGATTTTTTGCGCCATGGCGGGAGTAGCCGCCTCGATCTGGTGCCTTCACATTGACGACGTCATCAATAATGATGCCGTTGAATACATCCGCGCTGCGGAACAGTTCGCTGCCCGGAACTGGGCAGGGGCATTTGCGGTGCACCAATGGCCCTTCTTCTCCTTTTTGATGTGGGTCACCGGCACAGCGCTCGGTACCAGTTATGAGACGGCCGGCCAGCTACTCAACACTTTTTTCTTTACCGCGTCTTCGCTGCTGTTTGTAGGCGTGGTGCGGGCCTTTGGGGGTACGTCCCAGCGGCTGACCGCGTTGGCGGCACTGGTCGCCGTGCTCCATCCGTCCTTTAATGAATATCGGGCCTTTATCATTCGCGATGCGGGCTATCTTGCTTTTTATCTGCTGGCGCTCTTTTGGCTTGCTCGTTCGGTTCAGACTTCTGGACTACGTTACCCTGCTGGGGTATTCGCCGCGCTTCTGGTCGCCAGTCTTTTTCGGATCGAGGGCGTCGTGTTTCTGCTGTCGGCGCCGCTTTTGATCCTGACGGTGCGCGGCAAGACCGGGGCCTCCCCCTGGGCCAGACTGGCCCTGACGGTATCGGCAGCGGCGGTGTTGGCATTGGTCTTGGGATGGTGGCTGATTGCGCCGGGCGGCGGGGCGGTCGCAAATGTCGCGGCCAGTTCGCCGCTGGATGTGATCAACAGCGCATGGCATCAGATTACGAGCAGTGTGTCCCATAAAATTGCGGTGCTGAGAACGGAGTTTCTGGGGACCTATGCCGCGGAATATGCCTGGGCTCTGTTTGTTTTTGCCGTGCTCATGATTTTGTTGTCGGCCACTTTCTCTCAGCTCACCATCCCGTGGGCACTTCTGACTCTCGGCGGACTTGCTGTTGGTGTGCGTTTCCCGTGCAAACCCCTGAACCGGATCTGGTTGACGCTGATCGGGATGCACCTCGCGATATTGCTCGTCTTTGCGATCATCAAACTCTTTCTGGCGGCACGTTACCCGTTGGCGCTTGCCGTCACCATTCTTATCCTGATCCCTTTTGCGCTTGAGCGCGTAGCGCAGGCGATTCGATGGCGCGAACTCAAAACACCTGCGCGGGTGCTGGTGGTGGTCTTACTGTTGTGGGCGGGGGGTGAGAGTATCAGCGGCCTCGACAACGCCACCCGCGCAACGGCGGTCAAGCAAGCGGGATTATGGGTCGCCACACAGACCGAGGCGCCGGGCGCTTTGGTCAGCAATGACCGCCGACTCGCCTACTATGCGGGTCGGCATAGTGATCTCGACTCGATCGAGGGCAACATTGGTAAAATCCTGCACGGCCTGAGGGGCGGCAGATGGGCAGATGCCGAGTTTGTCGCGCTTAGGCTGACGCGTCGCGATACCCAAACCCGGGACTGGGTCATTGAGGCGCTTGGCAAGGCGCCTCTTAAGGTATTCGAGGCCGAATCGGGAGACCGGGTGTTGGTGTACTTGCGGCCTTGAGGCAGCTTGGCGCACGTCCTGCGCTTTTCAGCGGTGCATCATCCTATCTGTCAGCTCCCGCATGCCGTCCACAGACAGGTTCTCAAAATACATCCGGTGCCACAGCTCCAGGTTGAGCAAGATCCACAACCTGAAGTTGTGGTCAGCTTTGCCGCTGAGGTGCTCATCGAGCAGCGTTTGAATCGTGGCGGCGTCAAATATTCCCGCTTGGATGAAGCGCGATTCGGCAAAAAGATTTCTTAAAAAATGGCTGAGGTCATTGCGCAGCCAGAGCGCAATGGGAAAACCAAAGCCCTGTTTTTCCCGATAAACCAGTTCTTTGGGCAGATACCGGGAGGAGACCGACCGCAGGATATGTTTCAACTTCATGCCCTTGAGCTTCATGTTGCCCGGAATGCCGGCGGCATACTCAACCAGTCTGTGATCCACCAGGGGAGAGCGGTTTTCCAGTGAGTGGGCCATGCACATGCGATCGGCGATTACGAGCAGATGGTCGGGCATCCGGGTCATCAGATCTGTATAGAGCATCCGGTCGACCAGTTCGTTGACGTTGTGTGCGTCAAAGTGGGCGAGGATTTTTTCCCGCGAGTCCTGTGCATCGAATGTGGCCTGGGCCTTTTCGGTAAAGAGCGAACGTTTTGCATCATCCGTGAAACGCAGGAAGCTCATACTGTGCGCATAACGGTCTCCCCGGTCGCGCAGGGACATCTCGTTCAGCCAGCGCGCTTTTTGTGCGATGGTTTTGTACTGAAAGGTGTCTGGGATCAGTCGAATCAGGCGCGACATGACGTTTTGACGCAGCCAGCGCGGCATCACCGCGTAATAGTCGGCCAGGCGCTGCCCGGCGAAACGGTCGTAACCGGCAAAACTTTCGTCACCGCCGTCGCCGGAAAGCGCGACCTTGACGGTACGCCGCGCCAGCTGGGCAACGAGATAAACGCCGACACCAAAAGGATCTGACGGTTCATCCATATGATGGATCATGGCCGGGATCTTGTGGATCATGTCTGACTCGACAATTTCCTCATGCGCTTCCATCCCGTAGCGTTCGGCGACCATCCGCGCGTAGGGCAGTTCATTGAAAGACTGTTCTTTAACGCCGATGGAAAAGACCGGAACCGGTTGATCCTGAAGCGTTGCCATCATTGCCGAGACTGTTCCGGAATCGATGCCGCCTGACAGGAAGGCGCCTACCCGCACGTCACTCAGCATATGTGACTCTACGGTCTCGCGCAGGGTCTGATGCAGCCCTTCTTCAATATCTTTTTCTGAGCCGGGGTGTTTTTTCAGAAAGTCGATATCCCAGTAACGATCGATCTTGATTTTCTGGTTCTCAAACACCAGGCGGCTGCCCGCGGGCAGTTTGTGGATGTCTTTGAAGAACGTGAAATCATCAGGCATGAACCGCAGCGACATGTAGTGCCACAGTCCTTCGAGTTCCATCTGCGGCTCAATGAGTTTGGAGGCAAGCAGACCTTTGACCTCGGAAGCGAAACCAAAGGCGCCGGATGCGTTACTGAAGAACAGAGGCTTTTGGCCCATATGGTCACGAGCGAGCAGCAGTCGCTCGCGCGCCCGATCCCAGAGTGCAAAGGCAAACATGCCCTGCAGATGCTTGACGCAGTCATCGCCATGCTCCTCGTAAAGATGAAGGATGACTTCCACATCCGTGGCCGTACGGAAGCGGTGACCCTTCTCCATAAGCGCTTCACGGAGAGACGGGCTGTTGTAGATCTCTCCGTTGCACACCAGCACGAGGGAATCGTCTTCATTCAGGATCGGCTGGTGCCCTGTCGCAAGATCGATGATGCTGAGGCGGGTCTGCGCCATTGCCATGGGGCCTTGCCGGAAAAAACCCATGTCATCCGGCCCCCGGTGCACGAGTGAATGGGCCATGGCCTCAATGAGGGCGCGCTGCTCAGGGTCTGGACTCAGGATTCCCGCAATTCCGCACATGTTGTGGTGAGATCGTCAGTTGATAGGGGTTATGCGTCTCTCGAGGTCGGAGAATCAGACGGAACACCTTGCTCGGGACAGGCAGATTGTAAGGTCTTTGGCCCATTCTGGGCATGGGATAATCAAAAGATGAAGCGACAGTCCGCAATGGTTGTCAGGCAAAGTCTTCTGCGCCTGGTGACAGGAATGGCTTCTTCATTGCTCCTGATGGCTGGCCTCATGTATCTGGTGGAGCGCACCGGCACCGAGGTGAATCTGGCGATGGTGTTTGAGTCGTTGAAGGCCATCCCGTCCGAAGTGCTGTGGCTGTACACGCTGATCGTTGTAGCAAACACATTGGCTCGCGCCGTACGTTACCGCCTGTTGGTGGACACGCGAACCGATGCCCCGAAAACGCGTTTTGCGCCTTTGCTCGTTGTGACGGCGGTGCGCAATATGGTCGTGGATCTGCTGCCCGCGAGAATCGGCGAGTTGATCTTTGTCGGGATGCTGAAACGGGCCTGTGCCACTCCGGTCGCCTCTGGCCTCGCTGCGGTAGCGCTTTCTTTATTGCTCGATATCGTGGTGCTCATTCCTTTGCTGGCAGGGGTTGCGCTGGTACCCCTCACGGGACCCGCCCTGCGCGAGGGTTCGCTTCCGGCCGCGTTTCTATTGATGGTGTTAAGTATGGCGGCGGCTCTCGTTCTGTGGCCAGGGCTTCGGCTAATGGCGAGGTGGTGTCAAGGCATAGGCGCCGACCGACCGTGGATACGTCGGCCCGTCGCTTTCCTGTCGGATATCGCCGATGCCCTGAACCGGTCGCGACGCGCCGGGATTCTGGGAAGGGCGCTTGCGATCACGGTGGTGATCCGCTTTCTCAAATACAGCGGTCTCACGCTTCTATTTTTTGCTGTGGTGACGGGTCCCGGGGTGCAGGACATTGATACGGTTGTAACCGATGTTGTTGCGGCGCTGGTGGCATCGGAAGTGGGCGCCAGTCTGCCGATACCGACGCTGATGAGTTTTGGGGCTTATGAAGCAGGTGGTGCAGCGGCTTTGGGTCTGTTGGGATATCCCCTGGCGCTGGCCCTGCTGGTGCTGCTGACAGTGCATGTCGCCAGCCAGATACTAGACTACGCTATCGGTGGAATCTGTCTCGTCGTGTTTTTTCTTATCAGCCCCGGCAGGAAAAATCATCATCGCGAACACGAAAACCTGTCCGCGCCATCAGGTTGGAGAGGGGCCTACTTCGGGCTCGCGGCGCTGGCTTTGGTGTTGGCAGCAGCGTTACTGGTTTACCAGCTGGATCGCGTTCGCTCCGCGCGGTCTCTCGTGGGGCCGCCCGTCGGGGCAATCGCGGCATCGCAGGACGCCTTGGCAACAGCGCCGAATGGGCCTGATGGCTGGCTCGTCTGGAGTTCAAACCGCTATGGCAATCATGACATTCTCAGGATGCAGCTTCAGGACCGCCGTATCAGCCGGCTGACGGATCATCCCCACACTGAAACCTTCCCGCGAATCTCTCCTGACGGAAGGACGATTGTTTTCATGCGCTCAAGACAGCCCTGGGTGTCGCTGCGCGATCTCGTTCATTGGGATGTCCACCTGCTTGACCTTGAGACGGGGCAAGAACAGCTAGTCGCCGAGTACGCCGGTGCGCCTACCTGGTCTGCAGATGGTGAATCTGTATTTTTTCAACGACGCGGCGCCGAGTTCGTCGAGCGGAATCTCTCCAGCGGAAAAGAGCGGGTATTGTTCCGTTCAGCCAGCGGAGGGTTGCCGGCAGGGGTAAAGTTGTATGAGCCCTCGCTGAGCGCAGATCGGAAACGGTTGGCTGTCACCCTGCGTGGTTCCCAGCGCATGACCGCAATCGTGGATGAGAGGGGGACGTTGCGGGACACAGGTGATGGCTGTCAGGTGATCTGGGCCCCAAAAGACCGATTTGTTTACTGGATCGGCGATGGCGGACGGATGCAGAACCAGGTGTATCGCCGGCACGGCAGCGGCGGGGCTGTTTTGCCTTGGCTGGATCTTCCTGCGCCCTACAGCCATGAGTACTTTCCCAAACTAAATCGGGATGGACAGTATCTTGTGCTGGGGGCGAGCGCCGGCGGCCATGAGCATGATGTTGCCGACTATGAGATTTTCCTCTGGCGGGTCGGCGAGCCGGCCGATCGGGCGCTTCGGCTGACTTTCCACAGCGGAAACGACAACTGGCCGGATATCTTTATCGAGCGCTAAGCGGCCGCAACCGCCTCAATCGGCGATACCGCGGGATTTGAAGACGCGGAAATAGTACGGTTTGCGGGTGATTGAGAGCGGGGCGACGGATACGGACCTCAGCACAATATCCTGGTCACTCGCATTGGTGGGATCCAGGCGAAGTCGTTTGCAGTCACCGATTCCGGCTGCGAGCATCAAGGTATTTTCTCCAGAATCGAATCTGGCCGTGGTCGATGATTCGCCCATCCGGTCGGCAAAACCCGCCCCTTCGCTCCAGAAAAACTGCAACGTGCCGGGACCGCTGCTGTGCATGTGGATCTGGATGAGATTGTTGGTCTGGAAATATCGGCACACTGAAGGGTCAAGTTCAATCTGGCTGTCTTTGGTTGTAGTTCGAATGTGCCAGCCGTCATCGTCTGCGGTCAGTTCCAGATTGGAGGTGCTCGCGATAGCCGTGGTCGTAGTGAGATCTATCGGCTCAAACCCTGCCAGGCCCAGCACCCGGGCCGGCGGATCATAGTAGGGAATGACAAAACGGCGCAGCCCGTCGATATGTACGGCAATCACGGTACCCAGGGCAATCACAAGCAGGACCGGAACGCGAAGCCCGCCAAGCGTTGAGCCAAAGACCAGAAAAGGTCGCCACCGCCTGAAGGGTGCCGAGAGTGATACATCCCGCACGAAGGAAAGAAACAGAATGACCGGACAGATCACAATGGGCAGCAGGTATTTTCCCTGAACCTGAACTTCCTTTTGCCACTCATACAGGGCGTAGACAAAAAACTGAAAGACGATGGCCAGCAAAAGCAAGCTGTTGAACAACAACTGTCTCAGATCCGTCTGAGACCTGCCCCGAAGGCCCAAGAGGACTGACCGACACCATCGTACTGGCACATAGATGATGCCCACGGCCAACACGAAGGTATAAAGACTGTACTGTGGCAAACCAAGGCGCAGGCGCAGCCAGTCGAGATTGCCAATGGCTGCTATCAGTGTCTCATCGACAAAGTTTTTGTAATCGCCCAACACCAGATCGACAAAGGAAACACCTTCTGCAGCGAACCCGCGCACCTGATCCGGATCAATCTTGATGAACTGGGCACTGAGGGTTTTTCCAATGTTGAATAGCAGCGGATCGTTCCACCCGTAATGCCAGATGTTGAAACCGATCCACCACCCGCCGCCCAGCATAATGCCGACACCCGCAAGGGCCAGGGAACGCCACCATTTTCCTGACGGGGGTCGAGCGAACAGCACCAGTGCCAAGCCGGCGACGGGCAGAAACAGCCAGGCTGTGAATTTGGACAGGATCACGAGTCCCAAGGCGATTCCCGTCAGCAATGCCAGAGAGGGACCCGCAGGTTCGCGGAGCAGACGGATCAGACAGTAGACCAGGAACGTGACCGAGAAGATGGCCGCGCTGTCGTCATTCAGGTGGGAGGCGATAAAGGTGAATTGCGGCAAGAGTCCGACCAGCAGGGCAGCGCCCAGCGCCAGCCAGCGATCGTCGAGATATCGGTTGGTCGCCGCAAAGATCAGACCCAATGTCAGCGCGCACAGTAGCGCCGAACCGATGCGGAACAACATCTCAAGTTCGATACCGGTCCAAGAGAGTAAGCGCGCCGCTCCAGCAGCGACGAGATACGACAACGGCGGACGCAATGCCCGGGTGGAGCCGTAGGCCGTGAACTGAAGCTTCGAGGCATCTTCAGGCAGAACGGCAAGCCGGCCTTCGGCGTAGATAAAACGGGCGCCATCAAAATGGGCGTCGTAGTCCGGGCCGGCACCGTACGGCAAGGCCGTCGCGGTGGCTAGGTAGTAAACAAGAAAGGCGAAAAACACCAGCAAGGCGCTTTTCTTGGCGGAGTAATCAGGATGGGGTTTTACCAATGTTATCTACCGATGGCGCCGGCCCGCGTGCCGCATTCGGGTCACGCGCAAGGGTAACAGGTATCCTGAAGCCGTGTCAGCGAGACCCGAAGCGCCAGCGCATGACGCCAATGACGCTGGCCTGCGGTCCGCTCTCTTTTCGGTGCAGCGGTTCTTCGCGCAGCACCATATAGGTGATGAACTGGGCGCGCTTGCCAAGCGGTTTGCGATAGAAGAGCTCGAGACTGGTTTCAAGACCGTTGGGTACCAGGCTGGTGCGCGTTGAATTGAAGCCGATCTTTGCGCGCGTGGGATCCCAATAGGGCGTGCTGACTTCCACATCACCATCAATCGTTCTCAGTGGCTGCGACACGCCAAAGCCCAGTTGATCACCCCGGCTGAAAACATGCCGTCCCGCGATGCCCATTCCCCAACTGTTGCTCTCGATCTGCGAAAAATTGCTGAGCAGGCTTTTTTCGTAATCATCGGCAAAGGTCAGTCCATGGGTATATTTGCCGATCAGTGACCAGTGTTTCGCAAAGTCCAGATGCCCCCTGAGCATCGTGAAGAAGGTTTGGGCGCGTGAGGCACTCAAGGCACCGCCGGAGGCGCCGCCGAGCAGATTGCCGTCTTCCTCCATCAGTCCGAGTGTTGCGCCTACGCCAAAGGCCTTCCCCGCAAGTCCAACGTGAACCGATGAGGTATCACTTTGCAGGCCATAGCGGTTCCCGTCGTCCACCGAGGCGAAAGACACGCCTGACTGCAGGCCGTGCTTTGGCGCATAGGCGATGGCACCGTGATACCCATCGGAAGTGAAGCCAAAAAAGGGATTCGAAAATGCGTCTGACCTGAAGCCGCCAACGAGTTGTCCGGCCGTGCTCTGGGCACTCAGCCCGTGATCAAAAAGTGCCAGTGACTGGTTGAGCCCAAAGGCCGTATGCAGGTGACCCTGGTGGGTCGTCTGGATACGCATCCGGGCGGGACGACTTTGTTCGTCCGTTAAGGGGTCATCAAAAGAAGAAAGCGCCTGGGGACGGTCCGCCCAATACACCGTACTGACCCTGAAATCGCTTCGTTCGATCAGCGTCTCGCCAACTTCCTCGGTATCCAGTTCCTGAACCACAGACTTTGCCGACGGTCCGGGGTTGCGCACGCTGACGCGGGTCTCCAGATCGAGCTCATAGGTACGACCGAACTCGTCCAATACCAGTGTCTCATCGAGGTCTGAACTGTTCCCGATTAGCGCATAACCCACACCGCCGACCACCAGGGCAGCAAGCGCGACGCCCGCTCCGCCACCGGAACCGCCATCGCTCGAGCTGTTGCTATCCGTGTCGTTCGAGTCTCCAGATGATTCACCGTCATCGCCGGCTGAGTCGTCACCGTCTTCCGTCGAAGCATCGCTATCGTCTGATTCTTCCTCTTCTACGGGAGCCGTGATGATGCCGATTGGTGCAAGCGCGGCTTCGATGTTAAGTGCCCCGACCCCGGTTCGGCTGTCGACTCCGGCCGCGCCAATATCGGTCGCGGATATTTTCAGGATCTGTGCAACCTGCGCAGCGCTAAGCCCCGGCGAGTGACCCCAGATAAGCGCAGCTGCGGCTGCTACCTGTGGCGCGGCCATCGAGGTGCCATCAACCCGAAAATAGGCGTCGTCGGCGCGGTTGCCGGCAAGGACAGCCCCCTCAGCCGGAGCGGTGATGTAGTTGGTCTCAACCCCAAGGGCACCATTGCTGAAATTAGAGAGATCGCCAGCGCCGTTATGTGAACCTACGACCAGACCGGCCCCACCGAGTGCAGCAAAACTGCTGGCGGGGTTGAAGGGGCTGGCCTGACCGGCATTGCCCGAGGGAGCAATAATGAGTTTTCCTTTCGCTACTGCGGAAATAAATGAGTTGAACTCTTCTTGGGAGGTTGACGCGCCCACGGCTTCAAGCAGGATGATCCTGACGCTTGGATCGGCAGCCGCGTAGTTGACCCCCTGGCTGATGAGCGTGCCGTTGGTTTCATTATTCTCATCGGTTATCTTGATCGGCAGGACCCGGGCGCTTGGGGCAATACCCCCGACTCCCACGCCATTCCAGTTGCCTACGATAATCCCCGCAGACGCGGTGCCATGGCCGTCGGTTAGGGAATCTTCATCATCGAAGGGATCATCGTCATCGTTAACAAAGTCATACCCGCCCGGCGCGATCTTGCCCGCCAGATCGACGTGGGTGGCGCGGATCCCGGAATCCAGATCAGCGACCACCACACCTGCGCCGAGAAGGCCGGCATTCCACGCGGGCACGACGTTGATACCGGCCAGATAGGGCTGGTTAAAGTACTCGCCCGAGTTGACGTCCGGGGTCGCCCCGGCAGTACTGATACTGAGGGCAAGGAGCACGCCGATGGCTTTTGCGGTTAATGGGTTGTTCATAGCCTGAAGACAGACGGTTACACGAGCTTCCGATGGGCACTCCCGGAAGGGGCCGTCTTTTCGGGGGCGGTAACGATAGTCAGAATGTAATTGCGTTTCAAGTGCCTTGCTGGTTGGATCCAACCGGGGATAAGCCCCTGTCAGGCTGTATAATTGCCCTAAGATACCTGCAATGCAGGTTATTTCACTAATTTCCTTGCTGCTTCCGTTGATCCGGGGCAGAAACCAGCCAGAGCGAGGCGCTGGCGCAGTACTGCGTTAGAGCACCCACGGCATTGTCCTCAGGAGAAGATATGGCGGCCAACGAGTTATCCCCCGAGATTCAGAAGATTCAGGAAACCGTCGTGGGGATGTATTCGGAGAACCCCTGGCCTCTCAACCGGCGTACGGACGAGGAGATGGGTTGGCGCCTCAAGTGCCTCGGCATCACGCCGGAGGACTACGAGGGAAAACGTGTGTTTGATATGGGCTGCGGCACCGGTGAGTATGCGCTGTGGTATGCCAAGAACGGAGCGGCTAGCGTCACCGGTATTGATCTGTCGGATGGCTCACTCTCCGTGGCGCGCGAGCGCAAGGAAGAGATGCAGGCGGATCATGTGGATTTCAGGAAAATGGATATCCTGAACTGCGACCTGCCCGACAACCACTTCGACTTCAGTTATTCGGTCGGCGTTTTGCACCACACGGGAGATCCCTTACGTGGATTCCGTCATCTGGCAAGGGTCACTCGTCCCGGGGGCGTGGTCATCGTCAGCCTTTACAGCCAGTACAGCCGGCGCATCCTGCGTACCAAGCAGCAGACGTGCAAACTGCTCGGTGGGGACGATATCGACAAGCGCGTGGAGTGGGGCGAGAAGCTTTTCGGGGGTACCCTGCGCAAACTGGACAAGCGCTATCACGGGCTCAACACCAAACAGATCGGTTACGACATCTTCGGGTTTCCCCATGAGTCGCTGCATACGGGGCAGGAAGTCCTGCGGTGGTTTGATGAGAACAACCTTGAATTCAAGGGGGCGTTTGCACCGCTGCGCATCCGGGATTATTTTTATGCATTCTCTTTGCCCGAGTACCAGACCTTCCGGTCCACTTTCAGCGGATTTCCGGTAATGCGCCTGGTGGCAGACGGGATGGACAGCGTATCGAAGCGACTCTATGGAGAGCAGCAAACCGTCAGGCAGTTTCCGAGACCCGGACCGCTGTCGCTGTGGCTGTCACAGTTGATCTGGATTCCTTTTGGCCTGCGCTTTAACTGCTTCACCATGGCGGCAGTCAAGCGCGGTTGATATTTGTTCAGGCGATGCGTTTCTCCCGACGCAGCGCAAATACCAGGCCTCCCAGCACGCCCTGCAGCAGCGTGAAGCTGTAAGCGATCCAGGCAAAGGCCAGGGCCTCGACACTCTGCACTCCATATAGGGAAAAAAGAAACACAAAGACGGCTTCCCGAACCCCGATGGCGTTGATGGATATCGGCACCATCATGATAAAGACCGCAACCGGGATGACCAGGAACATGGACTCCACGGCGACGTCAATGCCGACCGCGCGGGCGACCAGAATGAAGTGGACTACCACGTTCACCTGAAGCAGAACCGAGAGCCCCAATGCGCGCAGGATTGCCGATGGTGCCTGACGGTAGGCCTGAAAAGAGCGGTGCACCTTCTCCAAGATGCCGCCGACCCGCGCCATCACACCGTTCTTCGCTGAAGAGAGCCTCTGCATGGTCGACACCGGGATTTTCAGAAATAGCCAGGTGGCGATACCCATCCCGGCGAGACCCGCTGTCACCCAGACCGTAATAAACGGCACCTCACCCGCCACTGTCTCATCAAAGACCAACGCAAGCAGCGCAAAACAGAAAAGCACAATCACGCCAAGAAAGCGATCTACCAGCACCACGGTGACGGCATCCGTCTTGCTGTTGCCCAGCCGCCACGAGTCATACATCCGAACCACATCGCCGCCCACGGTGGATGGCAGAAAGTTGTTGAAAAAAAGAGCGACCATAAATGAGCGCACCAGGAAAAAGATCGGCGCATCGCCATCCTGTACCCGGATCAAGGTACGCCAGCGAAAGGCGGCAATCACATAGCCAACAAAAAAGAGACTGAAAGCCAGTATCAGCAAGGACCCGCTGGACTCTGTGATGACGGCAAAAACAGAATCCAATGCAACGTCCTGCGTGATCCAGAGGATCAGCGCGACGGAAAGCGAGATTTTCAGCAGCAAAAAAAAGGTCTTTTTCTGCATGCGGGAACGCGTCTTAGGCGTATATCAGTGTTGGTCGCGTTGACCGATGGTGCGCGCCGGCACGCCGCCAACGATCTCCCGTGGCGCGACTGGTTTAACGACGACGGCCCCTGCTGCAGCAATGCTGCCTTCGCCGAGACAGGCGCCATCCAGCACGGAAACATTGGCACCCAACCATACGCCGTTACCGACACCGCATCCTTCGCTTGCCCGGATGCCCTGCTGGGCGATAGGAATATCGGATCGGCCGGTTTGATAGTTGCCTCCGCCTACGAGATAGCACCTTGGCCCCAATATGGCATCGTCACCGATAGTCACCGGACAGTGCTGAGCAGACTGGATAACGGTGTAGGCGCCGATACCGGTGCGGTTTCCTACCGTCACAGTGCCTTCCTTGCACGAGATCATCGTATTGTTGGCAAGGATGACTTCGTCGCCGATTTGGATCGCAGCAGGCTCAGTGGTATGCCGCGCGTCAAGCAGGACGCCTTCGCTTAGCACAACATTGTTGCCGAGACGAATCCGTCCCGGATGCCTGAGGATCATGTTTACACCAAACATCACCCCGGAACCGCATTGTCCAAACAGCCGCGGCCAGAAAAACTTTCTCAACATCAGGCCCAGAGCCCCCGGAATCGGTGCAAGCCAGGAGCACCATTCGAAGTAAAGAGTGGCCCCGATGCTGCGCGACCCCACCATTACATCCTGATAGCGGCGCAGTCCGGAGGTCTTCTGGGTGACCGCCTGGTGGGTTTTTAAAGAAGACGAGGACAAGGGTCTTGTGTTGCGCGGGCCGATCAGGATACGAAGGCATTAGCCTACAGCGGGAACCTCGACTTTAGGCCGCAGGCGTTGGCGGGGCGGCGGGGCGCTTTGCACTGCAGGCGGGGCTTCTGGTGAGCGTTCGGTGTTGGGACTCGACGGCGCTGGTTTGGCTGGAACTTTTTCGACCGAACCGGATGTGCGATGGCTCTCATCAGATTTGGCTGATACAGACGGTTTTTGTCCCCCAGCAGAGCGTGCTTGACGGCGCGGCTCCTCCTTTTTGCCCCTTGCCTCGTTGCGGTCTTTGCGTTCGCTGGATTTTCTGTCGTCGGAGGGCGTGTTCTGCGCCGGAGCCTCCAGCATGCCTTCTGAAATTTCCTGACGTGTCAGCGCATGGCCAATGTACTCTTCGATATCCATCAACGAGAAGGCGTGGTCCTCGCAGGCAAAACTGATCGCGTGTCCGCTTGCGCCGGCCCGGGCAGTTCGCCCGATCCGATGCACGTAATCTTCCGCATCCTGAGGCAGATCGTAATTGAACACGTGACTGACGCTCGGGATGTGCAGACCTCTCGCTGCCACGTCTGTCGCCACCAGCACGCGGCGCGTGCCTTCTGTGAATCCCTTTAGCAGTTGCTCGCGCTTTTTCTGGGGAACATCGCCCGACAGTACGCCGGCGGAATAGCCTTGCTGCTTCAGGGATCGGCCAAGCCGTTCGCAGGTTACCCGCATGTTCGCAAACACCAGCACACGTTCGCCTTCCGTCTGGCGCATCAGACCCAAAAGCAGAGGCAGTTTTTCACTGTTGGCAGGGTAATACACCTCCTCCAGCAGACGGTCTGCGACGACTGTCTCCGCGTCAATCTTGATCTCCTCGGGGTCATTCATGTGTTCGTAGCCCAACTCATGCACCCGATGAGAGAGTGTGGCCGAAAAGAGCAGATTAAGCCGCTCCTTCGGGGGCGGCATCCGTCTCAGGATGTAACGGATGTCTTTGATGAAGCCGAGGTCAAACATGCGATCGGCTTCGTCCAGCACCACGACCTGTACGCCTTTCAGGTCAAACACCTGCTGCTTGAAGTAATCGATCAATCGTCCCGGCGTCCCGATCAGGACGTCGACACCCGCGCTGAGGCTTTCGCGCTGTTCGTGATAACCGGTGCCGCCATAAACGAGACCCAATTTGAGACCTGTCGCCTTCCCCAGCATCTCGGCATCCCGATGAATCTGAATGGCCAACTCGCGGGTTGGCGCCAGCACTACGGCACGCGGATTGACCCCGTCGCCTGATTCAGGTTTGGGATGCGTGAGCAGGTGATTGAAGATGGCAAGCAAAAAAGCTGCCGTTTTGCCGGTGCCGGTTTGGGCCTGGCCGGCAACGTCTTTGCCTGCGAGAACCAAAGGCAAGGACTGAGCCTGAATTTTGGTGCAGTAATCAAATCCAGCGTCGCTGAGCCCGGTCAGCAACTGGGGTTCCAGTGAAAAATCGGTAAATCGGGTCTCGGTAAGGTAACTGATATCTTCCATTTTGTTCTTGTGAGTAGGTTTGTGGCATCGTTTGGTGATGCCGGCGGTCAGGAATCAGCTTTAGGCGTGCTTGGTGTTCTTAGCGCTGCGCCTCCGCGATGACCGGTTTTGGGCGGTATCGTGACGCGCTCGGAAATCCCGGAAAAACGGGTTCTTGATTCCTGATGCGAAAATCTGGTAAAACTAGCGAATCGTTCAGAGGTGTTGTGCCGTTCACGCAAGGGTGCGGTACACTACTCGCTCTGGCGGAAAACGGGAAAAGCAGTATATCACACCCCCCGATGCCCGCATCCCGCTCCTTAATTTGCTTTTCTTCTGGCGCATCTGTTTTAGGCGACAGTCGATCAAAAATTCAAATCGAAAGAAGAAAACAGGAACTGATTGAACATGTCCGACAATATTATCCACGTCAGTGATGACTCATTTGAGCAGGAAGTCCTGCAGTCCGAAATGCCCGTGCTTATCGACTACTGGGCCGAATGGTGCGGCCCGTGCAAGATGATTGCACCCGTGCTGGACGAGGTGGCGAGCGAATATGCGGACAAGGTCCGGGTCGCCAAGCTGAATATTGATGAAAACCCGGCAACGCCGCCCAAGTACGGCATCCGCGGCATTCCTACTCTCATGCTGTTCAAGAACGGCGAAGTGGAAGCCACCAAAGTGGGTGCCGTGTCCAAAGCCCAGTTAACGGCGTTCCTGGACGAAAACATCTGAGCCACCGCCTGCCATCGAAAAGGCTGATACCCGAATCCCCGAATACCGCAGCCGGCCCCAACACCAAGGAGAGGTCGGCTGGATCCCTAAACCGAAAACGAGTTAAACCAGGGCAAACTGCCCGCCCCACCACCAGATTCAATCAAAACCAACCCTGCATGCCGTGAGATCACCCCGATCCCGCGGCCAGACGGGTGTTTATTCCTACCCCTTACCGAGGTCTGTATCGTCATGTCCCTGAGCCTGTCAGAGCTTAAAGCCAAAACCCCCACAGAACTTGCAGAGGTCGCCCGATCGCTCAAGTTGGATAACGTTACCCGTCTGCGCAAGCAGGATCAGATCTTTGCCATTCTTAAGTCTCAGGCAAAACGCGGCGAGAAGATCAAGGGCGAAGGTGTTGTTGAAATTCTGCAGGATGGATTCGGCTTCCTGCGCTCGGCGAGCAGTTCCTATCTTGCGGGCCCGGACGACGTTTATGTTTCTCCGAGCCAGATTCGCCGGTTTGGGCTTCGCACCGGCGATACCGTTGCAGGACTGGTCCGCCCGCCCAAGGATTCCGAGCGTTACTTTGCGCTGCTGAAAGTAGAGACCATCAACTATCAGTCGCCCGAAGAGGCCAAGAAGAAGATTCTCTTTGAAAATCTCACGCCTCTGCATCCCGATGAGCGCATCCGGCTAGAGCAGGGCAACGGGTCATCGGAAGACCTGACCGGACGGACCATTGATATCGTGTCACCGATCGGCAAAGGTCAGCGCGGCCTGCTGGTATCGGCGCCCAAGACGGGCAAGACCGTCATGCTGCAGCAGATTGCTCACGCCGTGACGGCATCTGAGCCCGACTGCGAGTTGATTGTTCTGCTGATCGATGAGCGTCCGGAAGAGGTGACCGAAATGAAGCGCACCGTGCGCGGCGAAGTCGTGTCCTCAACGTTTGACGAACCCGCCACCCGCCACGTACAGGTTGCCGAGATGGTGATTGAGAAAGCCAAGCGCCTTGTGGAACACAAGAAGGATGTGGTGATTCTGCTGGATTCCATCACCCGTCTCGCGCGGGCCTACAACACGGTGCAGCCGGCGTCGGGCAAGGTGCTGACCGGTGGTGTCGATGCCAACGCGCTGCAAAAGCCCAAGCGTTTCTTTGGCGCGGCCCGAAACATCGAGGAAGGCGGCAGTCTCACGATTCTCGCCACCGCTCTCATCGATACGGGCTCAAAGATGGATGAAGTCATCTACGAGGAGTTCAAGGGTACCGGCAACATGGAGATTCACCTTGATAGGAGAATCGCCGAAAAACGGGTATATCCCTCGATCGTCATCAGCCGCTCCGGCACCCGCCGTGAGGAATTGCTGACGGATCCCGCGGAGCTTCAGAAGATCTGGCTGTTGCGCAAATTGTTGCACCCAATGGATGACATAGAAGCCGTCGAATTCATGCTCGATAAACTGCGGGCCACCAAGAGTAACGCCGAATTCTTTAAATCAATGAACCGTTAATGCTGAACTTGCGGCCCGGCACCGTTTCGCCTATGATCTCGCCCCCCTGCGGGCCGGACCCGCTGCCAAATCAGCCGTTTTGTCATGAAGCCAGAAATTCATCCCTCCTACGACACCATTAAAGTCGTCTGTGCCTGCGGCAACAGTTTTGAGACCCGTTCAACGCTCGGGCAGGAACTGCACGTGGAAATCTGCTCGGCCTGTCATCCGTTTTACACGGGCCAGCAAAAGATCGTCGATACTGCCGGGCGCGTTGGAAAGTTCCAGAAAAAGTACGGCCGTTCGGCTTAAGTCTCCCGGCGCCAGGGGTGTTTGGCGTAACCCTTTTGAACAACGACGACCCATTGGGGTCGTGCTGGTTTGTCTGCTTTTATTTTGTCCCACACCGGTTTTTGCCGAGACTGAAAGGCGGCTCGGTCAGGTCGCCAAATTTGTTGACGGCGATACGCTGATTCTTGATTCTGGCGAAGCGATTCGCCTCGTGGGGATCAACACGCCGGAGATGGCGAGGGACGGTCGTCCGGCAGAACCCCTTGCTCTTGAGGCGAGAGACACTCTCGCTGCACTGCTCGCCGATGGACAGGTGCTGATCGAAAACGCGGCACAGCCGCTTGACCGTCATGGCCGCACGCTTGCCCATCTCTTTCGCCCTGACGGTATTCATGTTCAGGAAGTCCTGCTGAGAAAAGGCTTGGCAAGTGCGGTGGCCATCGCACCCAACGACCGCTATCTCGATCGTTTTATTGAAGCGGAGGGCGCAGCCCATCGCTCTGGTCGCGGGCTTTGGGCGCTGGACTACTATGCCCCCAAGGCGCAGGACAAGGTCGGCGCAGGCTACCAGTTTGTTCGGGCACGTCTTTCACGAATCGAGATGGGAAAAAAGTGGTTTAGCTTTTCGGCGGGAAAAAGTCTCACGGTCCTGGTACGCCGAAGCGACTGGACCTCCCGGTTTGATTACTCTCCGGCAGCGCTGGATCAGGCGAGTATCGCGGTGCGCGGATGGTTCTCCAAAAAGAAGACCGGCGCGACCCTTGTGATCAACCACCCCTTTATGCTGGAGCGTTGCGGTATCAGTCCGCCGCGCCTGTGCGCTGGCGATTGACCCGCGCTTGATCTGCGTCAGGAGACCGCAAGCGAGGCAGTTATTGTCTCGACCCATTTTTCCGGGCGAGCGGGTAGACTTCGACACGTAAAAATCCAGAGGTTTCCAATGAAAAAAACCGTCTCCATGCTTATTGCGATGGCCCTGACTATCGTGTCCGGACCCGTCTTGGCGGGGACTTTTGGCGTAGACGCACCGATGGTGCGCATGGTGCCGCCCGGCCAAACGGTCAGCGCGGCCTTTATGATCCTGCACAATCACGGCATGAAGGAGCGAACCGTGATTGCAGCGCACTCGGATGTTGCCGATGCGGTGGAGCTGCATAAGCACATCATGGAGGACGGCATGATGAAGATGCGTCGGGTCGATGCCATCGTAGTGCCGGGACATGCTGAAGTTGTGCTGAAGCCAGGCGGGCTGCACATCATGCTGATTGGCCTGACCCGCAGTCTTGAAGTTGGAAAGAAAGTGACCCTCGAGCTCGAATTTGCGGACGGTGAACGCCTGTCCTTCGAAGCGCCGGTACAGATGGTCTTGAAAGAGCATGATCACTCGACCCACGATCATTGACTGGGCCCACCAGAAACACTTCGGGGAGAAGAAACCATGTTGAAGTCCTGGCGCGTGCCCGTGCTGGCCCTGCTGGTGGCAACCGGTGTCGGTTTGGGCGCGGGAGTATGGTGGCACCAGCATCGTGCGCAAACGGCCAATCCCTATGCGCACCTTGGCGGCGACTTCACGCTGGCGTCAGCCGATGGCCCGGTGTCGTTGAGTGACTTTCGGGGCCAGGCAGTGATGCTGTTCTTTGGCTATACCACCTGCCCCGATGTATGTCCGATGGATCTGGCGAAGATCAGTGCCGTGATCAACCGTTTTTCCGACGCCAATCCGCAGCAGGTGGCAGGGCTCTTCGTCAGTGTCGATACTGAACGGGATACGCCAGAGCGCACAACAGAGTATGCGGCCTTCTTTCATCCGCGGATCACTGGGGTCAGTGGGTCAGCCCAGGCAGTGGATACGGTTGCCAAGCAGTACTACGTGCTCTACCAGAAAGTGGAAGACCCCGGCTCTGCGCTGGGGTACACCGTCGATCATTCGGCAACGACCTATCTTATCGGCCCGAAAGGAAAAGTCCGCCAACTGTTGAAGCACGATTCGACCGTGGACGAGATGACTGACGCGGTGCGTGCGGTGCTCGCGGGATAGCCTGGGAAGCGTTCCGATGAGTATCAGTCTGGAGCAGCAGGTTGACGAGACCGCCAATGCCCTCGATGCAGCGGACCTGTTCTTTGGTCACGGTACTGATAATGCTTTTGACGAGGCGGCCTGGCTGGTGCTCGAAGCCTGTGACCTGGATCCGAGCGGCGACGACATTCCGTGGGATCAGTCGCTGACTCCCGCCCAGGAGGCGGCTGTTGCGGCATTGCTCAAGCGGCGGATTGAAAGCGGTGAGCCGCTGGCGTATCTGGTGAACCGTGCCTGGTTTGCTGGCCATGATTTTTTTATTGATCATCGGGCCATTGTGCCGCGTTCCCACATCGGCGAATGGATTGCGGACCGTTTCTTTCCCTGGCGGGCGGATCGTCCCGCGGCAGCCGTCCTGGATCTATGTACCGGCAGCGGCTGCATCGCCGTTGCTCTCGCGCTCGCCTTTCCCGAGGCCACGGTTGATGCCAGCGACATCAGCGGCAGCGCGTTGGAAGTCGCCGAAATAAATGTGGCACGTTATGCTGTCCAGGACCGCGTCCGTCTCAAACGTGGAGACCTTTTCGAGGGACTCGGCGAGGCTCGGTATGATCTGATCGTCTGCAACCCACCTTACGTCAGTGACGAGATCATGGATGGGCTGCCCGGCGAATACCGACACGAACCGGCGCTCGCGTTCGCCGGAGGGGCGAGTGGTCTGGACTTCATCAACCGGTTGATGGATCAGGCACGCAACCACCTGACGGAAGACGGACTTTTAGTGGTTGAGGCGGGCAGTGCGCGCGAATCGCTTGAGACAACTTGGCCGCGAACCCCTTTTTCATGGCTGATGTCAGAAAACGGCGAAGCAGTGGTGTTCGCCCTGGAAGCGGCGGAACTCGACCCGTCGCCCCGAATGCCGGCCTGAGCCGGGAGGGCCGGGTGAGTCAGATTTCAATCATCTCAAAGTCGACTTTTGTGGCATCGCAGTCCGGGCACTGCCAATCGTCGGGGATGTCTTCCCAGCGGGTTCCCGGTGCGATACCTTCTTCGGGAAGCCCTTCGGCTTCGTCGTAGACAAAACCACAGATAATGCACATGAAAGTTCGATTAGCCATCACAAGTTTTAGGGAGAAGCAGAGACAGTCCCACGATTCTAGCCTAAGGATCGCGAGCAGGGCGTCCTGCCGCCGCCGGTATTTTTGTCTCATTTCAGACAGGGAGTTTTTTGCATGAGTAACGACGACCATCTTTTTGAAAATGCGTGCGCAGTTATCCCGGGCGGAGTGAATTCCCCCGTACGGGCATTCAAGTCCGTAGGCGGCACCCCGGTATTCATTGATCACGCGAAGGGGCCATTTCTGTTCGGCGCTAATGGTCAGCGCTACATCGACTATGTGGGCTCGTGGGGCCCGATGATTCTGGGTCACGCAGACCCCGACGTCGTCGAGGCAGTGCAGTCGGCTGCTGCTGAGGGCCTCAGTTACGGCGCGCCCACAGAACTCGAAACCGAGCTCGCCCACCTTGTGTGTCAGGCGGTGCCGTCGATGGACCAGGTGCGTATGGTGAATTCAGGCACCGAAGCGACCATGAGCGCCATCCGCCTTGCCCGGGGTTATACCGGCCGCGACACGTTGATCAAGTTCGAGGGCTGCTACCACGGGCATGCCGATAGCCTTCTGGTGAAGGCGGGTTCCGGGGCTCTCACGCTCGGCATTCCGACCTCTCCCGGGGTACCTAAAGATGCAGCCCGGCACACTCTGACGCTTGAGTACAACAACAGCGAAGAGGTGCGGCAGGTGTTTGCCGAATCAGGCGACGACATCGCCGCCATTATTGTGGAGCCCGTTACCGGGAACATGAACTGTATCGCTCCTGCGCCGGGGTTTCTGGAAACCTTGCGCGAGGTCTGTGACCAAAGCGGTGCAGTGCTGATTTTTGACGAGGTCATGACGGGGTTTCGTGTGGGGCCGGGGGGTGCGCAGGAGCTTTACGGTATCCGGCCGGATCTCACGACCCTGGGCAAGGTCCTGGGCGGTGGATTGCCGGTGGGCGCTTTCGGCGGCCGCGCCGAGATCATGGCGCATCTCGCGCCGCTCGGGCCGGTCTATCAGGCGGGCACCCTATCGGGAAATCCCCTCGCCATGAGTGCGGGGATCGCAACACTGAAAAAAGTCGGGGCACCGGGATTCTTTGATACCCTGACCGAAACCACCCGCTCACTCGTCACCGGTATGGCCCAGGCCGCCGCCGCCGCGGGCGTTCCCTTGGCGACAGAATCTGTCGGCGGAATGTTTGGACTCTTCTTCACTGAGAACGATCGCGTCAGTTCTTTTGCGCAAGTGATGGCCTGCGACAGTGAGCGTTTCTCAACGTTTTTCCATGGCATGCTCGAGCGGGGTATCTACCTTGCGCCCTCGGCGTTTGAGGCAGGCTTTGTCTCGGTGACCCATTCCGAAGCGGAAATCAGCGAAACGCTGACGGCGGCCGCTGAGGTATTTGCCGAGCTTAACTGAGAAAGTTGATGGTCAGCGGATAATGCGCGGGGAGATTGACAGAAGTCCGCCAGCCGTTTCGGACCAGCACGATGATGTGAAACGCCATGAGGATGCCGAGCAGTAAAAATCCGACGAAGAAGAAAACCAGGATAAGCGCGCTGACATAGAAGATGCTGATGGTCAGGGCGAAGTTCAGGGCGGCTCGACCATTGACATCCAGCGCATGGCCGTGCCGTCGCCAGAAAAGCCAGAGGACCCAGGGTCCGAGCAGATGCCCCAGAGGGAACCCGGCGTAGGTCGACAGCCCTGCTAGGTGCAGGACAACAATTCTCCAGTCCGGCGCGTGCGTCTGATCTTGTGACGACTCAGGGGTGACGGGTTGTGATCTCGCGAGTCCGATGATGCCCGTCATGGCGGCCAAAGACGCAAAGGTCAGGGCCAGGATCACCGCAGAGAAGGACACGACCGGCAACCCCGGCAGCGACAACAACACCCCAGCCAGTCCGGCGGACGCGAGCAAACCCAAACCCGCACCCAGAGCCAGAAAGCTGATGCAGACGAACTTCAGCATCGTACCGGTGAGCGGTCAGGACTCACGGGCAAAACGAGAAGTGATGGTCTCGGGCTGCCTTGGGCGGCCCGTCGACGCGAGATTACTCGAGGGGTGAAACGTCTTCCGCGGCGGGACCCTTGTCACGGGTCGTAAGAGTGAATTCAACACGCTGTCCTTCATTCAGAGTCTTGAACCCTTCTCCTCGGATTTCACGGTAATGGACAAATACATCGTCCCCACCTTCCTGCTCAATAAAACCAAAGCCTTTTCTTTCGTTGAACCATTTAACGGTTCCGGTATGTCGTTCCGACATGAACTCCTCCACTAAGGTGACTACAAACAATCCGGGGTCTTCGGTTCAATAGTCCTCGTCCCCACGCGCATTGTAGCCGTGTTGCGACTGGGCGCAACACTTTAAAAAAATTCAATTACGTTCTTTTGGCACACCGTGTGTAGGGTAAAAGGCGCCTCGTCATCGAACCAGTCTTCAATGAGTCGGTAAGAAATAGAAATCGAAGGTGGAGGAACAAACAGACCCTGCTCGATTCGCGAGGCAAGTGCTTCACGGCTGAGCCAGATCGCATCTTCAAGTTCCTGATCATTCAGACTGATGCGCTCGCTGCCAGCCTGCGCGTGGTAGCCCAGCATCAGCGAGCCCGGAAAAGGCCAGGGTTGTGACGAGTGATAACGCACGGCAGTCACATCGATCCCGGTTTCTTCCTCGACTTCGCGCACCACGGCCTGTTCCGCGCTTTCGCCTGGCTCAACAAAACCGGCAATAGTCGAATACCGATTCGGCGGCCATTCGGGTTTGCGCCCAAAGAGGGCGTGGTCTTCGCGTTGCACCAGCACAATGATCGCGGGATCAGTACGCGGATAGTGGGTTGCTCCGCATTGGACCTCAGAGCACTGGCGAATATGTCCGCCGTGATCCAGGTGTGTGGCGCCGCCGCAGCGTCCGCAGAAACGGTAGCGGTGATGCCAGGCAGCCATCGCCTGTGCGTAGCTCAGTAACGTGGCCTCCGAGTTGCTGACCTGTCCAGCCAGTGAACGCAAACCGGAAAACCCCTCGCCCGGTTCAGGCAGGTGGTGGTCAAGGAGCAGGGCAAAGTAGGGAGTTTGGTCTTCTTGTCCCAGGTAAACCCGAGGCTCACAATCGCCGAATCGGTCTTTGGCTTCATCGGCGGTCAGCCATGCCGGGCGCGCAGGGTCCCTCGAGTCGACCGCGATACGCATGCCATGAATACCGATGAAGCGCGCGCGCTGATCAGCGGCCTGCTCAGCGATCATCGTCGGATCCAGCCGCAGTAACGCGCCGCGATCGAGCATGTGACTGGTGAGCAGGTTAAGTCGGCTACGTTGCAGATGGTCCATCAGTAAGAGCGATCATGGCAATCAAGCCCAAAGGGTACTACAGCCGGCTTTGGCGGATGTGAGGCTTTGGTTAAAATCACGCTTCATCACATCCTGGGTTTATCCGCGGGTATCGCCGCGCCTTGAACTCTTTTTCGGCGTCTGGGTTTTGCATATGCGTAATGAGGTCTGTCAGTTGCTTCGTGATGCGTTGACATCACTGGTTGAGGAAGGCGTGTTGCCGGATGGGCTTGAGGTGGATGTCCAGGTTGAACGATCCCGCGGCCCGGAACACGGTGACTTCGCAAGCAACCTGGCAATGGTGCTTGCAAAACGCGCGGGCCTGAAGCCGCGCGATCTCGCCGAGCAAGTCTGCAACGCGTTGCCGGCTTCCGATCTTTTGTCGCGTGCAGAGGTGGCCGGACCGGGATTCATCAATCTCTTTTTGTCGCCGGGGTGTTATCAGTCGTTACCGGGAGAGATCCGCTCACGCGGCGCGGCCTACGGCACCAGTGACGTCGGCGCCGGCGAAAAGGTCATGGTCGAGTTTGTCTCGGCCAATCCGACAGGGCCGCTGCATGTCGGGCACGGCCGCGGCGCTGCTTATGGTGATGCGCTTGCCCGGGTGCTGCGGGCCGCAGGTTATGACGCCATCAGCGAGTACTACATCAATGACGCCGGGCGGCAGATGGATATCCTCGCACTCAGTGTCTGGCTGCGATATCTGGAACTATGCGGCGAAACCCTTCTTTTCCCGCGGGCTGCCTATCAGGGTGACTATATCTTTGATATTGCTGCGACCCTGCATCGAGAGGATGACGATCGGCATCGCACCGAAGCACAGCCGCTTTTCACGGACGTGCCCGAAGAAGATGACCCCCTACTGGATACGCTGATCTCACGGGCCAAAACGATCCTCGGCGATGAGGGTTTCGGGCGTATCCACGGCCTCGCCCGCGACACGCTGGTGGAAGACATCCGTTCAGACCTTGAGCGGTTTGGTGTGTCCTACCAGACCTGGTTCTCGGAGCAGAGCCTGATCGACAGCGAAGCCGTGAGCCGCGCCATTGAGTCGCTCAAGGAGACCGGGTTTCTTTATGAACGCGAAGGCGCCTGGTGGTTTCGCAGTACCGAGTTTGGAGATGAAAAAGACCGCGTAGTGCTTCGCGCCAACGGCAACCACACCTATTTTGCGACCGACATCGCCTACCACCGAGACAAGATCCAGCGCGGGTTCTCGCACGTCATCAATATCTGGGGTGCCGACCACCACGGCTACATCAAGCGGGTCAAAGCATCGATGTCGGCGCTGGGGCTGAATCCGGATGATCTCAGCGTACTGCTGGTCCAATTTGCCGTGCTGTACCGGGGTGGTGCCAAAGTGTCGATGTCCACACGCAGCGGAGAGTTTGTCACCCTGCGCGAGTTGCGCGAGGAAGTCGGCCGAGACGCCGCGCGTTTTTTCTATGCGCTGAGAAAGCCGGATCAGCACATGGACTTTGACCTGGATCTTGCCAAGTCGCAGTCCAGTGACAACCCTGTGTATTACGTACAGTATGCGCATGCGCGCATCTGCAGCGTGTTTCGACAACTGGCAGAAAAAGGCATCGACGCGGATCTTGCTTCGGCAGATCACGGTCTGCTCACCGAACCGCGTGAGGCTGATCTGTTGCAGAAGTTGTCGCGTTATCCGGAGGTAGTGGAATCGGCAGCGCGAGCCTATGAGCCCCACCAGGTGGCGTACTATCTGCGCGATCTGGCAAACGACTTTCATACCTACTACAACGCGCACCCATTTATTGCTGCTGAGGCGAATCTTCGCCTGGCCCGGCTGTCTCTGATCGACGCCACACGCCAGGTCATTGCCAACGCGCTTGATCTGCTGGGTGTTACCGCACCAGAGCGCATGTAGGCAATGGCTCGAAACAGCCGGACCCGAAAGGCGGATGGAGGCTCTCGCCTTACCTACGATGTCGTACTGATGGTGCTGGGGATCGCGGTCGGCGTGGTTGCTGTTGTGTTGTATCAGGGTGCAATGAGCGGGGATCCGGATCGCATGGGCGCAGGCATCAGCCAACTGCTGCGATCATCGGATGCCCCAGACCCGGAATCAGCCCCCGAGACCGTCAGTGCGGGTGTGGAAACGCCTGCCCGGGCGAGTTTCGACTTCTACACAGTGCTCCCCGAGATTGAGCATGTCATCCCGGAGACTGACCTTCCCGATCCGGCTGGCGCAGCCACGGCGGCGGGGGAGTCCGCTCAGACGCCGGAAGATGCCACGCCGCAGGGAAGTTTCTATATGTTGCAGGCCGCTTCTTACGATAACCGCCGCGAGGCGGAGCGCATGAAGGCGCGCCTCGCGATTACCGGTTTCGAGCCCAGCATTCAGCACATCTCGGTGCAGGGTCAGGGCGACTTTTTCCGTGTGCGGGTAGGGCCCTTTCCATCCATGGCAACGATGGAAAGTGCCAACCGTGTCCTTGCGGACATGAACATCAGGGCGCTGCGACTCAAAGTGTCCCGCAAGCCTTAGATCACTGCGGATCAGGACCTCGCTTGCAGCCAGCCGGCAATGGCCGGCGGTACTTTCTGCTGCGCGCTGCGGCTGACATAAATCCCAATGTGGCCCCCCTCAAATTCGAGTTCGCTGTAATCGGAACTTGCCACATGATCTGCAAGGGGTCGTGAGGCTGATGCCGGCACCAGGTGATCGTTTCGGGCATACACGTTGAACACCGGGCAGCGGATGGCACCGAGATCAACGATCCGGCCATCAAGCACCAATTCACCGCGAACCAGGGCATTGCGCTGGAAGAGGTCTCCGACAAATTCGCGAAAAGCCCGCCCCGCCTGGTCAGGGCTGTCTGCTATCCATCTTTCCATCCGGGCAAAGGTGCGAAGGCCTTGGGGGTTGTCGGCAAGATCAACAAGATCGATATATTTTTTTGATCCAAGGCGAAACGGCTGCAGGGAGACGAACAGCCCATTGAGGAGCGTGCCCGGCACATTGCCATAGCAGCCCACCAGAGCATCCAGATCGACCTTGCGGACCCACTGGGACAGGGTGTTGTCGTCGGTATGAAAATCCACCGGCGTCACCATGGTGATGAGATTGCGCACTTTTTTGCTGTGAAGTGCCGTGTAGCAAAGACTGAATGTGCCGCCCTGACACACGCCCAGCAGGTTCACTGCGTTCTCGTTGCGAAGCGAACCGACAGCCTCTACGCATTCATCCAGCATGGTGCATGCGTAATCAGAAAACCCCCGATGCTGGTCCTGCTCGGAAGGGTCCTCCCATTCCACCAGAAAAACATCCATCTGTGACGCGAGCAGGCCTTCGATCATGGAGCGGCCGGGTTCCAGATCCAGCACCCAGGGGCGGTTTACCAACGCATACACAATAAGCACCGCACAATGGTCGGCCCGTTTTTCACCCTCACCGTATCGCAGCAACCGAAATCCCTCACCCGCCAGCACGGTTTCATGGGGCGTGGCACCGATTTTTGGCAAACCCATCCCGGCCAGTTGGCTCGCGCTTTGGGTCAGCTGCCGGGTGAGCTCGGTAAGCTCCAGGCCGAATGACTCAGGCGCTTTCACTTGTCGGACCTTTCTTTTGTCTTGGTTTTTTCCGCTGCGTTTTTTTGGTTTTCTTCGAAGGTTCGGTCGACCCTGCTTTTTTCTTTACGGCTTTTGCGTTGGCGCTGGCCCCGGGTCTTTTACTGGCCTGTTTTTTTGCCGGGGAGGGTGGAGCGCTGTCGGCCTGGCGGAGCGCCTCAAGATCCGCCTTCAGCCTTGCCTCCCTGGCAGCCGCGGCAGCGAGGGCTTCTTTGAGTTGGGCCGGGTCATCGGGTGCAGGGGCCGAGCCGATACCCGCGGCGAGCTGAAGCGCTACCTGCGAATTAATGAGTTCGCTCACGAGATTTGCGTAGTCCTCGGTGAGGCTTTGTCGGGCAAAGACTGCTTCTGCGCAACTGACCCAAAGATCGTAGATGCCCCGCAGGCCCTGCGGTGCGTGATCTTCATCGAGCGCTTCACGCAGATCAGCCAGGGCATCGGAACTGATCTGTAGCCACGCGCCCTGCAGGGCCAACGCCGCTTCGCAATAGCGCCTCGCCGCCGGTTCCCATCTCGCACCCTTGTCAGAAGGGGCGGGCGGCAGGTGAAATCCGGGCGAACCCGCAAGACTGTTGGCTGGGTTCATCCCGACCAGGGTCTGCAGCCAGTCGGTGGCATGGGGCATATTCATGGGAGCCACGCCGGGGCTGGCCTTATCGAGCTGCTCCCTTAGCAGCTGATGCAGTCCGAGTAGGGCGCTGGCCCAGTCGGCAGAAACCTCTTTATTCATTGCCTGATTCTAGTTCAGAAGACCCCAATATCCCGGTGGCTCCGTTTCCAAGATCAATAACCATTGCTGCTTTGCAATCGCAAAATACTGGTCTTAATAAAGAATAGAAATCTCACAAAAAGGAAATTCGGAGATATGTAAAATACTGTTTTATAGACAAAAAAATCATTTTTCCCAGAAAATGTTGCACTGCATCAATCGTTCTGTTATTGTGCACTGCAACAAACTTATTACAGCCCTGTTTTTAACGAGGACAAAACCATGAATGCCAACATGACCGAAACCTATGAGACTGCCGCAAAAACCGCTGTCAACGCGGCCAACAGCGCCGGCCAACTGATGGTCAAGAATATCGAGAAGATGATTGAACTGCAGATGGGTTCTGCCAAGGTTTACGCCGATGCCCTTTTGAACAACGCGCGCGAAGCGCTCGAAGTCAAAGACGCGCAGTCCGCCCGGTCCTATTTTGAAAAGCAGCCCGAAGTGGTTCGGGGCCTGGTGCAGAAAATGGCCAAAGACTCCGGTGAGATCATGGAGCTCAGCCGGGCTTACGTTGACGAGGCGCAGGCGCTTTTCACCCAGTCAGCTGCCGATCTCGGCACGGTGATGGAAAAAGACACCAAGACGCGCGGCAAAGCCGCTTAGTGAATGACGCGTCTTCAGGCGCTGTCACATTAAGATGACGTTCTGGACAGGGAAGACCGGCCACCGCGGGTCTTCCCTGTTTTGATTGAATCGCAAGAAGAGCGAGAAGAGATAAAGCCAAGCCAACAGGATCGCCAAGACCCGCCGCTGTGACACAATGATCAAGCCGGTATTCTCCAACGCGATCCGAGTGCCTTTTCCGGGTCTTCGCGCCCGGCCTTTAGAAATCGACAAGACGAGGTAGACCTCCCATGACATCTGAAAAGGATGTAGTGATTGCAAGTGCCGCCAGAACTCCCGTCGGCGCCTTTAACGGTGGACTCTCCACATTGCCAGCGAGTGAACTTGGCAAGGCGGCGATCATCGCCGCACTCGAGCGTGCCGGTGTTTCGGCCAACGAGGTTAATGAAGTCGTTATGGGTCAGATCCTGACTGCCGGCACGGGGCAAAACCCGGCGCGCCAGGCAGCGATCGGGGCCGGGGTGCCTGTGGAAAGTACGGCGCTCGTGCTGAACCAGTTGTGCGGTTCAGGCCTTCGCGCCGTAGCGGCAGGCTATCAGTCTATCCGCAACAAAGATGCCGACATCGTGGTGGCCGGCGGACAGGAGAGCATGAGTCAGGCACCGCACTGTGCCCATCTTCGCGACGGCCAGAAGCTTGGCGGACTTCAGATGATCGACACCATGCTGGTTGACGGCCTGCTGGATGTATTTAACGGATACCACATGGGCAATACTGCCGAGAACGTTGCCTCTCAATTCGGCATTTCTCGCGAGATGCAGGATGCCTTTGCGGCCTCGTCTCAGCAAAAAGCCGAGGCGGCTCAACAGGCCAGCCGTTTTAGTGATGAGATTGTTCCGGTCACGATCAAGGGCCGCAAGGGCGATACGATCGTAGATACCGATGAGCATCCGCGTCACGGCACCACGGTGGAGAGCCTCTCTGGTTTGCGACCCGCCTTTGATAAAGAAGGCAGTGTGACCGCCGGCAATGCGTCGGGGCTCAATGACGGGGCGGCAGCGACCGTTTTGATGAGCGCGGCTGCAGCCGCCGAGCGCGGGATCACGCCGCTTGCCCGAATCGTTTCCTGGGCCACAGCCGGCGTTGACCCCAGCATCATGGGAACGGGCCCGATCCCGGCCAGCACTGCCGCGCTCAGAAAAGCGGGCTGGACGATAGACGACCTTGAACTTGTGGAAGCCAACGAAGCCTTTGCCGCGCAAGCCTGTGCGGTCAACCAGGAGATGGCGTGGAACCCTGACTTGGTCAATGTGAACGGCGGCGCGATTGCGCTCGGCCATCCCATTGGTGCGTCAGGCGCTCGGGTGCTGACAACACTCCTTTATGAGATGCAGCGTCGTGAGGTGCATCGGGGTCTTGCCACCCTGTGTATCGGCGGCGGCATGGGTATCGCAATGTGTGTCGAGCGAAACTGATGCCGCTTGGCATTCAGATAGGGGCAGAGCGCGACTCCAGCAATCCGTTAACCATTTTTGACGAAACTCAAGCAATTTAAAGTTTCAAGTTTAAAGAACGAGGACTCAAAAGATGCCACACACAGCAATCGTGACCGGTGGAACCCGCGGCATCGGTGCCGCCATATCTGTGGCCCTGAGTGAAGATGGCCACAAGGTCGCAGCGACCTACGCCGGCAATGATGAAGCCGCCGAGGCTTTCAAGACACAGACCGGAATCAGCGTGTACCGTTTTGATGTGGCCGACTTCGATCAGTGCGCCGACAGTGTCTCCCGAATCGAGACCGATCTCGGTCCGGTCGGCATCCTGGTCAACAACGCGGGCATCACCCGAGACGGCACTTTGCACCGGATGGACTTTGAGCAGTGGAACGCGGTTTTGCAGACCAACCTTTCTTCCTGCTACAACATGTGCCGTAACGTCATAGACGGCATGCGCGAGCGGGGTTTCGGCCGCATCGTCAATATCGGATCCGTCAACGGCCAGGCAGGCCAGTACGGTCAGGTGAACTATGCGGCTGCCAAGTCCGGCATCCATGGCTTTACCAAGGCACTGGCTCTGGAAGGCGCGGCCAAAGGGGTTACGGTCAACGCCATCGCGCCGGGTTATGTGGATACGGATATGGTGCGCGCGGTGCCAGAAAAGGTGCTTGAAAAGATCATCGCCACCATCCCGGTCGGCAGGCTGGGTTACGCAAGCGATATCGCCCGGGCGGTGCAGTTCCTGGTAGCGGACGACGCGACCTTTATTACGGGGTCCACGCTGTCGATCAACGGCGGCCAGCATATGTACTGATCCGGATGGTTGTCGCGCGCGGCTTTCTGTCCGGGGGTGGTATTATTGCACCGCACAATAGCAGGGGCCGGACGTCACCATGCGTACCATCAAGAAGTACCCCAACCGGCGGCTTTACGATACCGAAGTCAGCCGCTACATCACGATTTCGGATCTTCGCCAGCTCATCATAGAGGGCGAAGAGTTCGAGGTCGTTGACGTCGCCAGCGGCGATGACCTGACTCGCACGGTGCTGCTGCAGATCATCAACGAGCAGGAGAGCGGCGGCCAGCCGCTTTTCACGACAGAAATCCTGACGCACCTGATCCGTTTTTACGGCGGCAGTACGCAGAAGATGTTCACCGATTACTTAAACCGCAGTCTGGAGCTCTTCGTTGATCAGCAGCAGGTATACCAGGATCGGCTGACCGAATTTCTCGGCCAGACCTCGGTAGGCATGATGTCCGAGATGGCCAAACGCAATCTTGAAGCGTGGCAGGATGTCCAGCAGAACTTCCTGCGGTCGGCCGGTCTCGTCAAGGAAGAGGCGGGCGACTCCAAGCGCCGCACTGACAAACCTGCCAAGAAGTCTGCCGACGACTGAACATGCCTTCACCCAACCCGTCTGACGGCCGCAGCGGCGGCCGTATCCTGGTGGATGCGTTGGTTGCACAGAAGGTAAAGCATGTCTTTTGTGTCCCTGGTGAGAGCTATCTGGCAGCGCTTGATGCGTTGCAGGATGCGCCCGGTATCCGCACCGTGGTCTGCCGGCAGGAAGGCGGTGCCGCCATGATGGCTGAGGCCAGCGCGAAATTGACCGGACAGCCCGGCGTGTGTTTTGTAACGAGGGGCCCCGGTGCCACCAATGCGGCTTCGGGGATTCACGTGGCGGCCCAGGATTCCACACCGGTGGTGCTGCTGATCGGTCAGGTCAGCCGCGACACGCTTCGTCGTGAGGCCTTTCAGGAAATCGACTACAGCCACTTTTACGGCCCGATCACCAAGCATGTCGAGCAGGTCCACGAAGCATCGCGCCTGCCCGAAGTGATGAGCCGCGCTTTTCACACTGCGTGCAACGGGCGGCCGGGACCGGTCGCTGTGGTGTTGCCCGAGGATATGTTGCAGGAGTGTGCGGAGGTTGAGGACCTTCCCGCCCGTCAGGAACTCAAACTGTCGCCTGATGTGTCGGATATGGCGCGATTTACAGAACTCCTTTCTCAGGCCAGGCGCCCAATGCTGCTCGCCGGGGGCCGCAACTGGGATGCATCGGCCCGTGCTGCGCTGCACGAATTCGCGGCGTGCTGGCACCTGCCGGTAGCAGCCTCCTGGCGCTACCAGGATGTTTTTAATCATAGCGATCCCCACTACATTGGTGACGTGGGAATCGGCATCAATCCGCGTTTGGCAGAGGCATTGATGCAGTCGGATTTGGTGATTGCGTTGGGGATACGCCTCGGGGAAATCACCACCCAGGGTTACAGCCGACTCAAGGTCCCGATGCCGGATCAACAGCTGGTGCACATTTATCCGGGCGCGGAAGAACTTGGGCGTGTCTACTACCCCACGCTTGCGGTCACGGCACAGGCGCCGGCGTTTGCACTCGCGCTCCGAGAGATCGCACCGCCGGCCGAATTGCCCTGGGCGCAAGAGACGATCCAGCTTCATGAAAGCTATCTTGAGTGGAGCACCCCGGGGAAGGCACCGGGTGACGTGAGCCTCGCATCCGTGGTGAGTGAGCTCAGTGACATGGTTGATGACAATGCCATCATCTGCAATGGGGCGGGCAACAACACGGGCTGGCTGCACCGTTTCTTTCGATTCCGAGAGGGCGGCCGGCAACTCGCCTCCACCAGCGGTTCGATGGGTTACGGGATTCCGGCCGCGATAGCGGCAGCCCTGGAACATCCGAACCGCCAGGTGATCGCCATGACGGGGGACGGCGATATCCAGATGACGAGCCAGGAGCTGGCGACAATCGCGCAGGAAGGTTTGTCGATCGTTGTGATCGTCGTCAATAACGCGATGCTGGGCACCATCCGTATGCATCAGGAGATGCATTTCCCGGGCCGGACCGAGAACACCGATCTGGTGAACCCGGACTTTCTGACGCTGGCCAAGGCCTATGGCTTTGCGGCAGAGCGGGTAATGCGCACAGCAGACTTCGGTCCGGCTCTGCGACGGGCATTGGATGCTTCTTCCAGCACGCTGATCGAGGTCGTGACAGATGCCCAGGCGATTGCGCACACGACGACTCTGAGCGAGATTCGCGCTCGAGCCAATGCTTAGGCATGCTCGATAGCGTGCGCCGCCATGACTGATCATTTCACCCAGGCGCTGACCGATGCGGTTGACGAGTTCGCCAGGGAACGGGACTGGGAGCAGTTTCATGCTCCCAAGAACCTGTCAATGGCGCTGATGGTGGAAGCCGCTGAACTCGCTGAGCACTTTCAGTGGCTGACGGAGCGTCAGAGTGCCGATCTCGCGCCAGAGCAGCTCGATGAGGTCTCAGAAGAAATCGCGGACGTGCTCATCTATACGCTGCGTCTCGCTTCACGCCTCGGCGTGAATATCGAAGCGGCCGCGTGGGCCAAGCTCGAGAAAAACCGGCGCAAGTACCCGGTCGATAAAGCCCGGGGCAACGCAAAAAAGTACAGCGAGCTTTAGCCGAGTGCGTTAAGACGAAAAAGTCTGCGTATAGCGTTCGCGCAGCACGTTCTTCTGCACCTTCCCCATCGCGTTTCGCGGCAGCGTCTCTACGGTAATGATCTGCCGGGGGACCTTGAATCCCGCGAGTTGGGTTTTTAGCTGAGTGATCACGCTGTCAGAGTCAATGACCGCCCCGGGTAGCGGACAGATCACGGCGACCAGTCCTTCGCCGAGATCTGCGTGGGGCACGCCGATGACTGCCGATTCGTTGACACCCTCAATGACATCAATGGCGTCTTCGATTTCCTTGGGGTATACGTTCAGCCCGCCGCTGATGACAAGATCCTTTTCGCGCCCCACGATGCGCACCCGCCCGTCGTCATCCATCGTTGCCATATCTCCCGAGACAAAGAACCCGTCCTCGGTGAATTCGCTGGCCGTTTTTTCAGGCATCTGCCAGTAGCCCTTGAAGACATTCGGGCCGCGCATCTGCAGCACCCCGGTCTGTCCGGCCGCCACCGGAGTGTGTTCGGCATCGCAGACCCTGAGTGTGACGCCGGGGAGCGCATAACCCACGGTGCCGGCGATCCTTTCACCGTCCAGAGGGTTCGAGGCGACCATGTTCGCCTCAGACATGCCGTACCGTTCCAGGATCCGGTGACCGGTATGCGAAAAGAACGTTTCAAACGTCTGCGCCAGCAACGGCGCCGAGCCGCTGATGAAAAGCCGGATAGACGCACAGAGTTCCCGGGTGAAGTCCGCGTTATCCATCAGCCTTGTATAAAAGGTAGGGACCCCCATCATGACTGTGACCGATGGCAGGTGTCGGATGATCTCCTGTGCATCGAAGCGCGGCAGGAAGTGCATCGGAATACCGCGCAGCATTGCGCAATGGACCGCCACGAACAGGCCATGCACGTGGTAGATCGGCAGGGCGTGGAGTAGCACGTCGTTTTCGACGAAGCCCCAAAGATCAACGAGCGTGAGGGCATTGCTGGCGAGATTGTCATGGCTCAGCATGGCGCCCTTGGAGCGCCCGGTCGTGCCAGAGGTATAGATGATCGACGCGATGTCGTCCGGGCCGCGCTCGGCAATCCCGCTTTGCGGTTCGGCGGCCTTCACCGCGTCCATCAGTGTTCCTTCGCCGTCGTGTCCAAGGGTCAGCAGCAACGCGCCAATCGCGTCAGCACTTTCCTTAAGACCCTTTGCGCAGTCAGGCCTTGCGATAAAAAGTCTGGGCGTCGCGTCTTGCAGAAAATAGGCGAGCTCCGAAGCGGTGTAAGCGGTGTTGAGGGGCACAAAGATCGCACCCAGGCGCAGTGTGGCGAGATACAGCAACAGCGCTTCGGGAGACTTGTCGATCTGGGCAAGCAGGCGGTCTCCGGGACTTAGGCCGAGCGCCTGCAGTGCTCCGGCGTAACGGGCCGTGGTATCGTCGATGTCACCGTAGCAGCAGGTCTCTCCTGCCGGTGTCACCAGCCAGGGCGCTTTGGGGTCATCGGGAAAACGGCTGCGCAGCAGCGAATAGAGGTTGTGATTCAAGTCCGACTGGGCGAGATTATTCAAAGCGCTAATTTTAGCGGGATCGACCTGATACCGCTTCAAAACGCTAAAAGGTTAACGCTTGGGATCTTATCGTTGTTGCCGATGCCTTAGTCAGAACTCATAAACGATCACATACACACAGTTAAAGATGAAAAAAGAACTCGCTTGCCTGGTGATTCACGGCATCGGCCGTCAGGAGCCGGACTTCGCGAATGATCTGATCACAGGTGTCTCAAGGCAATTGCAGAAGTCTGGTCGTGACCCCGAGGCAGTGGCATGGCAGTCCGTTTACTGGGATGACATCCTGAGGCCCGCCCAGGACGCCTATCTGCAGGCCGCCTACGCAGAGGCGGACCTTAATGCACACGGCCTGCGTACCTTGTTGCTTAATGCGCTCGGTGATGCGGCGAGTTATCGGCAGTTGCCATCAGGCCGAAGCCGAGGCGGCGAGGAAACACTCACCTACCGGCGTATTCATGAACGGGTCAAGGACGCGCTCGGAGCTTTGTATCACGGCCCGCTGCAGGACCGCCCGGTGCCGTTGGTGGCACTGGCCCATTCTTTCGGCGGACACATCCTCTCGAACTACATCTGGGACCGCCAGCAGCGCTCGGACAAGCGCCTGTCTTCGTTTGAGCGGATGAATTGGCTGAGCGGCTTCATCACTTTCGGCTGCAACATCCCCCTTTTTACATTTGCCTGTACGGAAGTGGTGCCGATCCGGTTTCCTCCACCGCGCCTGCCGGCGCGTCTCAAGCCAAACGCACGCTGGCTGAACTTTTTTGATCCTGATGATGTGCTCGCTTGGCCCTTGAGGCCGATCAACGGCGCCTATGCTGACGTAGTCGACAGTGATGAGCGTATCCATGTCGGCGGCCCCGTAACCGGATGGACCCCTGCCTCTCATTTCGCCTACTGGAGTGACAAAAGGTTCGCGAAACAGATCGCAAAGTTTCTGGATTCCCTGCTTTAGGCTGCCAGCCCCGATGCTCCGATCGGGGGGCTTTTGCCCCTATTCATGTGATGTCTGTCACTGAGATGTGCGCCCGGTTTTCGCATGATGTCGATCACCAGAAACAGTAATCACGAGAGGGAGAGCAGAAAATGGAATTGATACAACATCAGGAGGCTGAGGAAGGGCAGCAGGTATTTGCCATGATTACGGAATTGATTGAGATCGGTGTGCCGGTTGAGAAACTGCACCAGCAGGGCATCGCCGAGTTTGATATCGAATATGTCGACATGCACCCGGACGACGGTCTGTGGCCGGAGTTTTTCGATTGAGCAGCCTCTTTCGTGCGTTTTGGCTAAAGCCCTTACGCTTTGTCTGAATCAGGTGGATTTTTCTGCCCCTCGGTTCTCGCCTTGATGCAAAATGCATCCATTGATGTCATCCGGGGATAGCGAGGCTTAAAGGGGAGCTTAAGGAAGTATGACGACAGAATTGTTAGCACAGGCGCAGTCGCTGCAGGACCGTACCGTGGCCCTCCGGCGTGAGATTCACCAGCATCCGGAACTCGGCCTACACCTGCCGAGGACACAGACAGCCGTCCTGGATTCCCTGCAGGGTCTGGATCTGGATATCCGGCTGTCGAAAGATACCAGCGGTATCGTGGCAACACTGCATGGTGCGAAGCCCGGTCCGGCAGTTCTGCTGCGCGGAGATATGGATGCCCTGCCGATGCCAGAAGAAACCGGCCTGCCGTTTGCATCAGCTGACGAGGGCTGCATGCATGCCTGCGGACATGATGCCCATACCGCCATGCTGGCAAGCGCCGCGCATCTCCTGCACCAGCATCGCGAGCGGATTAACGGCAGTGTGCGCTTCATGTTTCAGCCGGGCGAAGAGGGTCCGGGCGGGGCCAAGCCCATGCTGGATGAAGGCCTGCTCGACGCAGACGGGGCGCCGCAGGCGATTTTTGCCCTGCATGTTGAACCGGAACTGCCGGCCGGAAAGATCGCCTGTCGTACGGGGCCGATCCTGGCAGCGGTCGACACCGTGTTTGCCCGTCTCATCGGCAAAGGAGGTCATGGCTCAATGCCCCACAGCGCGCTTGATCCAACGCCGGTCGCTTGTGAAGTAGTGCAGGCAATTCAGACGATGGTCACCCGGCGCTTTGATGTCTTCGATCCGGTCGTGGCGACTGTTGGACGTATTCAGTCGGGCACCACCAGCAACGTGATTCCCGAATTCGCCGAGATGGAGATCACGCTGCGGTCGTTGTCCGTCGAGGCACGCGCCCGTCTCGCAGAGGCCGTAGAGAAACTGGTTCGCGAGATTCCCGCGGCGCATGGACTTGAAGTCAGTTTCGATATCGAGAAAGGTTACCCGCCGACGGTGAACCACCAGAGCGGCGCGCAGGCCGTAGCCCGGGCGGCTAAAGCCGTGCTCGGCGAGGATCAGTATATGGAGATGGCCACACCCTGGATGGGGGCTGAGGATTTCTCCTACCTGCTCGAGCGCTTTCCGGGGGCGTTTGTTTTTCTGGGTGCGGCACCGACTGATGGGGAGCCCCAGCCCTGCCACTCATCGAGGATGCGCCTGAATGAGGCAGCGTTTCCTGCGGGGGTGGCAATGTATGCAGCGCTTGCCTTGCAGGAGCTCGCGGACAAGCCCCACTAAAGTCGCTTGATTAATTTGGCGTTGCGCTGGGTGATGCCTGAATTCCATTTCATGAACGCGCCCTGCCGTCCGTCGAGGGGTTGATTGCCAACGAGGCTACGCCTCAAGTTGTGAAAATTTGATCAGACTCCACGCCGGTACATGTTGGTATGATTTCGCCGCGATTAATTTTTAGACGGCGTTTATCTTTAATAGACGAGCTTTAGATGAAAGATCTCAAACTCATTTTCAAAAACTTCGAGAAGAACCTCCGAGCTTCGGCTTGGTTCGACGATAGCTGGGAAATCTATAACCGAGGGGTTTATCTCCAGCTTTACAAACGCAACTGGTTTAACGATAACCAGGGCGGAGTCCATTTCGAAACTTACATAGAAGCTCCGCAGATCAAAAAGAAGAGCTTCCCAATCTGTTTTCACGCTGAGGAAGAGTGCCCAGAGCAGCAGACCTTCATCAGCCGGTTTCTTGAGTCCCACGGTCAAGAGATTAGGGGCTGGAAAGGTTACCGAGTACAGGGAGACGGCTATCGTGTTTGCCAGCGTGATTTGCCGCTGAACACCAAGAATCTCGAGCAGCGCCTCTTCGAGGAGTTCAATCGGCTCCGTCAGCTCGAAAGCGGAATAGACGAGACTCTTGCCCGAATCCACGATTGAGCGCTAAGGGTTGTCTCACTAAATTAAAACCTTCAACCGGGCGAATTCGTGGGATCCCAAAAAAGCCCCTGCATTGATATCTGCGATTTTCGTGGCCCCAAAGGCTGGTGCCTCGGCTGTGGCCGGACCCGAGAGGAGTGCCGCAAGTGGAAATCAATGAAACCCTACGCGCAGACCCTGCTGATCAAGGAGCTCAGTAGAAGAAAAAAGAAGATGACGAGGCAATAGTTCTGCCATTGCGACCCTGTCAGTCGATATCGGGCTAATCCATGCCTTCCAAAAAGGTTTTTTCTCATACCGGCCTTTTTCTTCCACAAATCAATACGTTAAGGGCCAAATTATCTTGCTGGATAAGCCAATTGATTTTTCTTATCTGCTGGATAACGAGATAGTCTTTGAGAATTCTTTACGCCAAGAGTATGTTATTTCGACTCATTAATTAAGAGGCGTACAACTAATGTCTAACCGCGAAAAAATCATGCGGCACCTCAATATCGTCGGCCAGTTGCAGCCGGCGCTACATCAGCCGCAGCACGCCCCCACCGGCGATTTGATCGATAACGCCCATTTCCGCGCTTACACCCGCGCGTCCCACGATGTCGGAGGTGAGGCAGACGTTCCGATTACCTGGGAAGAGAAAGAGGAAGAGATCTGGGAACACAACACCTTTGTGACTTGCGAGGTGCTTGCCTGGCGAGGGGTTTGGAATGCTGAGGAGCGCCGTCGCCGCCAGAATGTCGACGTCGGACAGACAATCTATCTTGGCTTGCCTTACTACGGCCGCTGGTTGATGACGATCGCGCTGATCCTCGTGGATAAGCAGCACGTCAAATTGACCGAACTGATCGATAAGATCGAAGAGGTTAAACAGCGCGCCCACAAACAGGACGGTCTTCTTTACGATGCAAAGGGTCATGACTTATGAGCAGCAGCCACCATGTAGAAAAAGCAACGAACGTTGGGGATCCGCAGTGCTTCAAAGGTGAAGCACCTCCCGCGAAATTTAAGGTGGGAGACCGGGTTCGGATCCGCAATCTGCCCGATATCTTCTATACCCGCTCGCAGATGTATCTTCGTGAGGCGGAAGCGACAGTTGTAAAACTCGTTTACGAAAGCCCGCCGGCAGAAGATGAAGCGTGGGATAACACCGACAGCCCAGAATGGTTCTACAGCCTGCTTTTCAAGCAGAGTGACCTGTGGCCAGATTATCCCAAGAAGTTCGAGGCCGATACGCTTGAAACAGAACTCTCCGAGCGTTGGCTCGAGGCGCTCTGAGACAATTTAAAGGTATTTCACACTCACGACATGAAAAGAGGAAAACGGCATGTCAAATTCACATGATCATGATCACAAAGCCGCGCCCATGGTGGATGAGGTCAGCGACTTTGAGGCGCTGGAAGTCGCAGTCCGCGAGTTATGCATTGAGAAAGGACTGTTCACACAAGCCGATCACAACGAGTGGACGGAATATATGCACACATTGGGTCCCACCCCTGCTGCAAGACTCGTCGCCAAAGCCTGGCTAGATGAAGATTACAAGCAGTTGTGTATTGATGACCCCGTCAAAGCGAGTTTGGAGGTAGGTATCAACTGGATTACCAGCATGCCCTCTAACTTTGGCACCCCCAGTGATTACTGCAACCCACGGATTTTGGTTGATACGCCTACGTTAAAGCATGTCGTGGTCTGCACGCTGTGTTCCTGCTATCCGAGGCCGATTCTGGGTCAATCTCCCGAGTGGTACCGTACGCCTAACTATCGACGCCGGATGGTGCGCTGGCCGCGGCAGGTGTTGTCCGAATTCGGCCTGCAGTTGCCTGAAGACGTTGAGATTCGCGTGGCTGATTCGAATCAGAAGACCCGTTACGTGGTTATGCCGGTGCGGCCAGAAGGCACCGACGGCTGGACCGAGGATCAGCTTGCCGAAATTGTTACCCGCGACTGTCTGATTGGCGTGGCGATGCCCCGCGCGGATCGTAAGGCGGATGACAAGAGACCGGTGATCCCCGCAATCCATCCTTACGGCCATTAGGAACCCCTTGTGACCAAGTCCATCCCTTTACTGGAAAAGATCGGTAAAGAAGGCAGGGTCTGGAGCGACCTCTGTGAGCAGTACGGGGTCGAAAACCCGGACCCGCCCTGGCGCGTTTTTCTGGAAAGCACCTGTGAGGTGCTTAACGAGGGATCGTGCGTTTTGCCATCTCTCGAACGACGGGATGAAGAGGACGAGTTGGTGGATGAACTTTATAAGCACATCCCCCATCCAGAGCGGCAGGTGTTGGCTCTCGCGCACTCAATGATCCTTCGGGGCATCATTACTGAAGAAGACCTTGAGAAACACCTGAAGACCGTTACCGAAAGGCTCAACGCGGCGTAGTGGGAGCACAGTTCTTTGAGCCCCGGGGGCCAATAGGCAAGATTACCAGCAACAAGTATCAGTAAACATTTGTAAGGAGTTAAGGAGATTTGTACAGACATTTGAAGGGTTAAAGTTCTGCAGACAAAATGGAGGAGGAAAGCGAAGACATGAAAAAACAGTTAACGCAGGAAGAAAAACTGCTGGCCGCGAAAGCGAAGTCGCAGGCAATCGCAGATGACATTCTCGATGAGGAAGAAGCTCAGTTCATAGATGGGGGCCCAGTCGATGAGAACGGCCTGCCGCTGAACGCCAAAAGTTTCGGAGATCAGATTGACGATCCGTTTCTCAAGATTAATTCGGACCCGTTGTTTGGCGGGTTTCTCGGGACGGGGATAAGCCGACGGTCGGTGCTGCAGACGGGCGCAGCCTTGGCCGGTGCCGGCCTTGGGCTGGGCAGTATGCCGGCTTTCGGTAAAAAAGCATTCGATCCCGTTGTTAACATCTGCTACATCCCAATTACTGATGCGGCAGCCCTGCTGGTCGCGCATGAGCTTGGCTTCTTCAAGGAAGAGGGAATTGAATCCAAACGCCCGACACTGATTCGGGGTTGGTCACCACTGGTGGAGGCATTCGCCGCCCACAAGTTCAATCTGACGCACATGCTCATCCCGATTCCAGTCTGGATGCGGTACAACAATAAATTCCCCGTGAAGATCACTGCCTGGGACCACAGCAATGGTTCGGCAATCGTGGTGAACCCGGAGATCAAAACGCCCGCAGACTTCGGCGGAAAGCAGTTTGCGGTTCCGTATTGGTATTCGATCCATAACATTGTCTCCCAGAAGATCATGAAGGAGGCAGGAATCACCCCGGTGATCCGAGCGCAGGACGCGGCTCTGGCACCTAATGAATGTAACTTCCAAGTGCTCGCGCCGCCTGATATGCCGCCTGCACTGGCCGCTAAGAAGATCGATGGCTACTGTGTTGCTGAGCCTTTCAATGCGCTCGGTGAGATCAAAGCCGGCGGCAAAGTGCTCCGATTTACCGGTGACGTGTGGAAGGGGCATCCCTGCTGTGTTGTGGTGATGCATGAAGACGACGCAATGGATCCGGAACGGGCCGCGTGGGCACAGGGTGTTCATAACGCCGTAGTCAAGGCACAGCTTTACACCGGATCCAACCGAAAAGAGGTCGCCCAGCTGCTGTCGCGTGAAGGTAAGAAGTACTACCCCTTCCCGAGCAAAGTGGTTGAGCGGGCGATGATGTTCTACGATCCGGCGTATTACAACAATCCTGCTGCGATCCGTCATACCGAGTGGGGTCAGAATCGCATCGACTTCCAAGCGTGGCCTTATCCTTCAGCCACCCGACTGGTGGTCAATGAACTGAAGAACGAGACTTTGGTGACCGGCGACAGGACCTTCCTGGATACTCTGGATCCGGAGTTCGTGATCAATGATCTCGTACAGTATGAGTATGTGAAGAACGCGCTCATGGCCAATCCTTCATGGAAAAATGATCCAAGCGTGCCCCAGGGAGGCAATCCTTTCGAGCGCGAAGAGATTCTGGAGATCTAAATCCCTTAGAAAATGAGATACCCGGGTCGTTCGACCCGGGGACACTCACAGATAAATTTGCAACTTAGGAGAGAAAAGTTATGTCAAACCAAGCAATTCAAGAACAAATCCAGTCCACACCTATTCTGGCCAGCAAGGGGCTGCAGCTGATCGCGGCGTTCGCGCTGGGCGCAACGATTCTGTTCGCCGCGGCTTTCGCGCAGTCTTCCGCCGTACACAACGCGGCACATGATATGCGCCATTCTCAGGGCTTTCCTTGCCATTAAAGCTGCTAGTACTAAGGCTAAATCAAAAGTAGGCGGCGATCCCGTTAATGCTGTTTCGCCGAATTGTTGTTATTGCACTGCTCGCTGGTCTGGCTGGGGGCCTTGCCCTCAGCCTGGTTCAGCGCTGGCAGGTCATACCGATCATCACGGCAGCAGAGCAGCTTGAGAGCCAGAAAGTCGAAGTAGCAGGGTCTGAGGAATCAGATCATTCGGGACACAGCCACGATCATGATCATGAAGAGTGGGGTCCTGAGGACGGACTTGAGAGGATACTCTTTACGATGCTGTCCAATGTGCTCACTGCAATAGGCTATGCCCTGCTTTTGGTGGCGCTCGGGGCCGCGGCCTCAATAAAGTTTGGCAAGGCCAGGATGAGTTTCGCCTCAGGCCTTGTTTGGGGGCTGGGCGGATTTATCGCGTTTTTTGCAGCACCCTCTCTCGGGATCCTTCCCCAGTTGCCCGGAGTCGCCGGGGCAGCGCTTGAATCTCGCCAGTTTTGGTGGACCTCAACAGTCTTGTGCACGGGGATAGGGCTTTTCCTCGCTCACACACTAAAGACAAACTGGCGCTGGGTAGGCGCAGCTGTGTTACTTGTGGTGCCGCATATTGTGGGAGCGCCTCAAGCCGATGATCTGTATGCGGGCCATACCGCTGAAGTGGCGACGCAGCTGTCTGAGTTGTCTGGTGGGTTTCTTGTGGCTACGGGGGTCAGCTCGCTCATCATGTGGCTGGTCATCGGCGGCTGCACTGGCTTAGGATTGCATCGGTTTTTAGCGAAAGACGCCTAGAGACCAAAATCCATTTCTGCGCGGCCTTAGACCCCTTAGCTCGTGCTTCTCTTGTGGTAGCAAAGTCCGGGAGACGACCCATTCGGTATTAGGGAAACGTGTGCAGCCCCGAATTGCGATTGATTTTTCCTATACCGCTTATCGGTTTTTCGTCTCGCAATCGTACGCCCGAATCGCCTCGGGTCTCGTAGACTGTGTTCTGCAAGCGCCCCGTCCGTGGTGGGCTTAAGACAGTGGGGAAGTACGTGAATTTCACTGGCCCAACGTATGCTCTGTTTTCAATAATTAGGTAACGTAATGTCCAACAAGCTTTCGATAGTCTGTGTTTCGGGTACGCTCGAGAAACTTCAAATGGCTTCCATGGTTGCATCGGTTGCGGCAGCGAGCGGGGATGACGTCACCGTTTTCTTTTCCATGAACGCACTCCAGTATTTCACCAAGGACAATGCCGAGCTCGCGGCGCCTGAAGAGGGTGAGTTCGGTCGTCTGATCGAGACAGAAGGAGTGCCTGCATTCAGAAAGTTGTTTGAGCAAGCCGCCGATCTTGGTGACGCCAAACTGCTGGCCTGTTCCATGGCGTTGGACCTGATGAAGATCACCCCGGATGATCTGACGCTTGAGTTTGGCCCAGCAACCGGACTCACCGCTTTTTTGTCTGACGCCGAGGATGGCAGGTTGCTGTCCTTTTAACCTTGTTGAGATCGCGCTCTACAAAACAGGAGATTGTTGATGTCCGAAATGAAAGTTGTTGATGCAAGAAATACGTTTTGCCCAGGCCCGTTGATGGAGTTGATCTCCTTTATGAAGCGGGCTGAGGTTGGCGATGAGATGG
>Ga0181588_10000135_pt1 | contig 60536 bp, 67 predicted proteins | sample 071ome_26_FD_148607 | JGI IMG/M metagenome (GOLD analysis project Ga0181588, IMG submission 148607) | Coastal salt marsh microbial communities from the Groves Creek Marsh, Skidaway Island, Georgia - 071409BT metaG (spades assembly) | ecosystem: Environmental > Aquatic > Marine > Intertidal zone...
TCGGCGACCCAGAGACGCAGGTCGTGCTGCCGCTGCTTTCGTCGGACCTGCTCGATGTGTTCGAGGCGTGCGTGAGCGGGTCGCTGGCCGACAACCAGCCATCGTGGACCGATTCCTCGGCGGTGACGGTCGTCTTGGCGTCCGCCGGGTATCCGACCACGAGCGCAAGCCCACAGCCGATCAGCGGCCTTGATGACGCCGCTGCGTCAAACACGATTGTGTTCCACGCGGGAACGTCGGTCGGCGGGGGCAAGATACTCGCCACCGGGGGACGAGTGCTCGCCGTGACGGCGGTTCGGCCAGCCCTCGCCGAGGCGGCTGAGGCCGCCCACGCGGGCGTCGATGCCATCTCGTTCGACGGTGCCCAACGCCGCACTGACATTGCCCGCGCTACTGCGGAGGTTCGCCCATGACCAACTACGCCGACGCTGGCGTCGACATCGATGCGGGCAACCGGGCCGTGAAGCTGATGGGGGAGGCGGTCCGCTCGACCAACACCCCAGCGGTTCTTTCCGAACTCGGCGCCTTCGGAGGTCTGTTCTCTACCGACGGACTCGGCCAAGGTTCGGTTCTGGTTGCGTCGACGGACGGGGTCGGGACCAAGGTCGAACTCGCAGCCCGCTATGGCGGCTGGAACGGCGTCGGGCGCGACCTGGTGAACCACTGTGTCGACGACATCCTGGTGCAGGGGGCGCGCCCGCTGTTTTTCCTCGATTACATCGCCACCGCCAAACTCGTGCCGGAAACCGTGGCCGCCATCGTCACCGGTATGGCTGAAGCGTGTCGCGACGTCGGCTGTGCGTTGCTCGGTGGGGAGACGGCCGAAATGCCCGGGGTTTACACCGACGGAGCGGTCGACATTGCTGGCACCATCGTTGGTGCCGTGCATCGTGACTCGTTGTGGCCCCGCACGGAGGCAATCGTGCCGGGCGATGTTCTGATCGGGATGGCCAGCGAGAGTCCGCATACCAACGGGTATTCGCTGATTCGGCTGCTCCTCGACCAGCATGCCCCCGAACCGTCTGACGACCTGATCGAATGGCTCCTCACGCCACACAAGAGCTACCTCGGCCCGGTTGACGAACTGCGGGCGCTCGGGGTCGAACCCAAAGCGCTTGCGCACATCACCGGCGGCGGCTTCTTCGAGAACATTCCGCGAGTGCTGCCCAACGGGGTCAGTGCCGAGATCGAACTCGGAACATGGGACGTGCCGGCGGGCTTTCGGCAGTTGGTCGAGTGGGGCGACGTTCCCGACCAAGAATCGTTCCGGACCTGGAACATGGGAATCGGGCTGATCGTGGCGATCGATGCCGCCGACGCCGACGCTGCGAGCGCGGCCGGCCACCCGGTGATCGGTCGTCTCGTCGAGTCCGCGACTGGTGACGTGGAGCTGGTTGGGGACTGGCGGTGAGGTCGCGTCTCGTCGTGCTGGCGACGGGGTCGGGTTCAAATCTGCAGGCCATCCTCGACGCAAGCGAGGCGGGCACGCTCGAGGCTGAGGTCGTCCTCGTTGTCGTGAACCGCCGGAGCGCGTTCGCCGCTCAACGGGCCGAGGCCGCCGGCGTTCGATCCGTGCATCGGCCGATGGGTCCGTTCCGCGACGAGTTCCCCGACGACCCGCGACGAGCGCGAGAGGCGTACGACGCTGCGCTGGCTGCCGAGGTGGCTGATGCTCGCCCCGATCTCATCGTGCAAGCCGGTTGGATGCATCTGTTCACCTCGGCCTTTCTTGATCGCTTTCCCGACATGGTCGTGAACCTGCACCCGGCCCTTCCCGGAGCGTTTCCAGGTGCACACGCCATCGATGACGCCTGGACCGCTCATGAACGCTGCGGACTTGATCACACCGGTGTCATGGTGCACCTCGTGCCTGATGAGGGAGTTGACGACGGGCCGGTCCTTGCGTCGCAGCAGGTGCCGATTCTGTCGGGTGACACTCGAGCGACACTCGAGGAACGGATTCATGCCGTCGAGCACGAGTTGTTTGTTGCGACAATCGCCGACTATCTGAGAACCCGATGACCGACGCCCCACCCACCGGCCGAGCACTCTGGATTGCGGGTGCGCGCCCTCGCACCCTTCCTGCGGCGATTGTTCCCGTCGCGGTCGGTGCTGCCTGTGCAGTGGGGGAGGGCGTCGACGCCTGGTGGCGGGCCATCTTCGCGCTCGTCGTCGCCCTCGCCCTGCAGGTCGGGGTCAACTATGCGAACGACTACAGCGACGGCGTTCGCGGCACCGATGACGGGCGTCGGGTTGGACCGCTCCGACTCGTCGGTTCCGGGCTCGTCCCGGCCGCGTCAGTGAAACGGGCCGCCCAACTGGCCTTTGGTGTTGCCGGCGTCTTCGGTGCAGTCCTCGCCCTTGTGGCTGGGCCCGAGTTGTTTGCGGTGGGAGCTGTTTCGATCCTTGCGGGATGGACCTACACCGGTGGCCCGAAGCCCTACGGCTACCTCGGGTTGGGGGAAGTCTTCGTCTTCATCTTCTTCGGGGTAGTGGCCACAGTAGGAACCACCTACGTGCTGCTTGGCGAGGTGCAGAGACTCTCGCTGGTTGCCTCGGTTTCGGTTGGTCTGTGGGCTACGGCGCTGCTGGTGATCAACAACCTTCGCGACATTCCCGGCGATACCGACGCCGGGAAGAACACGTTGGCGGTTCGGATCGGCGACCGGGCGACACGCATCGTCTTTGCGGTGATGCATGTCGCCGCTCTTGGCTTCGCTCTGTGGGCCAGCTTCGGGTTCTCGCGATGGGGCGGCTTGCTGGTCGTGCTCGGCGTTGGGCAGATGATCCAAGCCGTGGTCGATGTGCAGAAGGGTGCGACGGGGGCCGAGCTGATCAAGGTGCTTGGCCTCACCGCATCGGTCCAGCTGGTCTCCGGCCTCGGGCTTGCCATCGGTCTGGCCGTTACCGGCTGATCAAAGGGGCTGGTTCAGCTCGACCAGGTTGCCGGATGGATCGCTGAGAAAGGCCTGACGACAGATACCGTCGATTTCGCCCGTGCGCTGCGCAGTGATGCCCTCAGCTTCGAGCGTTGCAAGCGCATCGTCGAGGTCATCGACATGTACGGCGAAGTGCTGGCCGACGTCGGCAGGCGGCGGGAATCCGAGGAGATGGAGCTCACCGCTCTCACCGAGCCGCATCCAGGCCCCGTCGAACTCGAAGTTGGGTCGCTCAACCTGTCGAAAGCCGAGCGCGGTGTAGAAGGCGACCGCAGCGGGAACATTGTCGACATTGAGCGACACGTGGTGAAGGGCATTGGCGACCATTAGTGACCTCGGGTCGCGGTGAAGAGGTGGGCGCCGGTGAAGACGGTGCGCTCCACATCTACGAACCCGGCTGCGCTCATCTGCGCTCGTAGTTCGGGCCACGGTGGCAGGTAGGCGACCGACTTGGGGAGGTACTTGTACGCCCGCCCCTCGCTGAGAAGGCCGCCGATCACCGGAACGACCTTGTTGAAGTAAAGGCCGTGGCCGAGGCGAAGAACCGGGTTCTCCGGGGGCGATGCATCGACAAAAGCGATTCTCCCGCCGGGCCGCACCACGCGAGCCACCTCTTCGAAGAAGCCCTCAAGTTCGATCAGGTTTCGGAGGGCGAATCCGCAGGTTGCACCGTCGACGGATCCGTCGGCAAGGGGCATGGCCAGGATGTCAGCGTGCGTGAGGGGAGCGTCGGTGCGGGCTGCGGCCAACATGCCCATCGACAGGTCAAGACCGACCGCCACCATGCCCTGCTTCTCGATCTCTCGGCAGAAGTCACCGGTACCGCACGCAAGATCGAGAATGACCGAGCCTGGTTTGGCTCCGAGTTTCTTCATCGAGGCCTTCCGCCAGCGGACGTCAAGCCCGAACGACATGATTCGGTTCACCAAGTCATACCGGGGGGCGATGGTGTCGAAGAGCGAACGGACCTGGCGTCGTTTTTCTTGCCCGGTCGGGAGATTGTCGGGGTCGACCGTGACGCCCTCGGCGAGGATTGGTGAGCGCGGAGCACTCATCGGAACCACACCTTCTGATAGTCGGAGCTCATCGGGTGAAGGAGCAAGGCAACCAGAGCGACATCGAACACGAGCCCGATCGAATCGACGGTGAGCGCATCGAGTAGGCCATCGCTCACCAAGAGCTGCAGCCGGATGAGGAATGGGGCACAGGCCGAGGCGACGCCGAGCTGGTAGCCCCACTTCTTTCCATTGGCGATGCCGTACGCACCGGCAACCAAGCCGATCGTGAGCAACAGCAGATACAGGGTGCCGATCACGGTGGAGCCAAACAAGGACACGCGACCAATGCCGATCAGGCCCCCGAACAAAATGGCCATGCCGCCGCGGAAGTACATGAGCACTTGGGCGATGTACAGCGTTTGGGGTTGGCGGTTGTTGATCCAGACCTGATCGGACATGCCACCAGTATGGAAGGTCGTGGCGCCCTAACGGCAGACGGGCGACTCAGCGTCGACGAGGTGGGTCGACGACCTGCCGACTGGCCCGGAGTTGGCCGCATGCCGCATCGATGTCGGTGCCGCGAGTCTGTCGCACCGTGGCGTTCGCGCCCCGTTCCTCCAGCGCATCGCGGAACGCATGGACCCGGTCGAGTGGAGTACCCCGCGTCAGATATCCGGGGGTGGGGTTGAGCGGAATCAGGTTGATGTGGGCCCGCAGCGAGCGGGCGTAGTCGGCAAGCTCTTCGACGTCGGATGGTCGGTCGTTCACCCCGTCAATCAGCGCCCACTCGAACGACAGGCGCCGGTTCTTCGCGTCGAGATACCGCTGGCATGCGGCGGCGAGGTCATCGAGCGGATACCGCTTGTTGATCGGCACCAACTCGTCTCGGTCGTGGTCGTTCGCCGAGTGCAGCGACACCGCCAGATTGACCGGGAGATCTTCCGCCGCGAGTCGCTCGATGCCAGGAATGATGCCAACCGTCGAGATGGTGATGTGGCGAGCACCGATGCCCAGATCTCGATTGATGCGCTCCACCGCAGCCCAGGTGCGGTCGTAGTTGGCAAACGGTTCGCCCATGCCCATGAACACGATGTTGGACACGCGACGTGGCGCCGACTGCCGCCGGGCTCGCACGATCTGTTCGACAATCTCACCGACGGAAAGGTGGCGGTCGAAACCCGACTGGCCAGTCGCACAAAAACCGCATGCCATCGCGCAACCGGCTTGCGACGACACACAAACGGTCGTGCGGTCGTCGTAGTGCATGAGCACGGTCTCGATGCGATGGTCATCGTGCAGCTTCCACAGCCACTTGACGGTGGCGCCGTCATCGCTGACCGATTCGACCTCAGGCGTGAGGCCGAGGGGCAACGCCTCGGCCAGTCGGGCTCGCAGCGCCTTCGGGACATTGGTCAGGTCGTCAATCTCTTCGCCGCGTTCGTGGATACCGTCCCAGACTTGGTCGAGTCGGTAGCGCGGCTCGCCGTCAAGAAGCTCGGCCAGTTCCTCACGGCTCGGGTCGTAACGCAGGGTTGGCGCTTCCCGGTGGGACCGGCCGGCGACGTGACGTTCGGTCATGCCTGCTCCAGCACGTAGGCCCGATCGGTGTGATGCCGACGGAATCCGATGGAGGCGTAGGTCGCGTTGGCTGGGTCGTTGTCGGACTCGACATAGAGCATGCCGACGGTAAGGCCCTGTTCAGCCAGCCATTCGAGGCCGGCGAGGGTCATCGGCTTACCGAGGCCTTGGCCATGGCGGCTCGGGTCGATGGCGATGACGTAGATCTCTCCAAGGTCAGGCTCGGTGCCGCGGTGGATCTTCGTCCAACAAAAGCCGATGAGGGCATCATTGTCGTCGAGCAGCCGGAACCCATCGGCGGAGAACCAGGGCTCGCTCATGGTGGCTTCGACCTTCTCGCGAGTCAGGCCACCCTGCTCGGGGTGCCAGTGAAACGCTCGGTTGTTGACGGCGATGAAGTCGTCGAGGTCCTCAGGGGTGAAGCTCCGCGTGGAGAGACCGCTTGGCTGGTTGGGCAGATCACATCGGAGCTGCCAGAGATCCCGATAGGCCCGGAAACCGAGTCCTGCGGCGATGGCATCAGCGCCGTCGTCGACCTCGCGGATCCAGAGCTGCACGCCGGATGTTCGAATGCGCGACAGATGCGCACGGAGTTCGGCCTCGAGGTCGAGACCGTCTCGGTGTTCCGGGACGATGATGCTCCACGGGAATTCGCCGGGGTTCGGTCCCTCAACGGTCACAGCCACCAGAACAGGCTAGCGAGCGGGCCCGTTGGGTCACGAAGAAGGCGGTCGGGCACCGCTGTTCGACCGAGAAAACATCGATGCAGATGTCACCGTTGGGGGGTGGAAGTCGTTAGTGTCCTGCACTGGCCGAGCTTCCGCCGCTCGGCCTCTTGAGCGACACGTGGGTTCCGCCGCCCGGTGTCGCCGCGGCCACCCCTCTTCGTAGGGGTGGCCGCTCTCGTTTTGGCCGCAAGCAGAAGCCCTTCCGCTTGGAATCGACGTCCGGTCAGCCGAGCACTCTGGCCACATCGCGAAGCCGGCGCTGTGCCGTGATGAGGCTTCGCTCGATCTCGTGGAGCCGGGCCACGATCGGATCGTCGGGGTCAACCCCCCGACGATCGGCAACAGCAGCTACGCGCTGGGCGAGATCGCTCACCACGGTGGTGATCGAGGAGAGTTCGGCGGCGTCGGAGTCCATCGCCGCAGTGTGCCGTGAAATCGACAGGCTGCGCATGTCGGCACCGGTAGCGTGATTGTGTGCTGCAACGCATCGACCTCCGCGGTCACGACGGTGATCTTGCCGACGTGCTTCCCCGGCCGGCACCGCCGTCTGGGGGGCCGGTAGAGGTCGTGCACGAGATCCTCGCTGCCGTCGAAGCCCGCGGGGATGCTGCCGTGCGGGAGTTCACCGAGCGATTCGACGGCGTTGCGCTCGACGCTCTTGTCGTTCCCGCTGAGGAGCTCACCAGCGCGGTCGAGCGGATCGCGCCGGAGGTTCGAGCGGCGCTGCAGCTTGCGGCAGATCGAGTGGCGGCGTACCACGCAGCCCAAGTTCCGGCCGACGTCATCGTGGAGCAGCCGGGCATGTCGATCCGAGGTATGCACCGAGCCGTCCAGCGAGCGGCGTGCTACGTGCCGGGCGGGCGTGCCGTCTACCCATCGACTGTGGTGATGACCGTTGTGCCGGCAAGGGTTGCGGGCGTCGAGGAAATCGTGGTCTGTGTCCCGCCCGGTCCCGACGGGCAGGTCCCCGACGTTGTCCTTGCTGCGGCCTCGATTGCCGGTGCACACGAGGTCGTAGCCGTGGGAGGTGCTCAGGCCATCGGTGCTGTGGCCTTCGGCACCGAATCGATCCGGGCCGTGGACGTGATCGTTGGCCCGGGCAATGTGTTCGTGGCCCTCGCCAAGCAGGCGGTCGCTGGTCGCGTCGGGGTGCCGTCCTCGTTTGCTGGCCCATCGGAAGTGGTCGTGATCGCCGACGGCACCGACCCCATCGATTTTGCCGCGATCGATGTCATCCTGCAGGCCGAGCACGGGCCCGATGGCCTGGCCTGGTTCATCACCTGGGACGCTGATGTCGCCGATGCGGTGACGGCGGCGATCGAGCGTCTCGTGGCTGACGCACCGCGACGGGCTGAGATCGAGTCGACCCTCGATGCTTCGGGAGTCGTTGTCGTGACCGAAAACGCCGAGCAGGCGATGGCTGTCTCGAACTTCATCGCGCCGGAGCACCTTGAACTCCAAACGGCAGACAACGACGCGCTGATCGCCATGGTGAGGAATGCCGGGGCGGTCTTCGCCGGCGCTCATGCGCCGGCCTCGCTCGGTGATTACGCGGCGGGCCCGAGTCATGTCTTGCCGACCAACGGCACGGCACGATTCGCGAGCGCGCTCACCGTACGCGACTTCATGAAGGATCTGCATGTCGTCACGGTCGAGCCCGAGGGGTTCGAACTCCTCGGTGATGCGGTGGAGGTGCTGGCAGGCGCCGAGGGGCTTGATGCCCACGCTGCATCGATTCGGCTTCGACGAGGAACTGAGCGATGAGCCGACCCTCGCCACGAGACTCGGTCGCCTTGATGGCCGGCTACCACTCACCTCAGCTTGATGTTGAGGTGCGGCTCAACACGAACGAGAGCCCGGAGCCTCCACCGGTCAGCTTCACCGAGCGAGTGGCCCAGCGAATCGGGAGCATTGAGTGGCATCGCTATCCGCAACGTTCGGCCGGCGAACTTCGCGCCCGTATCGGTGCTGCGTATGGTCTTGGACCCGAGCAGGTTTTCGCGGCGAACGGCTCCAATGAGGTGCTGCAGACGCTGCTGCTGACCTTCGGCGGCCCTGGGCGCTCGTCAGCGGTGTTCGAGCCGACCTACGCCCTTCATAGCCACCTCAGCCGAATCACCGGGACGACGGTCCATGAGGGAGAGCGGGGCCCGGACTTCTCGCTCGATCTCGACATTGTCGAACAGGTGATCACCACCCACGCGCCTGACGTGGTGTTTCTCTGTTCTCCCAACAATCCGACTGGTGTTGTCGACCCGGAGACATCGATCCGCCGAGTCCTTGAGTTGGTCGAGGCCTCGGGAGGGCTGTTGTGCGTCGATGAGGCGTACGGGCAGTTCTCGGAGTTCTCGGCTGTTTCGATGCTCGACGATGAGACTCCGCTTGTCGTGAGCCGTACCTACTCCAAGACCTGGGCGATGGCTGCGGTCCGGCTGGGCTATTTGCTCGCTCCGTCGTGGATCATCGACGAACTCGAAAAGGTCGTCCTCCCGTATCACCTCGATGCGATGACGCAGATCGCCGGAGAGGTTGCGCTCGACCACGGCGACGCCATGAACGCTCGCGTCGCTCGTCTCGTCGAGGAGCGAGGTCGGCTTCTCAACGGACTCGCCGACCTGCCGGTCGATGTTTGGCCGTCCGGCGCCAACTTCGTTCTCATTCGACCCCGTCACCGGTCCGGCCACGACGTATGGCAGGGCCTCGTCGACCGGTCCGTGCTGGTCCGTGACTGCTCGTCGTGGCCTCGGCTCGATGGTTGTCTGAGGATCACGATCGGCACACCTGCTGAAGATGACCGACTGCTCGCTGCCCTTACGGAGGTCCTGACATGACCCGAACCGCCAGCTACGAACGCACCACCAAGGAGACGGCGATTGCTATTGCGCTTGATCTCGACGGGTCAGGGACGACCGACATCAAGACCGGTCTGCCGTTCTTTGGTCACATGCTTGACCAGCTCGGCCGTCATGGCGGGTTCGATCTGAAGGTGCACGCCGACGGTGATCTCGAGATCGATGCGCACCACACCGTCGAAGATGTCGGTATCGCGTTGGGCGAGACGTTCCGGCAAGCCTGGGGCGACAAGCGCGGTGTGCGGCGGTTCGCCTCCAACACGGTTCCGCTCGACGAGGCCGCCGTCGAGATCGTGCTTGATCTCTCCGGACGCCCGTATCTGCACTACGACGTCGAGTTTCCGGGCGAGAAGATCCTCGGTGACCCACCCTTCGATCCCCAGTTGGTCGAGGAGTTCTGGCGCGGCTTCGTCATGTCGTCGGGCATCACGCTCCATGTGGTGATGCGCCGCGGAAAGAACACGCACCACATCATCGAGGCGACCTTCAAAGGCGCCGCTCGCGCCCTGCGTGACGCCGTGCGAATCGAAGGAGAGACACTTCCCTCGACCAAGGGCACCCTGTGAGCGACCCGAGCGGGGTGCTGCCGTGACCGAGCCGGTCATCGCCATCCTCGACTACGGCATCGGCAACCTTCACTCCGCCCATAAGGGCTTTGCTCACGTCGGGGCCAACGCGGTCCTGACCCGTGATCCCCGGGTTATCGCAGACGCCGACGGGGTTGTGCTCCCTGGTGTCGGCGCGTTTGGCCCCTGCCTCCAGGCACTCCGGGCCGTCGGCCTCGATGAGATCGCGCACGAACGCATCGAGGCCGGTGTGCCCTTTTTCGGTATCTGTGTGGGAATGCAGGTCCTGTTTGCGGCGTCGGATGAGTCGCCTGGGGTCGACGGTCTCGGGGTTTTCGCCGAACACATCGTTCGCCTGCCCGACACGGTCAAGCGTCCCCAGATGCAGTGGAACACCATCGACCAGACCGCCGCCGATCACCCGATGTTTGCGGGGCTGGCCGACGATGCGTGGATGTATTTCGTGCACGGGTTCGCGGCCGAGCAGGGCCCTCACGTCGTCGCCACCTGCACCTATGGGGACGAACTCGTCGCTGCGGTTGGGCGCGACAATGTGTGGGCCTGCCAGTTTCATCCCGAGAAGTCCGGCCAGAACGGGCTTCGCATCCTGCAAAATTTCGTTGACGCCGCGCGGGAGGCGAGCTGATGCACCTCTTTCCTGCCATCGACCTGCGAGACGGCAAGTGCGTTCGGCTTCATCAAGGCGACTATGCGCAGGAAACCGTCTACGGAGATGACCCGGTCGCGCAAGCAGTGGCGTTCGCGGAGCAAGGGGCGGGGTGGATCCATGTGGTGGACCTCGACGCCGCCCGGACCGGTGTGCCCGAGAACCGTCACGTCGTCGCCGCGATTGCCGCTGCGGTCGATGTTCCGGTGCAGGTCGGCGGTGGTGTTCGGGGTCGCGAGGCGGCGCTTGCGCTGTTCGACGCAGGTGTTGAGCGCGTCGTGATCGGCACCGCTGCGCTTCGTGACCCAGATTTCGTGCGCGAGTTGGCGGTTGACCACCGGGTCGCCGTGGGTCTCGACGCAAAGGCTGGCGAAGTCGCTACTGATGGATGGCTGATCGGAAGTGGCCGCCGTGTCCTCGATGTCGCTCGCTCGTTCGCCGACGCCGGAGTAGATGCGTTCGTGGTCACCGACATCTCCCGCGATGGCACCCTCGAAGGTCCTGACCTCGGCGGATTGCGCGACATCACGAACGCCACGCCGGTCGAGGTCATCGCCAGCGGGGGAGTCGGCACGCTCGATGATCTGCGTGCGCTCCGGGCGCTTGAGATGGACGGGCGGCGCCTCGCTGGAGCGATTACCGGCAAAGCGATCTATGAGGGACGTTTCACCGTTGCCGAAGGTGTCTCGGTGCTGGAAGGCCGGAGCTGAGCATGCACGTCATCCGGGTCATCCCGTGTCTCGACGTCGATGAAGGGCGCGTTGTGAAGGGCGTGAACTTCGTCGATATCCGTGATGCCGGTGACCCTGTCGAGTTGGCAGCCCGGTACGACGAGCAGGGTGCTGATGAACTCGTGTTCCTCGACATCACCGCCTCATCAAATGATCGAGACACCACGGTCGAGATGGCTCGGGCCGTCGCCGAGCAGGTCTTCATTCCCTTCACCATTGGTGGCGGGATCCGGACCATCGACGATGCCCGACGGCTCCTGATGGCGGGCGCCGACAAGGTCTCGGTCAACACGGCAGCGGTCAAGCGGCCAGAACTCATCCGCGAGATCAGCCGGGAGTTCGGCGCCCAGTGTTGTGTCGTCGCCATCGATGCCCGGTCCAGTGACGAGACGGCATCCGGATTTGAGGTGTTCACCCACGGAGGCCGGACCCGGACGGGACTCGATGCCGTCGTATGGGGGCGAGAGGTCGTTCGCCTCGGCGCGGGCGAGATCCTGCTGACCTCGATGGATCGTGACGGGACCAAGGACGGGTTCGATCTGGCGCTCACCTCGGCGCTTTCGGCCGCGGTGGATGTTCCAGTGATCGCATCGGGGGGTGTCGGAACCCTCGACCACCTTGTTGAAGGGGTCACCGCCGGAGGAGCCGATGCCGTGCTCGCAGCGAGCATTTTCCACTTCGGCGAGCACACCGTTGCCGAGGCCAAGCTGGCCATGCTCGAGGCAGGGGTGACTGTCCGCCCGCCCGGCGCCTGATTAGGCGACAGCCTCAGCGACGGCGGCCCCGACCTGTCGGAGTCGACCCCCGAAGAAGTGGTCAGCGGCATCGATGGAGATCACGTCGGTCGCAACCCACCCGGTGATTTCGTTGGCGAGATCGAGACTGGATCTGAATTGGTCGTGCGTTGCGGCAACCATGGTCTTGGGGCGCGGATCGGTCGCCGCCGCGAATTCGGGGAACACCGAGAGCACCGGCGCAGCAACCACCCACCTCGTGATGCGAGGGTCGTCGATCCCGAGCACGATGTCGGCCCCGAACGAGTAGCCCGCCAGAACGAAGGGGGCATCGGGGACGACCGCGGCGTCAATCGCAGCAAGAACATCGAGGCGTTCGTCGGTGCCGCCGCCGTGGGTTCCCGTGCTTCCACCGCTGCCGCGAAAGTCGAGCCGCAGCACGCGATAGCTGGCATCGACGAGGGTTCGACAGATCGTGGCCACGACCGGGTCGCAGCGTGAGCCGCCATACAGCGGATGCGGGTGACACACCACCGCAGCACCGATCGGATCGACCGGTGCGAGGACATCGCCCTCGAGTTCAACGCCGTCCGCCGTGCGGACTCGAATCGTCTCGACGCCGACGGGTTCCATACGCACAACGTACCGCTAGCGTTACCCGCCGTGACCAGCGAGAACCGACCGCTCCACGACGATCGTCTGCCCGTCAAGATGCTGAACGACCGCATCCTGGTGAAACTCGGCGACGCCGAGGGCGAGCGCCGCAGTAGCGGCGGCATACTCATCCCGGCCACGGCACAGGTCGGGAAGCGCCTGACCTGGGCCGAGATCGTTGCGGCCGGTCCCAATGTCCGCAACATCGAAGCGGGCGATCAAGTGCTGTTCAATCCTGAAGACCGCTATGAGGTCGAGGTGCACGGCACCGACTACATCGTGTTGCGCGAGCGCGATATCCACGCGGTTGCCGCCGAACGACTCGACGAGGGCTCCACCGGTCTCTACCTCTGAGCCGCGACCCCTGACGCTTCAGGGGTGAAGCGGAGACCGTCGATTCCTCCACGGCAGCGCATCTTCGAGTTGTGATCCCAGTTGGAGGAGCAGGTCCTCCCGGCCGTACGCCGCGACGAACTGAAGGCCGATCGGCAGGCCGTTGCTGCTCGTAGCCAACGGGAGGGAAATGGCCGGTTGGCCGGTGACGTTGAACGGTTGGGTGAGCTGGGAGTAGTGGAGCGTGGTGTTCTGCACGGCTGCGAGGTCGTCGCGATCGGGTGCCATCTCGCCGAGGGGCGGTGCAGGTCGGAGACAGGTCGCAGTGAGGAGGAGGTCGTAGCCGTCCTCGGCCCACCATGCCGCGACGTCGCGCCGAAACGTCATCATCGCCCGCTGAGCGTTGATGACGGCGGCGGGAGGGAACTGGGTGGCCCGTTCGGCGATGAAGCGGGTCCACGGCTCGACATCACCTTTGCCGACCTCGCGTCCGATTTCGGCGGCGACCGCAGCGACCGAGGCGGCGGTCGCCGCCGCGAAGGCAGGTCCCCACGCCGTGATCCGAGTCTCGTCGAGGAGGGGAGCGGGTGCCGCTGGCTCCACATGGTGGCCGAGCTGATCGAGCTCTCGGGCAACGGTGCGGACCGCCTCGGCGACCTCCTCGTCGATGTCGGTGTTGGCGCGAATCGCCCGGTCGAGAAACCCGATACGGAGCGCTCGAGGGGAGGTGTGGATGACCTCGGAGTAGGGCTGCTCGGGCGGCGGGGCGATGACGCCATCGCCAGGACTCGCGCCCCAGGTGGCGTCGAGAATGGCGGCGCTGTCGCGCACCGTGTGGCAGACAACGTGTTGGACGCTGTTGCCCCATTCGTCCATGTGGGGACCCATCGACATCCGGCCTCGGCTTGGTTTCAGCCCGACGAGGCCGCACATCGCTGCGGGAATTCGGATCGATCCGCCTCCGTCGCTTGCGTTGGCGGCCGGCAGGACACCAGCAGCGACCGCAGCGGCGGCACCGCCTGATGACCCCCCTGGGCCGTGATCGAGGTTCCACGGGTTGTGGGTTGGGCCGTAGGCCAGTGGCTCGGTGGTGGCGGCGGCACCCATCTCTGGCGTGTTGGTCCGCCCGAAGGAGACGAAGCCGGCTGCCCGATAGCGCTCGATGAGGTGTGAGTCGCAATCGGCGAGGGCCCCGTGTTCCTTCAATGCGGCAACACCTTGATGATGAGGCCGGCCCGCCTCACACGCCCAGAGATCCTTCATGAGCATCGGCACGCCACGGAAGGGTCCCTGCTCAAGGTGTTCGAGTTGGTCATGGGCCTCGACGCGATGGTCGTGAATGACGGCATTGATCTGGTCGTTGACCGCGTCGAGTCGCTCGAGGGTCGAGTCGAGGACTTCCCGGGGGCTCACATCGCCGCGCTCGATCGTCGATGCGAGGTCGACTGCATCGAGCCGGGCGAGCTGAAGCGAGAGATCCGAGGTCATCGTCGGAGGCTAGAGCGGCAAACCGGATCGCTCCCAATGGAACGTAGCCTTGCGGTATGGCGAACCAGCTCGAAGAAGGCCTCGACGTCCAGCTCGATTTCGACAAGGTGGCGAAGATCGGCCGTGCTGGCCACCAGGTCGTACCGGTGGTCCTGCAGGACTCGGATTCGGGTGAGGTGCTCTTCATCGGCTACGCCAACGAGGAGGCCTATCGCGAGACGCTCGCCCGTGGCTCTGCGGTGCTCTACAGCACGTCTCGAGAAGAGATCTGGCACAAGGGGGCAACCTCGGGAGATGTCCTCGAACTGGTCGAGGTGGCCGTCAACTGTGAGCAGAACAGCCTCCTCTACAAGGTGCGAAAGGCGGGCACTGGCGTCTGCCATACCAAAGAAGCCGGTGGACAGACCCGCCAGACGTGCTACTACCGCACCGTGACCGACCCCGAGACCCTGCGCTTCGCGTGATGCGCATCCGGCCGAGTTTCGAAGAGTTCGCTGCCCTTGCGGCCGAGCACACCGTCGTGCCGGTCTGGGCCGAGGTGCTGGCCGACCTCACCACGCCGGTTGCTGCCTTTGCCCGCGTCGTCGGCGACGAAGAAGGCTTTCTCCTCGAGTCGGTCGACAACGGTGACCGCTGGAGCCGGTGGTCGTTCATTGGGCGCCGGCCCCAAGGCACCTTGGTGTCACAGGACGGCCAACTCCGGGTGATCGGTGATCTCGGGATCACTATCGACCCTGGCGAAGGCATGCTTCACGCGCTGGAGCGTCTTCTTGCCCACTATCACTCGCCCGAACTTGACGAACTGCCACCGCTGCACGGCGGTCTGATCGGCTACCTCGGGTACGACGTGGTTCGAGAGGTTGAGCACCTGCCCAATGTGCCCACCGACGATCTCGGCCATCCGGACGCGGTCATCTCGATGATCGGCGAACTTGCGGTCTACGACCACTGGCGCCAGCGGGTCACCCTTCTCGCCAACGTGATCGTGGGGGCAGATACCGATCTCCGATCCGCCTACGACCTCGCAGTTGCTCGTGTCCACCAACTCGCCGCCGACGGGGCCCGAGCGATCGACGAACCGTTGATGTCGCTACCCGATCCCGACGACCCGCTGCCCGACGTCACGTCGACCATGGGCGAGGCGGAGTTCTGCGGAGCGGTCGAGGCTGCTCGCGAGCACATTCACGCAGGCGACATCTTTCAGGTTGTGCTGTCGCAGCGATTCGACCTCGACCTCGACGCAGATGCCTTCGATCTTTACCGAGTCCTGCGTCAGGTCAATCCCAGTCCCTACATGTATTTCCTCCGTCATGCCGATCTTGAGGTTGTCGGAGGGTCTCCCGAGCCCATGGTCCAGCTGCTTGATGGTCGAGTGATCTCGCGTCCCATCGCCGGCACGCGAAAGCGGGGGACGAACGAAGAACATGACCGCCGTCTCGCCGCTGAACTGATCGAGCACCCGAAGGAAATTGCCGAGCACGTGATGCTTGTCGACCTTGCTCGCAACGACATCGGACGGGTTGTCGAATTCGGGTCGTTGCAGATCGACGAGATGATGACCCTCGAGAAGTACAGCCACGTGATGCACCTGACCTCGCAGGTCTCCGGTGCGCTGGCTGAGGGACGAACCTCGATCGACGTCCTTCGGGCGACGCTTCCAGCCGGCACCCTCTCTGGGGCCCCCAAGGTTCGGGCGATGGAGATCATCGATGCGCTCGAACCGGTGAAGCGCGGACCGTACGGCGGCGTCGTCGGGTACTTGGACTTCTCCGGCAACATCGACACCGCCATCACGATCCGCACGATGCTTGTCAGCAACGGCCGCGCATCGATTCAGGCGGGCGCCGGTGTTGTCGCCGATTCGGTCGCCGCTGACGAGCATCTCGAGTGCCAGAACAAGGCAAAGGCGTTGCTGGCCGCAGTGCCCGCTGCCCGTCGAATGACCAGAGCCCGTCGGGAGGTCACATCATGAGCCGAGATACCATCCGGGTCGAAGGGCCCGATGCCGCCGCCTACCTCCAGGGGCAGATCAGCCAGGACGTCGACGCCATAGGTGTCGGTGAGACCGCCTGGTCGCTTGTGCTGCAACCGAACGGAAAGCTCGCATCGTGGTTCCGCATCCATCGGGTCGCAGAGCAGGAGTTCCTTCTCGACACCGACGAGGGCCAGGGGAGCGGACTCGTCGCTCGTCTCGAACGCTTCAAGCTCCGGACCGATGCCACGATCGACGTCAGCGACACGCAGCTTCCGGCCCCGGTGATGTGGCCTGGCGCTCCCGACCCATCCGACGAGCGGCAGCGAATTCTTGCCGGTATGCCCAAAATGGGGGCCGAACTCACCGACGAGACGATCCCGGGTGAGGGCGGCCAGCAGCTGATCGACCTCTCGGTGAGCTTCACCAAAGGGTGCTACACCGGCCAGGAGTTGGTCGCTCGAATCGACAGTCGTGGCGGCAACGTGCCGCGACCCATTCGCGTCATTCAGGCCGACGGAGAGCTTGCCGTCGGTGACGAGGTCCGTTTCGATGGTGATGTCGTCGGCGTGATCACCTCGGCCAGCGGAGACGTCGCACTCGCCCCGCTCATGCGTCGGGTGGAGGTTGGTGATTCCGTCGAGGTGGGTTCGCTCAGCGCTCGGGTTGTTGAGCCGGCGGGAAGCTGACTACGAGCTCTGCGCCGCCAAGGGTGGAGCGGCGCGCCGTCACCGAGCCGCCCATGCGCTCGGTGAGGTCTCGAACGATCGCCAGGCCAAGTCCGCTTCCGCTCTCTTTCACTGCAGGACTGTGTTTGGCGACATAGAGGCGCTCGAAGACATGGGGAAGGTCATCGTCGGCGATGCCGGGTCCGTCATCTCCCACGGCGAGGTGGTGCCGCCCCTCGGCGTACCAAAGCGTCACGACCACCTCGGAACGGGCAAATCGCAGGGCGTTCGCCACGAGGTTGGCAACGATTTGGGTGTAGCGATCGGGGTCAATACTGGCCCACGCAGCGTCGTCGGGAACTCGAGTGATGAGCGCAACCCCCCGCTCGGTGGCGTCACGCTCAAGACCAGTGGTGGCCGTGCTGGTCGCAGGGCCAAGGTCGATCACGCGACGGTTGAGGGGGAAGTCGGTCGACTCCAGCCGGGCAAGGAGGAGCAGATCCCCGACAAGGCGATCGAGACGATTTGCCTCGCCTTCCAGAACCGCCCCGACTCGGGCGGGATCGTCGACGGCGCCATCGCTGAGTGCTTCGGCGTACCCCTTGATCGAGGTAAGTGGTGTGCGGAGATCGTGACTGATCGACAGCAGAAAGTGCCGTTCCAACGTCTTTGAGCGCTCAAGGCTTTCCGCCATCGTGTTGACCGACGCAACCAGTGCGGCGACCTCTCCTGTCGCCCCGACCTGGTCAATGTCGACACGAGCGTCAAGTTCACCCTGAGCGAGCCTGGAGGTCACAGCTTCGGTGGCGATCACCGGCTTGGTGAGCGCACCGCTGAGCCGAACAGACAGCAGGCCACCGATGAGGATGGTCGCTCCACCTGCGAGCAGGAACCAGGGGAACGCTGGGAGCACGATCGAGTCGGGCTCCTCGGCAAGGAGGAGCAGCGCCGGGACACCCTGTCGGTTGGTGACACCGCGGGCCGCCCAGATCAGGTCGCCGTCCCGCTCACTGATCGTCTCCCCGGCGCGAAGCGCATCCAAATCCAGATCCTCGAGTTCGACACCGGCGGGCAGTTCTCCGACCGGACCGAGTTCGGTGTTCCGAGGGACAACGAGCAGGCCGACGCCGTCGACGCTGATCGACTCCGCCACCCGCTGGAGCCGACGCAGAATGCCGGCCGTGTCATCTCCGGCGGGCGCAAAGGTCAACTCGCCGAACAATTCGCTGAACGCCTCCACCTGCTCTCGGAGGTCCTGTTCGTCGTCGGCTCGGCTCCCGATCGATGCCAAGGCGATGGTGCCGACTCCGGTCAACAGGAGGGTGGCGACGGACATGCCGACGATGGCGATGGTCAGGCGTCGTCGCATCGGTCAGTCGAGGCGATAGCCGACGCCCCACACCGTTTCGAGGTGGAGTGCGGCGCCGAGTTTCTTGCGAAGTTGACGGACGTGAACGTCGACGGTGCGGTCGTCACCGATCCAGCCTTCGCCCCAGACCCCGTCGAGGAGTTGTTGACGTGACAGGGCGAGGCCGCGATGCACGGCCAGATAGTGCACGAGGTCAAACTCTCGGGTGGCGAGCGCAACGGGCGCGTCGTCAAGGGTCACCTCACGTCGGGCCGGATCGATGACCAGTCCCCAGCCAAGGTCGAGTGGTTGCGGCCGCTCTGAGGACGACGAGCCATCAGCGCGTCGAAGAATGGCCTTCACCCGCGCCGTGAGTTCCCGAGGCGAAAACGGCTTTGTCACATAGTCGTCGGCACCAAGTTCCAGTCCCAGCACCCGGTCGACCTCGTCATCGCGGGCGGTTAGAAACACGATCGGCACGTCACTGGTCGCACGGACGGCGCGGCACACGTCGAGTCCGTCGAGCTCGCCGGGCAGGCCGATGTCGAGCAGGATGAGGCGGGGGCGACGTTCGGCGATCACGTCGAGCGCCCGCTCTCCAGTTGCGGCCTGGAAGGGCCGATAGCCGTCTCGTCGAAGGTAGAGCTCAACGAGGTCGGCGATATTGGGATCGTCCTCAACGATCACGATGACCGGCTCGTCAGCCATCCCGCTCCTCTCATGGGTGCGTGTTGGTTGTAGTGGGCGCCATGGTCACTCACAAATGTGATGAACCTGTGAGGATCGGCTGACCAAGCAGTGAGGGCGCGCCTACGCTGCTCGCTGTGGGCCATTACGAGGTGCTCGGGGTGACCCCCGATGCGTCGATGAGCGACATCAAGAGGGCGTATCTCGCTGCGGCGCGCGACGCGCACCCGGACTTCCACACACAATCCGACGGTGCCCGTCAGGCCGCCGAGGAGCGAATGCGGGAACTCAACGCCGCCTGGGCGGTGCTCGGAGACGTCGATGAGCGCTCCTGGTATGACCGTCAGCGACTGCAAGCCGAGCGCAAACCGCCGTCGACCCGATTCGAGGCCGGGTCGACGGGAGAACAAACGTTTCGCCCCTTCGACGACGATGACGGCGACGAACCGGCGTTCGATGAACGCGACGATCGTCCGATCACCGACAGTCGAGTGCCGGTCTGGGTGACGATGACACCGCCAACGCTTGTCGTCGGTGGACTGCTCTCGCTGGTGTTCGGCGGATTCGTCGGGATTCTGCCGTTGGTGACGCTCGGTGTCGTCTCCATGGTGGTTGGCGCCGTCACGTTCATGGCGGTGCCGGTCATTGCGGTCGGGATGGCGGCGCGCGCCGACCGGGGCTCCTAAGGGTTTCGTCGCCGCCCGGCCAGCCCGTACGATGCGCCCATGTCGAAAACCGCTGTCCTCGCCAAGCTCCCGATTCAGCCCGAAGCAAAAGCCACGTTCATGGAGGCGTTCAGCGCCATGGTCGAGGCGGTCGAGGCGGAGGAAGGGACCGAGATCTACATCCTCAACTGGGGCACCAAGGACGATGAGAACACCGCCTACATCTATGAGCTCTACACCGATGGTGACGCTCTCGCCGTGCACAGCGGTTCCGACGCCATGAAGACGCTAATGGGAGCACTCGGGGACGTGATGGCCGGCGCTCCGGAGCTGGTGATGCTCAGCCCCGCAGTGGGCAAGGGTCTCTGAGCAAGGTCGTCCGCTGACCACGACCTACCTCGACCGAATTCTCGCCGCGCACCGGGATGCTGCTGCGGCCGACGGCCGCTCGCTCGACGCGCTTCTGGGCCAGGCGGCAACGCTTGCGCCCTGCCGTGGGTTCCGAGCAGCGCTCGCCGAAGCAAGCGGCGGGGTCGCCGTCATTAGCGAGGTGAAGCGCCGCTCTCCCTCGAAGGGGGACCTGTTCCCCGACCTCAACCCGGCTGTCTTGGCGCAGCGCTATGCCGCGGGTGGTGCCGCCTGTCTTTCCGTACTCACCGATGTCGAGTGGTTCGGTGGGTCAGTCGCTGACCTCCAAGCCGCCCGTGCGGCGACCGATCTACCGGTGATTCGCAAGGACTTCACCGTCGATCCCCGCGATGTTGTCGATGCTCGGCTGATGGGCGCGGATTGTGTGCTGTTGATCGCCGCCGCCCTCGACGACGCTGAGTTGGCTGACCTGCACGCCTTGGCGAAGGAACTCGGGCTCGATGCCCTGATCGAGATCCACGATGAGCGCGAGCTTGAACGTGCCCTGGCTGTCGGGAGCGACCTGATCGGGGTGAACCAACGAGACCTGGTGACGTTCGAGGTGGATCAGGAGCGAGCGGTTCGGATGGCTCCGCAGATGCCGCAGGGCGTGGTTCGGGTAGCGGAGTCGGGTGTTCGTGACCGGGCTGATGCGGCGGCGCTCGAGGCGGCTGGCTATGACGCCCTGCTGGTTGGCGAGACGCTGGTCAAAAGCGGTGACCCGGCCCGGGAGATCCAGCGGCTTCGGGGCATGAGCTGATCTGACGCACGGCTCTGGCAAATCTGGTCATCGATCCGGGGAGCCGGGGTAGGTTTGGGGTCGTGTTCGTCAAAGTGTGCGGCCTCACGAGCGAAGAAGACGCCCTCCTGGCTGTCGGAATGGGAGCTGACGCCCTCGGTTTCAACTTCGTGCCCGGCTCGAAGCGCCAGATCGCACCCCAGAAGGCCCGCGAGATCGTGCGTCGGCTCCCACCGGAGACCCTGACGGTTGGCATTTTTCGCGACGAACTTCCGGAGCGGGTGATCGAGGTCACCCAAAAAGCCGGACTGCGCGCCGCTCAGCTCCACGGTCGAGAAACCGCAGAGCAGACACGCCACGTTCGCTCCCTCGTGCCGATCGTGATCAAGGCCTTCGCAGCCGGCGACCCCTCCCTGGACTCGCTGGCGGCGTTCGGTGCCGACATCGTGATGATCGATGGGGCCGAGCCAGGCAGCGGCGAAGTGTTCGACTGGAGCCTTGCCGAGGGCGCTCCGCTCGCCGGCCACCGGGTCGTCCTCGCCGGTGGTCTTCACCCCGGCAATGTCGCCGACGCAATCGAGCGGATTCGGCCCTGGGGTGTTGACGTAGCGACCGGCGTTGAGACGGCGCCCGGCAAGAAGGACGCGGTCAAGGTTCGTGAGTTTGTGGCCGCCGCGCAGGGGGCGGCTGAACGACTCCGGGCCGCTGACGGCTCGCTCGCACCGACGGACGGTGCCATTTACAACTGGGAAGAGGATCTTCTGTCATGACGATGACTGACCCAACCACGTCGGGGCGCTTTGGCGACTTCGGGGGCATGTTCGTGCCCGAAACCCTCGTGCCGGCCTGTCAGGAGCTCGAAGCGGCCTTCCGCGATGCGTGGGGTGACCCAACCTTCCGAAGCGAGCTTGATCACCTGCTGAAGACCTACGCTGGGCGGCCATCCCCCCTCACGGTGTGCAATCGCCTCAGCGAGGAACTCGGTTGCCGGATCCTGTTCAAGCGCGAGGATCTCAATCACACCGGGAGCCACAAGATCAACAATGTGCTCGGGCAGACCCTGCTCGCGAAGCGGATGGGAAAGACCCGGATCATCGCCGAGACCGGCGCTGGACAGCATGGCGTAGCGAGCGCCACAGCAGCGGCCCTGTTCGGGATGGACTGCGTGGTCTACATGGGCACGGTCGACATCGAGCGACAGAAGCTCAACGTGTTCCGCATGCAGCTCCTCGGAGCCGAGGTTCGAGCGGCGGAGACCGGGAGCCAGACGCTCAAAGACGCAGTCAACGAGGCCATGCGCTACTGGGTCGCGGCGGTGGAGGACACCCACTACTGCCTGGGGTCGGTCATGGGACCCCACCCCTATCCATGGATGGTCCGTGAGTTCCACCGAGTGATTGGCGACGAAGCGCGTGAGCAATGCGCTGAACTGCTCGACGGTGGCACTCCCGACTATGTCGTGGCGTGCGTTGGCGGCGGTTCGAACGCAGCGGGCATCTTCGCTGGCTTTGCCGACACTGACGCCCAACTGATCGGTGCCGAGCCGGCCGGTGGTGCCGCAGTCGGGCGGGCAGTGCCGGGCATCGTCCACGGCTCGAAGAGCTACTTGATGCAGGACGAATGGGGGCAGGTGCTCGAAGCCGAGTCCATCTCGGCTGGCCTTGACTACCCGGGGATCGGTCCGGAGCATGCGCACCTTGCCTCCATTGGGCGAGCTCGCTACGAGCCCGTTACCGATGAAGAGGTGGTGGAGGCCTTCCAGCTTTGCAGCCGGACCGAGGGCATCATTCCCGCACTTGAGTCCGCGCATGCACTTGCGTGGATCGCAAAGCAGCGCGACGAGGTTGCGGGCAAAACCGTCCTGGTGAACATGAGTGGTCGTGGGGACAAGGACGTGAACCAGATGATGGACGTGCTCGGGGCATGACCGGCGCAATCGAGTCGGCGCTTCGCGCCCGCCGAGACGCCGGCGGGAAGTGCCTTGTTCCCTACATCACTGGCGGCCTTGGCGCTGACTGGATCCAAACCCTCCAGGCGGTCGCCGCTGCTGGTGCGGACGTGATCGAGATCGGCATGCCGTTCTCCGACCCGGTCATGGACGGACCCACCATCCAAGAAGCCAATGATCGTGCCCTCGAAGCCGGCGTGACGCCCCAATCGATTCTCGACGATCTCCGAGGGGCAGACATCGGTGTGCCGACCGCCGTGATGACCTACGGCAATATCGCGTTCCACATGGGGTTCGAGCGGTTCGCGCAGTCGCTGGCTGCGGTGGACATCTCGGGGTGCATTTTGCCGGACATCCCCCTGGAAGAAGTTGGAGCGTGGGCGGAAGCTGCAGACGCAGCTGGGGTCGAGACGATCATGCTCGCGGCTCCGACCGCCCCCGATGAGCGCCTACCGCTGATCGTCGAGCGCAGCCATGGCTTCGTCTACGGCGTCGGGTTGCTCGGCATCACCGGCGTGCGTTCGGAGTTGGCGGCCTCGGCGGTGGAGATCGCTCGGCGCCTCAAGGCTGTAACTGACAAGCCGGTACTGGTTGGTGTGGGGGTTGGGACACCTGAGCAGGCAGTCGAGGTCTCGCAGGTTGCCGACGGCGTTGTCGTCGGCTCGGCGGTGGTGCAACGAATGCTTGAGCAGGCTGGACCTGAGGGCGTCGCTCAGCTGGTCGGTGAGTTCCGTGCTGCGCTCGACGCAGCCTAGACAGCAGCGGCACCTCGGCCATGATGTTGATGACCCCGGCGTCAGCCCAATGAGGATCTCCGTCTGTGGATCATGATCTGATCATCATCGGTGGTGGTGCCGGCGGCTTGGCTGCCCTGCGCGCCGCCCAGTGGGTCGGTGCCGACGTGCTCATGATCAACGACGGTGAGCCGGGAGGTGACTGCACCTTCACTGGCTGCGTTCCATCCAAGACGCTGCTGTCGGCAAGCCGCAGCGGAGCGTCGTTCGGGGAGGCGATGACCCGCGTGCGTGACACGGTCGAGCGGATCGCGGCCACGGAGACCGCTGACGTCCTCCGAAGCCATGGCGCGTCATACATCGATGGGCGGGCCCGACTCGTCACCCACGACAGTGTCGCAGTGGGGGAGCGGCGGATCAGTGCCCCTCGGATCATCATCGCGACCGGAGGGCACGCTCTCGTCCCCCCGATCCAAGGCCTCGCCGACACCCGCTTTCTGACCAGTGAGACCCTCTTCTCGCTGTCACGCATCCCCAGCCGGCTCGCCGTCATTGGCGGAGGTCCCCTCGGTTGCGAAATGGCCGAGGCGTTTGCGCGATTCGGCGCCGATGTTTGCCTTTTTGAACGGGGCGAACGGCTGCTTCCCCGCGAGGAGCCCGATGCGTCGCTGATCATCGAGACATCGCTGCGGGGGCATGGGGTTACGGTCGCCACCGGCTCGCACATCGACTCGGTTACCGAACGCAGCGATGGCATCGAGATACGAACCACCGAGGACGGGACGATGGTCGACCAGGTGCTCGTTGCCGTCGGACGCACGCCGAACAGTGCTGGTTTTGGCCTGGAGGAACTGGGGGCTGACCTGGATGAGCACGGTCATGTCCTGACCGATGATCGGCTCCAGACATCGGTACCGGGCGTCTATGCCGTTGGTGATGTCACCGGCAAGCTGTTGTTCACGCATGCCGCTGACGAAATGGGCCGACTTGCCGCCGGCAACGCTCTCAAAAAGGGCATTCGCGGCCGCTACCGGACCCACCACACGCCGTGGGTGACGTTTACGAGTCCGGAGGTCGCGCGCGTCGGTCTGACCGAGGCCGAGGCTGCGTTGCGGGGCGGCCGCGTTGCCGAGCTCCCAATGAGCGAGATGGACCGTGCGATCACCGACGGCGCCGAGGAGGGCTTCATCAAGATCATCGCCGGCCCGAAGCGGATCACCCGATTTGCCGGGGGTGGCGAGGTGATCGGCGCCACGATCGTTGCGAGTCGGGCCGGAGAGCTCATCAACGAGATTGCGCTTGCGATGCGGACCCGTGCGTTCGCCGGGCGGCTCGCGCAGACGGTGCATGCGTATCCGACATGGGGCTACGGGATTCAGAAGACTGCTGGCCAGTTCTTCGGTGAGGTCGATGGACGGACATGGCGGCCCGCCGTTCGGTGATCGGCGTCGACGTGGCGCGCTTCGTCAGCCCGTCACTGGCAGGTGGCTGTTCTCGCGAAGGGGCAGAACGATCTGTAGCCAAACAAGGTCGTAGCCCTCTGCGGTGAAGCTCTCGCGCTCGTGTTCGTCGTGGACGACGTAGCTGCCGTTCTCAAGCGTTTCAAGGCGCGCAACCTCTAGCCAGCGGTCCTTGTCGGGGCCGCGCCGATTGACGACGTCACCTTGCTGCACGTCGGCCGCACGGATCTGCACAATCTCGATCTTGTTGCGCACGCACGTCTATCGGCGCGAACGGCAAGCAACTGGAGGGCTGCGTCATGCTCACTGCCCCTGCTCGTTTGGTCCTTCTGGTCTTCGGCCCCTACCGTCCCGCCATGCCTGATCTGCTCGTGGAGAAGCGCGATCACGTGATGATCGCCACGATGAACCGACCCGAACGCAAGAACGCGATGACGCTGCAGATGTTCGGTCGAATGCGCGACGCGTGGAGAGACGCAAGTGCAGACGACGACATTCGCTGCATTGTGCTCACCGGTACCGGCGGCGATTTTTCCGCAGGGATGGATCTCCGGAGCCTTGCCGGTGACGCGGCCGAGACCGATGACTGGGATGTGAAGGGTGCGTTTGCGCGAGAGGGTGCGGATTTCATCTATGAGGGGTTGACGAAGACCTATCGGCCGACGAAGCCGATCATTGCTGCGGTCGAGGGCGTCGCCATCGCCGGCGGCACCGAAATTCTCCAGGGCACGGACATCCGTATCGCTGCGGAATCTGCGAAGTTCGGCGTGTCGGAGGTTCGCTGGTCGCTCTATCCCGCCGGAGGGTCTCCCGTGCGACTGCCTCGCCAGATCGGGTACGCCGAAGCGGCCGACATCCTGCTCACCGGGAAACACATCACCGCGGCTGAGGCAAAGGCGATCGGCTTAATCAGCCGCGTGGTGCCCGACGGATCGGCGCTCGACCACGCGCTTGAGGTGGCAGAGATCGTCGCCAGCAATGGGCCGCTCGCGGTCGAGGCGGTCTTGCGCACCATGCACCAGACGATCGGGATGACCGAGGCTGAGGCCTGGGAGCATGAGAAGGGCTACGCCGACGCCGTCATGCAGTCGGAGGATGCAAAGGAAGGCCCCAAAGCGTTCGCCGAGAAGCGAACCCCGAACTTCCGGCGCAAGTGAGTTGACGTTGGTGCTGCGGGAGCGCAGCCGGCACGGACCGATCCGGTCGGTCCGTCGATCGCTCAGCCCGTGTTCCGGAGCCCGGCCGCCACACCGTTAATGGTGAGGAGCAGGGCCCGCTGGAGGCGGGCTTCCTCGGCGGGGTGCGGCACCCCAGCCCGACTCCGGGCGAGCAGGTCGACCTGCAAGATGTTGATCGGGTCGAGATAGATGTCGCGCACGGCGAGGGTTCGGCGCAGGATCGGGAGATCGTCGAGCAGGTCACCTCCGGTGATCTTGCTGACCTGCACCAGCGTGAGCGCATGTTCTTGGGCCACATCGTCGAGGATGGGGTGGAGCTTGGGATCGACGAGGTTCGTCACATAGTGACGGGCAATCGCCAGGTCGGTCTTTGCGAGCGTCATCTCGACGTTGGAGAGGAACGTTCGGAAAAACTGCCATTGCTCGTACATCCGTGCCAACGCATCGGTGTGGCCAGCATCGACCGCGGCAGCGAGCGCAGTCCCGACACCGAACCAGCCCGGGATGATCTGACGAGATTGCGTCCAGCCGAACACCCACGGGATGGCGCGGAGGTCGGATAAATCTCCGCCCCCTTTGCGGCGGGACGGTCGCGATCCGATGTTCATCGCTCCGAGTTCTTCGACCGGTGTTGCCGTGTTGAAGTACTCGACCAGGCCGTCCTGCTCAACGAATGCTCGATAGCGAGCGAAGGCAGCGGTCGACATGGTCTCCATCACGTCATTCCACAGGGCGACGTCGTCTGGAGCGTTGCGAGGCTTTCGGTGGGCAACCGAGGCTTCGACGACGGCGGAGAAGGCAAGGTCGAGGTTGCGGTTGGCGATTTCGGGGAGCGCGTACTTGTCGGCGATCACCTCCCCCTGTTCGGTGGTCTTCATGGCGCCCCGGATGGCCCCCGCGGGCTGCGACAGGATCGCAGCATGGGTCGGGCCGCCACCTCGGCCAACCGTGCCCCCTCGCCCATGGAAGACGGTGATCTCGATCCCGGTCTCATCAGCGACCTCGGAAATGGTTCGCAGCGCCTTGTGGATCTCCCACTGCGAGGTCGTGATACCGCCGTCTTTGTTGGAGTCGGAGTAGCCGACCATGACCTCTTGCACGTCGCCGCGGAGCTGGACGAGCTTGCGGTACGCAGGAATGGCAAAGAGTTCCCGGAGCACGGGCCCAATCGCTTGGAGGTCCTCAATCGTCTCGAACAGCGGGACGAAGTCGAGGCGGGCAACGTCGGCCGACAGATCGACGAGGCCGACGTCGCGGGCGAGGACCGCCGGAGCGAGGATGTCATCGACCCCTTGCGTCATCGAGACGATGTAGCTCTCGATGATGTCGTCGCCATAGCTATCCATGCGCTCACGAATGACTTGGAAGAGCTCGCGGGTCTCGTCAGCAGAGCCGGTCTGGGGTGCGGCAAGCGGTCGAGGGGAGCCGAGTTCATCAGCGAGCACCTGTGCTCGGCCCGGCTTGTCGAGGCTCTCGTAGTCGGTGCCTACGGCAGCGAAGAGTGATGCGAGCGCCGCATGGTGTTTCGACGCATGCTGCCGGATGTCGAGCGTGGCGAGATGAAACCCGACGAGATCGACGAGGCGTCGAACTCGAGCCAGGCTCCCGTTGGCGATCAGGGCACCTCCGGCGGACAGCAGCGAGCGAGAGAGCATGTCGAGGTCGTCGACGAGCTCGGTGGGTCGGGTGTACGCACGCGGCCCGGGGGGTGTTTCGGCCGCCTCCAGAAGTCGCTGGTGCATCACCGAGAGCCGCTGGCGGTACGGCTCTCCCGCACTCAGTGCTCGGAAGCGAGCCCGGACCTTCGGGAAGTCTTCGTCGTCGGCGGCGAGCTGCGCTTCAAGCTCCGGGGTGATGGTTCGCACCGCAGTCGAGACGCTCAGCTCGGCGGATAGTGCTTCGATCTCAGAGATCAGGAGGCGGAGCGCTCGGGCCCGCTGGAAGTCGAGTACCTCGCAGGTGGTGTCGGGTGTGACGTTCGGATTGCCGTCACGATCACCACCGACCCACGATCCGAAGCGCACCGGCTGCGCACCAGGGGCCAGGCCGAGCCCGTTTCCGAGCGAGCGCAGGGTTGCATCGATGTCGTCGAGGAGTTCGGGAACCCCTTCCTCAAGCATCTCGCCGAGGAAGTAGAGGATCGACCGCGCCTCGTCGACTGGGTCGGGTTTCTCGCGACGAAGCTCATCGGTTTGCCAGATCATGTCGAGGAGCTCGTCGATACGCCGGTCAATGCGGCTGATCACGGTCTGCTCCGGCTCGCCGAGTCGTCGCTCGATCAGCGTGGCGATCTCGGCGAGCTTGTCCAGAATGCTGCGACGTGATGCCTCGGTCGGATGGGCGGTGAAGACCGGGTAGAGCTGCACCCGGTTCGTCGCCGCTGCGACTTCATCGGCGGTGAAACCGAGCTCGACCAGCCGGCTCACCGTCTCCGAGAAGCGTTTGGAGCGGGTCGTGCGGTTCTCGGCCAGGTCATCGATCCGATGGACCTGCTCGGCGGTGTTGGCGAGATGGAAATAGGTCGTGAACGCGCGGACGAGCTCAATGGCGCGAACGACATCGGTGTCGCCGAGAGAATCCGTGAGTTCCTTCCCGACAGAGTCGTCGCCCTCCCGGAGCGCTCGGGCCAGGGTGCGCACGTGCTCGACCTGTTCAAGGAGTTCGGGACCCACTTGGCGGACCAAGGTGTCGCCGAGTTGACCTCCCAAACGTCGGATGTCGCGGCGAAGGGCGGCGTCGAGTTGGTCGAGATCGTCGGTCACGACGCCCAACCTACCGAGTTGGATCCGGCCGCCGTCCGTGTAATCGATCCCCGCCAGAAACTCCGGGGAGGGTGGGCTGGACCCCGTGGATACCCGACCAGGCTGTGTAGCGGTCGAGCACGATTTCCTCGACCTCAGCCCAGTCCGCCGCCCGAGGGCCAGCGAACTCTCGGTTGTAGGGCTGATCGAAGACGATGAGTTCGTTGCCTGCAGCTCGGAGCGACCTGATGTTGCTCGGAGAGTCGTCGATGTAGAGGTTGGCCTCGACCTGGGGCTTGGCTCCGAGGAAGCACAGGTCTCGGTAGGGGATGCGGGCGTCATCAAGCCACTCGACGGTGTCGGTCACCGCCGCCTGATGGCCCCAGTTCACATAGAGACGGTGCGTAATGATGCGGATCCAGACGCCGGCGTCACTCAGACGCCACAGCGCCTCGGCGGCACCTGGAACCGGGTCCAGGTGCCGGAACAGTCGCTCGTCGACCACGGCCCGGCGATGGTGGCGTTCGAATTCCCCGGGTTGGAAATCCCACTCGGTGAAGTCCCAGTCGCGTTCGAGCGGCAGTGTTGCCCGGTCGACGCCCCGGTCGGCTGCCACGCTGGCTTGGAGTCCGAGCGTGTAATCAGCGCAGACCCCATCGAGATCGACACCGAAGATGAACGCGTCGAGGTCGGCCATGTCGGCGAGTGCGCCCTGCAGTCAGGCTGCGGTCAGGCCGCCATCGGCACTGAGGATGCTGCCGTGGATGTTCGCCGCGTCGTCGCTCGCCAGAAAGGCGAAAAATCCAGCGATCTGTTCGGGGCTGCTCGGCTCTCGATAGCCAATGTGGTTCTGCATCAGGCTGAAATCGATGTCGTCGGCGAGCTGGAAGTTGTGCACGAGTGGCGTGTCGATGCCGCCGGGAGCGATGGCGTTGATCCGCACCCCGGTCTTCACGAATTCCATCGCAAGGGCACGGGTCATGTTGACGATTGCGCCCTTGGTTGCGCAGTACGGAACGGTGTACGCCTGACCCATCAGGCCCGCATTCGATGCGATGTTGATCAGGGCGCCATGGCGTTCGACGAGATGCGGGAGTGTGGCCTGGGCGATGAAGAACGGCCCCTTGAGGTTGATCTCGTTCATCAGATCCCACTCGGCTTCAGTCACATCCCGCAGATGGTGCTGTTTGGCGACACCGGCGATGTTGCCGACGATGTCAATCCCGCCGTGGGCATCGACGCAGGCGTCGACGGCGGCGCGAATCTCCGACACCGAGCGGACGTCGACTTGGCGGGTGCTCAAGGAACCCCCAGCTGACGTATCGAGCAGTGACGAGGTCTCGGCCATGCCGTCGTCGTTGACGTCGACCCCGAACACGGTGGCGCCCTCAGCGGCGAGTCGGAGGGCCGTTGCCCGGCCGACACCGCTGGCAACACCGGTGAGAAAGGCGACCTTGTTCATGAATCGTGTCATCGGGCGCGATCGTACTGGCACGACACAAGTCGGGCGATTCGAGTTCATCGTCGTTCCTGTCGTACGTTGCGCCCGATGCGTGATCCCCAGGCCTTTATCGCTGCCCTTCGGCGAGTGCTTTCTGCGGCGCGGGTCGCGGATCTCGATGGCCTCGACCTTCGCGGCGACATCGAATCGCTCGTCGCTCTGGCTGAGCGGTTGGGGACCGCAGCGGTCGACGAGCCCAGAATGCAAGCCGCCCTCAGTGGTAGCGACATGGACGAACGAATGGCCAACGCGTTGGTCGCCGGCCAGGAGGGCCGGGCTGCTCGTGCTCGAGAGGTCGGGATCGCGGGGTTCTTCCCCTACAGCCCATTCGTCGGCCCGCTGAATCCGGTGGCGCCTCCTGTCCACTTCGAGATCGTGGACGGTGACCCGTGGCACGAACTTCGAGCCGAGCATCGCTTCGACCCGATCACCAACGGCCCACCGGGTGGGGTGCACGGCGGCATGATCGCCGGGGTTTTCGACGAACTGTTGGGGTCGGTCTGCGTTCTGAACGATGTCGCTGGATTCACGGGCACCCTCAACATTCGGTATCGGTCCCTTACGCCGATTGAGGAACCCATCTCGATGCGGGCGTGGATCGACCGGGTCGAAGGACGAAAGACCTTCGCCCGAGGAACGTTCCACCACGGTGCGGTGCTCTGCGCTGAGGCCGACGGTGTCTTCATCGGCATGGTTGCACCGGATGGGCCCTCAGCGGAGTGATGCCAGCACGGTGTTGACCACGTCGTCGAGCGGCATGTTCGCATCGATCACCGTGACATCGGCTTCCTGACCGGGCCACTCGAGGGTGGCGAGCTGGTCGTCGAGGAGGCTTGCCGGCATGAAGTGTCCGGTGCGAGTGGCGAGCCGTTGGTTGAGCGCATCCCGGGCAACGTCGAGATGGATGAAGCGGATGGGTTGGTGCGCCTGCGTCCGAATCTGCGCTCGGTAAGTGGCCTTGAGCGCGGAGCAGGCGATGACGATCCCATCCGTGCTGGAAGCGAGACGTCGACCGATGCGGTCGAGCCAGGGCTGCCGATCACCATCGGACAGGGGTTGCCCACTCGCCATCTTGGCGACGTTGGCGGGAGGATGCAGATCGTCGCCATCCACAAAGTCCAGACCAAGGACCGCTGCGGTGGCATGTCCGACCGCTGATTTGCCTGCGGCTGAGACCCCCATCACGACCACCCTCATGGAGGCATCGTGCCCGATGCGGTGCCGAAGATGCGAGCCTTCAGGCTCGCTGCGTTCATGACTGGCCCGCCGGGGTTGCCCACCAGGCACCGTCGGGGCCGTCAGGAACATGGCGGTAGCTCAGGCTCATCCGTGGGGGAGCGGTCGCCATCTTCGGCACTGCGTGCTGCCATGCGTGCTGGCAGGCACCACCCATGACGAGCAAGTCGCCGGACCCGAGCAGGAATCGGTGCGAAGGCGCAACGCCCTCCATGGGACGCAGGTCGAAACGTCGAGGGCCTCCGAGCGAGACGATCGCAACCACGGGTTCGATCTGGTGGATACCGATTCGGTCGGCGTGCCACGCAACGGAGTCGTTTCCCGTTCGGTAGTAGTTGGCGAACCCTGTGGTGAGCCCCGCTCCATAGCGATGCTCGAGCGTTCGGACGATGTCGCGCAGCACCGGCCGCCGGTCGACCTCGTCGGTCGTGAGCGTGCCGTGGAGCCGCGGCTCGTCGACCAATCGGCCATACATGGGTCGCCGGCCTCGACGCCACGGCAGTGACGCAGCCAGGTCGGCGAGAAGCGCATCGGCGCCGCAGAGCCAACCGACGCCGTGGTCAACCCAGCTGAACTCGTCGAGGTGGGTGCGCTGGATGTCGACATCGACCACGGCGGGTTCGCCGAGCGCGAAGAGACTGGTTTGGTAGTCGAGCACCCCGCGAGTTTAGCGAACGCATGTTCGCTTGTTCGACTTAATGCTGTTCAGACTCGGCTTGAGGCCACGAAATGGCCGGGGGACACCTCGGTCATCGCAGAGTCGGCTTCGGTGTAGTCGAAGTCCTCCTCCAGGATCTGGCGCGTGCGGTTCTTCTCGATCTCGGGATCCGGGATCGGAACGGCGGAGAGCAGAACCTGGGTGTAGGGATGCAAGGGGTTCTCGTACAGCTCCTCGGTGGGGGCGTACTCGACGATCTTTCCCTTGAACATCACGGCGACCCGGTCGCAGATGTAGCGGATCATGCTGAGGTCGTGGGCGATGAAGAGGTAGGTCAGGTTGAGCTCGTCCTGGAGATCCTTCAGGAGGTTGACAACCTGGGCCTGAATCGACACATCGAGTGCGGAGATCGGCTCGTCGGCGACGATGAACTCGGGTTCGACCGCGAGGGCTCGAGCGATGCCGATGCGCTGGCGCTGGCCGCCGGAGAACTCGTGGGGGTACCGGTTGACGAACCCACGGTTGAGTCCAACCAGTTCCATCAGCTCTTCGATGCGGCCCTGGAAGTCGCGCTTCGGGATCGGCTGGTGCACCTGGAGCGATTCTTCGATGCTGCGGCCCACGGTCATGCGAGGGTTGAGACAGGCTGCCGGGTCCTGGAAAATCATCTGCATGTGACGCCGCATCTCTCGCAGCGGACGCCCACTCAGACCAACGACTTCCTTGCCTCGGAACTTGACCGAGCCCGACGTGGGCTCATAGAGCCGCAAGAGCGTGCGGCCCGTGGTGCTCTTCCCGCTGCCCGACTCGCCGACCAGGCCCAGCGTCTCACCCGGGTAGATCTTGAACGAGACATCGTCGACCGCCTTCACGGCACCGATCTGCCGGCGAAGCAGGATGCCCTGGGTGACCGGGAAGTGTTTGACGAGGTTCGTGACCTCGATCAGCGGCTCCCCATTAGCGGTCGCTGTCGCGGCTGCTCCGGTCTCGGTCATTGGCCCATCAGACATTGGTCACCGCCGGGAGGTCGTACCAGGCTGCCGCCAGGTGGTCAGGATGGCCGTTCTCGACCTGTTTCAACGTCGGTACTTCCTGGAAGCAGCGCTCCGTCGCGTACGGGTTGCGAGGGGCAAACGGATCGCCGGTCGGCGCTGACAACAGGTTTGGGGGTGCGCCCGGAATCGGGACGAGCCGTTCGGTGCCACCGTCAGACCGAGGCAGCGAGCTCAACAGGCCAGCCGTGTAGGCATTGCGGGTGTCCTTGAAGACGTTCTGGGTCGGGCCCCGCTCCATGATCATGCCGCCGTACATGACCTGAATGGTGTCTGCGATGCCAGCGACCACGCCGAGGTCGTGGGTGATCCAGATGAGCGACATGCCGAGTCGATCGATGAGATCGGTCATCAGGTCGACGATCTGGGCCTGCACCGTCACATCGAGCGCGGTCGTCGGCTCGTCAGCGATGAGCAGCTTCGGGTCACATGAGATTGCCATGGCGATCATGGCGCGCTGCCGCATACCGCCGGAGAACTGGTGGGGGTAGTCATCCACCCGTGTGCGTGCGTCGGTAATGCCGACCAGTTCGAGCAGTTCGATCGCACGTTCCTGCGCCTGTTTCTTGGTGAGACCCATGTGCAGCTGGATCATCTCACGGAGCTGCTTGCCGATCGACAGGACGGGGTTGAGCGCAGTCATCGGGTCCTGGAACACCATGGCGATCTGTCCACCACGGACCTGGCGCAACTCCTCGTCGCTCATAGTGACCAGGTCGCGTCCATCGAAGAGCACCTCGCCCCGCTCGATGCGGCCGGGGGGCATCGGAATCAATCCGAGCATCGAGAGCACGTGCACACTCTTGCCACTGCCGCTCTCGCCGACGATCCCCAGCGTCTCGCCCTCATGGAGGTCGTAGGTGACGCCGTTGACGGCATGCACCACACCGTCCTGGGTGTCGAAGCGAACGACGAGATCCTTGACCTGCAGAATGGGCGCCACGAACGGGCTCCTTGCGTGCTCGCCTGGAGTCCGACGCGGTGCCGGACCTGCGGGCTCGGAGCGTAGCGCACCCAACGCAGACGGGAAACAACCTGTGGGTTCGATTGGAGCTGGCCGGCTTCCTCGTCATGCACGACCGGCACGCCCGGCAGGAGTACCATGACGGCAGCGGGCACGCAGGAAGGCCAGAGGTGCTGTTTCCCACGTTCACGTTCGCGGTTTTCTTCGCCGTCGTTCTGCCGCTCAGTTGGGCGTTGCGCGGACGTCCGGTCGCGTGGAAGGTCCTGATCCTGGCCGCTTCAGCCGTGTTCTACGGCTACTGGGACTGGCGCTTTCTCGGCCTGCTGGCGACGTTGATCGTGGTGAACGAGATCGTTGCCGTTGCGGTGCATCGCTCACGGGACCAGGTCCAGCGTCGACGGCTGACGGCGGCGGCGGTCGTGTTCGATCTCGCTCTTCTCGGGGTCTTCAAGTACTACGGCTTTTTCGTCGCCAGCCTCGAGGACTCGTTCGGGTGGGAGGGGCCCGCCCTCGACATCGTCCTCCCGGTCGGGATCTCGTTCTTCACGTTTCAAGCCATCAGCTATGTCGTAGATGTCAAGCGAGGCGAGGCGACACCTGCGCCCCTGTTGGACTTCGCCGTCTACCTGTCCTTCTTCCCCCAGCTCGTCGCAGGCCCAATCGTGCGGGCGACCGAATTTCTGCCCGAACTACGAGCAGGTCGTCGTCCCGACGAAGTGGAGATGGGGCGCGCGGTTCTGCTGATCGGGCGTGGCCTGTTCAAGAAGGTCGTGGTGGCTGACTTTCTCGGGCGGGCGATTGTTGACGATGCCTTCGGAACACCGGGCGAGTACGGGGCACTCGACGTCTTGTTCGGCGTCTACGGCTACGCGATCCAGATCTATGCCGACTTCTCGGGCTACACCGATATGGCGATCGGGCTGGCCCTCCTGCTCGGCTTCCGATTCCCGCAGAACTTCGACCGCCCCTACGCCGCTGTCTCGGTCCAAGATTTCTGGCGCCGCTGGCACATGACCCTGTCCCGATGGCTGCGTGACTACCTGTACGTCCCGCTCGGCGGCAACCGCGCGGGCCGCAGTGCGACCTACCGCAACCTGTTGCTCACGATGGCGCTGGGAGGACTCTGGCACGGTGCCGCCTGGACCTTTGTGGTCTGGGGGCTCTACCAGGGGTTGGGGCTCGCTGCTGAGCGGGCCCTCAGCGAAGCCCGTGGGGAGCCCGACGTCGAGTTCGATGCCGCCGACGTGCGTCTCCGCGAGATCGCTCGCCTCCATAGCGGCGCTGAGGTGGACGCCTGGCGGGAGGACCCAACCTCGCCGGTCCCGTTCTCGCCACTCGCGGTCCGACGCCTGTGGCTGGGTCGACTGGTGACCTTCCACTTTGTTTGTGCCGGTTGGGTCGTCTTCTACGCAGGAACGATTGCCGGCGGGGGACTCGACGCAGCGATCGACGTCTTCACTGCACTAGGCCAGGGGTGGGGCCAGACGCCCGAGCTGCTCAATCCGCTTGTGCTGGCGGTGATCCTGACTGCGATCGCAGCCCAATACGTGCCGCCGCTTCTCGCCCGGCAGCTGTCCGCCATGTTCTCCACGCTCCGGCCCTCGCTCGTCGCGATCGGGTTCGCCGTGTGGATCATGATCGTGACCGCCCTCGGCCCCGAGGGCGTGTCGGAGTTCATCTACTTCCAGTTCTGATATGACACGCCAGCCGCCTCCCGACCACGAACCGATCGATGCGCTCAGTCGAGCGGTACGTCGTCGCGAGCGGGGTGAGACATGGACCGACGAGCAGTTCCGGGCCGCCCGAGAACACGATCTGAGTGAGCGGCGTCACCCCGTCCGGTCGGTCGTACTTGCCGTCCTTGGCTGTCTGCTGCTCTCTGCGCTCCTGACGAGCGACAAGCTGCTCGAGATCGCAGAGCGACAGGAGTTCGGAGCAGCCCGAGACCGACAGGTCGCGATCGCCGAAGGGCTTGATCGGGTTGCCAACTTTTGGTCTCTCAACCGCCCGTACGACGCGCTCCAGAATCTGCGTGACGCCAACAACGACCGTCGCGAGATTGTCACGGCACCCACCACGACGATCACGGCCACGACCGCTCCGCCGACCACGGCAGCTCCGATGGCCGGCCCTCCGTCCTCGGTCACCTCCTCGACGACAACAAGCACGACAACGACCTTGCCCGCCAACCGAGGAATCACCAGTGAGGATCCGCTACGGGTGTATGTGACCGGCGACAGTCAGGCCACCTATCTGGGGCAGGCTGTCACGACCGAGGGCGGTGGTCGAGCGCTCGACGTCGCCGTCGACGATCGGATTTCGACCAGCCTCGCTCGACCGGATTACTTCGATTGGCCCAGTCAGTGGCAGGTGGCGCTCGCCGAGCACGACCCTGAGGTCATCGTCGTGTTCCTTGGTGCCAACGACCACCAAGACATGGCTGACCTGGCCGGGAATCGGCTCATCGAGGGGAGTGACCCATGGAAGCAGGAGTGGACGTCGCGGCTCGCTGCCGGGTTGGACCTCTTGACTGACGATGGTCGCACGGTGTTGTGGGTCACACAGCCACCCATGCGTGACCGTGGGCTCGACGAGGGCATCGACCTGATCAACGAGCTTGCTGCCGGAGTGGTCGCCGATCGGCCCTCCGTCGTCCCCGTTGACATCTGGGAACTGTTCGGCGGCGTCGACGGTTATGCCGAGCGGCTGACGGGACCTGATGGCGAGACGATCACGGCCCGGGTTTCTGATGGGGTTCACCTGACCCGTTCGGCGGCGTCGTGGGTGGCCGATCTCGTCTTTGTCGAACTCGACGAGCGCTGGACGTTCGACGGCTGAGCGTCAGTTCGTCCAGGGCTCTTCCGGGTAATTGGCCAGCAGCCGAAGGTCCCCGTGCTGTCGTCGCATCACCGTCCACCACAGCTGGGCCGGGTCATCGGTGAGGAGGTCGCCCTCGGTTGCGTCGGCAACGATCCAGGCGTCATCGACGAGTTCAGCGTCGAGTTGGCCTGGTGCCCATGAGGCGTAGCCGGCGAAGAGGCGCACCCCCTGGAGCGCGACGAGTTCGTTGGGGTCCTGGTCGAGGTCGATCGTTCCGATCCCGGCGCTGATCGAGTTGAACGCCCCTTCCGGACTGGAGGCATCGGCGACCCCCAGCGCGATGACCGAGGACAGCGAAACGGGGCCGCCCCGGAAGACCACCGCCGGTGCCGCTGCGTGAGGCGCCCATCGGTCAAACATTTCCTGGGCAGGGAGCTCGCTCGGGCGGCTGAGAACGACGCCAAGGGCTCCCTCTTCGCTGTGTTCCAGCATGAACACGACCCCGAACGCGAAGTTGGGGTCGGTGAGGGCCGGGCTGGCGAGGAGGTGCCGACCACGGGTGGACATACCTCATCTTCGCGTGTGTCACGATCACGTGTGTGATGCCACCCTCGAACCCGGCCGTTGTGCTCTCCATCGCCGCCCACGACCCGCTTGGTGGTGCTGGGCTCGCGGCTGATCTCACCACCTTCGGCGCGCTCGGTGTCCATGGCACCGTTGCCGTGACAGCCGTGACGGCCCAACACTTCGACCGGGTCGATCGAGTCGAGCCGATCGCTCCGGACCTGGTTGCCCAGCAGATCGATGCGATCACCGATTCGTTCAGGATCGACGCCGTGAAGACGGGTCTGCTCGGGTCGGCGGAGATCGTTGATCTGGTTGCCGACCGTGTCGTGTCCGGCGTCCTTCCTGCCCCGGTCGTCGACCCGGTGTTGGTCGATGGGCGGGGCAATCGATTCGTGGGGTCGGATATCGAGCGTTCGTACCGTGAGCGCCTGCTTCCGCTGGCAGCCGTCGTGACCCCCAATCTGGGAGAAGCGTCGTTGTTGGCCGGCCGGCCCCTGCGCGATGTGGATGACGTCGATGGGGTCGCTGCCGCCTTGGCTGCGCTCGGAGCTGAGCGGGTGGTGGTCACCGGAGGGGCCAGCAGCGGAACCGAGGCGATCGATGTCGTCGTCGCCGTTGATGGCTCCTGTGACCGCCTCGTCGGTCCGTGGGTCGAGACCCGTCATGTACGCGGCTCAGGCTGCACGTTCGCTGCGGCGGTGGCTGCCGAACTTGGCCGAGGCGAAGAGGCAACCGTTGCCATTGCGGCGGCGAAGACCTTCGTGAGTCAACGGCTCACCAAATCGCAGTGGGGAGCGCTCGATCAGGTCGGTCCGATCTCGCACTGGTCGGTGCGGACCATGCCCTGAGGTTGTCCCGCGGGCTTGGGGGCGTCCACCGCTGTTGGATCACTCGATGTGATCCCACTCCTCGCCGTAATGGAAGGTGAGTTCTTCGCCTGCGGCGATGTCGCGAAGCGCGAAGAGTTGGGGGCCGTCGAACTCGACGTTGGGGCTGCTGCTGTGGTTCAGCCAGCGAAGGACCCCATCCCCGTCAATGCCGTGATACTCGCCGTCGTCTCCTTCGACCCACAACACATAGGTGCCGTCGACGCCGCTGGGCTGCCCGGTGTACTCGCCGATGTGGGTACCCGTGCTGATCGCGACGCGCGCGAACGCACCGTTGCCATGGATTGGGCTTTGTCGTGCGACGACCAGATCGTCGAGCTCAGGCATCAGGTGCCTCGGACTTCGGGAGGTGATGCAGTGAGGCGGGACTCGCGGGTTCGGTCCGAGTGCGGCCGTCGGTGATGAGGGATTGGCTCACCGCCTGCCCGGCGAGTTCTTCGAGGTCGTTGCGGGCTGGATCTCGGAGAAACCCATCGATGGAGACTCGATCGGGGAAGCTCATGACGAGGAGCGCATCGGCCTCACCAGGGGAGCCATCGATCGGTGTGACGTGGCGAACAACTTCGCCACGATGGCGGGGGAGGAGGCCGGTGAGCGCCGCAACATACTCATCGAATCGCTGGGTGGCCCCAGTGCTCCAGAGACGGAACGTTAGTTCGATGCGGGCGTCGGACATCGCCCGAACGCTACCGGCCCGGCGGTGAGCACGAGTGTCAGTCGAGTTCGGCGAGGACGGCGTTCAGGTAGGTGCCTTCGGGAAAACCGATCGGGTGATCGTCGTCGTGTCCGGTCTCGGTGATCAGGCGGGAACGGCGTCCAGCGCGATCGATCGCATCGGTGACGAGCGAGCCGAACATCTCGGCATCCACTCGACTCGAGCACGTGGCTTGGAGTAACACGCCGCCAGGTCGAAGCAGGTCGAGGGCCAGGTGACTCAAGCGGGTGTAGGCCCGAATGGCTCCGTCGACCGCGTCGCGCCGACTCGCAAACGAGGGAGGGTCGACAACGATCAGGTCGAAGGAGCGGCCTTCCGTTCTGAGGTCTTCCATCACGACGAACGCATCACCAACCGTGCTCTGCATCGGTATCCCCGGTGCATTCGTCGCGACATGGTGCTCAGCGGACGCCACGGCGAAGGGGGACAGGTCGGTGGCATGGACCGAGCGAGCCCCGGCGGCGGCGGCGTGCACCGAGAAACCTCCGTGACAACAGAAGACGTCGAGGACGTCTCGGTCGGCGGCGTAGTCGCCCACGAGCGCCCGATTTGATCGCTGGTCAAGGAAGTAGCCGGTCTTTTGGCCGGCGATAGGGTCGGCGGTCATCGTGTGGCCATTTTCGACGAACGGGGTCGGGTCCGGCGGGGGAGAACCGGCGATGACCATGCCGTCGTGGACGGCGTCAGGGGCCTGTGCGGCGACGTTGCGGGCCAGTCGGAGGACGACGTGCTCGCCGCCCCAGTGCGCGAGTGCTGCAGCGAGCACGTCGCCGAGGCGGCTGAACCAGGCGGCGCTGTAAAGCTTCACGACGAGCACGGGGCCATAGCGGTCGATGATGAGGGCGGGGAGGCCGTCGTTCTCGCCGTGCACCAGTCGGAGGCCTGTCACGCCAGGGTCAGCGAGGAGCCGCCGTCGACGCCCATCGGCTGCTTCGAACCGTTCGATCCAGAACGACTCATCGACGCGGGTCTGTGTGGTGGCGAGTACCCGAATGCGAATCGGTGACGACGGGTCCCAGAGGCCAACCGCCGTGAACGCTCGCTTGTCGTCGAACACGATTGCGAGATCACCGGGTGCTCCGTTGTGGGAGACGGACGTGATCGACCCGTCGAAGACCCAGGGATGTCCCCGTCGGAGGTGCCGGTGGGCATCTTTGGTGACCCGAACGGCAAGATTGCGATTCGAGGGCGTTGGGAGGGCCGGCAGCACACGTTGAGCGTAGGGGGAACACGCTGGTGCGAACGCCCACGGCATGCCTGCTGAGCGCAGGCGGGGGCTCCATGGGTTGGAATGCAGCTTTACATAACAGAGATTTCAGGCGGCGCGTACGTGAAGATGGGGCCGAAGTGACCCGCCAAACCCCGGGTTGGACTGTCGTAGCGGGTGCGCTTCCGCTCCATGCGGTAGACACAGGCGATGACGAACCTCACGGTGCCGACGCAGGACGATGTTGGGCTCGCGGCAGAACGCTGTCGCCCCTTGATTCGCCGCACACCGGTTGTGACGACCACCCCCGGTGATCTTGGCATTTCGGGGTCGGTTGTGCTCAAGCTCGAATGCCTGCAGCATGCAGGGTCCTTCAAGGCTCGAGGCAGCCTGAATAGCGCACTTGCGGTTGACGTACCCGAGTCGGGTCTCATCGCAGCTTCTGGCGGAAATCATGGCATCGCGGTCGCCCGAACTGGGCGGGTCCTGGGCGTTCCGACCGAGATCTTTGTGCCTGGCGTGTCGGCTCCGGCCAAGGTCGAGCGGCTGCGCGCCCAGGGTGCAACGGTCAACGTTGTCGGCGACCTGTACGACGATGCGCAGGCGGCCTGCGATGTGCGGGCGGCCGAGATCGGGGCGCTGAACATTCATCCCTACAATGCACCACTCACGGTGGCCGGCCAGGGCACGTTAGGCGTCGAACTTGCCGAACAGGTTCCCGATCTGGACACCGTCGTCGTGGCGGTTGGCGGTGGTGGGCTGGCTGCTGGGATCCGGCTCGCACTGCCCAGCGTCGCCATCGTCACGGTGGAGACCGAGGCGTGCAACAGCTTCCATGCCGCTCATACGGCCGGCGAGCCGACCTCCGTCTCCCCCGCGGGCGTCGCCGCTGACGCGTTGGGTGCAAAACAGATCGGCACGCTCCCCTGGCACCTTCTTTCGGGACGAGCTCACCCAGTCCTTGTGGACGACGAGGCCACCATGGCCGCCCGTCGAGCGCTGTGGACGGAGATGCAGCTCGCCGTCGAACCGGCCGCTGCCACCGCGGTCGCCGCGCTCCGAGCTGGCGCCTACGTGCCAGCACCGGACGAGCGCGTCGCCATCATCGTCTGTGGCGGAAATGCTGATCCGAGCGACCTCGGCCCCCGTCCCGACATCGCCTGATCGTTCCTGCAAGGGGTCGCCGCTGACGCGCCTGGGCGATACCGTTTCCTCCCGTGGCACGCAGGCTTGACATCGAACTCACCTCCGACCGTGGCGATGGCCAGTGGAACTGGCGCGCGGCTGGAGCCAAGCAGCCCAAGGGCACACTCGACGGAGGCCTGCTCCCCTCGGGCGCTGCCGTTGGTGACGTGCTGAAGGTCGAGGCCGACGCTGACCTCGACGGCCTGACCATCACGACGGTCTTTGCGCCGAAGGCGCCCCGCAAGGAGCCCGAGACCCTTGCACTGCTCGGGAGCGGCCGCGAAGAACCACTGGTCACCCAGGTGCTCGCGCCCAAGGGTCGTGGTCGAGGCCGCGACGGTGACGACCGAGGTCGAGGACGCGGCCGAGGCCGCGGCGGTCGAGATGGCGACAATCGAGGTCGCGGCCGGGGTGGTCGTGATGGCGACAACCGGAACCGGGGCCGGAATGAGCGTCCCCGTCGGGAACGTCCAAAGCCCCCCGCCCGTCCCAAGGCCCCCCGTCTCCGCCCCGCTCGTACCCACCGGCAGGCGGCGTTGAAGGCGCTGCCGGCGATCCAGCATCCGCTGGCCGAGGAGGTCCTCAAGGGCGGCGTCCCCGGTGTTCGTCAGGCGGTCGATCGCATGAACGACAAAGCCACGGCCGAGGGCATGCCCAAGATCAAGCGGGATCCGCTGGTCGCGTTGGCCGAGAAGATGGCGCCCGCGCTCAAGGCGGCCGAATGGCGCGACCGCGCCGAGGCTGCAGTCGCGGGCATCGAGACGGTTGACCTGCGTGACATCCGGTCGGTTGTTGCTGCCGCTGACGGCGCTGCCCGTGACGAGGAGACCCGAGCGCTCGCTGACCAACTGCGAGAGGGACTCCAGGCCCGAACGGAAGCCGAGCATCGGGCGTGGCGCGACGAACTCGCCCAGACCATTGCGGAAGGACGAACGGTGCGGGCACTTCGCCTGAGTTCGCGTCCGCCGAAGGCGGGCGCTCCCCTGCCGGTCGACATGGCTGAGAAACTCGCGGTGGCCGCATCGGCGTCGCTCACGAGTGACGTCACCTCCGAACGGTGGGCGACTGTCGTGGACGCCGTTGCCTTCTCGCCCGTTCGCACTCAGGTGACCGCTGAGGGCATTCCGGCGGAGCCGAGCGACGACCTCAAGAAGGCGATGCAGAAACTCGCCGGCCGGGTGCCGCAACTGGCGGCGCTCTTTGGGATTGAGGCCCCGGCGGGTCGCAACCGTGGGTCAGGAAAGGCAAAGGGACGCCCGACGCCCCCTCCTCCCCCGCCAGCCGAAGCACCGGCCGCCGCCTCTGAGGCGCCTGCTGCAGCCGTCGAGCCCCCGGCCGCGGCACCGACGCCCGCTGACACTCCAGCACCGGCAGCTACCGACGAAGAAGAGTGATTCGCTTCGACGTCGAGGGCCGAGTCGGCATTATCCGACTGGACCGGGTTGAGGCGCGCAATGCGATCAACCCGGCGATGGCCGAGGCGATTGAGGCAGCCATCGACCGCCTCGAGGCCGACGACGAGATCTGGGTGGGTGTGCTCACCCATGAAGGTCCAGTGTTCTGCGCTGGCGCCGACCTGAAAGAGGTCGCTGCTGGGAACGGCGGCCGCCTCGGCACCGTACGAGGCGGTTTCGGTGGCATCGTGCTTCGGGAGCGAAGCAAGCCACTGATCGCCGCAGTCGACGGTCATGCTGTTGCCGGTGGAACCGAAATCGCCTTGGCCTGCGATCTGCGAGTGGCAAGTACGGTCTCGGTCTTCGGAATTCCCGAAGTGAAACGTTCGCTCGTCGCGGCAGCCGGTGGGCTCAACCGGCTTCCGAGGGTCTTGCCACCCGCCATTGCGATGGAGTTGGCGCTGACCGGCGACACCATCACCGCAGAACGCGCCCATCACTTCGGGATGATCAACGCCGTGTGCCAGCCAGGAGAAGCGGTCGACGCCGCCCTTGCCCTTGCGGCTCGTGTCAACGCCAACGCGCCGCTGGCGGTCCGAGCATCTCGCCGCCTCGTGCTGGACTCTCCCGGGCTTGATGACCGCGAAGCGATGCGGCGGGCCGCAGCGGCCATGGGCGAACTCGCCAGCACCGCTGATTTCGCTGAAGGGCCGCGCTCGTTCATCGAGAAGCGGCCGCCGGAGTGGCAAGGCCGCTGATCAGCGAATCCCGACGTCGGTCAGAAACTCGCTGAGTCCCTCAGTAAGGTCCCACGAGTCGAGTTGGTTGAGCGGAACCCATTCGCATGCGGCGGCATCATCGCCAGCGACGGGTGTGGCGTTGGCGTCGACCGTCGCACGAAAGTCGGCAATGACGTAGTGATACTCCGGTCCGCGCCGTTCGACGACACCGATGAGCTCGCCGATGGTTGCGTCGAGTGCGAGCTCCTCCCCCACTTCGCGGCGAACGGCGCACCGGAGCGTCTCCCCTGGCTCGACTCGTCCGCCCGGCAGCGACCAACGCCCCGCCTCGGGCGGCCGCTTCCGCTGGACAAGCAGGAGGTGGTTGCCGCGTCGGATCACGGCACCGACGGCGACGACGACCGGGAGAGTCACCCGTCGAGGCGCCGGTGAACTTCGAGGGCACGGGCGACCAGCCCAAAGGTCTCGAAAAAGTTCTTGGTGTCGCGGTCGCCGGGTAACGCAAGCGAGTCGAGTCCGACCAGTGCACGGCGGCGCGCCCACGCCTCGACCGAGAGGATCAGAGATTCGCCAACGCCAACCCGGCGAGCCGCGGGAATGACGTAGAGATCGGTGATTCGAGCTATCGCCGAGCCATCGTGGAGCGCTCGTTCGTGCACGGCTGCGTAGCCGACGGGGGCGTCATCAATCGTTCCGACAAAGATCTCTGCGTTGGGGTCAGCCAGTTCGGACTCGAGGCCTGTGCGTACGGGTGTGGTTCGTCCGTCACTGTTGGCCCACACCTCGCCGCCTCGCAGTGGGCGAAGCTCGCCGAGGGCAGCCTCAGCCATCTCGGCGACGACGGCGAGGTCGGCGGAGGTCGCCGGGCGGGCGCCGACGATCATCGACGGCGCTTTTGTGCGATGCGGTTCAGCACCGTCGTGCGCGACCGGTTCGCTCGCTCGAACGCCTCAATCTGATCGAGGGCGGCGTCATCGAGGTCGGCCAGCAAGGGGATGATCTCGACCGCCGTCATCGTGGCATAGCCATCAATCGGGAGATCGGCAGCTGGGTCGTCGTCAGCCGTGGCCGTTTGGTCGCGGGTAGCCACGCCGAGAAAACCCTCAACGGATTCCCGAAGATCACCGATGAGCTTTTCCGCTCCGTTCTGGCTCTGCCGCGCCGCCACCGTTCCGGCAAGCCGAGCAAGAGCAACCTGGCCCCGCCCGCGCTCAGCCAACTTCGGGAGCAGATCCTTCGCTTCCAGCGCCAATCCCAACGGGGCATAGAGCACGAGGTCCAGCAGTCGATCCCCGAGATCGTCGTCTGAAGGGGATGCCGTCATCGTGGTAGTTAGAGGGGCCCGCCGCAGTGTGGGCATTCGCCATCGACCACAGCTGCGCTGTTCACGAGCAAGAAGCAGTGGGGGCACGAGAATTCGTTCTCCTGCTTGGCCTGCACTGGCTCTGCGTCGCCGGGAGCCGTCAGCGGCTTCTTCGCGGCGCCCTCGGCTTCGTCGTCGTCATCTTCATCGTCATCACCCGCCGCAATCCGGTCTTTCAGGATGGCGTCGAGGTCGGCTTCGACATCGTCTTCGTCGTCGTCATCGTCGTCGTCGTCACCGGAGGGCCGGCGCGGTGTAGCGACATCGTCGTCGTCGTCGTCCTCGTCCTCCTCGTCGTCAGCGAATTCGTCGTCGCCGAGTTCGTCGCCCGCGAGCGCGTCACCGTCCTCGTCGAGGTCGTCGTCATCAAGTTCGTCCTCGTCGAGTTCCTCGTCGAGTTCGTCTTCATCGATGGTGTTGTCGTCAGACATTCGTCACCTGGTATTCGGGGGGTTGCGGCGGATCATAGACACTTCACTGCGGCACGCCACGCCAGAACACCGCAAATCGGCTGTGACGGGCGGCACGACATCGGCAGGATCATGCCTGATCCTGGGCCGCTGGCCGCGGATGACCACCGCGAGCACGCTCAGTTCGCCGGGCGCTCCTGCCGCTTGACTTCAGCTCGGCGCTCGGCCTCGAGGCGGCCGAGGTCGGGTTCGCCAGAGTGGTCGACGAAGGACATGGCGGCGGCGACGGCTCGGTGGCCCGCGACCTCGGCGATCGCGGTGTGCATCCGCTGACAGACCCGACGGTAGGCCTCGTGGCCTTGCGGGCTCGTTCGAAGCTCGAGCATGTGCATCGCTTCACGGGCGTTGAACTGCATCGAATAGCGAACGCGATAGGCGAGCGAGACGGCGTAGGACGCCTGATCAGGATGCTCCACCAGCAGGGCATCATGCAGGGCGGCGGATCGATCCATCACCGCATCGAACTCGGCGGTTACGCCGGCTGCTTCCACCGCTTCGGGTCGCACATAGCCATGGCGGGGTGAGAGTGGCTGCCAATCGATGGTCAGCATGCGATGGCGCTGGAGATCGCGGAACGCCCCGTAGTCCGACAGGACATCGAATCGATAATCGGTGCGTTCGAACGCTCGTCCGGGCCGATGCCGGCGGTTCGCTCGGTTCCCAACGTACGCCTCGATGGCTGCGATGCGGTCCTCGACGCTCATTTGCCGGACCCGTGCTTCGATCGCCCGCTCGGACAGCGACGAGTGCGGGTAAAGGATGGCGGTCACCAACTTGACCTCACCATCGGGGTCGAAGTCGACCAGGTCCACGATGTCGTCATCGACACGACCCCCGACCTCGTCGCCGAAGATCGAATCGGTCAGCGCCTCCATCGAGTCGTGGATATCGGCCATATACCCGCTGGTGCGCACACCCCGGTCAGGGAGATCGACCCGCTTCAGGAACGACGGGACGACTTTGCGGAGTTCGGTGAGCATGAGGTCGGCGTAGGCCCGCGCCTCGGGCAACGGGTGGGCTCGCATCCGAAGGAGAAGCGCCTCATAGGCCTGGCCGGTGCCGTAAATACCGACGTTGGACAGTGATGCCGCTGGCAACATTCCCCGGATGGCATCGAGCGCACGCGCCTTGATCGCGGAGCGGTACGCAAAGTCGCTGTCGTTGGGATCCTTCGGGATCGATTCGCGGAAGAATTCGGTGAGCTGGGGAATCAGGGCCGAATACGAATCGAACATCCGGTCCATGTCGGCGATGTACCGGGTGCCGAGATCTGAGTTCAGCACGTCGGGGTCGCGGTAGTAGCGGTACCGTCCGCCGAGCCGCTGGTCGTACGCGATGTAGCGGGTCGACTGTTCGAGGTACGACATCAGCCGTCCCCACTCAAGCACCTTGGTGAGCACGTTGGACGCTTGTTCGCAGGCGAGGTGGACACCACCGAGCTGAGCTACAGAGTCGTCGCCGTACTCGAAGAAGACACGGTCGTAGAGCTCTTCGGCTCGACGAAGACCGATCGTCGCATCGATCGACTGGTCCCCTTCGATATCGAGTTCGCCTACGAACTCCTTCAGGAACAAGCGACGAAGGCTGAGTGCCGTCCGCGAGTACCGGGCGAACAACGCACCCTTGACGACCTCGGGCAGGTTGACAAGCGCAAAGACAGGCTGGTCGAGATTGGTGAAATACCGCCGGAGGATGTCGGCTTCGTCGGCGGTGAAGTCTTCGGCGATGTAGACCGTCATCGGTCGCTGACTCTACGCCGTGGCCGCAAGGGCGCCGCGGACCTCTCGTCACGTTTGCGTGCCCAACCGCCCGCACTGCCGACGGGATGCTCCATGACGGCGAGGCTACCGGCTTCTGCTGAGGGGAAACGGGTCAGAGCCAGACGTCGACTGCGTCTGCCTCGATCCGGACGCTGAGCGAGGTGAACCGTCCGATCTGGCGACCATCGAGCCAGACCGGCGTGGGCGTATCGAAGCCAAACTGGGCGGCACTGGTGCGGCGCATGCGGATGTCGGGATGGGGCAGGTGGGTCCCGGTCGAGAGCCGCCGGCGAGCCTTCCAACGGTCGCCAGCTGACATCGAGGAGGTTTCGATCGTGTCGAGTTTGCCATCCCCGGGATGTGCCCTCGGCGCGATGTTCCACGCACCGAGGAACGCAGCGTTGGCCGCCACCAAGATCTGACCCCGTAGCCAAGCCCTCCGGGCGACGAGGTGATCGAGGAACCAATGCAGGTGACCATCGGCCAGGACAGCACCGAGATCAACGGTGACGTGCAGCGCGGTTTCCGCAGTTGTCAGATCGGGAACCGTCGGGCCGCCGAGCGTGCGAACGAGATCGCCGCCGCGAAGGCCGATGGGAGGAAGTGGCTCGTTGGCCCGGCGAGCGTTTGCCAGGACGGCGACCGCCGCCGCGGAGTCATCGAAGACAGCAAGATCGCGGGGAGGTCGAGCCTGTCGTCCCCAGTCCGTGTTCTTCTCGACGGTCATGCCTCAGTCACCGATCCCGAGAGTGCCACAACGCCTCGGTGGATCGCATCGGCTGCGTTGCGCGCCGCCGTGCGAGTTGCGGCAACAGTCGAGGCGGCGGCGATCTGCCCCAGGAGGTCGATCACCTGCTTGATGTTGCGGACAAAGTCACCGGCGGTCATGTCGTCCTCATGGTCGAGCAGGACCGCAAGGCTCTCCCCTGCCGCCCAGGCATGAGCGACGGGAGCGAACCCGGCATCGGGGCGGCGGCTTTCGGTGACGCCGGCACGACGCTCGGCGCCGTTGATCTCCTGCGCAAGCTGTTCGAGGTTCCGGAAGCGTTCAGCGGCCAAGGGCGAAGGAAACCACGGCGCGGGCGGCGGATCCGGGCTGCGGTGCTCATAGGTGAACGTCGACGCAAGTGAGGCGAGTTCGGGGGCGCCTAGCCCGTCGAGCAGCCCTGCGCTCAACGCCTCGGCGATCAAGAGATCGACCTCGTTGTAGATCGCCGCCAGCACGAACCCGGATTCGGTGACGGTCCACTGGTCGAGATGACCCCGTTCGCGAAGCACGTCCCCGATCGCGTCGAATTGACGGGCGATCGAGGAGGCGTCCCGACGGGCTCGGCGTTCGAGGTGCCCGACTTCCTGCCGTGCTCGGTCGAGGAGCGCTCGCGGGTCGTCTCGTCGCTTGTTGCGGCGGCGCTGGGCCCGAGCGGACGTGCCCGCGCCGGATCGATGGATCCGGGTGGCGATGTCCTGGCGGTAGTCCATCCGTTCGGGTGCCATCGGGAAGGGAAGTTCGATCCGCCCGATCGTCCGGGGTGCGAATTCGAGATCGGCAAGGTCCCAGCGGGCTTCGCGTGCGCTCTCATCAACGAGCCGGATCCGGGCTCGCCCGCCCTTGCGCCAGCTGACGCCGAGGACGGCCAAGCGCACATCGTCCTCATCGGTGATGAGATCGCCCGGGCGAAGCTGACTCACCGCACCGGAGATCACGCCAGCTTGATCGGCGGGACGAGCCTCTGGTTCGGGTGGGAGTTCCGCAACGACCGCTTCGAGTTCGGTGACCTTGCGTCGTTCTCGGGCGAGACGCTGTTCGAGACGGGCGACCCCGACGTCGGCCTGGTATTGGGCAAACGATCGAGCCAGCAAGGCTCGAGCGGATTCGGCGGTGTGCTGCTGGAGCAGGTTGACCGCCATGTTGTAGGTCGGGCGGAACGCCGAACGCAGACGGAAGCTGCGGCTGGAGGCAAGCCCCGCAACCGACTCGAAGCGGGTGAAGGGTGACCACGGAACGATGGCATGGCCTCGCTCATCGATCCCCCGACGTCCGGCTCGGCCCGTGAGTTGGGTGAACTGTGCAGGTGTCAGCTGCTCGTGGGTTTCGCCGGTGAACTTCGTGAGTTTGTCGATCACCACGCTGCGGGCTGGCAGGTTGACGCCGAGGGCGAGGGTCTCGGTTGCGAACACCACCCGAACGAGCCCCTCGGCAAAACACTGCTCGATGGTTTCTTTGAAGGCGGGGACGAGACCGGCGTGGTGGCTCGCGATCCCACGCTCCAGACGGTTGCGCCATGCGCTCGTGTCGAGCACGGCAAGGTCGGCGGTGGGAAGGCCCGACAGTCGATCATCGGCGATGGCACGGATGCGACCGGCCTCGCTCGCATCGGTATAGCGAGCGCCGGCTCGTTCGAGCGCAGCTGCGGCTTCGTCACACCCCCGCCGGCTGAAGACGAACCAGATCACGGGGAGAAGATCATGGTCTTCGAGATGATCGAGGACGTCGAGTCGTCCGGGGGTCATCCAGGGCGCTTTTTCGCGTTTCTTGCGATCGGGACCACCTCTCCCCCGCCGCCGAAGGTCCGGATCGAATCGGTGGCCCTCGCTGTTCGCCTCACCGTCGATGAGCGTCGAGACCACGTGGAGCCGATGACCGCGGCGATCCCCGATGGCGTAGAGGTTGGTCAACTCGACCGGACGTTTCGTCTCGACAACGGTGCCCGTCTCACCCCGAACTGACGCCAACCAGCCGGTCAGTTCTTCGGTGTTGGAGACTGTGGCCGAAAGACAAACGAGCTTGACGTGTTCGGGAAGGTGAAGGATGACTTCTTCCCACACGGGGCCCCGGAAGGTGTCCTCGAGGTAGTGGACTTCATCCATGACCACGAAGGCAAGGTCGTCGAGGTTGCGTCCCTCGTAGAGCATGTTGCGCAGCACTTCGGTGGTCATGACCACAATGTCGGCATCGGCATTGATGGCGTTGTCGCCGGTCAGCAACCCCACTCGTGATGCCCCGATCCGGTTCGTGAGATCGCGGTATTTCTGGTTGGAGAGGGCCTTGATTGGCGCGGTGTAGAACGCTCGCTTGCGGCTTTCGAGGGCTCGGTCGATGGCGTGCTCGGCGACGACCGTCTTCCCGCTGCCGGTTGGCGCAGCGACGAGGACCGACCGGCCCGCATCAATGTGACCGATGGCCTCGAGTTGGAACCGGTCGAGGGAAAAGCCCCGGTCCGACGAGTCGATCACGCCGCAGCCGTCGCCTTCCGTGCCCGCCGTTCCCGAATCCAGCCGAAGGCGATCGCGATCTCGTAGAAGATCCACATCGGGACCGACAGGATCATCAGGGTGAACGGATCGCCCGATGGGGTGATGAAGGCGACGAACACCACGATGCCGACAATGGCGTACTGGCGGCCGCCGACCAGGGTGCGGAACTCGAGGATCCCGAGAATTTGGAGGAAGATCAGAACGATCGGGAACTCGAACGCGACGCCGAACGCCACGATCATCTTGATGACGAAGCCGAGATAGTCGCCCGGCGCGAACAGACTCGTGAAGTCGTCGCCACCGACCTCGGTCAGGAAGTCCAACGCTCGCGGAATGCTCCAGTAGGCCAGCCCCGCCCCTGAGAAGAACAGGATGAGGGCGCCGAAGATGAACGGCAGCGCATAGCGCTTCTCATGGCTGTAGAGGCCGGGTGCGACGAAGGCCCAGAGCTGCCAGAGGATCATGGGCATCGCGAAAATGATGCCGCCGTAACCGGCCACGGTGAGCCGAACGCTGAACGGTTCGAGCGGGTTGCGGACGTACAGCTGGCACTCCTCGCCAGCCTCGAGGGTGCGGCAGTAGGGGTCGAGTAAGAGCTCAATGATCCACGGGTACAGGATCCAGGCGGCGATCGCGCCAACCCCAATCGAGATGAAGCCGATGATCAGCCGCCGCCTGAGCTCCGTCAGGTGCTCGATCATCGACATCCGGCCCTCGTTGGGCACCGGCTGGTCGCTGGCGTCAGTCATCCTCGGCCGGCTCCCCGCCCCCATCGCTACTGGTGTCGCCGATGGCGGGCGTTTCGTCCTCAGGCGGGGCGGAGCTCACCGCAGAGAACGGGGGTGGCGGGGCTGGGATCGGTGTTGTCGTGAGGGGCTCCCGGTCCTGCGGTGCCGATGCTTCGTGGTCGCTGGAGGGGTCCTGGTGCGCTCCCTCGTCGGCTTCGCTGGCGGGGGCGTCCGTGGGCAGGGCCGCCTCGCTCGAGGGGACCGACGGCAGGGGCGGGTCGGGGTCGGTGCCACCGGCCGTGGGTGTGGTTGGCTGTTCCGGTTTCGCCGAGGATGACGTCTGGCCGAAGGGATCGACTACCTGGTTCCGAGCCTCCTCGGCGAGACGCATCGGCTCGTTCATGGCTTCGCGCATCTCTCGCTGGAATCCGCCGGAGACGCGACGAATCTCGTTGACGGCGCGACCGACCTGTCGGGCGGCGTCAGGCAACTTGTTCGGCCCGAGCACGATCAGCGCCACGAAGAAGATGACCAGCATTTCGCCGCCACCGAGATTTCCCATTGGACGAATGCTACCGAGGCTTGCGGGCGGGCTGGTTCCACCACTGAGGACGGCGGGAGAACCGCAGGCGAGCATCGTTCGCTCGTTGCGTCGTGTCTGCTTGCAGGGCAGCGGAGCTTCGACTGAGCTCATCGGCCGCCACCGCAGTCGCAGCCGTGCGGCGGAGCGCGTGGCGGAGCTGGTGGAGTTCGCGCCCAACCGTTCGCAGCGAAAGGGTCAACGCAGTGACGGCAATGAGCACGGCGAGGGCTGGAAGGAGCAGCGATGGCGACACGACCGTAACGGTAGTGCAGCCGGTGGCAGGACGGTCGTGCGGGTTAGGTGTCGAGCAGGGAGCTCAGTGCATCGTTCCAAGAGCCACTGTCGTGGAGCTTGTCGTGAAACTCGAGCAGGTCGTCATGGTTGATCGGCCGACCATTTTTGATCTCGCCGAGCTCCGCCGGGAGGCTCCACGTATCTAGCTGGACACCGCTTGCAACGAGGAGATCGATGGTTCGGGGTTCGGCGCCCTTCACGACGGTCATGTCGCAGTCTGGGCAGCGAAAGCTGTACTCACCGCGGTTGTCGCTGGTGCAGACCCGAACCCGAACGTCGGCGGTGGTGAGTTCCACGTCGCCGCAGGTTTCGCAGCTCGCTCGAATCGTAGCCATGGTGTGGTCAGACCTCGTCGTTACCCGTGTGCGGACTCCATCGGCATGGCCACGGCCCAAGTTGAGGGATTTCGAGCCAGGATTTTTGACGGGTTCGCTCGACTCGGTCGGCTGCGGATTCTTGATCGCACGAGGTGGCGAACGGACAGAGAACTGCCACGATGGGCAGCTATGAGCACTCGCATTGCGGCGATGTGGAGCCCGCCCGTGTTGTTTGCTCACCGGGGGGCGAAAGCGCACGCCAGGGATAACACGATTGACGCCTTCGAACTTGCAGTCCGGCTCGGCGCCACCGGGATCGAAACCGATGCCTGGGTGACCGCTGATGGTGAGGTTGTGCTCGACCACGACGGGTGGCACCGCCGCCTTCCTCGACGCTGGATTCGCGAGGTGGATCGGGCCGAACTCAAGCCCCACATTCCGACGCTTGCCGAGTTCTATGGCGCAGTTGGCACCGACCTTCCGCTCAGTGTCGACGTGAAGGATCCGGCCACGTTCGACCCGCTCGTCGAGACAGCCCGCTCGCATGACGCCCTCGATCGTCTCTGGGTCTGCCATCCCGACCTTGAGGTGCTCCAAGCATGGCGAGACCGGGCTCCGGATGCTCACCTCGTGAACTCGACCTCCCTGGATGCGATGGAGTTTGGTCCCGAGCGTCGCGCTGCCGAACTGGCTGCCGCCCGGATCGACGCGGTCAACCTTCGACAGCAACACTGGACGGGCGGCCTCACCACGCTCTTCCACCGGTTCGATGTGCTGTGTTTTGGTTGGGATGCCCAGCACGAACGCCAGATCGCTCGATTACTCGATCTGGGGATCGATGCGCTGTACAGCGACTATGTCGATCGCATGGTGGCGGTCGGTGCCACGTTCGGCTTTGGTGGCGACTGAACGCAGCTGCGCTTCGCAGCCGGTCAGAGAAAGCCGAGATCGCCGAGCGGCCACACCTTGAGGAACGCCCGCCCGACGATCGTCTCCTCGGCGATCGGGCCGAACGAACGGCTGTCCGTGCTGTTGGCGCGATTGTCGCCCAGGACGAAGTAGTAGCCGTCGGCGAGCGTGCAGCGGTCCGGAGCGGGTGGGTTGGTGCATCCCTCGCCCTGGATTGCGCTGAGTGGCGCCCTGGTGGTCCCGTCGACGTACGGCTCGACGAGAAGTTGGTCATCGATGATGACGTCACCGTCGAGGAAGGTGATGGTTTCGCCCGGAAGGGCAATGACGCGCTTGATGAAGTCGTCGATGTTCCCCGGTGCCGTGTCCGGCTTCTCGAAGACGATGATGTCGCCGCGATCAACGTCGCCGATCCGGTAGCTCAGCTTGTTGACGAGGACGCGGTCGTTGACATGGAGCGTTTCCGTCATCGACTCGGACGGGATGTAGAACGCCTGCAGGAGAAACGCCTTGATGAGCAGCGCGACGGCGAGCGCTGCGACCGCTACGGCGACCCATTCGATCATCGATCGCAGCCAGGCTTCGAGGCTGGTTCGTTGGCGGGGTGCTGCGGGGCGCCCAGCATTCCAAAATTCGTCGCTTGAGTCCGAGGTGTTAACGGGAAGCTCATGACCGATCGGCACGTCAACATCGGCGCCGTGATCACCGTCGACGACTGTCGCGTCGCCCTCGGTGGGGCCGTCCTCGTGGTCAGTCACGCGTCGACCCTATCGGTCCGGCGTTGCTCGCTGGGGTCAGAGCCCATAGCGGGCGAGTACCCTCGCCGCCGCCTGGCTGGTCACGTTGGGTTCGAGCGGCGCATCGACTGCCACGATCTCAGCTTGGGATCCAAGGCGGAGCAGGAGGCGTTCGAGCCAGGCGACCGCCGAGACTGCCAGCGTGACGACGAGGTCGTCGCCCTCAGAGGTCGATGACTCGACGGGGTATTGCTCCACGACCCACTGCGCTTCTGAACGCAAACGCAAGGTAATGCGGGGGTCGTTTCCAGCCGGCGAGAACGACGAGTCGGTCACCAACCCTCGGCGCTCGGTGGCGAGCTCGCTCATGGTGATACGAGCGATGCGGTCGATGCGAAACACCCGCTCACCTTCCGCCCGGTGGCACCAGCCGCTCAGATACCAGTTGCCCTTGTCCGAGAAGACGCGGTCTGGCTCGACCCGGCGCTCCGTGAGCTCATCGCGGCCATACGAGTAGTACTCGAGATCGACCTGTCGGCCGGTCTCCAGCGCCTGCCGCACCTGTTGGAGCGTGTCGCCGGCGGTCCGACCCAACCGGACCTCCACCGCCTGGTGAGCGCCATCTCCGAGGCTCGTGCCGAGCTTTGTGAGGGCTCGAAGCAGCGGCGACGGCGCGCTTGCATCCGGGTCGTTACCGGCCGACTCGGTCAGGGGCAACACGGATCGGGCTGCGGTGAGGAGGCGAGCGCCTTCCTCGGGCGACAATCGCAACGGGCGAGAAAACCATTCGGCGTAGCGGATGGAAACCCGGTCATCGCTGACCTCGACCTCAATCAGCGAATCGGGTGTGAACGGGTGGACACCAACGAAGAAGACAACCTCCTGAAGGTCGGCAAGAAGCTGCTTGCGGGGGTACGCGAAGCGCTCAACGATGTCGTCGATCGCCGCCCCATCTGGCTGCTCGGCCACCCACGGGATGACCGAAAGGAGTCGGGCCAGCCGATCGCGGGCGTTGAGTTTGCTCATCGTCGCGTCTCCAACCAGGCGATGAACTCGTCCCGCAGTTCGGGCGGGTCGATGACCTCGGCGTGCTCGAGAAACGACACGACGAAGGAGCAAAAGCCATCGAAGTTGCGGACCTCGAGCCGAGCGAGAACGCCACCGTCATCGAGTTCATCGAGATCGTCGAGCATGTGACGGGCGTAGGCCGCCTGGTCGGCATCGACCCGCACCGATGCGGTGATCGGTTCGCCATCGCCGAGTTCCCAACCCCGAAGATCGAGCGACTCGATCACGGCCCCCACCGGGTGTTCAGCTGGTCCGATCACGGCGACATCACTCTGGATTCGGTCGACTCGGTACAGCCGGTCCGCTTCGCGGAGTCGGTCCCAGCCGTTGAGGTACCAGTGTCCACGACTGAAAGAGAGCCGCCATGGCTCCACGACCCGATCGGTGTCGCGGTAGCGGAACGACACCGCCTGTCGGTCGGCCGCAGCACCGATCATCGTGGCCAGTGCGTCCGAGAACGGCACATGGCCGACCTGTTCGCTGGGCGGCGTTGCTCCCGCAGCGCCGAGCTTGATGAGCCCGCTCTCGTCGCCGTCGAGGCGAACGAGGTTGGTGGCGAGGTGCAGGGCGGCCAACTCGTCGGGCTCAAAGCTGAGGTCGCCGCCGGCGTATTCGTCCCGATCAAGTTGGTAGCCCTCGATCGGCGGATCCACCCCGGGGACCGTCTCGACTCGCAACGGCATCCCCATGCCCCGCAGATCCTTTTTGTCCCGTTCGAAAGCTTGTCGAAAGGCGACCTTCGATTCGGGATAGCCACCTACTCGGGTGCGGAGGTCCTCCGCAGTGAGCGGCGTCTCCGCATGGAGCAGTGCGGCGGTGAGGTTCAGAAGCCGTTCGAGCTTGTCCATCGGTTCCCGGCCTGCCTAGAGCGATGCGATGAGCTTGTCCACACGCTCGTCGTGCGCCTTGAACGGGTCCTTGCACAGGACGGTCCGCTGGGCTTGATCGTTGAGCTTGAGATGAACCCAGTCGACGGTGTAATCGCGCTTGCGTTCTTTGGCTCGCTTGATGAACTCGCCCCGGAGCCGAGCCCGGGTGGTCTCGGGCGGGTGTTCAACTGCGTGGGAGATCTCCTCATCGGTGACCATGCGGTCGACCATATCCCGGCGCTGCAGGCGGTAGAAGAGGCCGCGTTCACGGTTGACATCGTGGTACTGCAAGTCGACCAGGGCGACCCGCGCATCGCTGAGGCTCAGGTCGTGGCGTTCTCGGTAGGCCTCGATCAGCTTGTATTTGATGACCCAGTCGAGTTCGCGGTCGAGCTTGAGCGGGTCGTCCTCCAGGTGAGTCAGCACGTACTCCCACATGTCGAGCGCCATCTGCTCCTCATCGGTGAGGTCATGGTGCTCGGCGAACCGCAGCGCTCGGTTCAGATACTCGCTTTGGATGTCGAGGGCCGAGGCCTCGCGACCGTTGGCAAGCCGCACCCGCTGCGTGCAGGTCATGTCGTGGCTGATCTCTCGGATGGCTCGGATCGGGTTCTCGAGGGTCATGTCGCGGAGCACGACCTGAGGCTCTTCCAGCATTCGAAGCATCAGCGAACACGCCCCGACCTTCAAGAAGTTGGTGTATTCGCTCATGTTGGAGTCGCCGACGATCACGTGCAGTCGGCGGTAACGCTCGGCATCGGCGTGTGGCTCATCGCGAGTGTTGATGATCGGGCGGCTCCGTGTGGTCGCCGACGAGACACCTTCCCAGATGTGTTCGGCTCGCTGGCTGACGCAGTACATGGCGCCTCGAGCGGTCTGGAGGACCTTCCCGGCACCCGCATAGATCTGCCGGCTCACTAGGAATGGGATCAGGACCTCGGTGTAGGACGCAAGGTCGTCGCGGCGACTGGTGCAGTAGTTCTCGTGGCAGCCGTAGCTGTTGCCAGCCGAGTCGGTGTTGTTCTTGAAGAGGTAGACGTCGCCGTGCACGCCTTCATCGCTGAGCCGCTGCTCGGCACCGGTGAGCAGCTGTTCGAGGATCCGCTCTCCTGCCTTGTCATGGACAACGAGCTCTCGAACACTGTCGCACTCGGGTGTGGCGTACTCCGGGTGGCTTCCCACATCGAGATACAGCCGTGCGCCATTACCCAAGAAAACATTGCTGCTGCGGCCCCAGGAGACGACCCGCCGGAACAGGTAGCGGGCGACCTCGTCCGGGCTCAGCCGCCGCTGCCCTCGCAGGGTGCAGGTGACGCCGTACTCGTTCTCGATCCCGAAGATCCGTCGCTGCACGTCGACAACCTAACGGGTCCGGCGCGCCGGAGCGCGGTCGCGGGCCGCCGGGCGGCTCACCCGAGGATGGCGGCGATCTCGTCGTCGCTCAGCCGCCGGAACGTCCGCCGGTGTTCCCCCCGTTCGAGCACAGCAACCTCAAGGGAATCGGGCCTAAGGGTTCGTTCGGGCCCGGCCAGCGCCGAGACGACCCGTTGCAGGCCATCGGCGAGCGATGGGGGCGACTCGAAGGAGCCGAGTCGTTCAGAAATGGCGTCGGTCTCACCGCCGAGCACGACCGACATGTCTTCATCAACGACCGTGCCGTCGTACAGGATGTGGAAGAGCTGGTCGTCGCTGCCGTCCGCCGTATGGCCAATCTCGGCAACGAGAATCTCGACCTCCATCGGCTTCATCTCGTGCGTGAAGATCTGGCCCAGACTCTGGGCGTACTGGTTGGCGAGGCTTCTGGCGTCGACATCTTCGCGGCTGAACGCATAGCCCTTCATGTCTGCATGACGAACGCCAGCAATCCGGAGTTGGTCGAATTCGTTGTATTTCCCGACGCCCGCAAACGCGATCCGGTCGTAGATCTCGCTGACTTTGCGGAGTGTGGACGATGCGTTCTCGGCACAGATCGCCACACCATCGGCGTACCGGAACCCGACCAGGCTTCGTCCGCGCGCAATGCCCTTGCGGGCATAGTCGGCACGGTCCTTCATGACCTGTTCTGGAGCGACGTAGAAGGGCATGTTCATGGCGTCAACTCCCTTGGCGGCGGGTGATCAGGGCTTGGGTTCGGGTTGCAAGCTCTTCGTCGTCGATCCGCGTGTAGCCGTCAGCGGTGATCGTGGCGACGATTGGATAAATCCCTCGGATTGGGTCGGGGCCGCCCGTCGCTGAGTCCTCGTCGGCTGCTTCGAAGAGCGCCTCGAGGGCGAGATCGGTGACCTCGCCGGCGTCCATGCCCTGGCGATATCCGATCTTCACCACGGTGCCCGCATGGAGGCTGCCTGACCCGGTGCTGGCATGGTCAGCCTCTTCGTAGCGGCCACCAGTGACATCGAACTCGTAGAGACGGCCGGTGTCTCGGCTCAGGTCGAAGCCGGCGAAAATCGGGACCACCACCATGCCCTGTATGGCGGCGGGAAGGTTGCCTCGGATCATCTGGCTGAGTTGGTTGGCTTTGCCTTCGAGGCTGAGCGAGGCGCCCTCGACCTTCTCGTAGTGTTCGAGTTGCAATTGGAAGAGCTTGACCATCTCGATCGCCGGGCCGGCAGCGCCGGCGATGGCCACGCCACTATGCCGATCGGCAGGAAAGACCTTCTCGAGCGTGCGGTGGCTGATCAGGTTGCCGGAGGTGGCCCGCCGGTCACCGGCGAGGAGAACCCCGTCGGCAAACCGAATCGCCACACACGTGGTGCCGTGGCGGTAGTCCTCGGGTGCCAGGTCAGCGGCATCGATCTCGGACGGCGCAAAACCGCTCCGTCGGAGCAGTTGGCTGAAGTCAGGCCCTGGGTCGTCTTGGACCCGGAACAGCGGCAGATTCATGTGATTCCTGGGTTCATCGGAGGGAGGGCTACTGCCCGCCCTTCTGGATGTAGCTCTTTACGAAGTCCTCGGCATTGGTCTCGAGCACTTCGTCGATCTCGTCGAGCAGATCATCAATGTCGGCCTTCAACTCTTCGGCCCGTTCAGACGACGCAGGGGCCTCGGCGGTTTCGCCCTCCCGTTCGCTCGGGGCGGGCTTTCGGATCTGCTCACGTTCGGCCATGGAAGTCTCCCGTCTCGCTGGTCAGGTTCCGAGGCGCCGCAGCAGCTCAGCGGCGGTCTCACACTCGTCGAACAAGGTACCCACATGGGCTTGGGTACCGCGCATCGGCTCCATCATCGGTACCCGCCGCAAGGCGTCGGTGCCGATGTCGAAGACGATGGAATCCCAGTTCGCGGCGACGACGTCATCGGGGAAGGCGGCAACACACCGACCCCGGAAGAAGGCCCGGGTTTCGGGCGGTGGCGCGTCGATTGCAGCTGCGGCATCGGCATCGCTCACCAATTGCTCAAGGCCGACTCGCCACGCAAGGCCTTTGTCGGGCCGCATGTCGGAGTACTGAATGTCCATCGCCCGAAGGCGGGCGTCGCTCCAGGCGAGGTCGTTGCGCTCGCGGTAGGCGTCGAGCAGGCGGTACTTGGCGACCCAGTCGAGTTGGTCGGCCAGCTCCATCGGATCGCGTTCGAGTCCGGCGAGCACGAGCTCCCACCGCCGCAGCACCTCGTGGGCGGTCTCGCCGCCGACATTGTCGGTGCCGCGATCGTCGACGTAGCGGCGAGCGAGATCAAGCAGCTCCCATTGCACCTCCAGCGCCGTGATTGTGGAGCCGTCGGCCATCGGAAGCGCCTCTCGAAGTGTGAGGTCGTGGCTGACGTGGCGCATCGAGGCGACCGGCGCCTTGAATTCCCATCCCTCAGGGATGGCATCGTCTTCGATGAGGGCCAGGACGAGCGCGGTGGTGCCGACCTTGAGGAAGGTGGCGACCTGCGACGGATTGCAGTCGCCCACGATGACATGAAGGCGCCGGTATTTGCGAGCATCGGCGTGGGGCTCGTCACGGGTGTTGATGATCGGCCGTTTCAGGGTGGTCTCGAGCCCAACCTCTTCTTCGAAGAAGTCGGCCCGCTGGGTGAGCTGGAAGTGCACCTCGTCGGTTCGCTGCCCTGGAAGCTCGGCGCCGACCTTGCCGGCGCCGGTGAAGATCTGCCGGGTGATGAAGTGTGCGGTGCAGTGCTTGACGATCCGCCCGAACGGTGTATCCCGGCTCACCAGATAGTTCTCGTGGGTGCCGTAGCTGTTGCCCTTGCCGTCGGAGTTGTTCTTGTAGAGCACCAGCTCCTGGCCCGGCGGGAGGAGCTCGCTCGCTGCGGCCATCGAACGCTGCACGATGAGCTCGCCAGCCCGGTCGTACAGGACCAAGCTGAGAGGGTCGGCACACTCCGGCGTCGACATTTCGGGGTGGGCGTGATCGACGTAGTAGCGAGCGCCATTTCGCAAGACGGCGTTGACCAGGTGGGTCTCGACCTCGGGTGGCATCGAGCCCATCGGGCTGAACCC